>Ga0335078_10000679_pt1 | contig 52363 bp, 43 predicted proteins | sample Lox_Sample_32_FD_206711 | JGI IMG/M metagenome (GOLD analysis project Ga0335078, IMG submission 206711) | Soil microbial communities from Loxahatchee National Wildlife Refuge, Florida, United States - Lox_Sample_3.2 | ecosystem: Environmental > Terrestrial > Soil > Wetlands | place: USA... | reverse complement strand
GCCGCCAATGAAGACGGCGACACCGGCAAGGATGGAATTGAACAGATTGAACGCGCCCACAGCGCCTACGCAGACAAAGTAAAAGAGCGTCCGCTCAACACCTAAATAGGTGAGCGGCTTGTGCAGGCTCTTGAAAACCCGATTTGTGCGACGTTTCTGTTGTGCTTTGTGGGTCATGTCGTTTCACTTCTCTTCATAGCAGACGCGACGAAATCGAAACCTGGTGGGGATCGCTACACACCCCACAACCAACTCAGAACATTGACGGCGAGGACGGCAATGCCCGTTCCCGCAGCAACTCCAGCGAGGGCCTTCTTCGCTCCGGGTTCGCCATGCGCGAAACCATAGCCGCCGATGACGATGGCAATCAGACTTGCAACTTTCGCGATGGTCCCAGTGAATAGCGTTTGAAGTGCATTGAAACCGGTATCGAACGGGCTTCCTTGGGCATGAGCGGAGGTGGAAGCAAGCAGCAGAATGGCAAGGATCGTCAGAGCCGAACTTGCGAATCGGTTGTGGGACCGGAATTCTTTTGCAGGAAGTTTTTTGAGGGCCTTCAGGCGGTACATCGTGACCTCCAGCTGCGAATTCAAATCGCTGCTATTGGCCCAACGTAAGGCTGTTGGATTGACGTGTCCAATAACTTCTCAGCCACGCCTCATTCCCAGAGGTTATACCGAGAAGATGTGTGTTGTAGATCTGGGTGCTGAGCTAGCCTCAACGCGCTCGTGTTCAAGTTCGGATCAGTTGACTTGGGGGTGTTTAAAACGCTGATTGGCCAGTGCATTGTTGGTCTGTATCCGGATTGCCGACGATTCTAAAAGCGGCGATAAGCGCCGTTTGTCGCGCCTCATCGCTTTTCTCGGTTTGGGCGAGTATCAATGAGCGCATTTGGCTTGTTTTCTTCAGTTGGGGAACGCCTAGTCAGGCGGCCCATTCATCGAATCGGCGCAAGATCTCCATTAGCTTGGATCCCAGGAGTACGAGAGAACCCCACAATATGAAGGGGACGCCATGGAGTAGAAGATGCTTGCGCGAAGGGGCAGAATCAAACATCCGCATCTTCACGATGGCGTATACGTTCGCTGAGAGATAAGCGACCGCCAAACAGCTAGTTACCAGGTTATGCAAGTTCATATGCCTCCTGACGTATGTATCTCACCGCAATCTTCCTTGCGATATTTGCCGGTGAGCAAGCTGGGGATTTGGTCAAAACCCTAGATGTTGCTCAGATACTTGATGGGTCGGTGTTGATCGTGTCGGCCTCCATGGCGACGCCGGACTTGCCTTCGGCCGACCGAGGCGGTTGATCGGGGTCAGCGAAGAATGGTTGTTCTTCGTCCTGTCGCCGTGATTCAAGTTAGGGGAGGTGGCGATGATGTTTGGCATCCAGTTGCGCGCCGATCGACGCCCCTCAGGACACGGCGGTTAGGGATGCTGGGCGAGGCAAGTCGACGCCAGAGACCTTGACGACGGCCTGCCACGCGGCTTCCTGGCTGGCGCGATCGTGGAGGTGTGGCTGGCGCTGCACCTCGATTGGGCCTGAGAACTTCCCTTTGGCTGAGGCGAAGAATTGCCCTGAGACATCGGTGCCGAACTCCGACGCCTGGATGTAGCGACCGGCCGCAGTCTCCGGCGTCTGATTCATGCCGGGAATGAGGTTCACGATTGGGATAAACAGATACTTCAACATCGGGCTAGCGCTTCGCACCACTTTGGTGGCGGTCGCCCCGCCGGGGGAGACAGCGTACACGGCCGTGCCGGAGGGCAGTCGGCGCGCCAGTGCCGCAGTCCACCAAGCGATGATGAGCTTCGCGTCGGCATACGTGTTGTTAGGCACATATTTCACGTTTGGCCCGTTGCGGATCAGCTCTTCCACAGCGGCGGTTCGGTTGCCTCGGTGGTATTTGGCCGCGAATTCTGGCAGGTCGGTGTACTTGAACATGGGTACGCCCCCGCGGGCTGGTTCCGCACCGGCGATGACGATCCGTGCGTTGCGACTCAGCAAGTTGGCTTTGAGCAACCCAATTGTCAGTTGATGATGCCCAATGAGCGGAGCCTGAGCAGCTTCGACGCCCGCCGCAGTGAGCACGCGCTGCTTAAAAGGAACCAACCCTGCATTGAGCAGCAGGAAATCGACAGGCCGAACTTGCTTGACCAGAGTGGCGATGGCGGAGTGAACGTTGACTGGGTCGTTCAGATCAAGCTCCAGGGGCGTGAAGATCTGCCTTTTGGTCTCCGTCGCGAGTTGAGCGGCCGTTTCTTTGATCTGGGCCAGGCTGCGCCCGGTCACGATGACCTCGCGGTAGCCCTTGGCGGCGAGCAAGCGGGCTGCCGCGTAGCCAAGCCCGGAAGTAGTCCCGGTGACGAGGGCGATCGAATGTTCCATTGGCGTCTCCTGTGTTTATCTGTCTTGCAGCATTACATACGCGAGAGTACGATACTCATGGATGCAATGCAAGGAGTTTCGTACGCGATGGTAACTAATGTTGCGAAGCGTCGCCCAGGGCGTCCGAAAGGCTTCGTCCCCGACGAAGCACTCGACCGTGCCGTTGAGATGTTTTGGGAGCATGGGTATGAGGGAGTCGACGTGGATCGGATCGCGCGCGCCGTGAACGTCACCAAACCTGCGCTATACCGAGCCTTCGGAGACAAGTCCACCCTGCTGCTAAGGGCTGTCGAGCGCTATGCACTGATCTATGGCGCTCCCAAAATGGCAGCCTTCCAAGCGGAGCCGGACATCCACAAGGCCGTGACCACCTTTTGCGAGACCACCGTCAACACCGCTACCGGCGACGCTCGCAGCGGCTGCATGTTGGCCGCGGCTGCTCTGGGACATTCGGAGCGGGTAACAGAGATTCGTTCCTGGCTCGCGAAGGCTTTCACAGCAAACGCTGATACTTTCGCGAAACGTTTCGAGCAGGAGATAAAAGCGGGGCGTCTGACTCGCACACCCTCTGCCAAGGTGCGAGCCCGTCTGCTCGTTGACTTGTTGCAGGGTGTGCAGCTTCGCGCCAAGGTTGGTATTCCGCGCGAGCAATTGCTGCAAGACGCTCGAAGCTATGTGCCCCTGATTCTTGGCAAGTAAACGCCTTTCTCGGAGATGCGTCTGGACGAGTGCCAAATCGCAAATGCACTCATCAAGCGTAATCGGTCATGACAAGTCGGCTTGTGTGAATCGACTCCAGAAACTCCTGGATCACGAGCAAGCCGGAAGTTGAGTATGAAGCAGCTTTGTATACCGCTCGTGTGCTAAGCGGAAAACGGAATGCCTTGGATCTCCAGGGTGTGTGAGGCGAAGGTGTCGAGGGCAGCAAATGATCTTCTTCAAGGAAACGAAGCACATTTCGTTTCTCAATCATCGAGGATTGTGGGATACTCGGCTCGTGGGACGGGACTTACGAGTCGACACTCGAAAACATTTTCGTACAATAAACGTACAATGGAATCGGCAATGGTGCCTTTTTTGCCCCTCTGGCCATACGAAGAATCAATAACTTACGTGCTGTCAACACGCTGAATAGTTCGACTCCCGCCGCCTCCACCAAACCTGCTGTCCTGCGTAGTACGAACACTACCGCGGAAGCTTTTTTTGCAAGACCATTAACCCCCGAGCTACCATCTCATTGTTAGTAGGTATATAGGGCCGTGTCATTTCTCGATTACTTCAAGACTCTGCAATCCCCGCGCCTGCGTGTAGCGTGGGCGATTGCATTGGCTGCGGATGCCATTCAGATCGCGGCCTTGCCGCTATTTGCAGAGGGTGCCTTGTCTCCCGCGGATACGGTGCTGGATCTGGCCGTGGGTGCAGTTCTGGTACGACTGCTGGGATGGCATTGGGCTTTTCTGCCCTCGCTGATCGCCGAACTCGTGCCTGGCCTGGACTTGTTTCCGAGCTGGACCGCGGCGGTGTGGTACGTAACCCGCAATTCCGCCAATCTTACGAGCACCCCCAAGCCGCCGTCCATTCCCCTTCAGGTCGAGATCCTGCCGCCTGACCCTGCCCCTCAGGGTCGCCGCTAGAACAGGAAAACATCACGCACGCCGCTGCGCAAACACCCACTTCACCAGCTCTGGCTCGGTGTACGCCCATTCCCACACGTTGTGGTCGATACCCGCATACTCGGTGTACAGGGGATGCCCGCCCGCTCTCCGCAGTTCCGCGATCCGCTCCCGCGTCTCCGCCACCGGAATCGTCTGGTCGGCATCGCCGTGGAATGCCCAGAGAGGCGTGCCGAGCGACTGCTTAGGATCGTCAGCCGTGTTGCCTCCGCAACAGATCACGGCTGCGGCAAACAATTTGGGACGTTGCGCCGTCATGTGCCACGTTCCCTCGCCGCCCATGGACTGCCCGGTCACGTAGATACGCTGTCGATCAATCGGAAACTCGTGGCACAAATCGTCTACAATCTCCAGGGCCAATCGCGCACCATCGCCCAGGCCGGGAATAATTTTCGCCGGTCCTGCGCTCTGCTGGGAAAAATCGTAGCGGCACCACCCCCGATCCGTCTGTGGTACCACAACGTAGCAGGGATATCGCTTCTGGTTCTCCGGCAGCAGCCACACCCGCGTACCGAAAACGTTGCCCAGGCCCAGCTGTTTCAGATTGTCGTCACCCAGACCGCCGCTTCCGTGGAGGTATATCACCAGCGGTACTTTCCCTTTCATGTCAGGCCGGAACAAACGATAAGGCATCACCCAGTCGCTCTTGTGGGTGCGCGCCTCGTACTTATCCTGCAGTCCCTCCGATTCTTTCTTGAAAGCTTCAATCAGCGCCAACCTCTCCGCTGACATCGGGGCTCCAGGCGCAAGTGGAGGCGTTGAATCGCCCTTCGCCGCGGCATTTTCTGCCCCTGACAACTTAAGACTCATCTGCGCTGTCAGCCACGCTCCGGCCGTGGCCGAACCCAAGAGCCGCACCGCTTGTCGTCGAGTGATCATAGTTATTGCGACCTTATCCTTCTCAGCGCAAGCTGGCCTCTTCAAATACGAGCTTGATCAGGTTCGCCGAGACTTCATCAAATGCCGCGCCCAGATCCTTATCGTCCCCGGCAAAGCGCTGGCGGAATGGAGTCAGGTCCACGCTGCCCTTGACGTCATCCAGAGTCTGGAACATCGCGGGAGCGGTTTGCCGCAGTTTCTCGTTCATTTGATCGACGGCGCTCTGCATCATGTCCCGCACCAGATAAACATAAGTTTTATCGTGCATGATCGGCCCGTGTCCGGGAACGATTGTGTCCACATTCAGCTGCGCCAGATGTTCGAGCGTCTCGATCCATTCGACGGGATAGCCGTCGAGCATGTTTGGAATCGGAGAAGCCACGAGATCGCCGGCGGCGACGATTTTTTCCTTAGGCAGGTAGGCCACTGCATCCCCGGTGGTATTCCCCCGTCCGAGATACTTGATCTGTACTTCGCGGTTCCCCAGATCGACGTTGAAGTCGTGGTCGAAGGTCAGGGTGGCACTCTGAAATTTGATTTTCCTGAGCTCGTCAAGGACCACGGGCTGCCGGGCGAGCATATCTTTCACTTGCGTTTTCTCTTCCTCGGTCAGCGCCCGGCCATCCTGGGCCCTTCCAGTTTCCAGCATCGTTTTCAGCGTTTTCTGGACCCCGTAGCTGTCTTTCTCCTCCCTGCGCAATGACCCCGGCCCAAACATATCCATGTCTTTCTTGGTCTCCGCATGGGCGATGATCGTCAGCGCCGGAAAGGCATCCATGTAGACTCGGTTGCCAAAGTTATGATCGTTGTGGAAGTGAGTGTTGAGCACAAAGGCGACGGGTTTGTCCGTCCATTGGTGGATTTGCGCGATGTCTTCCCGCGCCGCCGATGGCAGGAAACACGTGTCCACCACCAGAACCTGCCGGTCTCCAATGACGACCGTGGTATTGCCGCCCGCGCCATCAGCGTGTTCAATTTCGTATACACCATCGGTCAGCTTGGTCACGATTCTTCCGTTTTGAGCCGACAGCGGAGCTGCCGGCAGGCAGACCAGCAATCCGGCAGCCAGAAGCACAAACAGTAATTTGCCTCGGAGCAGCACTTGACCTCCAGGAAAGGTGATTTAATCAGCTCAATTTTGATTCCAATTTTCCAGACGGCAAATGAATCCCCACCCTCCGCCGAGCTCGCTGATCCCTAGCATCAGTTCGTTGCTGCCCTTTCTTAACGGAAGGTAAACAGCATCGTTTTCCGGGTTCACAATGCCGAGGAATCCGGGGGCACGAAAGCCCTGGGCACTTCTGCCCCGATACAGAATCTGGCCATTCAGAAACACGCTGACATCGTCGCTGTAGCCGATTTCGAGCTTTTTCACCTGGTCGCGGTCGGAATCAATGTGAGTCCGCGCATACAGAACCTTCATTCCCGGCTGCGGCTGCAGCCGTGTCGAAAAGTCGGTTTGGAAGCTGACCACCGGATGCGGGGCCTCACGATAACGATAGAGCACGACGAAGCCCGGCGGCTCCGCTTCCACATCCTGCCATTGCATGGCAGCGCTTTCGGCGGGCGTGAGTGGCTGCTCCAGATTTCTTGCCAGGGCGTCGTAGGAGGGCGAGAGGCTCCACTTGGTCAGCGTGTTCGGCGGCATCGGCGGCAGATGCCGCTCCCAGGGCGCATCGGGTGTGGTCTGAACCTCGAAATTCGAAAAATAGGTTTCGCCTGTCAGGTCGTAGACAGCCACCTGCCCTTTCTGAACCCCGCTCTTCAGATCGTCCATTACCAGCGCGGGCTGGTCCATATCCTTCACGTATAGCTTTGCCTGTGCTCCGGTGACTTTCAGGCGCAGATGAAACCAGACGTCCTTTGGGATATCGACCGCGCCGGTGAAACCCGGTCCGTTGTAGATTTGCCAGTTGCGGCCGGTGTTCAGAACTGGCGTGTACTGCATGGCGTCGGGAAGCCCGGACTTGTGCTGGCGAAGATAGATTTCTTCGTAATTCAGGCCGTCCTTGTCGATCCGAACGTCAAAGCCGAAAAAGCCTCGTTTTGCGGGAGTCGCAACGTCCACATCGATAACCCCGTCGCGCATCTCGAAGTCCTTCACCACCGCCGCCCCGCCATCGATGAAGATGCATTTGCGGCCTTGATATTCCGTCACCTTAGCTTGTCCCTGCAGATCCCAGCGGGCCGAGTCCGGGGGCAGTGCAAGCGTTTGCGAATAGGCCGCGGATTCAGAGATGAAGAGAAGACCAAGAGCACAAAGCAGAAATTGCCGGAGCAAAGCTTGGCCGTGCTTCATGCTGCCTTCGACGAAGTCGCCGCCCAGAACAGTATCTCCATGGGGATATGCTCATTCCGCGCCGGGATACAAAGCATAGTCCGAGGGACGGATGAATTCACTGGGTTTGTGAAGCAAATATTTGACAAGCGCTGCAGCCTCAAGTATTTTTACTCTTACGTGAGTTACGCAGCCCATCATCGGCACCATCACCATCACGCACACGGCGTGCCGGCGGGGGTGTTCGAATAAGCTAGCGTAATCCGAAAAGATTCGAGCCCGCTGAGCATACCAAGCTCAGCGGGCTTTTTGTTTTTATCCGAAAACCAAGAAGAGGGACAAAGATATGAACCTGGAGATCGATTTCGAGAAGATGCGCGGTTTGGCGCCGGCCATTATTCAAGATGGTTCTACGCAAGAAGTTTTGATGTTGGGTTTTATGAACGACGCTGCCTTCGAGCGCACGCTGGCCACCGGCTATGTAACTTTCTTCAGCCGCACCCGCAATCAACTATGGACGAAAGGAGAAAGCTCCGGCAATCGATTGAGGCTGCTGTCGATGCGGACGGATTGCGATCGCGACACGCTGTTATTGCAGGTCGAGGTGGAGGGTGCTGGCCTGGTCTGTCATGAAGGAACCCGCTCCTGCTTCACTAAAGACATCGGTCAGAAGATTGAAGTTCAGGCAGACCCCGCCTCGGTGGAGCTTCCGTTATGAGCCTGCGTCTCGGAATTCCTAAAGGCAGTTTGCAGGAAGCGACGCTGCACCTTTTCGCCCGCGCCGGCTTACCAATCTATGTAAGCAGCCGTTCCTACTTCGCCGGCACGGCCGATCCGGAAATCGAGTGCATGCTGATTCGCGCCCAGGAAATGGCGCGTTACGTAGAACATGGCGCGCTCGATGCCGGTCTGACGGGCCTGGACTGGGTGGTCGAAAGCGGTCTCGAAGTGGTAAGCATCTGCGACCTTATCTACGCCAAGCAGAGCCGCGGCAAAGTGCGCTGGGTGCTGGCTGTTCCTGAAGACTCCAATTACAACCGCGCCGAAGATCTCTCCGATTGCATCATTGCTACGGAACTGGTGAACGTAACCCGCAACTATTTTCAGCAGAAGGAAGTGGCCGTCAAAGTCGAATTTTCCTGGGGAGCTACCGAAGTAAAACCACCCGTGCTGGCGGATGCCATCGTGGAGGTCACAGAAACGGGGAGTTCCCTGAAGGCAAATCGACTGCGGATTATCGACACGGTTCTCGAATCGAATACCCAGATCATCGCCAATAAATCCTCCTGGTCCGACTGTCAGAAACGCCGCAAAATCGAGCAACTCGCCCTGATGCTGCGCGGAGCCATGGATGCCACCGATCGCGTCGGGCTGATGTTGAATGTCCGCAAGGAAGACCTGCCAGGAGTACTCGCCGTGCTGCCGGCGTTGAAGCGGCCCACCATCGCCACGCTCAGCGACGAAAGCTGGCTGGCAGTGAACACGATTATTGAAGAGTCTTCGGCCTGGAGAATCATCCCCCAGCTCAAAGAGGCCAAAGCCCAGGGAATCGTCGAATATCCGCTGAATAAGGTGGTGATCTGATGCGGATTCTCTCAGGCGGCCGCGCGGAAGCAAGAGTACAGCAGCTCGCAAGCCGTAGCCTTGAGCTATCTGCGCTTGAGCCGAAAGTGCGGGGCATCATTCGACAGGTTCGCTCCGATGGTGATGATGCCATCCGTCGCTATGCAGAACGTTGGGACGGATTGGGGCGCACAGAGTCTATCCGGGTTTCCGAAGCTGAGATTCAGAATGCCTGGAAAGCTGCGAGCCGCGAACTCCGGGACTCTCTCTCGGCCGCAGCAAAGAACATTCGCCAGTTCTGCGAATGGCAAAAGCCCGTCGATTGGCAGCGCCGTCGCAATGGCATTCTCCTCGGCCAGATGGTGCGACCGCTTGATTCGGTGGCATGTTACGTGCCCGCAGGCCGTCATCCGCTGATGTCGACTCTGCTGATGAGCGTGATTCCAGCACAGGTGGCGGGAGTCGGCAGAATCTGTGTTGCTTCGCCGGGAGCGCACCCCCAGGTATTGGCCGCCGCTGGAATGCTCGGAGTTCGTGAAGTATACCGCGTGGGCGGCGCGCAGGGGATTGCCGCTTTGGCCTATGGAACTCAGAGCATCCCCCGGGTAGATAAAATCGTCGGCCCGGGAAACTTATTTGTAACCGTCGCCAAGAAGTTGATCTGCTTCGACTGCGCAATCGATTTTCTGGCTGGACCCACAGAAGTTGTGATTGTGAGCAGCCGTGGGCGACCCGAATTTATCGCAGCGGATCTGGTGGCGCAGGCGGAACACGATCCCGAGGCATTGGCAGTGTTCATCACTACGCGCGCCGGCTTGGCCGGCGAAGTGAAACGCGGTATGTCGGCTCTTGCCCGGCAAAATCCCACCGCGCGCGAATCTCTGAACAAAAGCGGCTGCATCCTGGTTGCGAAAACTCGCCGGCAAGCGATGGATTGGGCCAACCGGATCGCACCGGAACACATTACCGTCGACGAGTCGGACTTGCTTTACGTTCGCAACGCGGGCTCCGTTTTTGTGGGCGACTACTCGGCGCAGTCCGCGGGTGACTATGCATCCGGCCCCAATCACGTTCTGCCCACTGGCGGCGCTGCCCGCTTCCGCGGCGGCTTGAGCGTCTTCGACTTCGTAAAACTCATCTCCGTGCAAAAGCTTACCCGGCCCGGCTTGCGCCGCATCGCCGGCGTAGTAGAGAGGCTCGCAGAGACCGAGGGTCTTGCCGCACACGCTGAATCGATCCGGATAAGGTGCAACTATGCTTAGCGCCCGTGCCGCCGTGAAGAATCTTCCGTTGTACCATCCGCCACTCGCCGGTCGCGACGGCCTGCGCCTGGACTTTAACGAAAATACGGTCGGTTGTTCGCCTCGCGTGCTGGCCTGTCTGCGCGATCTGAATACCGAAGCCTTGGCACGTTATCCGGAGAGCAAGCCGACTGAAGCCCTGGCAGCCCGCCATTTGCGAATCGATCCGGAAGAACTTTTGCTTACCAATGGGACCGATGAAGCCATTCACCTGCTCTGCGAGACCTTTCTCGAGGCGCAAGACGAAGTTCTGATTGTCGTGCCGACATTCTCCATGTACGAAATCTACGCGGCCGCCACCGGAGCCCGAGTCATCACGATCCCGGCGGGGAAGGACTTTGCATTTCCCTTCGAAGAACTGCTCGCGAAGATCACCGTGAACACCCGCCTGATCGCGGTTGCCAATCCCAATAACCCCACAGGCAGTCAGGCGAGCTCCGGCCATTTACTCGAAATTGCCCGCCGAGCGCCACAAGCCGCCGTGCTGGTCGACGAAGCCTACTACGAATTTTCCAACGAAACCTTGCTTCCACGCTGGCACGAGTTTCCAAACTTATTCATCGCCCGGACATTCTCCAAAGCCTACGGCATGGCTGGCCTGCGCCTGGGTATTCTCGCCGGCGACGCACAGCACATGAAAGACGTTCGAAAAGTGAGCTCTCCGTACAACGTCAACGCCGTGGCACTGGCTTGCTTGCCGTCTGCCCTGGCCGACCAGGAGTACGTCCGCGATTACGTCCAGCAGGTCTGTCGCGGTCGAGCGCAACTGGAGCAGATGTTAAGCAAGTTGCAGATTTTGTATTGGCCTAGCCGCGCCAACTTTGTGCTGATGCGGCTGGGAGCTTCCCACGCGGCTTTTATTCGTGGGATGCGGCAGCGCGGAATCCTGGTTCGCGATCGCTCGCGAGACGTTGGCTGTGAAGGCTGCGTCCGCATCACGCTGGGCACGCTGGCGCAGACCGAACAGCTGTTGCCCGCGCTACGAGAGACCCTCGCGGAAATCGAAATGGAGGAGGCGAAGCTCGCATGAGAACCGCCAGCATCCGTCGCGTCACCAAAGAAACCCAGATTCACCTGGCCCTTGCGATCGACGGCAAGGGCAAGCACCAGGTTTCGACCGGGATTCGTTTCTTCGATCACATGCTGGAGTTGTTGGCCCACCATGGCGGCTTTGATCTCAAGCTGAAAGCCCAGGGCGATCTGGATGTCGACCAGCACCATACCGTAGAAGATGTCGGCATCGCATTGGGACAAGCCTTTGAGAAGGCGCTCGGCAGCAAGCGAGGAATTTTGCGCGCGGGGTATTTCGTTATGCCCATGGACGAAACGCTCGGCCTCGCTGCCGTTGATTTCTGTGGCCGGACGGCGGTTGCGGTCGATACGAAGGTTACCGCCCGATTCGTGGGCGACTTGCAGACCGAACTGGTCGCCGACTTCTTCGATGGCTTTGCCCGCGGGGCTCGGGCCGGTGTGCATGTTCGAGTGCTCTACGGACGATCCAGCCATCACAAGATCGAATCACTGTTTAAGGCTTTTGCCCGAGCCCTGCGCGCCGCCTGCTGGCGTGACCGTCGCATGATTCGCCTGCTGCCCAGCACGAAGGGGTTGCTGTGATGATCGTCATCGCTGATTACGGCGCCGGCAACCTCGCCTCTGTGAAGAAGGCATTAGAGCACATCGGTGCCTTCGTGGTCGTTACGTCCGATCCGGCTGTGGTCGCGGCCGCGCAGAAGATCATTTTGCCGGGAGTCGGGCACTTTTCGGCGACCGCCGCCCTGGAAGCTTGCGGGTTGAAGTCGGCCATCGCCGACGCGATTCGTCGCGCTGTGCCGTTTCTCGGGATTTGCGTCGGCATGCAGTGGATGTTTGAGTCGAGCGAAGAAGCGCCGGAGACGCCTGGTCTGGGGCTTTTTCCCGGAAGTTGTCAGCGCTTTCCCGCCAATGTGAAATCGCCGCACGTGGGCTGGAATGAGTTGAGTCTGTACAGACCTTGCCGGCTGTTGCAGGGAGTCGGCGATGGTCCGTTTGTTTATTTCAGCCATTCCTACCGGGTGCCGGTCATGGATGCGACGGTGGCAGAATGTGACTACGGCGATTCGTTCTCAGCCATCGTCGAACGAGACAATATCTACGGAGTGCAGTTTCACCCCGAGAAATCGGGAGCGGCCGGCCTGAAGCTCCTACAAAACTTTTGCCACTTGCCATGCTGACCAAACGCATTATCGCGTGCCTTGACGTGCAAGCCGGCCAGGTCGTGAAGGGCGTGCAATTCCAGGACCTGCGCTATGCCGGCGACCCGGCGGAACTGGCAGCTCTCCACAGCGCAGCCGGGGCCGATGAAATCGTCGTCCTCGACATTGCCGCAACCCATGAGAGCCGGCCCACGCTGCTGGATGTCGTACGCAGAACCGCCCGCCGGCTTTTTATTCCGTTTACGGTCGGTGGTGGTATTCGCTCTCTCGAGGATGCCAGCGCCGTCTTCGACGCGGGTGCGGATAAGATCAGCATTAATTCCGCGGCCCTCGCCCGGCCGCAATTGATCACACAAATTGCCGGCCGTTATGGATCCCAAGCCGTGGTGGTGGCCATCGATGCGAAGCGTACTCCCGATGGTACCTGGTTTGAAGCTTTCATTCGGGGTGGGCGGAAGTCTTCGGGCAGAAATGCGGAGCTTTGGGCGGAGGAGGCGGAAGGCCGCGGCGCTGGCGAGATTCTTCTTACTTCGATGGATCGCGATGGAACCGGCATCGGCTTCGATTGTCAGCTGACAGCAGCCATCTCCGACGCGGTACGGATTCCGGTGATCGCATCGGGGGGTGCTGGAAGTTTCGATAGTTTCATCGAAGTGTTCCAGCAGGGCAGAGCGGATGCCGCGCTGGCCGCTTCCATCTTTCATTTTGGCTTGCAGGGTCTGGGCGAACTGAAACAAAAGCTGCGCAACGCAGGGATTCCGGTGAGGTGGCCGTGCTGATTCCTTCCATCGATCTGCTTGACGGAAAAGTTGTGCAGCTCGTGCAGGGCAAGAAGAAAGCCGTCGAATTTGCCAATATCGAGGAATGGATCGCGCGCTTTTCTTCGTATCCCCTGGTCCAACTCATCGACCTGGACGGTGCTATGGGCAGCGGAGATAACCGGACGCTGGTGCAACAGATCGTAAAGCGTCTTCCGTGCCAGGTAGGCGGAGGCATTCGTTCCGCGGAAGTCGCGAAAGAATTATTAACCATAGGCGCTCGCCGCGTCATTATCGGTTCGCGCCTGATTTGCGACGCAAAGATCGACACGGACTTCGCTAAGACCTTAGCCAACGCAGTCGCCCCCGACAAGCTTGTCTTTGCTCTGGATTCGGAAAGAGGGAGAGTCTCCGTGGAAGGCTGGCGCAAGGCGACGTCACTCAGTCCGCTCGTTATGCTGCAAACCCTCGATCCCTGGTGCGGTGGCTTTCTCTATACCCACATCGATACCGAGGGCCTGATGCAAGGGATTCCGCTCGAACCAGTGCGCCAGCTCAGGAGCGCAACCAAAAAAGAGCTGATGGTGGCGGGAGGAATCTGTACCCTCGAACAGGTAGAGCAGCTTGACGCCATGCGAGTCGATGCGATCGTGGGAATGGCAATTTACACTGGGCGAATGAAGGCCTGAGCCGATGTGCGATGTAGGCGCCTACATCGCAATTATTTGGACCCAACCGCCGGCTGAGGTTGCGCCAGCGCCGCCGGCGCGCGTGATGCCAGGTCCAGCTGGGACAAACTGGCCGCATCCCAGCCGCCACCGAGCGCCTTGATCAGCAATACGCTGTCGACCATGCGCCGTCCCGCGATCTGCACCGCCGCGCGTTCATCGGCCAGTGCGAAGGTTTGCGCCGTGGTAACTTCCAAGTAACTCGTGACTCCGCCTTTGTAGCGGTTCTCCGAGAGCGCCAGCGAATGTTCCGCGGCTTGTACGGCTGCGCTGCGGGTCGAGGCCTCTTGCTCGAGAAGGCGCAGCGCGGCCAGCTGGTCTTCAACTTCCTGATAGGCGGTCAGCACGGTTTGCTGGTAGCTGGCGACCGTCTGATTGTACGCGGCACGCGCCTGATCGGTGGCGGCGCGGCGGCGGCCAACATCGAACACTGTCACCATCGCGGACGCCCCCACGGTTACAAAGGCGCTCGGGCTGGAAAGCCAGTTGGTAATGCTCGATCCCTCAAATCCGGCGCTGGGAGGGAAATCAAACGATGGATAATACGCCGCCCGGGCCACTCCGATATTGGCATTTGCTGCTGCCATCTGCCGCTCCGATGACGCAACATCCGGACGGCGCTCCAGAAGTTGCGAAGGCAATCCGGGCGGAATCACTGGCGGCGTAGCGTTCAGGGGATCGTATTGCAACGCGAATGTGGATGCGGGGACTCCGATGAGCACGGCAATCGCATGTTCGTATTGCGTCCGGGCTTCCTTCACGTCAATGTCGTCGGCGCGCGCGCTTTCCAGTTGAGTCTGGGCCTGGGCCACATCCACTTCGGAAGCCACGCCGCCCTGGTGGCGGCTTTCCGTAAGCTGCAGAGCTTTCTCGTAGCTGGCGACCGTCGAATCCAGCAATTGCCCTTCGGCATCCAGTTCCCGTGCCTGAAAGTAGTCGCTGGCCAACTCTGCATGCAGGCTGAGGCTGAGGGATTCCAGGTCGGCGAAGCTCGACTGCGCCGTAGCCCGGTACGCAGCTACGGTGTTGCGCACTCTGCCCCAGAGGTCAGGCTCGTAGGACATGTCAACCGGAAGAATGAGGTCGTTCGTGGTTGCCGCGCCCGTCTTGGTTCCCAGAGGCCGATTCTTGGAAAGACGTTCGCGGGTCGCGGACGCGCCCGTGCTGATCGTGGGGTAGAGATCAGCTCGGTAGTAGTGAAGCTGCGCCCGTGCCTGCTCGAATTGCGCCAGTGAAGCCTTCAGGCTCTGGTTGGAAACGTCGATCTTTTCCTCCAGGGCGTTGAGTTGCTCGTCCTGATAAATCTCCCACCACTTGCCGCGCAGCAATTGGTCCGAGGGCTGCGCCTGTTTCCAGTTAACCGGGGTCTCTTTGAACTCCGGGGGAGCCGGCGCGGGCGGGCGTGAGTAATGAGGACCGACGGCGCAGCCTGCGGCGAACAGAAGGAAACCGGAGATCGCACCAAGCGCCGACAGGTTGAATCTGGAACCGTTCCGCATCAATGAGCCCTCGGATGTGTGCCGCCGTCATCTTGACGGGGTTGATTCTGCGGCTGGCCTCCGGGTGTTCCTCCGGTCGCGGGCAACGGCGGTCCGGGTGGCGGAGGCGTCCCCGCCGGTGGCGTGACCACACGTACCGGCTCTCCCGAAACGATGGAGTCTGGTGGATTGATGATCACCGATTCATCGCCCGTCAGTCCGGAGACAACCTCCATCTCGGTGCCATAGTCGTGCCCGATCGTAATCGGGATCAGCTCTGCGCGTTGACTGTTATCCACAGTCGCAACTCGAAGCCCTTCAGAGCGAAACAGTAGAGTGTTCACGGGAAGGATGAACGCCGAGCCTGCATTGGGGAGCTTCAGGTGCGCCTCCGCATAAGCCCCGCTGAGTAAAGTCCCTGTCGGATTTTCTACCCGAATTTCAACCAGCAGGGTACGCGTCGATTGATCGATGGCGTCCGCCGTCCGGACGAGCTTGCCCGGAAAACGCCGGCCAGGAAATTCCGCGAGTACCAGATCGGCGCTAAGCCCGGGTTTTGCGTCCGGGGCGTAGCCTTCAGGCACATTCACGTAAACTCGCAGCTTGTCGGGCTGCGCAATATGGAACAGTTCGGTTCGGCTTCCGCCCGAGCTTCCCGCATCGATCAACGCGCCTATATCCGTTTTGCGAGCCGTAATCACGCCATCAAAAGGAGCATAGATCCGCTCGAACGATTGCAGTTCCTGCAGCCGCTTTACATTCGCTTCCATGGACTGGACGGTGGCCTTTTGTGCCGCGTAGCTGCCCTCGGCATTGTCTGCATCCTGTTTGGACACCGAGTCGCTCTTCAATAATCCTTCATAACGATTGGCCGTAATCTGAGCGAGACTAAGGTTGGCTTGCGCGGTACCCAGATCGGCGCGTGCCTGCCGCAGTTGCTGATCGACCTCGGGAGTTTCAATCTCCGCCAACAACTCGCCGGCTTTCACGTGCGCGCCGATATCCGCGTACCATTTCTTCAGATATCCGTTGGTGCGAGCGTAGATGGGAGCGTCAATGTATGGCTGTACATTCGCGGGGAGCACGACCTCGGTAAGCGGAGCCGAACGCTGCGGACGGACCACTGAGACGGTCTGAACCGCCATGGCTTCGGTTTCTTTCGCCAGATTGGCTTCGGCCCGCCTGCGCGGAACAACTCCCAGGACGAAAACTCCGGCCATGATCGCAACTGCCAGAACGGCAATCCACCAGCGCCGAGCGGGCCGGCTCTCATTTGAGTCGGTCTCCGTCTCCGTCGCGATCTTCGTCTCTTCCATTTCCGTTGGCTGCTCCACCTTCATGAAGTACTCCCCGACAGTTTAGAACAACGTGCGATAGATCCTAGTGTCTCGATGATTTCACCGTGCGCGCATGTAACAGACTGAAGAACACCGGAACAAAAAACAGGGTTGCGGTCGTGGCAAAAAGCAGGCCTCCGATTACCGCCCGCCCCAGAGGTGCATTCTGCTCTCCGCCTTCGCCCAGTCCCAGCGCCATCGGCACCATGCCGATAATCATGGCCAGCGCGGTCATAATTACGGGGCGGAAGCGCGTGAAACCGGAGTTCAGCGCAGCCAGCACTGAATCGTGACCTTCGGCCATCTGCTCCTTGGCAAAGCTCACCACCAGAATGCTGTTCGCCGTGGCCACGCCCATGCACATAATCGATCCGGTCAGAGCCGGCACGCTGACGGTGGTATGGGTGATAAATAGAAACCAGGCAATTCCTGCAATCGCCGCCGGCAAAGCCGAAACAATGATGAACGGATCCAGCCACGACTGGAAATTGATCACGATCAGCAGGTACACCAGCAAGATGGAGAACGCCAGCCCGGCGATCAATCCGTAATAGGACGAGCGCATAGTCTCGATCTGGCCACGGACGATGAGCTGCGATCCCCGTGGCAATTGTTTCTGCATACCTTGCACGATCCGGTTGATCTCCCGTGCCACGCCCCCAAGGTCGCGCCCCTGGACTGAACCGTAGACATCGACCACCGGCGAGATGTCGTAATGCGATACCGTTGCCATTCCGACTCCTCGCTGGATGGAGGCGATGCCGGTAAGGATTTGGGGGGTCGCATTGCTGGGGCCGGTAATGGGGACATTCTCCAGATCCTGCAAAGACTGGATGCGGTACTGCGGAGTCTGGGTGGCAATGCTGTACTCGACTCCGTTCTTCGGATCGAGCCAGAATTCCGGAGTAGTCTGAAAACTTCCGCTCAGCGAGATCAGCAAATTGTTGGCCACATCATGCTCGGTGTAACCGACTTGCTCAGCCTTGGTGCGATCCACGTTGACGTGCAGATAAGGCTGGTCAAACGGCTGTTGAATTCGCAAATCTACGGTTCCCGGCACTTGCCGGACGTTTGCCAGCAGGTGGTTCGCGAATTCCCGATTGGCCGCCAGGTTGTAGCCGACTACCTGAAGATCGATGGGGGACGGCAGTCCAAAATTCAGGATCTGGCTGACAATGTCGGCAGGCAGAAAAGAGAATGTTACTCCTGGAAACTCGGAAGCCAGCAGCGGCCGCAAATCATGGACGTACTTCTCGGTGGGATCGTGCCCTGGCTTCAGGCTCACCATGATATCGGCATCCGCCGGGCCCACCGGCGCCGAAGTGCTGTAGGAAAGATTAATGCTGCTGTAGGGCAGGCCAATATTGTCGATCACGGTATCGATCTGGTCGGGTGGAATCCGGTCGCGGATCGAGTGCTCCACCAGATCGCAGAGCCGTGCCGTCTCCTCAATTCGAGTTCCGGTGCGGGCCCGCACATGCAGCTTGAATTGGCCGCTGTCTACCGTGGGGAAGAAATCCTGCCCCAACCAGGGGATGAGCAGCACGGCGGAGACGACGCTGAACACCACAAACCCGCCCACAAAAGACCACCGCCGCTGCAGGCAGGCTTCCAGCCATCCCCGATAGCGTTCCCGCAGGCGCTCAAACGCGTCCTCGAAACGCAGCTGCAGACGCACCAGAGGATTTCTACTATTCGCGGCCGCATGGGCTTCGGCTTCGTGCCCGCGCAACAGATATTTGGCCATGGTCGGCACCAGAGTTCGCGACAGCAGGTAAGAAGCCAGCATGGCAAATACGACCGCTTCCGCCAGCGGGACAAAAAGGTAGCGCGCCACTCCGGTCAGGAAAAACATCGGCACGAAGACGATGCAGATGGAAAGAGTAGAGACGAATGCCGGCACCGCGATCTGCTGCGCGCCATCCAGAATCGCGTGTTCAACTTCTTTTCCTTGGGCGAGGTTGCGGTTAATGTTTTCGATCTCTACCGTGGCATCATCCACCAGAATGCCTACCGCCAACGCCAGACCGCCCAGGGTCATGATGTTGATGGTCTCTCCAAGCGCGCTCAGGACAATGATGGAGGTCAGGATCGAAAGCGGAATCGAAACCGCAATGATGACCGTGCTCCGCCAGTTGCCCAGGAATATCAGGATCATCAAACCGGTGAGGCAAGCGGCGATGGTGGCCTCCCTGATGACGCCGTTGATGGAAGCGCGCACAAAGAGCGATTGGTCGGCCAGCGGCTTGACCGTCAGGTCCGAGGGCAACCCCGCTTCAATCGTGGGCAGCATTGACTTGATGCCGGCGACAATGTCGAGGGTCGAGGCATTTCCCGTTTTCAGCACCGTGAGCAAAGCCGAACGACGCCCGTCCACGCGCGCAATGTTGGTTTGCGGAGGAAAGCCGTCACGAACCCAGGCTACGTCGCGAAGATAGATGGTCGTGCTGCCAACCGTCTTTACCGGAATCTGATTCAATTCGTCGATGGTTTCGGGGCTGCCATTGATGTCAACGTTATATTCCAGAGCGCCAATCTTGGATGTGCCGGAGGGCAGGATCAGATTCTGCGCGCTGATCGCATTGACCACATCGAGCGGCGACATGCCCTTGGACTGCAGCGCCGCGGTGTTAAGGTCGACCTGCACCTGCCGCATCTTCCCGCCGTAAGGATACGGGATGCCCACGCCCGGCACTGTGATCAAGCGGGTGCGGATGAAGTTCACACCATAGTCGAATAATTGCTGCTCGGAAAGTGTTTTCCCTGAAAGCGCCAGCTGCAGAATAGGTACGCTCGATGCGTTGTAGGAGATCACCAGGGGCGGAGTGGTTCCCGGCGGAAGCTGCCGGAGTTGAACCTGGCAGATTGACGTTACCTGTGCGATGGCGCGCGCGATGTTGGCGTTAGGTTGAAAAAATACTTTCACCACCCCGATTCCCGGCAGTGACTGTGATTCTATGTGCTGAATGTTATCGACTGTCGTAGTCAGCGAACGCTCGTTAAGACTGACGATCCGCTCCGCCATCTGTTCCGGATCGAATCCCTGGTAATTCCACAGAATGCTGACCACCGGTATGTCGATATTGGGAAAGATGTCGGTAGGCGTGCGCAGAATGACGATGGGACCGAGAATCAGAAGCACCACGGCAAGCACTACGAAGGTATAAGGCCGTCTTAGTGCGAGTCGGACAATCCACATAACTCCCTCGGAAGACGCTTCTCTACAGTAAATTTAAATTGGTAGCCTAGTTGGCGGCACTTGGTCTATCTGAATTCAGGACCGCAATCGGTTGCGCGATCCGGCTGCAGCCAGTTCAACTAATATATTGGATTCAGTGACTTAGAACTGGGCGCACTTTTATTCTGTAAAGTTTTGTTGTCTGAAAATGGCTGCCGGGACTCCTGATTCTTTGCCTGGGGCAGGGAAGCTTGCGAGGAGTCTTTTTTATGGGCTACTTATCCACCTTGTGCAACTCTCGCACCGTGGTAATGAAAGTCGTCGTAGCGCGAGTGTGGGTTCGGTCGCGGCGATAAGCCAGCCCGAGCTCGCGCCACACTTCCACGTCTTGCAAAGGAATCAGCACAGCCCGGCCGGCGGCTACGTCATCCCGCGCGAAACTCGAACTGACCAGCGAAACTCCCAAACCGGCGGCCACGAAACTCTTGATCATGCCGACGCTCGGCAACTCCATCCTCACCTGTACCTGGGAACCATATGGCCGAAACAGTTTGTCCATGAGCTGGCGAGTGTAGCCGGTCTTGGGAACCAGCAGCGGCTGCTGCGCCACATCACTCACGGGAACTGCTTTATGCTTAGCCAGGGGATTCTGTGGACTCACCATCAGCATCAGCCGGTCGCGAAAGATGGGATGCGTCCTCAGGCTGGGCATCTTCACTGGCAACGTGACGATCCCCACATCAATCGAGCCATTCTCCAGCTTCTCGATGATTTTGTAGCTGAAGTTCCGGTAGATGCTCATCTGCACTCCGGGATACAGGCGGCAATACTCCGCAAATACCTCCGGCAGCACGTAAAGGCAGGTGGCCTCGTTAGCTCCGATTACCAGGGTGCCACGCGTTGAGGCGCCATGATCGGCGACCGCCAGCAGGGACTCGTCACGCAAGGTAAGCAAGCGTTCGGCGTATGCGAACAACACTCTGCCCGCAGGAGTGAGTCTGACGTTTTTCCCGGAACGATCGAGCAGCTTATCCCCATACTCCTGTTCCAGTTGGCGGATCTGCGCGCTTACCGCCGATTGCGACCGGAATACCTTCTGCCCGGCGCGCGAGAAACTTCCCAACTTCGCAACCTGCAAAAACGTGATGAGCTGATCAAAATCCATGTGAATGATAGCTTACAGGTGAGCGGATTATATCGGAGAACCGGTGCCGGGAATCAACCGCAGCCCGGTGAACCGTACTCAGTGTTCTTCCCACGACGGCAAGTCACCGAAGGGCACGAAGCGGAGGAAGTCCGGGGCCAGTTCATCGTATTTTCTAAGCCGCTGCAGAATCACTTCCCAGGTCTCCGCAATGGCACAAGGTCTCGATACCGGCTCTACCCGGACGAAAGGCAATTCCGCATCGGAACTCAGCCATCGCGCCGCGAGTGGGCTCCCTGTCAGATGCTCATGCCGCTTCAACACCCGGCGCAGCCACAGTTCTTCCTGCAGTTCCAAGTTAGCGATTTGCACCGACTGGTCATTACAGACAAACCCGGCAACTGAATCGATGGGCAGATAGGTCAGTCCACCGGTCATTCCCGCTCCCAGGTTAGTTCCAGCGGGTCCCAGAATGACGGCGACTCCTGCTGTCATATATTCGCAGGCATGTTGGCCGGCTCCTTCCACGACGGCGAGCGCGCCGCTGTTGCGCACCGCGAATCGTTCCCCTACTCTGCCCGCAATGTACAGCTCTCCACCGGTGGCGCCGTAAAGCACAGTATTACCGGCAAGCACGTCTCCTCGCTGAGATGCTTCGGTCCCTGCGCTGATGGCGATTCTGCCGCCGGACAACCCTTTTCCTACGTAATCGTTGGCCTCGCCCTCCAAACGCAGGCTGATTCCCGACGTCAGGAATGCTCCGAAGCTCTGGCCTGCAACTCCGACGAACCTGTAGTCGAGGGGAGCGATCATCTGTGAACGTCCCATCCGCCGCAAAACCTCGCCCGTCAGTTGCGTGCCGATCGCCCGATCCTCATTGGTGATGCGGAAGCGATGCGAGCGAATGGTCAACGTGTCCAGCTCCTCGAGCGTATGGTTCAACTCGAGATGCAAGCTGCTATCCGGCTCCCGTGCCCGCCCGGTCTGCTCCGGCGAGCCTATCGGCTCCAGCAACTCTGCCAGCGCACCAGCACCTTCCGGAGTTACGGGACGCAAGCGGTCCGCCGCACCAACGATTTCGTCGATCGAGGAGACGCCCATCGCCGCCAGGAGTTCGCGTACTTCGTTGGCCAGTGCTCGAAAATAACTCTCAATCATCTCCGGCTTTCCGGTGTAGCGAGTCCTGAGCTGCTCATCCTGCGTGGCGATGCCAACCGGGCAGGTATTCAAATGGCATTGACGCGCCATCACACAACCGACCGAGAGCAGGGCAGCAGTGCCGAAACCAAACTCGTCCGCTCCCAGTAAAGCCGCGACAATCACATCTCTGCCAAACTTGAAGCCGCCGTCTGTGCGCAGGCGAACCCGCCGCCGCAGTCCTGCCCGCACCAGCGAAACGTGGGTATCGCGCAGGCCGACTTCCCACGGCATGCCGGTGTTTTTGATGGAGGTCAGCGGAGACGCTCCCGTACCTCCATCGTAGCCGCTGATGGTAATGACGTCAGCGCCCGCCTTGGCCACGCCGGTCGCGATGATTCCCACACCCGTACTCGAGACCAGTTTTACGCCGATTCGCGCTTGCGGATTCACCGACCGCAGGTCGTAAATCAGCTGCGCCAGGTCCTCGATGCTGTAAATGTCGTGATGCGGAGGCGGCGAGATCAGCGACATGTTGGGAACGGAGTGTCTCAGGCGGGCAATGTAGGCTGACACCTTGCTCGCCGGAAGCTGGCCGCCCTCGCCCGGTTTCGCGCCCTGGGCGATCTTGATCTCCAGCTCATCCGCGTGAATGAGATACTCGGCCGTTACCCCGAATCGCGCCGACGCCACTTGCTTGACCCGATTGTTGGCTTCGGTACGTTCGCTATATACATCGGGATCTTCGCCGCCTTCCCCGGTATTGCTGCGCGCCCCGAGCCGGTTCATGGCGATGGCAAGGGTGTGATGTGTTTCGGGAGAAATGGCTCCCAACGACATGGCCTGCGTGCTCAGCCGGCTGAGAATTGAAGCCTCGGATTCCACCTCATCGATGGGCAGGGGCGAGCCCGGGACAATCTCCACCAGATCGCGAATCGCGACCGGTTGTTCCTTGCTGGCGAGTTCGGTAAAGGACTGGTAATTCTCCGGGCAGGGCGACTTGATGTAGCGATGCATTCGCCGCACCAGTTCCGGCGAGGTGGCGTGGCTTTCGCCGTTATGGCGAAAGCGATATAAACCGTGGTCGCGCAGCGCGAAGTTCTCGGCCTTGAATGCCGCCGCATGGCGGTCAAGAACATCCTCCAGCAATGAATCAAGTCCGGCGCCGGCCAAAGCGCCGCCCGCATCTTCGAAAAATCGATCATGCAAATCGTCGTCGAGACCAATCGTCTCGAAAAGCTGGCTGTTGCGATAGCTGGCCACATCCGCGATTCCCATGCGGGCCATTACTTTTCGCAACCCTTTTTCCACTGCTGAGCGAATTGCTGCCGCCCCCTCGGGCCGAATTTTCCTGGCCTGCTCCATCGCGGCGTAAGGAAACACGGCGCTCGCGCCCGCCGCAATCAGCAACGCGACATGATGAGTGTCGATAATTTGTCCGCTCTCGACGACCAGCGGCACATCCCAGGCTCCAGACTTCACCATCGCTTTCCAGACCGCACTCAGCGCCAAAAGTGCGGGCAGTGCCGCGTGTTGAGCATCGACCCCGCGATCGCTAAGCAGAACGAAACCGCTTCTTCGGACTCCTGGCGTAAATGCCCAGGCTTCCAGTTGATCGAGGAGTGCCTTGCCTGCCTCGACTCCACCAGACACCGGAAAGGTCAACTCGATGCGTTCGACAGGTTGAAGATACTTTTCCATCGCATCGAGCTGAATGGAGTCCAGCAACGGAGAAGGCAGTACCACATTCGGACGAAGCCGGACGCTTAGCGACATTACGTGGGCTTCCCGCAGCGGATCGATGGGAGGATTCGTAACCTGTGCGAAACGCTGTTTGCAGTGATCCCAGAGCGAGCGCCCAATCGTCGACAGGAACGCCGGCGCGGTGTCATCTCCCATGCTCCAGACCGCTTCCTGTCCGCTCTGCACCAGAGGTTGAAAGAGCAGCCGGAACTGATCATCCGTCCAACCAAGAGCTCCGAGAACTTGCTTCGACTCTGTTGACGGGGCCACCCGCATCTCGGTGGAAGGTTCGATGTGAATCGGAGAACCGCTCACATTGGACGCCGCCGAGTCCCCAAACGTGGCGGCTTCGGCGGGGCGGAGAATTGTTCCCTCTGCCGGATCGACGAGCAGCATTTCACCCGGACCCAGCCGTCCCCGCTCAATCACGCGTTTGCCATGGAAATCAGCAATACCCACTTCCGACCCGACCACCACGAGGCCGTCCGAAGTCACTGTGTAGCGCAACGGCCGCAGACCGTTGCGGTCAAGTTTGGCGCCTACCGTGGTGCCGTCTGAAAACATGAGAGCGGCGGGGCCATCCCAGGGTTCTTGTTCACGGGCTTGTATTTCGAGGAAGGCCCGCATCTTTGCGGGCAGCTCCGTGTCGTTCTCCCACGCTGGTGGAACCATCGACCACATCGCCGCCGGCAGGCTATAACCGCGCCGCAGCAGAATTTCTAGGGCGTTGTCGAAGCTTGCAGAATCGCTCACGCCAGCTTCGAGCAATTGCGAGCCTGCGGGAAGCTGCAGCCGCGCCAACAGGCAACGCTGCTTGGCCCGCAGCCAGCGCCGGTTTGCACTGATGGTGTTAATTTCTCCGTTGTGCGCCACGCAGCGGAAGGGTTGGGCCAGCGACCAGCTGGGCTTCGTGTTGGTCGAGTAGCGCTGGTGGAAAATGGCAAACGGGCTGGTGAATCCCGGAGCCGCCAGATCCGAATAAAAAGCCGGTAACTGCTCCGGCGTTAGCAACCCTTTGTAGACCACGGTCCGCGTGGAAAGAGAACAGAAATAGGTTCCGGCGGGAGCTTTGGCTTCCACCTGCTTCCGCAAGGCAAACAACCGCGATTCAAAATCAACCGTCTTGTCATTGGAAGCGACGAAGCACTGCTCGATAACCGGCAACGTATCGAGGGCACGCGCGCCGACAATTTCGGGGTTGGTGGGAACCTTTCGCCAGCCCAGCACCTGCAATCGGCGGAACCTGGCCAGGTCGTCGATCAACTCGCGGGTTTCGTCCGTTTGCTGGCGTGGGAGGAAGACCATCCCGAGAGCAAATGCGCCCGCCAACTCGATCCCGGCTTCACGAGCGCAGTTGCGGAAGAATCTTTGTGGAATGGCGGTCAGCAGGCCGGCGCCGTCGCCACTGCGGCCGTCCGAATCCACCCCACCCCTGTGCCCCAGACGTTTCAGCGCCTCCAAGGCACGATCCACAACTTCGCGCGAGCCTGTATCGCCGAGTTGGGCGATAAACCCCACTCCGCAGGCGTCGTGATCGACAAGAATGGACTTGCGTGCCATTTACCTTGTGTAACCTTTCACCGGCAAGAAAGTACAATCGAGAATTTCGATTGTTACTATGCAAGTTTCGCTGGGATGGCCCAGCGCCGAAATCCGCTGCAAAACCGGGCAGCAGCGCGACTTATTCCACGATTGGTCACTTCTTAAAGTTGTCATGCCGAAGAGCGACAGCGACGAGGAATCTGCTTGTTCTCTGCGTGCGATGAAAACTATCGATTCCTGGCGGCGCTGAAATGACTACTTAGGCGGCTGGTTTTACACACTCAACTTGACCAGCCAGTTTGTGGGCTCCGGCAGAATGGCGAATTTGGGAAGTTCGCCGCGTACCATGGCGACTTCGTCGCAATGATGGAATCTTGGACAGACGCAGCAGTCTTTGTAGATTTTGTCGGGCATGTCTTCCCGCTGAGCCTCCTCGAATCCGAGGCTGGCGAAAAACTGGGGAGTGCGGGTGAAGAGGCAAATGCAGCTGACCCGGTGCCTTCTTGCCTCCCCCATCAGCGCCCTGACCAGGCGGCCACCTCCGCCCATACGCTGATGAGATCGCGCCACAGTGATTGAACGGATTTCCGCCAGGTGCAAGCCGTAGAGGTGCAGCGCGCCGCATCCGATGATGCGTCCGTCATCCTCCAGCACCACAAAGTCGCGGACGTTCTCGCAGATTTCCGCGATGGTACGCGGCAGCAGAGTCCCATCGGTGGAGTAACCCGCAATCAAATCGTGGATCTGCTGCGCATCGGGCAGCATGGCTTTACGCGTGTGCATGGACCTCCTCGCAAACCGACTTGATCCGCTGTTGCGCGGCGGTGAGCGCCTGTTGCACTCGTACCGGAGCTGTCCCACCCGGCAAATCGTGGATCGCAAGCACGGATTCAAGCGTCAGGCATTCGTAGAAATCCCGGTCAAAGACTGGGTTCAGCGAGCGTAAATCCTCCAAAGACAGCTCTTGCAGTTCGCAGTGTTTCTCCAGACATGTCTGCACCGCTTTTCCGATCTGTTCGTGCGCCAGGCGGAAGGGCACGCCGCGGCGCACCAGGTAAGTGGCTGCGGCCCAGGCATTCATGAATCCCGATTGCGCCGCCTCCCGCATGCGCTCATAGTTGAAGCTCACCGATTTCATCCACTTCGTCACGAGCGGGATCAGCGCCAGCATGGTGTCCGCCGCAGCAAAGAGGGGCTCCTGCGTCTCCTGTAGATCTTTGTTGTAGGCCAGCGGCAATCCCTTGAGAGTGACCAGCAGCGCGGCTGCGCAGCCCACGACCTTCGCCGCTTTCCCGCGAGTCAGCTCCAGCAAATCGGGATTCTTCTTCTGCGGCATGGCGCTGCTGCCTGTGGAATAGGCTTCGGGTAAGCTGATGAATCCGAATTCCTGCGAGGAAAACAGAATCATCTCTTCCGCCCAGCGGCTCAGGTGAATGGCCAGGATCGAAAGCGAATTCACGAACTCAAGGGCGAAATCGCGATCACTGGTAGCGTCGATGCTGTTCGCGGTCGGGCCATCGAATCCAAGACCTGCAGCCATAGAGCGTCGGTCCAGCGGCAACGTTGCTCCGGCAACGGCGCCTGATCCCAGGGGGCAAAGATTCAGTCGGCAGCGGCCATCGCGCAGCCGCTCCGCATCACGCAAAAACATCTCCAGATACGCCAATAGCCAATGCGCGACTAAGACCGGCTCCGCCCGCTGCGTGTGGGTGTATGCGGGCAGGACCGCCTCTCCGGCTTGCCGGCCACAGTCCGCGAATGTAGAGGCAAGTTCGGCCAGCTCAGCCAGCAACTGGTCGATGGCCGCACGCACGTAAAGCCGCAGGTCGGTGGCGATCTGTTCATTGCGGCTGCGGCCGCTGTGCAGCTTGTATCCGATATCTCCAACCAGCGTGACCAGCTGCTTCTCGACAAAGTGGTGAACGTCCTCAGCTTGCGAATCGTCAAGAAACGCCGGCGAGACCGCCAATTCGCCGATTTTGTCCAGGCCTTGCAGAATGGTAATCAGCTCATCGGACGAAAGAATTCCGGCCTCGCGCAGAGCTCGCGCATGAGCTCCACTCGCTGCCAGTTCGTGCACCAGGAGGCGCCGGTCAAAGTCGAAGGATCGCTGCCAACGCTCAAACTCCGGGTCGAGAGGCTGGCGGAAACGGCCCGACCACATCTTCACTTTGCCACCTCCTGCCGGGCGCGTGCCCGCGAGCGGGAGGGAAGTCCAAGGATGCGAATGAACCCCGCCGCATCTTTCTGGTCGTAACTCTCGCCCATGGTGAACGACGAAAGGTCAGTGCGATACAAAGAGTAGTCGGAGTGGCGGCTGACGGTCGCTATGTTGCCTTTGTATAAGGACAGTGTGACCGTTCCCGTCACATCTTTCTGCGTGCTGGCGACGAACGCGTCCAGCGCCTCCCGTAGCGGCGTGAACCACAGACCAAAGTAGGTGAGCTCGGCGTACTTCAGCCCAATGTGTTGTTTGAAGTGCGCGACCTCTCGCTCCAGGCACAGCGCTTCAAGCTCGCGATGCGCAGTCATCAGCAACGTTCCGCCGGGAGTTTCGTAGCAGCCACGAGACTTGATTCCCACAAAACGGTTTTCGACCAGATCCACGCGACCGATGGCGTTACGAGCTCCTATCTCGTTCAGTAATTCCACCAGCGAGATTGGATCGAGTTCCATTCCATTGACGAATAGGGGAACACCTTTTTCGAAGCCGATTTTTACCTGCTCCTCGCGATCCGGCGCGTGTTGCGGGGAGCGGGTCCATTGCCAAGTATCCGCCAAGGGCGCATTGGCTGCGTCTTCCAGTTCGCCGCCCTCGTGGCTCAGGTGCCACAGGTTGCGATCGCGGCTGTGAATCTTCTCCCGGCTGGCGGCCACTGCGATACCGTGCTGCTCGGCGTAATCCAGGCAATCCTCGCGCGACTTCAGAGACCACTCGCGCCACGGCGCAATCACCTTCAATTCCGGCGCGAGCGCCTGATAGGCCATTTCAAAACGCACCTGGTCATTGCCTTTGCCAGTGCATCCGTGTGCCACCGCGGTTGCGCCCTTGCGCAGCGCAACTTCCACCTGATGCTTAGCAATGACTGGGCGAGCCAACGACGTGCCCAGCAGATATTTGTGCTCGTATACCGCGCCCGCCTGCAGAGCAGGGAAGACGTAGCCCGTTAGAAACTCCTCGCGCAGGTCTTCGACTACCACATCACTCGCGCCGGTAGCATAGGCTTTCTTGACGACTGCTTCGATGTCGTCACCCTGGCCGACATCGGCCACCATGGCGATGACGTCGCAATCGTAGTTTTCCTTCAGCCAGGGAATGATGATCGAGGTGTCCAACCCTCCGGAATACGCCAGCACAACTTTTTCACGCATGAGCTCTCCTCGGCGGCAAGCGGTCGCTTCTCTTGCTGAGCAATAAATACAGAATGGCTTTTTGGACGTGCAGGCGGCTTTCGGCCTGATCGAAGACGACCGAGCGCTCCGAATCCATGACTTCGTCGGTGATTTCTTCGCCGCGGTGCGCCGGCAGACAGTGCATGAATACCGCATGCGGGGCCGCTTTCGAGGCCAGCGCTTCGTTCAATTGATAAGGAGGGAAAATCTGCGCCCGTTTCGCCGATTCGTGTTCCTGTCCCATGCTGGCCCAGGCATCGGTGTAGATGGCATCGACACCGGAGACCGCCTCAATCGGATCGGTGAGCAACTCGATCACTGCCCCGGTCTGGCTCGCGATCTCGCGCGCATCAGCGACGATCTGCTCGTTGGGAGCGTATCCCGGCGGAGTGGCAATGCGGATGTTTGATCCCACGCAGGCGCAGGTCAGCAACAGTGAGTGGGCCACGTTGTTGCCGTCTCCGACGTAGGCCAGGCAGAGGTTCTTAAGCTCGCCAAAATGTTCTTGCAGCGTAAAGTAATCCGCCAGGGCCTGGCAGGGATGTTCGAGGTCGCTGAGCGCGTTGATGACAGGAACCGAGGCATATTCGGCCATCCCCTCAATCGTCTCCTGCGCAAAGGTGCGCAGCACGATCGCGTCGACCCAGCGTTCAAGGTTGTGGGCAATGTCGCTCAGTTTTTCGCGAGCGTCGAGGCGGCCTTGCGTCTGATCGACGAAGTATGCCGCGCCGCCCATGCTGCCGATCCCGGTTTCAAAAGTCAGGCGGGTTCGCAGCGAAGGTTTTTCGAAGAACATCACGATTTGTTTGCCGGCAAGAGTGCGGCGAAAGCTTGCGGGACGAGACTTCATGGCTTTGGCCAGCTGCAGCACGCTTTCGACTCCGTGCGGTCCTAAATCGCGCGTCGAGACCAGGTCGGCGCAGCGAAATGCCGCAGTTACCGGCGGGGCTTCAATGGGTAGACGATTGAGTAACTGGCTGTTCAATGGCGGCTCCTCGTAGAAATAACTCCCTTGGAATTCGGTTGTGATCGCGGCAGTGCGGCGGACAAAGCCGAATCCAATTCCCGCACAACCTGATCGATATGTTTTTGCTGAATGATGTAGGGCGGAAGAAATCGCAGCACTGTTTCATTCGTACGATTGATGAGAATTCCGCGCCGCAATAGCTGGCTCACCACCGTTTTAGCGAGTTCCACCGAGTTCAGGTCCATCCCCAGCATCAGTCCCAATCCTCGAATCTCGCGCACACAACTGTGCTGACTCTTGACCTTCTCCAACCCGGTACGGAAGTAGGAGCCAACTTCGCGAATATGGGGCTGAATCTTGTCCAGCACCTTCAGGAACTCAATGGCCACGGCGCATGCCAAGGGGCCACCGCCGAACGTTGTTCCGTGCATCCCGGGATGCATCCCCGTTGCGACCTGGTTGGTGGTCAAAATCGCTCCCAACGGAAGACCGGCGGCCAGCGGCTTGGCGACGGTCACGATGTCCGGCTGCACCCCGTAATGTTGGTAGGCAAAATATTTTCCGGTGCGGCCCAGTCCACACTGAATCTCGTCAAGAATGAGCAATGCGCCATTACTCTGGCTCAGCTGCCGCGCTAGTTGCAGGAACTCACGGCTTAGCGGGCGGATTCCGCCCTCGCCCTGAATGGTTTCCATGCAGATGGCGCAGACGCTGCCATCGAACTGACGCTTGAGCTCTTCGCCATCGTTGAAGCCCACAAAGCTTACTCCCGGCAACAATGGCGCAAATGGATCGCGATATTTAGCCTGCCCCGTGGTCGTCAGCGAACCGAACGTGCGCCCATGAAACGAGTTGTCCAGCGCAATCATGCGCCATTTGGGCGCATGACCATTCTTGTTCTGCGCGCGCGCATAAGAGCGTGCCAGCTTGAGCGCGCCCTCCCACGCTTCGGTCCCGCTGTTGCAGAAGAATGCGCGTTGCAGCCCGGAAATCCTCGTGAGCCGCTTGGCAAGCTCCGCCTGGTACTCGTGGAAAAACAAGTTGGAAACATGAATCAGGCGCGCAGCCTGGCGTTGCAGAGTCGATTGGATCGCGGGATGTCCATGGCCCAGCGCATTTACGCCGATGCCGCTCAGGAAATCCAGATAGCGGCGCCCGCGCGAGTCCCAGAGATACACTCCCCGCCCACGTTCAAAAAGAATCTTGTGACGATCGTAGGTCGGTAGCAGAAGTCTGTCTTCGGAGCGTGCCACGGAAGCGAGGCTCATCAGCAGGTCACCTCGGTTCCGTAAGCAAGCTTGGTGAAATAAAACTGGGAGAGAGCCTCAGCCTGGGCCGCGGGCAAAATCCGCACTCGTCCTACTCCGCGGCGCAGAGCCTCACGGCAAGCCTGAAGCTTGGGGAGCATCCCGCCGCGGACCACAGTTTCCGCGACCAGAGCTTCCGCAGCTTTTGCGCTGAGCCAGGGAATGACTACGCCATTGGCATCCTTCACTCCGGCAACATCGGTCAGGAAAATCAAAGAATCGGCATGGCAGGCGGCGGCACATGCGGCCGCCATCTGGTCTGCGTTCACGTTGTAATATTCGCCGTCGGCGCCGAGCGCGATAGAAGATAAAACCGGAATGCCGCCTTCGTGCCAAATCGTCTCCAGCCAGCGTGGTTCGACCGCGCAAATGTCGCCCACAAAACCAAGATCGCAATCCGGCATACGCTTCTTACGCGCGCGGAACGTCATGCCATCGCCACCACATATGCCGAACGCTGGCAATCCCGCCTTGGCGATGGCCGCAACCAGGGTCTTATTCACAACCCCCGACAGAACCATGAGAGCGACGTCGCGAGTCTCCGCGTCGGTTACGCGCAGGCCGTTCACGAAATCACTATGCTTGCCGAGCAGCTCCAGAGTGCGGGTTAACGCGCCGCCTCCCCCATGCACCACAGCGACCGAATGGCCGTCCTCGGCTAACTCCACTACCGCGCGGGCGCATTTCTGCAACGTCGATTTATCCTCGACCGCTGCCCCGCCGATTTTGACCACGATTTTCACTGCAGGCCCTCTTCCTCGTTCCATCCGTACATCAGATTCATGTTCTGGACAGCCTGACCCGCTGCGCCTTTTAGCAGATTGTCCACGCAGGAAACCAGCACCAGCCGTCTGCCGTCTTCCGCCAGGCAGAAGCCCAGGTCGCAATGATTGGTGTGCAGCGAGAATTGAATCTGCGGAAGCTGCGGGGTCGCAAACATCCGCACCCAGCGCTTTCCCGCATAAAAGCCGTGGAAGCAGGACTCCACCTCCACGGCAGCTACCTGCCGATTGAGGTAAACGTACACCGTCGATAGAATGCCCCGCGGAATGGGAAGCAGGTGCGGAGTAAAAGTCAGTTCCTCGTCGCCGAGCCCCAATTGCTCGACCATCTCTCCCACATGGCGATGGTTGAAGATCGAATACGCCGAGAAGTTGTCAGCCACCGACACAAAATGCGTGCGCGAAGTCGGCTCTTTGCCTGCCCCGGAGACGCCCGATTTGGAATCCGAAATAATCCCCCGCTTCCGGTCGACCAGGCCGGCTTTCACCAGTGGCGCGAGGGCCAAAATGACCGAGGTCGCGTAGCATCCCGGATTCGCCACCAAAGCCGCTTGCGGGATGCTGTCGCCATTCAGCTCCGGCAACCCATACACTGCTTGCTTCGTGAGTTTTTCCGCGGTCAGCGCGTCGCTGTCCGAGAAGCCGTAGACCGTCCGGTGCTGCTCCTGCTGCAAGCGCCATGCTCCACTCAAGTCAACCGCGCGTAGACCTTGCTCGATCGCCTCCGGCACCAGCGACCGCGACGCCTGATGGGGCGTCGCCAGAAATAGCAACTCCACGCCTTGCCGCTTCAGGGCCGGCCAGGACAGCGCCTGCAACGGATAGCCTCCGTTTCCAGAAAGCGCGGGGAAGGTTTCGGCAAGGTCAGCGGGCTGAGGATGCCCATTTTCGCGGCTGAGCAAGACCGGTTTTTCCAGACGAGGATGCCGCAGCAGCAGCCGGGTCAGCTCCACGCCAGAATACCCGGTTGCCCCTAATACAGCTGTCTTTAGCTTCGCGTTCATCAGGCAAGCATCTCCTGAATCCGCTCGCTCAGCTTTTTGGCGTCTTCCTTGTCCGGGCAAACGATCAAAATCGTGTCATCTCCTGCAATAGTCCCGATGGCTTCTTCCCAGCCCTCATCGTCGAGTGCGGCAGCCACCGGCTGGGCGCTGCCCACGCTAGTCTTGATCACCAGCAGGTTCTGCGCCGCCCGCACTTCCAGCACGAACTCGCGCACTAGCCTTGATGTGGGCGGCAGAGCCAGTGCCAGCGCACCATCCCGCGACGGAAGGGAGTAGCCACTGGCCGTCTTACCCAGGCCGAGCGCTCGGATATCCCGCGACAGCGTAGCTTGCCCCACCTTGATTCCCCGTTTACGCAACACCCGCTGCAAGTCCTCCTGGCTGCCGACCGTGCTGTGCTCCAGCAGCTCTAAAATGGCCCGTTGTCTCAGGGTTTTATTCACAATGAATAAATATTCACCACAACGAATAAGTATTCATATGATAGTAAAGGATTTGCCCGGGCTGTCAAGCAGAAAAAGCCGGTTGGATGTTACGAGACTGATTCAAATGCAGGCGCCAGCGTGCGGAGCGCCGAAGCCGGGATTTTGAAGTTAGAGTGCTACGGTTTTTCGTCCCACCACCACAATGGCGCCAGCGGTTTCTCTATGGGATAAATCTCGTCAAGAGTGTCCCCCTGGAACAGCTCTCCGTTCTTCATTACATATTGAATGGTGTTGGTGTTGTGAATGTCATCCAGAGGATTCTGCTTGAGCACCACCAGATCGGCCATCTTCCCAGCCTCGATCGAACCCAGATCCTGTGCCAGTCCGATCGCCTCCGCGCCATGCAGGGTAGCCGAGCGTAATACTTCCATGTTGGACACGCCGCCCGAGGCCAGCGACCACATCTCCCAGTGATAGCCGAGCCCCTGAAATTGGCCGTGGCTTCCAATGCAGACCCTGCCGCCGGCTTTGATCAGCTTGTTGTCTTCGGCCGCCAGGCGCGGAAATACCAGTTCGTCTTTGCGCGTCCAAATGGTGCGCCGGCGGGTACGGTCGTCGACCATGTTGTGCGGAATGAAGTGCCGGACCTTGGGGTCGTCGTGCACTTCGGTATTTTCGTAATAGTAGTTTTCTGCGAATGGTCCGCCGTACGCCACAATGAAGGTCGGTGTATAGAAGATACCGGAGCGCGTCCAGAACTGGATGACATCATCGAACAGCGGCGTAATCGGCATGCTGTGTTCATTGCCGCTGAAGCCGTCGATGGCGTGTGTCAGGTTCAGCTTCATATCCAACCCGCCTTCGGTAGTCGGCATCACGCCGAGTTCCTTGCAGGCCATGACCATCCACTGCCGCTGTTTGCGGTTGCCAACGAGATAAGACTTCAGATACCGGGTCCGGTAATACTTGCGATAGCGCTCGACCACGGCCTTGGCGTCATCGAGAGATTGGAAATCGGTGTCGGGAAAGACGCCCGGGCCGGTGGAATATGCGCGCGGGCCGAGGATCTCGCCAGTGTCCACCAGATCCTGATAGGCGAACATATCATTGGTCGCGGTCTGCGGATCGCGTCCGGCAGTCACGCCGTAGGCCAGGTTGGCGAGAAAACTCCAGTTCTGCACATCCATGACCACCCGGCGAATTTCATTCCAATGGGGATGAATGTCGATAAAGCCGGGCACGATGGTCTTGCCAGTCACGTCAATAACCTTGGCGCCGGCAGGAACAGGTACGGTGCCGCTTTTGCCTACGGCAACAATGCGATTGTCCCGCACCACGATTTCGCCGTCATCCAGAACCTCATCTCCCCGCATGGTAATGACGCGTGCGCCCCGGAGCACTGCAGTCCCCGAAGGAGTATGGCGTGGAAACATCATGGTGACGCCAATCTCTTCCGGGTGCAGCTTCGGCAATTTCGCTTTCTCCTCTTTCTTGGCATCGTCGTCAGACGGGGCCATGGGAGTTGAGGCTGCGTTTTTCTTTGGTGCCGGACTGGCGGCCACGGCGGGCGTTTGCTCGTCTTCCTTCTTTGGAGCCTCGAACTCTATTTTGTCCAATGGCAACCGGAAAAAGGTCGAGCCTTCGGCCCAAACGATCGTCTTGCCGTGGTCAGCCCAGCCCATATAGTCGCCACCCACTTCCGTGATTTTGCGGATGGGAACCGGAGACTTGAAGACATCTACCGTCGGCCCATCGCCGCCCACCCGCGGCACCGAGAGCAGATACACCTGATTGCTGACCTGCGCCAGCGCCCACTGGCCATCGGGGCTGATGCGCACGTCATCGGCGGGGTTACCCTCCGGCTTGTCGGGCTGCGGGAACCAGGTTTTTCCCACCACTTTGACGATGGTTCTGCGATCGGTTCCGTCATAACGCAGTGAGATCAGCCCGGAGTCGGAGTAAACATAAATACGGTCGGCCTCGGGACCGAAGTGCGGACTGGCCGCGCCCCGCGCCGGCAGGATGAGATTCATCTCGCCGCCTTCGGACGGCAGCCAGATTAAATCCAGATTCGCTGTGGTGTGATCCCACTCATCAAACTGTTCGACCCGTGCCTGCCGGGGTGCGCGCAATGCGACGATGCGTTTGCCGTCGGGAGACCACGCGACATCACGGTAGTAAGCAGGCACGCGGGTCAACTGTTGCGGCTGCCCTTCACCATCGGCGCGTGTTTTCCATATCTGACCTCCGCCCTCTTGCCAGGTCACGTAGGCGATCCACTGCCCATCGGGTGACCACACCGGTTGAAATTCGCGGGCATCCGCGTTGGTCAGCCGCTTGGGCGTGCCTGCGGGAAGATCCATGACATAAATATGGGTGAGAGCGGAAAACGCCAGGCGCTTGTCATCGGGCGATTGCGCCGGCTGTTGAATCAGGCGCAGCTGTACTGGGCCTTCCTCAACCCGCAGGGCGAGATTCAGATCAGGCCCCTGATCGCGTGTAACTTTGGCAGTGAACGGAATTTCCTTGTCTTCCCCGGTGGCCACCGAGATGCGATGAATTTTTCCGCCCCAGGCGGCCACGACATCTTTGCCATCGGGAGTGAAGGCGTAAGTGGGCAGGAAGTCGCGGGTGAAGACGGACTCCTGGTCGTCGCGCTGCACCGGATACTTCAGCCAGTGCTCTTCACCGTTTTTCAGATCCCGGATCCGTAATCCTGTTTCGGTCTCATAGCGTGTTGCAAAGACGAGCAGGGAGCCGTCGGGAGAAATCAACGGCCGCATGGCGCTGCCGGGAGCGTCCGTCACCGGATCCTCGTCGCCGGTAATCAGGTCACGGCGGGTGATCTGGGAGAGCGGGAAAGTCAGGTTATAGAGACCGAGAGGCGACTGGCGCGTGGTGTAGTAAAGAAATCGCCCGTCTCGGGAGGCGGATGCGCCAAGCGTTTCGGTCCACTCACGTACTTTTGTGTCGGGCTTGGTGTGAGACTTGGTTATTTGTACTCCAGCACCACCACGAACGTGGTACATCCACAACTCGAAAGCTCCGATCGGAAATTGAGTAACCCGGCCGGCGATGACATAGTTACCGTCAGCGCTCCAAGTGGGCGAGGCGAATTCGCTTTGATCATCCTGGCTGAGTTGTTTGGCGTTAGTGCCGTCGGGGTCGGCAATCCAGACATTCTCGGACCCGCCCCGGTCGCTGATGAACGCGATCTTCTTGCCGTCCGGAGAGTAGTGGGGCTGGCTGTTGAATGCCATTCCGCTGGTAAGCTTCTTCGCTTCACCGCCGCCGATGGGCACGGTGTATAGATCGCCGACCAGCTCGAAGATGATGGTCTGACCATCCGGCGAGACGTCGAGCGACAGCCATGTCCCTTGCTGAGTGGTGAACTCGATCTTGCGCCCCGGTTTCAGCGGAAGCGGTTCTTCTTTTTTCTTGTCCTGAGTCTGGTTCTGGCTGGCATCGGGACTCGAGCGCGGGGCTGCCGATGGAGTCGCAGCGATGTTAAAACTAAGAACGCAAATCAGAGCGGGAAGAAAGCAGGCAGCCGTTCGGAGTTTCAAGCGTCTATCCTCTGGTTTGAAAAAGCCGCAACATTGTACCCCAGGTACCCGCCCGTAGCTTATGCATCGGAAATTCCAAAAAGTACTCCCCACGGCGAGGAACCCATAGTAGACTCGCCGACGCTTGTGAGCATACGCGGGGACAGCCGCCTTCGGCTGTCCGAGCCGGGAACGGAAAGGAGTATCGATGAGAAAACTATTGCCGCTGGCTTCGATCCCAGCGCTATTGATCACAGTGGGTATCGCACGCAACCCGGCACGATCCAGTAGCAGCACCCACCCGACCACATCTCAGTCCCCAGACATGGTCCTGCTCCACGGCAAAATCCTCACGGTTGATGCCAAAGACTCAATCGCCCAAGCCGTTGCCATCCGGCAGGGAAAAATCGTCGCGGTCGGTACGGACAGCGACATCCAGCCACTGGTCACCAGCGCCGCCCAAGTCATCGATCTGCACGGACGCACCGCCACGCCTGGGCTCATCGATAGTCACGGCCACTTCGCCGATGGCGGTGTAAACGAACTCTACGACGTCGACCTCAGCAACGTGGGAAGCATCGATCAGGTGTTGGACAAACTGCGCGAAAAAGTGGCGACCTTAAAACCGGGGGAGTGGCTCCAGGGAAATGGCTGGGATGAAGGCAAACTGAAGGAGCGGCGCTACGTTTACGCTTCTGATCTCGATAAAGTCACGCCCAACAACCCGGTCTGGCTTACCCACACCACCGGGCACTACGGCGTCGCTAACAGTTATGCCATGAAGCTCGCGCATATCGGCTCGCAGACGCCCGCCCCGCCGGCGGGTACGATTGACCGCGATCCGCAGGGGTTGGCGACTGGAGTGCTCAAGGAAGCCGCCATGTCGCTCGTACGCAACCTCGTTCCCGCGACCACTCCAGAGCAGGAGAGAAACGGAATCCTGCACATCATCGACGGGCTTCATCGGGAGGGCATGACCGCCGTGAAGGATGCGGATATTCAGCCGCACACGTGGGATACATACCATCAGCTTCTGCAGGAGGGAAAGCTGTCCGAACACATTTTCGTACTCTGGGATGCTGGCGCAACCGTGGAGTCAGCGCGCCGGGCCCTGGCGCATATCTCGGCTCTCCCCAAGCCGCCGCAATCGCTCGGCGATGGCCGGCTGCTCTCGGGCGGCGCCAAACTCTTTATGGACGGCAGCGGCGGCGCGCGCACCGCCTGGCTTTACCAGGAATGGAATAAGAACTCCACCGAAAAAGACGCCGGGAACTACGGTTATCCGCTCACCGATCCTGCGATCTATCGCCAGGAAGTACGGTTGTTTCATCAGGCGGGTGTGCACGTGGGGACCCACGCAATTGGGGATCGCGCTATCGACTGGGTCGTTGATACCTACGCTATGGTCCTCAAGGAGAAACCGACCTTCGGTCTCCGCCATAGCATCATTCATTCCAACATACCCACCGATCGCGCTATCAACGAGATGGCGAGTTTGGAAAGAGAATATGACGCCGCCTACCCGGAATCGCAGGCGCCTTTTACCTGGTGGATCGGCGATACCTATGCCGGCAACTTTGGGCCGGAACGCGCCGCGCGACTCAACCCTTACAAGACCTATCTATCGAAGGGAATTCATTGGGGAGGTGGCTCGGATTTCTTCGTGACTCCCTATCCCGCTCGTTTTGGCCTCTGGGCGTCCATCGCCCGCCAAACCCTGAAAGGCGTTTACGGATTCCATCCCTTCGGCACTGCGGAGTCAGTCGATGTTCACGCCGCCCTGCGTTCCTACACCGCCTGGGGTGCACGCCAATTGTTTCTTGAAAATAGAATCGGCTCGATCGAGCCCGGCAAAGACGCCGACATTGCCGTGTGGGATCGCGACCTCTATGCGGTCCCCACCGACGATCTCAAAGACATGAAGTGCGAGATGACCATCTTCCACGGCCAGATCGTCTACCGCGCCGCGGACTCGCCCGTTACGATCGAAGAGTAACTTGCTTCTTTCATGCTGTCATCCCGAAGACCCGCGTTCTCTCCAGCGGGGCGAGGGATCTAGCGTGCTTCTTGCTTGCTGTGGTGCGCAATATGCGCGCCACGGACCCTCGCTGCACATCTCCGGGAACTGTTGTAAACTCAATGATTCATTACATGGTGGGGAGTTGAATCGGGCATGACCAAAAAGCGTGGCAACCCGAATTGGGGCAAGCCGGACCTGGCAAACACTCCATACACAGGCAGCACTTCGTTCGAAGAGGTGGTCAAGAAGCTGCGTCTCGGACCAGCAGATTACGAGCGCTCGGCTGAGCTCCGGGAGTGGGTCCGAAGAAACAAGGACCAGAAATATGTTCCCGTGGATTTGCTCAAAGCCTGGGACTTGACGGTAAAAGAAGAATCCTGAGTAGCCCGCTGTTCAGAGCCTCACTCTCCAGCACTGCCTTGCTTTTACCAGGTTTTACTTGCGACCATATGGTCTGTTGTGTCATCTGTGTACGAAAAGCGAATAGCGTAATCCGAAATCTTATCTGTTATCGGACCGAGCCATGGCGAAACCGGTATTACTAAGCGTAGATGACGACTCCGACGTGCTGCGCGCTATCGAGCGCGACCTGCGCTCGCAGTATGGCGCGGACTACCGAGTCATTGGTAGCGATACTCCCGAAGGGGCCTTGGATGTTCTCAAGCAGCTGAAAGTCCGCAATGACAGCGTAGCCTTGATTCTGGCGGATCAACGAATGCCGCACATGGACGGGGTTGGTTTTCTACAGGAAGCCATGCGGATTTTTCCCGATGCCAAGCGGGCCCTGCTTACTGCCTACGCTGATACCAACGCCGCCATCGGGGCTATCAATCAAGCCAGCATCAATTACTTCTTCATGAAGCCCTGGGATCCGCCTTCGGAGCACCTGTATCCGCAGCTCGACGACTTGCTCGGGGACTGGCAAGCGTCCTACCGGCCGGCCTTTCAGGGAATTCGCGTGCTGGGTACACGCTGGTCGCCCCGCTCTTATGAACTGCGTGATTTCCTGGCGCGCAATCACGTTCCGTATCAGTGGATCGATGTGGAGGCCTCGGCGAACGACGCGGAAACCAGGCGTTTGCTCGATGTTTTGGGACCGGAGGCTGCCAGCTTACCGGTGGTGCTTTTTCCGGACGGAACCAAGCTTCTGCAAGGAGCTCCTGCGGAAATTGCCCAGAAGGTCGGACTACGCACTCGCGCTCAAACCAACTTCTACGACTTAGCGATCATTGGCGGAGGGCCCGCCGGTTTGGCTGCCGCGGTCTATGGCGCATCTGAGGGTCTCCATACCGTCATCATCGAACGCGAAGCGCCGGGCGGTCAGGCGGGAATGAGTTCGCGGATCGAGAACTATCTCGGCTTTCCCACCGGGCTGAGTGGCGCTGACTTGGCGCGGCGCGCCGTGGTGCAGGCACAGCGCTTTGGCGTGGAAATTCTGTCGCCGCAGTCCGCCGTGAACGCCCGCACCGAAGGGCCTTACCGCATCATCAAGCTGGGAGACGATAGCGAAATTTCCTGCCACGCACTGATGATTGCCAGCGGCGTGCAATGGCGGCGCCTCGAAGCTCCCGGAATCGACCGTCTACAGGGCGCTGGTGTCTACTATGGCGGCGGGGCCACTGAAGCGCTTTCATGCAAGGGCGAAATCGTCTACGTGGTGGGCGGCGCCAATTCCGCCGGCCAGGCCGCCATGAACTTTGCCAAGTATGCCGAGCGTGTAGTCATCCTGGTTCGCGGAGAATCGCTTTCCGCCACCATGTCACAGTATTTGATTGACCAGATTAAACAGACGCCGAATATCCAGATTTGGGGTCGCGCCAGTGTCGCCGAGGCGCACGGGGATACCCATCTGGAGGAGATCTCCATCCTGTGCTCGGATACCGATAAAGTAGAACGCGTGCCGGCGAGTGCGATGTTCATCTTTATCGGAGCTCTGCCGCAAACCGATTGGCTGGCGGGATTGGTGGAGCGTGACGAACGCGGCTTCCTCCTGACCGGCCCTGATCTGATCCGTGAAAGCCAGCGCCCTAAGGGCTGGGCTCTCGACCGCGACCCCTTCCTGCTGGAAACCAATGTTCCCGGAATCTTTGCGGTCGGCGACGTACGCCACGGTTCGGTCAAACGAGTGGCGTCCGGGGTTGGCGAAGGCTCGGTTGCGGTGCAATTCATCCATCAATACCTGAGCAAGGTCTCTTAGATGGTTTCAACTTCCGAACTACAACGCGTCCCGGTCTTTGCTAATCTGCCGGAGGATCAGCTCAGCTGGTTCCTCAGCCAGTCGCAGGAGCTGCCGTTGAAAGTAGGCGACGCGTACACCCGCCAGGGCGATCCGGCTGACGCCATGTTTGTCGTTCTCGAAGGGCAGCTGCAGGTGCGGGGTGAAATCGGGGGCGAGACCGTCATATTTCCCATCGAAGCGGGCAACGTCACCGGAGTGCTGCCCTTTTCGCGGATGAAACAATTTACCGTCGGTGGCCGGGCCCTTACCGAGTCCCGGCTTCTGCGATTTCCCGCCTCGTCGTTTCCCGAGCTGGTTCAAAAAATGCCGGAACTGGCGCAGCGCCTGGTCGGCCTGATGTCCGACCGAATCCGCGAAACCACCCGCATGGAACAGCAGCGCGACCGCCTGGTCTCTTTGGGAAAACTCTCCGCCGGTCTCGCTCACGAGCTTAATAACCCCGCGTCTGCCGCCAAACGTGCCGCAGCCCAGTTGCGCGACAGTTTGATGCGAATCCGCGATGCCAGTCACGAGTTGGGAAGGCGGAATCTCACCCCGGAGCAGAAATCCGAAATTCTCGACCTGGAAGCCACGCTCACCCGCGAGAATGAACCCCCACCCGACCCGCTCACCGCCGCCGACCTGGAAGATCAGATCGATTCTTTGTTGCGTAGTCATGGCCAGAGCGACCTCTGGCAGCTGGCCGCCGATCTGGCGCGCAAAAGCCTCAAGCCGCAAGTTCTGGAGTCGTTGTATGCCAACCTCGGTCCCGAGACAGCCCGGGCAGCGCTAGTCAGAATCGCCGCGTCCGTGGAGATCGCAAATATGCTGAGCGAAATCGAAAACAGCACCGCGCGTATCTCCGAACTGGTCCGCGCCATCAAGGAATACACCTACATGGACCAGACGCCGGTGCAGAACGTGGACATCGTAAAGAGCCTGGAAACCACGCTCACCATCATGAATTACAAGCTAAAGCGCGGGGTCACAGTAGTGCGCGACTACCACAAGCTTCCGCTGCTGGTGAATTCCTTCGGCAGCGAGCTCAATCAGGTGTGGACGAACCTTATCGACAACGCCATCGACGCTATGGACGGAAAGGGTGAACTGCGCATTCGGACCTTTCGCGAGGACTCGTGCGTCGTGGTGGAGATAGGCGACAATGGTCCGGGGATTCCACCCGAAACCGAAGCGCACATGTTTGAGCCTTTCTTCACTACGAAAGCCGTAGGGCAGGGAACTGGCCTCGGCCTCGACACCGTGCAGCGCATTGTGAGGAAACATCGGGGCAGCATCCAGGTCGATTCCAAGCCCGGCGACACGCGCTTTCAGGTATGGCTTCCTCTGGCGGAAGCTCAAACCTAGGCTGAGGTGGTCTCCAGACGTTCCGGGCCGGAGTCCTTACTTCCCGGCCATTCTCCTCCTCGAGCCCAGAAATCCGGCCTATGCTTTCGATTCCACTCATCCAACAGCTCGCATAGTTCGCGGTCCGCCGCCACTTGCTCGTCCCGTTTCTTGATCCGCCGGGCTCGTGACCACCCCGCCCAGGCCAACAAAAGCCCGATCACCAGCACAAGAATCACCACCAATTCCCGCATGACGGAAATTCCTATCAGCACGATTATGATATCGCTGACATGTAGTTGGAAGCGGAAACTGCTTGCTATCCTCGAATCCGTCTCTGCACGGCAGTAAGTTTCCAGAGGGACAGATTCGGGGTAGTATTTTTGATAACGCGTTGGGCGCGCCGCGGATGGGCAATATAGAAGATAAGAATGCAAGGTCCATGACCTGGGTGGCCGAATCCGATTTCCAGGGCTGGATATGCTCGCGTTGTGACTGGAACTATCCCCTGCCCACGCTGCTTAGCGATCCGGCGGCTAAAACTGCCTACGACCGCCTGGCCGCGGGGAAATTTCGTGACCATGCTTGTGAAGCCCATCCGTCGCGGATGAAGTCTTCTCAGCCGGCAAGCTTTACAGCGCGCATCAGGAGCCTGGTAGCACAGGGATTCAAGCCGAAAGATGCGGTCGACATCCTGCTGCAGGAGGTAGCACTGGAATTTCATAGTGATCCAAAAATGATGGCGCAGGCGCGTGCCGACGGAGAGGATTTCCTGCGCCGGGTCAGGGAAGGGCTGATGTGAGGTGTTTCTTGGTTTCGCTTCGCCCGGCAAGGTATTCTGAAAAGGAACGCCGACTCCTCCCGGAAGGTAACAGTCTCCTCGTGACAGGAAACGAATATCCATGAAGAAGCCGGGGGCGTGGGGTCTGGGAGCTTTGTTTTTGCTGGGCACCCTGGTCGGCTGGCGGCCTTTATCGGCCACGTTCTCCCTGGCTTGGCAAAACGACCAGTACACCCAGATTCTCTTGATTCTGCCGGTTTCTGTTGCCCTCATCTACCTCGAGTGGCCGGCCTTGAGAGCGATGACAAACCCTGGCGTTGCAGCCGGTTCAGTGTTGTTGGCCGTCGCCACGCTAATCGCCGCCGCCGTGAAATGGTCCCTGGTATCACTTCCGCCTGACGTACGCGTTTCCATCGGCACGTTCGCCCTGGTGCTGTGGTGGATTGGGGCATTTGTTCTCTGTTTTGGAACTCGAGTTTCGCGGTCACTAATATTTCCTCTGCTGTTCTTGTTCTGGCTCGTGCCCTTTCCGCAGGCAATGCTGAACGCATGCGTGACTTTCCTGCAACGCGAGTCCGCCGTGGCTGCAGAGTTACTATTCAACCTGGCTGGCGTTCCTGTGGCCCGGGAAGGCGTCATGCTCACCATTCCCGCCTTGACTGTTCAGGTCGCGCAGGAGTGCAGCAGCATCCGGTCGAGCCTCATGTTGCTGGTAACCACCATGGTCCTGGCGCAGCTTACCCTCCGCTCGCCGTGGAGAAAGGCGTTGGTCATTGCCTTGGCGGTTCCCTTGTCGGTGGCGAAGAACGCCGTCCGCATCTTCACGATTGCGATGCTGGGCACCCGCGTCGACCCCGGGTTTCTGACCGGAAGATTGCATCACCAGGGCGGAATTGTTTTCTTTTTGATGTCCCTGCTCGCCGTATTCTTCTTGCTCTGGCTTCTGCGGCGGACAGAAAACCACGCCCTGCCTGTCACCGCCTAAGCCAGGCAATCCCTGGTCATCCCGAAGCCCCGCGTCTTCTCCAGCGGGCGAGGGATCTCGCGCGGAGCTTGAGTAACGCCCGACTTTAGTGTGGTGGCCTGTCTTACTGGCTGGGAATCTGCGCTGTCGCCTGGTTGGAGTACGCGCTTTCAGCCGAGTTGGAATCGATCGACGTCGCAACGTAGTAATAGGTGGCGCCGCTGGCCACGGCGTTATCCGTGTACGAAGTTCCCGCCATGGGCGTTGTATTCAGTTTGGAGTACGGACCGCCCGATTGCGATCCTCGATAGATGTTATAGCCCACTACGGATGAACTACTGGGGTCCCAGGACAGTGCCACGGTATGCGAAGAGGTGGACTGGGTTCCGCTGCCGCTTAGGGTTTCTGTCAGTGACGAGTCAGAGGCATCGCTCACAAATGAGATCGAACCGGAGGCGCTGCCCGCCGCCGCAGGCGCGAACGTGACCGAGTATTTGACGCTTTGCCCACTCGGCACGGTCACAGGGAACGTGATTCCGCTGACCGAGTAGCCGCTTCCGTTCCAGCCCGCCGACGACACGGTGACATCCGCGCTGCTGGCGGTGAGTGTACCAGTCTGCACCGCATTGCTTCCCACGGCAACATTGCCGAAGCTCATGGTGGACGGCGAGACGGAGAGTTGACCCGTGGTCGAACCCGGCGGTTGTGTTTGCTTCGAGGCGCTGGAAATGCCCGCGCAACCAGATAGCAAGAGCAGTCCTGCCACGATTACCAACCCGCCGGCGAAACGCACGCGCAATCGGACCATGCTTGGCATCGACTGATTATCGGGCGATGCTGGGGCCTGGTCGAGAGTGCAAAAATACATGGCCAGCCGCGCAATCCTGATTGCACTTATGTAATGTATTGCGGGTGTGAAAGGCCTGGAAATTGCGTGGAGGCGAGCCCACTCTACCGGTGGGTCAATCCATAGGCGACCGCGAATGCCGAAGCTCCCATGTTCACTAGTGGGGTCATGCGCTCCAGTCTGTGGTGCCCGGTTCGGTGAAACAGATAGCTGATCCCGATCACTCCGCCGGTTTCGCCCACGAAGTTGACCGCCAATCCCGCCGTGCTTCCGCTGAAGACGCGGGTGACCGGATTCAGTTCCACGCCACCGTTCCTGAGGTTTGCTTCGGTCACGGCGAAGTCTGCGGCACAAAAGCCGGCCACCGCGGTGAACAAAACCCGGTTTCTTGTGTCCCAAAACTTATGGGAGGGAGCTTCCGGTACAGACGCATTCCCGAGCGCTGTCGCCCCGGCTGCCTCGACATTAAGGGACGTTCTCACCATCTGCTGTGCAAGTGCAGAGCCGCAGAACCAAGCGGTGATCGCCAGAGCGAGGGCTGTTCGTTTTATCGGCCTAAGCGAGAAACTCTGTGGCATCCGCCACCATGGGCGCAATCACTTGGCCACAGCGGCGACATGCGGCTCCCGCCTAACCAAATGAAAATGCGACACCCGGTGCCCTGGCCGCAGTCCGCGAGTCTGCCCGATGTGCAAGGCTTTGCGCACGCAATGCCGGCACGATTAGTATTCTGGTCAAGCTCATGAAAGCTGTATCCTCCGATTCCCATCCCGCGAACCCAGCCCGCCTTCGTGCCATGATAGTTCCCCGGGAGCACGGAGCCTGGGGTCTCCTGCTGGTTCCGTTGTTCACGGGAGCAGCCGTTGGAATGGCAGCGAATCACCGCATCCTTCCTGTGTTTCTATTGACAGTGGCCGCGTTGGCACTCTTCTGGTTGCGCACTCCGCTAGAGAGTCTGTTGGGCACGACTCCACTGAAAGCGCAAACCTCAGCGGAGCGCAGACCGGTGTCCCTGGTAATTCTTGCGTTGACAGCCATCTCTGCCGCTTGCCTGGCCACGTTATTTTGGAATCATCACAACCGAGGATTGTTGCTGCTCGGCGGAGCCGCTGCCGCCGCATTTGCGCTGCAGGCCGTGCTTAAGAAACTTAGCCGTAACGCCCGTCCTGCTTCGCAGTTGATCGGCGCCTTTGGCCTTACCTGCACTGCGCCTGCAGCCTACTATGCAGCCGGCGGCGGGCTCGACGCCCGCGCCTTTGCCCTGTGGGCCGCAAATTGGATCTTCGCCGGAGATCAGATTCACTTTGTGCAGCTGCGTATCCACTCCGCTCGTGCTGCAACCTTCCGCGAAAAAATGGCACGTGGGATGGACATTCTTTGTGATTCAGATCCTGCTACTTCCCATGCTCGCGGTCGCCTCGCACTTGCGCTTGATTCCTGCCCTGGCGATCGTCGCTTTCATTCCAGTGCTTGGGCGAGGCATTTCCTGGTTCTTTCGCGGACCGGAAGCATTGCAGATTCGCAGTCTGGGCTGGTCGGAGATGCGACACGGAATTCTATTCGGCCTGTTGCTCGCGGCCGCTTTTATTCTTTCCTGAGTTAGGCTGACAGCTGTGTGAACACGTTATTTCTGGAGGGCACCAACCCTATTTGCATGGGCAAGTTATCCCTCCCTCTTTCAGCCAGTCTCTCGTAGACAGCCCACGGATACGATTGTAGACATCGACATCACCCGTTTCGTTATAACAGTCCAGTGCCCTCTTGGCCTGCAGGATATCAACCGCTTTCCTCTCGGCCTCAGCGCCTTCTGGGCTGAGAGCCTGCCCCAACTCGCCAACCACCGGAGGCTCCTTCCCGAACACGCCATGGATCCAATCCCAAATGAACCCGGCGATGCCTTCGACAGTTCCTCGCCAGTCTAGTCCCGAGGGGTCGCGAAGGTTAACCGGGTCATCCACAACATACCCGTACAGGTTGATATCCCTGCCGGCAAACAGAATGGGATCCTTCGCAGTCCAGCGGCCGACGCTCGAGTTGTAATCTCGCGCCCCAAATCGCACGAGTTTTGTGTCCTGGTCGTACAAACCTCCGGCGAATCCGAACGGCTGAAACCCCGGATTTGTGTCGCTGAGCACGTTGCCGAATTCGTCGTAGGTGATCTGCTCGGCGATGGCCCCGCTAGAAGCGTTGACCACCAGCACCGGACTGCCCAGTTGATCGGAGAAAATGTGATACGCCACCCCACCGGTGATCATGTAATCCGGGGAAGTCGCACCCGCGGCATACACAAATTGACTTACCAGTTGATTGCTGCCATTCAACTGGGCGACGATGCGGTTGTTATCGTCAAAAAGAAACCCGGCCTGCAAAATGCCGCTGACTTCCTTGCCTACGCGGTGATTCTTTCCGTCGATGATGTAGGTTATCTTGGTGCCGCCGGGCAGCGTGACGCTGGTCAGGTTTCCCAGCACGTCATATTTGTAAGTCGTCTTTTTGCCGCCAACCTTCTGGCTCTCTAGTTCGCCGTTGGCGGTATAGGTGTACGCTGCATTGCCATGGGTGAGCAAGCGGTCCTGGGCATCATACGTTCCGTTTGTGGTGCCGGAGGAGGTCGTAGCGCTCAGACGGTTGGAATTACTGTCGTAGCTGTAGCTATCGGTAGCGCTGTTCTTCGTGACCGCAGTGAGACGTCCGGCGGGGTCATAGGTGTAGGAGTAGCTATTGCTCGCGCCACCAATGGTTTCAGACCTCGCGGAAACGCGGCCGTCGGCATCGCGGGTGTATAGCACGCTGTACACAGCCGTGCCGTTCACCGAGGCCGTGTAACCGGTGAGTTCGCCGAAGCTGTTATAGGTGCGGCTGTCGGCGGTTACGCGTAGAGTGGTGCCGGTGATCAGGCCATTCTTGGGACTGCGCTTCACGGCGAGCGCTCCAGCTTTGGTCAGTAGTCCGTCATTGTCATACGCGAAATCGACTTTGTTGCCGCCATTGAGACTCTGCGACGTGATCCAGAAGTTATCGTTGTAATCCTGACTTACACTGCCGGTTACGGTGCCTGTCCACGTGGATTTGGTAAGTAACGGTCCGTTGTAGCTGTATTTGATATGTTCGCCGCCTCGGCTTTGACTCGCCACATTACCGGTGGTGGCGTCGTACGTGTAGCCGATGGTCGCCGCCGGCGTGCCGACTGAAATCAATCTAGCGGCATCATCGTAGCCGTAATTGATGGTCTCGCCATCGGGCCGGGTGACGGTGGTTAAGTCTCGATCGAGATTGTAGGCATAGGTCGTCGAGCCCGTTCCCAGTACCGTGGGCGGGGTGTAGTCAGTCGGCAAGTTGAGGGCGTTATAGGCGAAGTCGTGAGCCGATTCGCTGGGCGGAGTCACTGCAGTCAGATTGCCGTTCGCGTCAAAGGTGTATTCGATCCTCCGGCCATCGGGCAGGGTGGTGATAAGGAGACGCCCATCGGCATCGTAGGCAAAGCTGGTTTTGAACTTCAGTGGATCGGTGACACTGGCGAGGAAGCCGGTGGAGTGGTAGCTGTAACTGGTCTTGCGCGGGCCCTGGACAGCAGAGGCAACTCGGCCGTGACTGTCGTATGTGAAATCTGTCGCGGTTAATCCTTCCACCTGAATGCTGCCGATTCGCTCGAGCGAATCTAGACCGATGGTTATAGTCCTCCCTACCGGCGTGGTATCCACATAGGTGAGATTGGAACCGGTGAAGCTGGACGTATAGGCCCGTCCGTTGATGGTCTCCGTATTCGTCTCGGTCGAGACAGTGAAAGGATTGCTGCCCGTACCCAGTGTGGTTGCGCGGCCGCCGGTGATGTTCATAGCCAGATTGCCTTGGGTGAACGTCTCGCTGGTGTCAACCGGCACCTGCAGCCCCCACACTGGATCCGGCCCCAGGGTCTGGCTATCAGAGGTGCCATCCGGCAGGGCGAAGCTGTTGGACAGTTGACCACTCTGCAGGCTTTGGCTCGAGGTCGCCTGCAGGCCGTCGGGCCAGGTGTTAACGTGCTGTTCTGACTGCGGCATGGTGCCATTTTGCACCCAGGGCAAGGTGACCGTGCTTTGATAGCCGCTGGTTCGCCCCATCGCGGTGCTCAGGGTAACCGTTTGCCCGAAGCCCGAGGTCGCAGTTGTACGACTTGCAGCGACATATCCGCCCACCGGATCAGCATCTTTTATCACTCTGCCGGCGTCGTCGTATGTGTAGTTGAAGATATTTCCGTTTGGATCGGTGCGCGAACTGAGCAGACCCGCACTGCTGTTGACGAATGTAGACGACTTATCGAGAGGATCTGTCACCCGGCTCAAGAATCCGTTGCCGTCCACGGCTAACTTCGTCGTCTGTCCATAGGGCGAAACAATGGCGGTCGGCTGCTCGCTGGCATTGCGTTGGATGGTGGTCACATTGCCAGAGGCATCAGTCACGGTCACAAGTTCTGCCGCGCCGTCGTAACCGAATGTATACTCCCGGGCCCCGGTTAACGGCCGCAATGTCTGCAGGTGCTGTCCGGTCGATCCGCTAAAAACATAAACTTCGCTGCCGTCTTCAGAGGTGAGCAAGAGATTGCCGTTGAAGCTGACCGGCGCGCCCAGTTGGTAACCGTTGCGTTGACCGCCGTCGCCCAGAAAAAGAGTGTTAGTGCTCGGATCATAGGCATGATGGACGCTCAGCGTCCAACCGCCAATCATCGCCGCATCAGCGCTGGCCACAGGATCCCCGTCCGCCCCCGGGGCACGGTCGCTTTCATAGCGAAGATTGAATCCGGTACCGACAACCGGCATATCCTCGCCCAGGCTCTGATTCTGGCATCCGATGGTGGAGCTAACTATCCAGGGCGGAGGGCAACCCTTGTCCCACACATAGATAGGTTCAAAGCTGAAAGAGAACTTCCAAGACGTTGAGGTATCGTCGAACAGCTCCTCTCCGTCTGTGAAAGGACTGGGAGATGCCGAAAGCGTCTCAATATTGGCGGGAAGTGGGAAGATCATCGGCCAGTTACCTCCCCCTGGAAATAACTGCCAATCAACGGCGGACGAGCCGGAGTCACAGCCCGTCTCTGTAACTGTTGCACCTCCAAAATCCACAGGATTAAAGTAAAAGGTGCCGCTTGACGGAGTAACCGTCATGTACGAGGCCCCGATTCCACCACTGGTTCCCGAGACTGTGACCATTTCGGTGTCATTTTCAGAACACGGATACGAGCCCATATCGCTAATCGAAAACGAGGAGATATTGTCGCTGGTACTCCCCCACTCCGCCTCGCTGCATGAGACAAACATAGGGCCCATGCCCACATTGATTGCGGCGGATTGGTCGATGGTGCACATTGAGCCCGTGCCTTCGAACCCGAGACATGATCCTGTCGGCGCAGTTCCGCTCAACTTGTAATGCCCCTGCCAGAAGATGACGGGCGAATAACATTGCTGGGCCCTGAGAGCGGGAGCCAGCACCAGCACGGTCATAAAGATCAGAACTGCAGAGTAGGCTTTCATAGGTGTTCCTTTGGTGAAGAAACTTCGGAAGATCGTGGCGTCTGGCGGAGTTTCGTTCTGAACCTGGAAGACGGGGCGGCATTTTACACCGGTTCTCCCCTTTCTGGGAACAGTCCTAATTCCACATATTTCTTTGGGGTCTATGACTTGGCGTCACCCGGCACGATCGGTGCTGGTCCGGGTTACCAAAGGGAGTCCCGCCTACACTTTTAGGCCATGTACTCCCGAGGCAAAACCCGCTACCCTAGCCGTGTTCGGGCATCCCGGAGGCACATGAAATCGGCTCTCTTCACGGTTTTACTTCTGGTCGGGGCGGCACAGGCGCAACAAGGGTTTGTGGCAGCCAGCCCTCTACCCAGTGCTCCCAGCGCGAGGAAGTTCTGGAGCTATGAAAACAAAGTTGATTTCTCGATTCTGGCCGGCCAAATTACTGTAGACGCCATCACCACACAGCATGGCTTGAGTGAAGGTTTCCGGGAGTCGAATCCAATCATGCGCCCGCTGGTGACGCGGGGAGCTGCCGGAGAGGCGGCCGCTTCATCGTTAGGTTTCGGCGCAGCCCTGGGTACCGCTTATCTGCTGCACCGCACTCATCACTACAAGGCCGAGCGCCTGGCTACCCGCACCATGATCGCGGTTGAGGGCGGATTCGTAGCCAACAACCTTTGGCGCCTTTACTAGGTCAGCTCCAAACCCTACGTGAGCGCGAGCGTCCGGCTCGCGCAGCTTCACCGCGTGCGAGGACTATGGCGGCGGAATAATCGCCTGCGCCGCAGGAGTAGATTTTGCGCTTTCCTGATTGTTGGAGTCGACAGCCGTGGCTTCGTAATAGTATGTAGTTCCATCCACCACGGAATTGTCCGTGTAGTTCGTCCCCGAGATCAGCGACGAATTAATCTGGCTGAACGGTCCGCTGGCCGATGTACCGCGGTACATGTTGTAGCCGCTGATGTTGGAGGATGTGCTGGCGGTCCAGTTCAGGGCGACGCTGTGCACTGGCGGCGCGGTTCCGGTTCCACCGACGGAAAGTACCGTGGGACTGTTGGAAGCATTGCTGGCGAATGAAGCCGTGCCGGAAGCAGCACCGGTGGCCTGGGGAGTGAAGGTCACGGTAAATGGCAAACTGTTGCCCGCCGCGATGGTTGCAGGGAAGGTGATGCCGCTCAGAGTGAATTCCGAACTGCTCAGGTTCACCGATGTCACGGTCACGCTGGCGCCGCTCGCGCTCAGCGAGGCCGGCAGATTGGCGCTGGTTCCCACCACCACGTTGCCAAATGCCAGGCTCGAACTTGCACTCAACAGCCCCGGGGCTGTACCCGTTCCGGAAAGGGGAATGTTCAAAGTGGGATTAGAAGCGTCGGACGTGATCGCGAGATTTCCGCTAGCACCGGCCGCCGACTGGGGAGTAAAGATCACGCTGAAGGTGACGCTTTGCCCCGGAGTAAGAGTAATTGGCGGATTGAATCCGCTGACGCTGAACGCGGTCCCCGTAACTGCATCCTGAGAAATCGAGGCCAAAGAGCCGCCGTTATTAGTCACGGTCTCGGAGAGAGACTTATTGTTTCCCACCTGCACGCTGCCAAATCCCAAACTCGTCTGGGTCGTCGTCAGCGCAGCGGGAACAACAGTGACCGCCCCTGTGCCCGACAATGCGATATTCAGCGTCGGATTTGAAGCATTGCTGGTGATGGCGAGATTGCCGCTGACTGCGCCAGCCGCCTGCGGTGCAAAGACCACGTTGAAAGTGGGACTGCTCTGGCCCGCGGTCAGAGTCAAAGGCAGGCTCAGGCCATTGAAGCTGAATCCGGTGCCTGTTGCATTCGCCTGCGTGATGGTCAAGCTGGAGTCGCCGGAGTTGGTCAGCGTCTCCGGAATTGTCTGATTCGATCCCAGCTGCACGTTGCTGAAATCGAGACTCGATTGGGAAGGGCTCAGAATG
>Ga0335078_10000677_pt1 | contig 52430 bp, 49 predicted proteins | sample Lox_Sample_32_FD_206711 | JGI IMG/M metagenome (GOLD analysis project Ga0335078, IMG submission 206711) | Soil microbial communities from Loxahatchee National Wildlife Refuge, Florida, United States - Lox_Sample_3.2 | ecosystem: Environmental > Terrestrial > Soil > Wetlands | place: USA... | reverse complement strand
GCCCGCGACGGGGGCGCCTGGGGCCGCTGCGCCCCGGCCCGTTGCGCCTGAGCCCGCCGGGGCCGGCGGCACGGTCGCCGGCGGTTTTTCCGACGCGCCTCCTCCACCACCCGGCACGCCTGGCGTGTCCAGCGCCTCCGGTGTGCCGCCGCTGCTTCCCGCGCCCACTCCCGCCAATTCGGGAACGGGCCGTGCAGTCTTCGCGGACGCGGCACCCCGGGCGCGCCGCCCGTACGCGAAGTCGCCGGCGTACGCGAGCATCGCCAGCGAGTAGATCACCACGGCCACGATCAGGAGGTGGTCACTGAGCTGCGCCAGCCCGAGATTATCGGACACGGGCCTCACTCCGTTCTTTCACTACACGGTCCGTGCCGCGCGGGAGCCTCATGGCTCAGGCTCCGCGCTGCCCGGGGATACACCGCTGCCGCCGCCGGCCGGCCCGGTCATGGTGGCCGAGGTAGCTGGGTCGTCTGGGTCGCCCACGCTCGCGACCTGCGGAGCCGGTCCGACGGGGGCCGCCTGGCCCGGCGAACGACCGGGGACCAGCTCTGTTCCGTGCTGGGCGGACCGCAGGCCCGCCGCCAGCTCCGCGAACTCGGCTTCGAACCCGCCCCCGACGTCGGAGCGGGCCAGCCCGGCCACGTCGACCACGGTCCCGCCCTGGCCGCCGGGGTGGGCCCGGACGAAGATCCGCCGCCGCCGGATGAGGAAGGACAGCACCAGGCCCGCCAGGGCGACAATCCCCGAGATCAGCGCGGGTACCTGCCCGGGATCGTAGGTCACCTGAAGGCTGATCCATTGCTTGTAGCCGGTGAAGGTGAGCGTGCCCGCACCGTGCGGCAGCTTCATCGACTGGCCGGGCGTCAGGACCTGCACGGGGGTGGCCAGGCGGTGCATCCCGGTCGTATCGAGCTGATACACCGACTGCGCCGTGCCGGAGTTCAGGCCCAGGTTACCGCTGTAGGGGATCAAGCTGACGGCGGGTTCGTACGGCGCCGGGAACGCCGATTCGAGCTGGCCGTTGATGTCAACCGCGGTGGGCAGGAACACTCCGGCGAAGCCGAGCTGCTGTGGCTTCGCGTCCGGGACCTTCACCACGCCCTCGGACAGGTACGTGGCCTGCTCGGCCGGCAGGAACGGGGTCGCCTGGTCGTACACGACCTTGCCGCGGCCGTCGGTGACCCGGAACACGGGCGCGTAGCCGTGGCCGATCAGGTACACCTTCGTGGAGTCCACGTTGAGCGGGTGGTTCACCTCCAGGTGCCAGCCGCGGACCGCGCCGCCGGGCTGGGAGGTGTAGGAGACGTCCGCGTCGAAGCTGGCCGGCTGGTTCCGGTCGGGCCCCGACGTGATGTAGCTCGCGGTGAACTTATCCAGGGTGAGGCTGAACGGCGCGAGGTCCTCCGGCGAAACCAGGCGTCCGGGGTGATAGGCGTCCAGATCGGTCACGGTGTCCGCGAAGCTGCTCCCCTCGACGAGCAGTCGGTCCGCCTTGTACCCGAACAGGCCGCCCGCACCGATGGAGACGAGCACCCCGATGAGGGCGACGTGGAACAGCAGGTTGCCCACTTCCCGCCGGTAGCCCTTCTCCGCCGACAGCCAGCCGTTGCCCTGGTGCAGCCGGAAATGCCGGCGGCCGAGGAAGGCCGCGGCGGCCTCAGTCGCGTCCGCCGCGGACAGCCCGGTCTCGTAGCGGACGGAGTTCGGCAGCCGGGACAGGTGACGGGGCGCCTGCGGCGGCAGCGCCCGGGCCGAGCGGATCAGCCGGAACGTCCGCGGCAGCACGCAGCCGGCCAGCGAGATGAACAAGAGCAGGTAGATCGCCGCGAACCAGGGCGCCGCGAACACATTGAACAAGCCGAGCGCGTTGAGGAACGGCGCCAGCGCGGGATGGGCGGTGTAGTACTGCTGCACCGCGGCCGGATCGATCCCCTGCTGCGGCAGCAGCGACCCCGGGACGCTGCCCAGAGCGAGCAGGAACAGCAGCACGAGCGCGACACGCATCGAGGTGAGCTGCCGCCAGCCCCATCGTGCCCACGCCAGCACGCCGAACGAGCGGGTCGCGGGGCGTCCCGGCGACGCGGCCGGCTCGTCGGCCGTAGGGTGACCGGCCTCGGGCGCGCGCACGTCGGTCATCGGCTCAGGCCCCTGCGGTCACTTTGCCGAGAATGTTCCCCAGGCTGGCATAACTCGCCGCGCCGATGACCCGGCCGGCGATCCGGCCGCCGCGGTCGATGACCAGCGTGCTCGGGATCGCCGCCGGCGGCACGGTGCCGCGGAAAGCGAGCGCGATCTCATCGGCCGGATCGTTCAGGCTGGGATAGCTGATGCCGAAATTCTGCACGAAGGCTCCGGCGCCCGCCGGTGAGTCGCGGATATCGATCCCGACGAACTGGACCCCCTTGGACCGGTACTGCTGGGACAGGACCGCCAGGGTGGGGGCCTCGGACCGGCATGGCGCGCACCAGGAGCCCCAGAAATTGATGACGACCACCTTGCCGCGGTAGGCACTCAGGCTGAGCCGACTGCCGGCCAGTGTGGTCCCGGACACGGCCGGGGCGGCTGGCCGGCTGCCTGTCTTGAAGTATGCGCTGGTCCCGTCCCCCGCCACGAAGTTGACTCCGTTGCTGGCCGGCGTGCTGGCGGCAATCTGGCCGCCGCACGCCGCCACGCCCAGTACGCCGACGGCGGCCACCGCGGCGGCGCCGACGGCACGGCGGACCGCAGTCGACAAGGCGAACACCGGCACATCTCCCGGACCCGGATACTCCTACAGACAGTAGTACGCGTTCTATTGTGGCGCACCACCGAGGTTGGCCTGACGCCGGGCCGGCTCGGCGTAGGTCACCCCGGTGATGACATCCCCGGTGTAGGTAAAGCTCGTGACGCTGGCCAGCGCGCACTCGCGGCTGTTGGGGTGGTGCCAGAGCCGCCGGCCTTCCACACTGCGGCGCGTCACCCAGATTGGCAGCTGATGGCTGACGCACACCACCTCATGGCCCCGGGCGGCGTCCCGGGCGTCGGCCATCGCGGCGCGGACCCGCCGCATGACCGACTTGTAATGCTCCCCCCAGGACGGTGCGAAGGGGTCACGCAGATACCACCAGTGCTCCAGTCGCTTGAGCGAGCCGTCCCCCACCCCGAAGACCAGCCCCTCGAAGTGGTTCCACGGCTCGATCAGCCGCCCGTCGACCACCGGTTCGAGGCTGAACCGCTCGGCGACCGGCTCGGCCGTCTCCCGGGCACGCTCCAGCGGTGAGGTGAAGACGGCCACCACGTCGCGTTCGGCCAGGAAATCGGCGGCGGCCTTAGCCATCATCCGGCCGTCCTCGGACAGGTGGTAACCCGGCAGCCTTCCGTAGATGAGGCCACGCGGATTCTCCACCTTCCCGTGCCTGAGCATGTGCACAACGGTTGTCTCGGCGGCCTTCCCCGGCACGGCGGCACCCGCCGCGGCGGCGGGGCTCGGCAGATCGTCACTCATGGCTGAGCCAGCTTACCGGCATCACGTGAACCGGCGAGCAAACCGTCACCGGCCGCCCGGCGAGCGGCCGGAGGCCACCCACAGCGCCTGGCGGGCGGACAGCGGGCCCGAGCGCGCCACCACGACACCCTGGCATGGCCGCTGCCAGCGGCCGCTGTTCAGACGGCAGCGCAGGAGGGGCGGACTTGCGGGGGCGGAGGCGGTCGCGCTAGGCGAGCGCTGTGGCGGCGGCGCGGGCGGCGGCGGGAAGGGCGGCGCCGATGCGGGCGATCGCGGCCGCATCATGGGCGGCCGACAGGAACCACGCCTCGAACGGGGACGGCGGCAGGTACACCCCGCGGTCGAGCATGGCGTGGAAGAACGCCGCGTACGCGGCCGGGGACTGGGCCCGCGCGTCACCGAAGTCACGCACCGCACCGGTGCGCCCCAAAAAGACGGAGAACAGGCTGCCGGCCGTCTGCAGGCGGTGCGGGACGCCCGCGGCGGTCAGCGCCTCGGTGGCCAGCTTGGCGACCAGGGCCGCGGCCTCGTCCACCCGCGCGTAGACCTCCGGGGTGCAGGCCCGCAGTGTCGCCAGACCGGCGGCGGTGGCCAGCGGGTTCCCGGACAGCGTGCCCGCCTGGTAGACGGGCCCGCTGGGGGCGAGCCGCGCCATGATCTCGGCCCGGCCGCCGAACGCGGCCGAGGGCAGGCCACCGCCCATGACCTTGCCGAACGTGATCAGGTCGCCGGGCACCTCCTCGCGCCCGTACCAGCCCGACCGGGTGACGCGGAAGCCGGTCAGGACCTCATCCATGATCAGCAGGGCGCCGTGGTCGTGGCACACCGACAGCAGCATCTCGTTGAAGCCCGGGCCGGGCGGCACGACCCCCATGTTCGCCGGGCACGCCTCGGTGATCACGCACGCGATCTGCTCGCCGCGGGTGGCGAAGGCCTCGCGCACGGCGGGCTCATCGTTGTACGGCAGCACGATCGTGTCGGCGGCGGAGGCGCCGGTAACGCCGGGCGAGTCCGGCAGGCCGAACGTGGCCACCCCCGACCCCGCCGCAGCCAGCAGCGAGTCCACGTGACCGTGGTAGCATCCGGCGAACTTCACCACCGCGGGCCGCCCGGTCAATCCGCGGGCCAGCCGCAGCGCCGACATGGTGGCTTCGGTACCGGAGTTGACCAGGCGGACCTGCTCGGCAGGCGTGCGCGCGGTGATCTCCTCGGCGAGTCCGACCTCGCCCGGCGTGGCCGCGCCGAAGGAGGTCCCCCGCCCGGCCGCGTCGTGCAGCGCGCTGATGACCTGGGGGTGGGCGTGCCCAAGGATCATCGGGCCCCAGGAGCACACCAGGTCGACATACTCACGCCCGTCCACATCGGTGAGGTACGGCCCGGAACCGGCGGCGATGAACCGCGGCACCCCGCCCACCGGGCCGAACGCGCGGACGGGTGAGTTGACGCCACCGGGGGTCACGGCGCAGGCCCGCTCGAACAATTCTGCCGATCGCGGGCCTGCGGGCAGGCCGTCAGCGGCCGGGCTCACGACAGGCCCGCCCGCTCGCATGCGTCAACGAGGCACTCCAGCAGCCGGAGCGCGTCCGGCAACGGGTGGTCACTGGGGTCGCAGATCCATCGGGCGGCCCCGCTGCCGCCAGCCGACGGCGGCGCCAGCACGTAACTGTCGCGGCAGTGCCAGCGCAGGCTGCCCTGCGTGGTGACGCTTTCCGGCTCGCAGTCCAGCCGGCAGGACCACCATTCGTCCTCATCCATCGGCGCGCCGCGGGTCGTGACGAAGAACAGCATCCGGTCCCCGGCCATCGCGACGGGACCTGCCGTGATCCCGGCCTGCCCGATCATGGCGAGCGCCTCGGTGCCCACCGCGACCGGGACATCCAGGACGTCGAAGACCCGCCCGGTCACCAGCACGACGTTGGCGTCCGGCCGGTCCGTCCACCGCTGCCGGATCGTGCCGGTGTCGACGGTGGCCTGCAGCTGCCAGGCCGGCGAGATGGGATGCGCCCCGGGCGCCGGGCAGCCGACCCGGTCGCAAGAGCAGGCCCGGCCGGTCTTCAGGCCGTCGGCCGGCAGATGCGCGCCGACGCAGACGGGCCAGCCCAGGGACGCGTAGTTCTCCGCCGCCTGCCCGAGTGGGTCGCGGTCACCCCGCTCCGCCGCCTTCCGGCGGCCACGCCGCCGGACCACATCGACCATCGGGTGACCCCTCCTGGAACCCTGGCCGGATCGCCGGTGTTCCGTATCCCATGTACGGTGTCACTCATCGTAGAGGATGGTCCTCGTGCCGCCGGGGGCGAACCGCCGGTTAACGGAGCCGGCGCGCTACCTCAGCGGCCCAGTAGGTGAGGATGATGCCCGCCCCGGCGCGCCGGATCCCGGTGAGCGTCTCCATGATGATCCGGTCCCGGTCCAGCCAGCCGTTCGCCGCGGCCGCCTCCACCATCGCGTACTCCCCGCTGACCTGGTACGCGGCGACCGGGACGGGCACGGTGGCGGCGACCCGCCCAATGATGTCCAGGTAGGCCAGGGCGGGCTTGACCATGACCATGTCCGCGCCCTCGTCGATGTCGAGCAGCACCTCCCGGAGAGCCTCGGCGGCGCCGGGCGGGTCCTGCTGGTAGGACGCGCGGTCGCCGAACTGCGGCGCGCACTCGGCGGCGTCGCGGAACGGCCCGTAGAAACCTGAGGCGTACTTGGCCGAGTAGGCGCAGATGGCGACGTCCGCGAAGCCTGCCCCGTCCAGCGCTGACCGGATCGCGCCCACCTGGCCGTCCATCATCCCGCTGGGCGCGACGACATGCACCCCGGCGGACGCCTGCGCGACCGCGATCGCCGCATAGCGCTCCAGCGTGGCGTCGTTGTCGACCTCGCCGGCCGGCGTCAGCAGCCCGCAGTGCCCGTGATCGGTGTACTCATCCAGGCACAGGTCCGCCATCAGGACGGTGGCGTGGCCCACGTCGGCGGCCAGGTCCCCGATCACGACCTGGACGATGCCGGCCGGGTCGTCGGCCGCGGAGCCCCGGCCGTCCTTGACCGCGGGAATGCCGAACACGATGAGCCCGCCGACGCCGGCGTCCACCGCGTCAGCGGCGGCCTTCCGGACGCTGTCGCGGGTGTGCTGGACGACGCCGGGCATGGAGCCGATCGGCTGCGGCTCGGCGATGCCTTCCTTGACGAACAGCGGCAGGACCAGGTCGGCGGGCCGCACGGCGGTCTCCGCCACCAGATTGCGCAATGCCGCCGTACGCCGGAGCCGTCGCGGCCGGATCACCGGGAACCCTGCGTTCACGCGGAACTCCTCCCTGAGCCGTGCGTCGCTGCGCCCCGCCTCAACTGACGCGCCTCACCTGATTCGCTTGCGCGCCCCGCGGCGGCGCTCGCTGGGCCGCCGCAGCGGCTCACCCGCCTCGATGGCCGCGGCCCGCTGTCGCGCACCATACTCGGCCAGTGCCTCGACGAGCGCGGCCATGGACGGTTTCGGCGCCACGACATCGACCCGCAGCCCGAACTCCGCTGCGGTCTTCGCGGTCTGCGGGCCGATCACCGCGATCACCGTGACCGCGTGCGGTTTGCCGGCGATGCCGACCAGGTTCCGGACGGTCGAGGAGGAGGTGAACAGCACCGCGTCGAACCCGCCGCCCTTGATGGCCTCCCGGATCGGCGCGGGCGGCGGCGCGGCCCGGACCGTCCGGTAGGCGGTGACGTCCTCGGGCTCCCAGCCCAGCTCGGTGAGCCGCGCGACCAGATACTCGGTGGCGATGTCGGCGCGCGGCAGCAGAACCCGGTTGATGGGATCCAGCACGTCGTCATGCGGCGGCCAGGCCGCCGCGAGGCCCTGGCCCGACTGCTCGCCGTCCGGCACGAGATCGGGCGAGATCCCGAAGGCCCGGAGCGCGGCGGCCGTCTGGTCGCCGACCGCGGCCACCTTGACCCCGGCGAAGGCCCGTGCGTCGAGGCCATACTCCTCGAACTTCTCGCGGATGGCGCGGACCGCGTTGACCGAGGTGAAGGCGACCCACTGGTAACGCCCGGTGACCAGGCCGCGCACCGCGCGGTCCATCTGCTGCGGAGTCCGGGGCGGTTCTACCGCGATGGTGGGCACTTCCTCGGGAACCGCGCCCTGTTCGCGCAGCCGCTCCGACGCGGCGGCAGCATCCGCCTTGGTACGCGGCACGAGGACCCGCCAGCCGAACAGCGGCTTGGTTTCATACCAGGACAGGCGGGGCTGGGAACGGACCGCGTCACCGATCACCGCGACGGCCCGGCCCTCGCTGAGCGGGCTTACGCCGGCCGCCTTCAGGTCGGCGGTTATCCCGCCCAGCGCCGACGTGACCGTCCGCTGGGCGGTGGTCGTCCCGTCCCAGGTGATGGCGAACGGGGTGGTCTCCGGCCAGCCGGCCGCGATGAGCATCTTGCCGAGATCGGCGGGTCCCGCCTCCGCGCCGAGCACCACCAGTGTGCCGGGGCCGAACGCGACGCGGCTGGCCTCCGCGGCCTGGATGACGCGTACGTCGCCGCCCTCACCGCCGAGCGGGATGCCCGCGTAGGCGGGCACTGCTGTCGCAGCGGGCACGCCGGGAACAATTTCGAACGCCGCGCCGGCTCCAGCCAGCGCCAGCGCGTCCTCCGCGCCGCCTTCCAGCAGCGGGTCACCGTCGTAGAGCCGGACCACCAGGCGGCCCGCCGCCGCCGCTGCCGCCACGTCGGGCGCCCCGCCGGGCGAGTCCGCGGTGATGACGAGCTCGGCCCCGGGAGCCAGCAGCTCGCGGATGCGCGGGCCCGGCTCACTCGCCGCGACCACCAGGCTGGCCTGGCTGATCAGCTGGGCGCCGCGCAGGGTCAGCAGGCCCTCGTCCCCGGGCCCGGCGCCTACCAGGGCGACGCGGCCGGCGGGTGCCGACTGCGCCTGCTCGTCGGAGGGCGGCGTGGAAGAACTGGGAGTGGCGTTCACGATGCATCTTTCCCGTTGATCGTCCGTACTGGTGGCGCGGCTATGAGAGTGCCCGCACCGCCGCGCAGCAACCGTGCCGCGACGTCACGGCCGAGCTGCCCGGCCGCGCCGGGCGCTGCGTCACCGCGTTCCCGCAGGGCCTGCCGGCCGTCCGCGGCGATGACCGCGGCCTCCAGGTGCAGGCGCTCCGCCGTCCCGGCCGCATACGCTCCGATGGGCGCGCTGCAGCCCGCCTCGAGAGCCGCCAGCACGGCCCGCTCGGCCTGCACGGCGGCCCGGCTCATCGGATCGTCGATGGCGGCGAGCAGGCTGGCCAGCCGGGGGTGGCCGGCCCGGCACTCCACGGCGAGGGCACCCTGCCCCGGTGCGGGCAGCATGTCTTCGGCCTCGAAGACCTGACTGGCCGCGTCCAGGCGCCCGATCCTGGCCAGGCCCGCGGCGGCCAGCACGACCGCGTCCAGCTCCCCGGTGCTGACCTTGGCCAGCCGGGTGCCTGCGTTGCCGCGGATGGGCACGCAGCGGATGTCCTTCCTGAGCAGCATCAGCTGAGCGGCCCGGCGCGGGGAGCCGGTGCCGATCGTGGCGCCGGCGGGCAGGTCCGCAAGCTTGGCGCCGTCCCGGGTGACCAGCGCGTCCCGCGGGTCGTCCCGCCGGGGCACGGCGGCCAGGACGATCCCGCCGGGCTGGCCGGTCGGCAGGTCCTTCAGGGAGTGCACGGCCAGGTCGACCGCCCCGGCCAGCAGCCGGTCCCGCAGCGCGCTAACGAAGACGCCGGTCCCGCCGATCTGGGCAAGCTGCGCGGTGCTGACATCGCCCTGGGTGGTGACGCCCACGAGTTCCACCCGGCAGCCGGTCCGCGCGGTGATCGCCTCGGCGACCAGGCCGGATTGGGCCAGGGCCATCGGGCTCTGGCGGGTACCGAGCCGCAGTGTTTCCCGCTCACGGCCGGGGCGCTCTGCGGCGCTTCCTTCGCTCGTCGCTCGGCGCTCGTTCCTCGCTTCTCGCTCCTCAGCCCAGGAAGCACCGCGCCCCGGCCGCTCCCTCACGCTGTCCCGCTCGCTCATTCCCGGCTTCCCCTCTCGGCCGGCGGCAGGAACAGCCGCACGCTGTCAGCGTCAGGCGACTCCGGATCGCCGCAGGTGACCGCTTCGACCGTCCGGGGATCAAGATCGAAGAGGACCCGCAGCGCCTCGTCGTACCCGTCCCCCCGCGGCGAGCCGGCGAGTTCCTTGACACGCACCGTCGGTGCGTGCAGAAGCTTGTCTACCACCCGGCGGACCGTCCGGGCTATCTCCTCGAGCGTACGGTCGTCCAGGCCGCCGGCCCCCTGCAGCCGCCCGGACAGCCGGGTGAGCTCCGTGTCGACCACCTCGGCCGCCTTGGCCCGCAGCGCCACCACGGTCGGTGTCACCTGAGCGGCATGCGCCGCCGCCCGGTAGGCGGCGAACTCCTGCTCGACGATCAGGCGGACCGCGGCCACGTCATCGGCCACCCCGGCCAGGGCGGTCGCGGACCGGCCCGCGTCGGCCAGCTCGTCCATCCCGATGACGGTGACACCGGGCAGCCGGGCCGCGTGCGGGTCCACGTCGCGGGGCATCGCCAGGTCGAGGAATGCCAGCGGTCGCGGCCCGGGCGCGCCGCGGCCGCCGGGCGATGCCCCGCGCGCCGGCAGCGCGGCCTGCACCGCATCGGCGGTGATGACCATCCCGGATGCCCCGGTACAGGAGACAACCAGGTCCGCGGCGGCGATCGCGTCCGGCAGGCGGGCCAGGTCGGCCGTGCCGCCGCCGATCGACGCGGCCAGGCGCTCGGCGTGCCGCCGGGTACGATTTGCGACCACGACCTGGGCACCGGCCCTGCTCGCGGCCGTCGCGGCGAGCGAGCTCATCGAGCCGGCCCCGATGACGAGCACGTTGCGGCCGGCCAGCGACGGGCTGCCGCCCAGCGCCGCGATGGCCGCGTCAATACCCACGCTGACCAGGCTGGCGCCGGTGCGGTCGATCCGGGTCTCCGCGTGCGCCCGCTTGCCCGTCCGCAGGGCGGCGGAACCGACCTCCCCGAGCGCCCGGCCCAGGGTCCCGTTCTGCCGGGCGGCGTTGAGCGCGGTGCGCACCTGGCCAAGTATCTGCCCCTCGCCGACCACCATGGAGTCCAGTCCCGCGGCCACCGCGAGCAGGTGTTTGACGGCACCCTCCTCGTAGTGGACGTATAGATGCCCGGTCAGCTCGTGGGTGACGATGCCCGAATAGCGCGACAGCAGTTCGCAGACGGCGGCGACGCTCCCGTGAAACCGGTCCACATCCGCGTAGATCTCCACCCGGTTGCAGGTGGAGATGACGAACGCTCCCGCCACATCGCCGGCCTGGAAAAGGTCCCTGAGCAGCTTGGGGAGCGTGTCCGCGCTGAGCGCGGCACGCTCGAGTACCGGAACAGGCGCGCTCTTGTGGCTCATGCCGACCACGAGCACACTCACGTAACTACCTACGCTTCTGCCGCTGACTTGGCCGCGGCCGCCGCGGGAAACCGCTCGGCTTCCTTATTTACGGTATGCAGCGCACCCGGTGAGGTGCGACCGTTTCGCTCCACCGACCGTCGCTGCGCGTGGAACGCCAGGATTTGCAGTTCTATCGACAGGTCAACCTTACGCACGTCAACTCCGTCTGCCACATTGAGAACGAGCGGCGCAAAGTTCAGGATGCTGGTCACACCCGCTGTGACGAGACGGTCGCATACTGCCTGGGCCGACCCCGCGGGCGTGGCGATGACGCCGATCGCGACCCGGTACTGCACCACGACGTCTTCGAGCTCGCCGGCGTGCCGGACCGCGAGGCGGCCGATCTGCGTTCCCACGATGGCCGGATCGGAATCCAGCAGGGCCGCAATGCGGAAGCCGCGGGTGGCGAAACCGCCGTAGTTGGCCAGCGCGCGGCCGAGGTTCCCGGCGCCGACGATGACCACCGGCCAGTCCTGGGTCAGGCCGAGCGCCCGGGACACCTGGTAGATCAGGTATTCCACGTCGTAGCCGACGCCCCGGATGCCATAAGACCCCAGGTGGGATAGGTCCTTGCGGAGCTTGGCCGAGTTCACGCCGGCCCCGGTGGCCAGCTGGTCGCTGGAGACGGTGACGATTCCCCGCTCGGCCATGCCCGTCAGGACGCGGAGGTAGACGGGGAGCCGGGAGACGGTCGCCTCGGGCAGGCGGTCACTGGGCGGGCGGTCGCCGGGCGGCGGGTCGCCGGGGAAACGGTCACCGGATGAACCGGGATCATCGGGACCAGGCCCGCGGTCGGCCAGGGAATCTCGGGACATGCGCCGGCGCTCCTCGGGGGATCGACGCGAGGTGAGCGAGGCGGCGGTCACCTGACCTCGCCCACCAGGGTGGGGTCGGTAGGCGCCAGCTCGCCCGCCATGCGGGTCCGGCGGCCGGGCATCGGCGCCTCGCTCCCAAGGTACGCCTTTGTGAACAGATGCACAAAGTCGTACCCCCGCAGGTCAGTGCCGCAGTGCGGCCCGAAGCCGGTTCTCGTTCACCCGCCAGAAGTCGTGCCGCACGCCGTCGATCAGCGTCACCGGAATCTTGTCCCAGTACTCGGCCATGTCCTCGCTGGACGCCGTGATGTCGCGCTCTTCCCAGCCGACTCCGCAATCGGCGGCCACCCGGGCGATGACCGTCCGCGCCTCGTCGCACAGGTGGCAGCCCGGCTTACTGAGCAGGGTGATCCGGGTGGTCCGGGTGGTCCGGCGCGGCGCAGGACCCGCCGGGTCAGGTTCCGTCATGCCGTCACGTCCCCATCATGCCGTGCGATTCTGCCCGGCCCGCGCGGTGCGGAGGGCTGAGGCTGGTCCCGGCCGGCCCCGCGGCTCGGCGCAGCCGGCTGATTCCCGGAGCGGGCACCGGATCCGGCCAGCGCCGCCGGGGCGGGGCCAGCGGCCCCGGGCAGGGCGAACGGGGAAGTCTTCGCGTACGTCAGGCGCACTTCGATCACGTTGGTCGCGAGCACGTACGGTCTCCTGCCGGTAACGAACCGCTTGACGTGCGGCTGCCGCTCATGGCGTTCCCAGGCGGCCCGGTCGCTGTAGACCTCGTAGAAGATCCGCTGCATCGGGGCCTTCGGCACCGTGTGGATCACATAGACGAGGGTGTCCGGCTCGACGGCCCGCACCTGCTCGGCAACCTGCCCCGCGATCCGGTCGAAGTCCGCCACCCGGTCTTCGGGCAGGGTATAGATGGCGATCAGGCCGTACGGATTGGTGACCGGCTGCGGGTCCGCGGGCACCGCAGCCGCCGTGGCCGCCCCGGCGGGAGCCGGCCGCTGGGCGAGCAGCGCCGCCGTGAGCGCGAGCATGGCGATGGCCCAGGCCGCGAAGGTGGGCCTCGGGCTGCGGATACACCGGCCCGCGAGCAGACCGGTACCCGCCGCCGCCACCATCACGCCTGCGATCGCGACTGGCACGGGGATAGACATCGACGCCTATGGTGCCCGACGCGGCCGGACGGCGCGACTCCCAGGCCAGGCTGCGGCCACTGGCCGGGCGGCCCGGCCGGGCCGCCAGCCACAGGCGGGCGGGAACTCCCCGGCGTGCCTACTTCTTGTTGCGTCGCTGGATGCGAGTTTTCTTCAGAAGCTTGCGGTGCTTCTTTTTCGCCATCCTCTTACGGCGCTTCTTGATGACTGAGCCCACGACACTACCCTCACTCGACAGTACGGAAGACGGGCACGCCACCGTGCCCGCCCCGATGAGGGCGGCTGGGTGATCGACCCGGTGTAGAAGATTACCGTGCCGACTGCACCATCCCGCGACGGTCCCCGAAGCTCGCTGCTCAGCCGGTGCCGACGAAGGCCTCCCGGAGGTACTGGTTGACCGCCTGCTCGGGGACCCGGAAGGAGCGCCCGACCCGTATCGCCTCCAGCTCGCCGGAGTGCACCAGCCGATACACGGTCATCTTTGAGACGCGCATTATCGTGGCCACTTCGGCTACCGTGAGAAATCTGACGTCACTCAGGGGAGTTTCGCTTGCAGTCATCCCTGCCCCACTTCCGCACGGAGCCGTGCACGCTTGACCGATCGGCGCACCAGTCACGTACGTCTCCAGGGTAAGTCCCGCACGAAAAAGAGCAAGCGACGATGTCGGCCGATCACGCTTTGTGCGCGGCACACGCCAATTGAGCGTCCGGGAAAACGCAGGCCACAGCGGGCGCCCGTTCCTGAAGAGGCTATTGGTGCACGTTAATAATTCTCTCGGCTACCGGGGCTGCCTGGGCCTGGCGAAAAGAATGCGGCGCTCCGCGGGCCACGCCGGGGCCGCGCGGCGCTGGTTCCGGGGCCTCATTACGGGCCCGTCAGCAGCCCGTGCAGCGGGAAGACGGCCTGCATCGTGGCCAGGATCGCGCGATCGACCGGGTCGCGCGGGCTGGCGCCGTTCGCGTACGGCACGAAGTCGGCGGCCGCGCCGTCCGTCATCAGCTGGGGCGGCTGGATACCGGTCCGCTCGCGGGCGAGTTCGCGCCAGGCCGCCGGGGTGGGCTCGGCGGGATCGATCGGGCGGTCGCTGGCGATGCCGAGCAGATGCGTCCACGACCGCGGCACCACCGTCGCGAGCGCGTACCCCCCACCGCCGGTGCAGATCCACCGGCCGCCGGCGGTCTCGTGCGCCAGCCGGTGCACCATGGACTGGACCCGCCGCTGCCCGTCGACGGTCACCTCGAGGTGAGCGAGCGGATCGAGCCGGTGACTGTCGCAGCCGTGCTGGCTCAGCAGGACCTGCGGGCGGAACTCGCGCAGCAGCGGCGGGACGATCGCGTCGAAGGCGCGCAGCCAGCCCGCGTCGCCGGTGCCGGCCGGGAGGGGCACGTTGACCGCGAACCCGTAGCCGCGGCCGGTGCCGGTCTCGGACGGCAGGCCGGTCCCGGGAAACAGCGTGGCGGGGTGCTCATGGAGGCTGATCGTCAGCACACGGGGGTCGTCGTAGAAGGCAGCCTGCACGCCGTCGCCGTGGTGAACGTCGACGTCGACGTAGGCGACCCGCTCGGCGCCCTGCCGGAGCAGCCACGCGATCGCGATCGCGGGATCGTTGTAGACACAGAACCCGCTCGCGGAACGCCGCATCGCGTGGTGCAGCCCGCCGCTGATGCTGGCGGCGTGCGTGGCGGCCGAGCTCCACACGTCCCGCGCCGCGGCGAGCGTGGCCCCGGCCACCAGGCACGACGCCTCGTGCATGTCCGGGAAGACCGGATCATCGGTCGTGCCGAGACCGTACAGGACCGACCGCGCGTCGACGGGTTCACCGCGGGCCGCCCGCTCGCCGGCCTGCCGGACGGCCTCGATGTAGGAGGCGTCGTGCACCAGCTCGAGCTGTTCCCGGGTGGCCGGCTCGGGGACGGTCACCGACACGCCGTCCGCGTCGAACACGCCGAACTCGCGGGCCAGCGCCATCGTCAGCTCCACCCGCACCGGCGCGAGCGGATGACCGAAACCGAAGTCGTATCCGATGAGCCGGTCATCCCAGCTCACCGCGAGCGAGCACGTCACAATTGCCTCCGAGTGCCTATTGTGCGCCCGGGGCCGCTCATCCGCAGACCCGGCTCAGGGTCAGCCGCCCGCGAGGTCCCTGCCCCGGTCACGGGCGGACTCTATCGCGGCGAGAAACGCCGCGCGCACCCCGTGCTTTTCCAGCTCGCGGATGGCCGAGATCGTCGTGCCCCCGGGCGACGTCACCGCCTCCCGCAAGATCACCGGGTGCTCACCGGATTCACGCAGCATGGTGGCGGCCCCGTAGACCGCCTGGGTGACCATGTCCATGGCCGTGCCGCGCGGCACGCCGAGCAGGATCCCGGCGTCCACCATCGCCTCGACCAGGAAGTACACGTAGGCCGGCCCGCTGCCGGACAGCGCGGTCGCGGCGTCCTGCTGCGATTCCGGTATCCGCAACACCTTCCCGACCGGCCTGAGCAGCCGCTCGGCCCGGCGCAGATGCTCCTCGCCGGCGTACGGGCCCGCCGAGATGACGCTCATCGCCTCGTCCACGAGCACCGGCGTGTTGGACATTACCCGGACCACCGGCACCTCCCCGGGCAGCCGGCGCCCGATAAACGCGGTGGTGATTCCCGCGGCCACCGAGATGACCAGGCGGTCCGCCGACGGCGGCACGAACGAAGCGATCTCATCGAGCAGAGCGCCCATGTCCTGCGGCTTGACCGCCAGGACGAGGGTGTCCGCGGTCTTGGCCGCCTCGGCCGCCGTGGGGGTCTGCACGCCGTAACGCTCCCGCAGCTCCGCGGCGCGTTCGGGGCGCCGCGCGACCGCGAGGACCTCCGCGGGCGGGTGCCCGGCCCGCAGCAGCCCGGACAGCAGCGCCTCGCCCATCTTGCCGGTTCCGAGGATCGCGATCATCTGGACGTCACCTGCCGTGGTCGGGAACGCTCACCGGTGCCGCGGGCCCGGGGCGAGTGAGCGCAGGAAAAATGCGAGGTTACCCGGTCGCTCGGCCAGACGGCGCACCAGGTACGCATACCAGTCGACGCCGAAGGGCACGTAGACCCGGACGCGGGCGCCGGTGCCGGCCAGGCGGCGCTGCTCCGCGGGCCGGATGCCGTAGAGCATCTGGTATTCGAAGCTGTCCGGGGACCGGCCGGCCATCAGCGCCAGGGTAGTGGCGATGTCGATCAGCCGCGGGTCATGGGTGGCGATCATCGGATACCCGGGGCCGGCCATCAGCGTGCGCAGGCACCGCACGTAGGACACGTCGACGTCCTGGCGCTTCAGGTGGGCCACGTCGGCGGGCTCGTCGTACGCGCCCTTGCAGAGCCTGACCCGGGTACCCGGCGTGGCGAGCTCCCCGCAGTCGGCCTGGCTGCGGCGCAGCCGGGCCTGGACGACGCAGCCGAGGCCGGGGAAGTCGGGCCGCATCTCGGCGGCGATGCGCAGGGTGCCGGCGACCGCCATATGGTCCTCCGCGTCGAGCGTGACCGTGGTTCCCGCCGCACGCGCGGCGGCGCAGATCCTGGTGATGCTCTCCGCCGCGGTCTTCTCGCCGTGCTCGGGCAGGGAGAGCCCGACCGCCGTCGCCTTCACCGAAACCTCACAGCCGCCGTTGCCGGTAAGGCCGGCCGCGGCCAGCTCGGCGAGCAGCCGCACGTAGCTTCCGGCGACGTCCGCCGCCTGGCCCGCGTCGGCCGTGACCTCACCGAGATAGTCGAGCGACACGAGCAGCCCGGCGGCCCGCAGCTCACGCGCGGCGCGGACGGCGTCGGCGGTGGTCTCCCCCGCGACGTACCGGTCGACGATGGCGCGGGTCTGCGGGGCCGTGGTGACAGCCCGGCGCAGCCGCTGGCTGGACGCGGCGGCGAGCAGGGTTCGGCGCAGCACGAAGACGACCTCCGTCGCGGTTATGGTCCGGTCACGGCCTGGACAGCAGGGAACCCCGCCCGAACGCCGCCCTGTCGATCGTGACGTTCGCCCCGGCATCCGGCGGCACGATGACCTCCTGCGCCGCGGCGACGCCACCGGCCAGCAGCGCCGCATCCACCGGCACCGTCCGGCGCACCAGGGCCAGCGCGATGGGGCCCAGCTCGAAATGGCGGGCGGCGGAGCCGACGAAACCAACGGGCTTGCCGTCCAGCTCCACCGGATCGCCATGCCCGGGCAGCCGGTCGACGCTCCCGTCGAGATGCAGGAACACCAGCCGCCGGGGCGGATGACCGAGGTTGTGCACCCGGGCGACCGTCTCCTGGCCCCGGTAGCATCCCTTGGCCAGGTGCACGGCGGAGGAGATCCAGCCGACCTCGTGCGGGATCGTCTTGTGGTCGGTGTCCAGGCCGAACCGGGGCTCGCGGGCGGCGATCCGGAAGGCCTCATACGCCCATATGCCTGCCGGCCGTGCGTCGTGGTCGCGTACCGCGGCGGCGACGCTGGCCAGCTTGGCGCGGGGCACCACGTAGTCGGTGCCGACCAGGCCGGTGGTGGCGGCGGCCGCCGCATCCGTGGCCGGCCCGGCCGCCGCCGCGGCGGCCGGGCCGGCCACGGACAGCACCGCGTAGTCACCGGTCACATCGGCCGCCTCGACACGCAGCATGAACCGCATGGATTCGAGGAACTCCACCAGCGGCGCGGCGGTACCCGGCTCGACATGGATCCAGGTCGCGGTGCCGTCGTCGGTGAGCGTGAGCGCGTGCTCGACGTGGCCGCTGGGGCTCAGGATGAGCGCGCGGGCGGTAGCGGCGGGCGCCAGCGCCTCCAGATGCTGCGTGGTGAGGCTGTGCAGCCAGCTCAGCCGATCCGGTCCGGTGACCCGGGCCACGCCGCGATGGGACCGGTCCACGAGCGCGGCGGTACGGGCCAGCGCGCGCTGCTCGCGCACCGGGTCTCGGTAGTGTGCGGCCACGCCGGTATCCGGCCCCTCGGCGGGGACGGCTCCGGGCAGGTCGCAAAGCGGGCTCGTCATGGTCCTAGGTTACGCGGGCCGGCCTCGCGGCCCGCGCGCCGCGGCCATCGCCGCGGCCCGTCAGCCGGCCGTGTCCCGGCAGTGCCCGCACCGCCCGAATACGGTCAGGTGACCCACGTCGGTCTCGAAGCCCTGCTCCGCGTCCAGCGCCGTGACCAGCGGCCGCACGGCCTCCGGGCTGACCTCGGTAATCTTCCCGCAGCCGCGGCAGACCAGGTGGACATGATCGGCGTCCGCCGCGAGGTGATAGGTGGGCGCGCCGTGCCCGAGATGGGTGTGCGTCACCATGCCGAGCTGTTCGAGCAGCTCCAGGGTCCGGTAGATGGTGGAGATGTTGACCCCGCGGGCGGCCTGGCGGACCTCGGCCGCGACGTCCTCCGGGGTGGCGTGCCCCAGCCGGGCCAGCGCCTCAAGGACGAGCTGGCGCTGCGGCGTGGCCCGGTAGCCGCGAGCCCGCAGTTGCTCGTCCCAGGCCTGCGGGGCGCGTTCGGAATCCGGGGCGTGCGCCATGCCCGCAGTCTAGTAGCACGCTCGGCACGTGGCGGCTACGCGACGTCACCCGCCCCATCCGGCCCGTTCCGCCAGTGCGCCGGGCCCGCTCGCGGGGCGCGGAAACTGTCTTGCTTCCGCGGCCCGCTGTGACATAGCGTGCCTGTTACGCGGGAAAGGAGGTGGTCCAAAGCATGCATAGATGTTGGACTCGCGAGGTGGCTGTCCGCTAGCCGCTGACCCGCCGGCGCGCGCACCGCGGCCCGACGTGCCGCAACGCGCGGGCCCCGCCCTCCACCTTCTTTCCTGGGGTGCCGCTGGGCGCTGGGCCCTGACGTCCCGTGGGACGGCGGTCGGCAAACTCGGACAGACACCGCCCCCCCGGGCTGACCGGCCGTGTCCAGCCGGTCCCCGCCGCAGCGCCGGCCAGGCGCTGTGACGGGAGCGGCCCGGGGGTTTTACCTTTCTGGCAGCTGGTTCAGCCGACCCGCTTGAGCTGTGCGGACATGTGAGATTGCAGCGGCTGGCCAACCGCCGCCAGGTCGTACGCCCAGCCGAGGTCATCGCCGATCAGCCCGTAGAGGCGGTGCCCGGCGGTGACCTCCTTGGCCGCGGCCGTCCGCGCCACGACGTCGGTGGCCAGGTCGATGCGCCGGCCCGAAACCTCACCCAGATAGATCTCGACGATGCCGGTCGGGTGCGCCAGCATCAGCTCGACCTTGCCGTCCGGCTGCGGGCGCCAGAACCCCGCTTCGGTGGCCAGCGGCTGGCCGATCCGCCCGTCCGCGTCCAGGCGCCACGTGCGGCTCGTGTAGCTCAGAAACGGCTTCCCGTTGTGGGTGAACGAGATTTCCTGGCCGAACTGGAAGCTCTCGATGGTCGGGTAGCCGCCGACACCCGCGCCCTCCCACCGGCCCAGCAGGAACGCGAGCGGCTCGAGGTCCGGATGCAGCACGGCGCCGCGGGTTCCGGCAGCGGCCTCGCAGTGATCGTCCATGGCGGCCAGGGTAGACGGGCCGGCCGCCGCCGTCCGCCCCGACCCGCCGGCGGCCGCCCGCCCCAGCGCGGGCGGCCCGGCGCGGACGGCGCCGTCAGCGTCCCCGGCGGCGTGCCTCTCCCAGGACGTACACCCTGGCCCCTTGGGCCGGGCTGCCCGGCGGCAGCTCCGCCGTCCCGCTGGCGGGTGCCGCGTCCTCGGCCGCGGGTTCCCGATCGCCCGGTTCCGCGTCCCCGGAACGGGCCTCCTGCCCGGTCCGGGGGGAACTGTCCATGGCAGGCCAGCCGCGCGAATACAGCGACCTCCGCGCGTCGGGCCAGGGGCGCGGGCCCGACCCGTCCGGATCGCCGCCGGCGCCGGAGTCATCACCGGGATCGGGCCAGCCCGGCACGTCGTATGCGTGGTCCCAGTCCGGGATGGGCCGCCCAGCCGCCACCGTCTGCTGCAGGGCTCCCGCGGTATCCGCCCCGGCCGTCTCGCCGGCCCCGGCCATCTCATCCGGCCCCGCCGCGTCGTCCGCCAGCCGGGCGGCGGGCATCGCGCCGGGATCATCCGCGGCGTCATCCGGGGCGGCTGCGGCGACGGGCCCGGCTTGCCGCGGGGCCCGCGAGCGCCGCGGGCCGGCGGCCTCCACGCGGTAGAGCCACACCACGGATGCGACGCCGGCCAGCGCGGTCACGGCGAAGCCGGCCAGCATCACCGCCGCGCTCAGCATGCCGTGCATGGACCGGAGTGTACGGTTCGCACGCTGTCATAGCGGGGCGCCGCGCCGACGGCTAGAGTGCTGGAGTGCCAGCACGGTCTCTCGTCGTCAAGGTCACCGCCGGCAAGGACGACCCGGAACGCTGCAATCAGGCGTTCACCGTGGCTGCCGCGGCGGTCGCCGCCGGGGTTCAGGTGTCGCTGTGGCTGACCGGCGAATCCGCCTGGTTCGCGCTGCCGGGCCGGGCCGCGGGCTTCAGCCTGCCGCACGCCGCCCCGCTCGCCGATCTGCTGGCGGCCGTGCTGGCGGCCGGCTCGGTGACGGTCTGCACGCAATGCGCGGCGCGGCGGGACATAGGCCCGGGAGATCTCATCGAGGGAATCCAGATCTCCGGGGCGGCGAGCTTCGTCGCCGAGGTGACCGCCGACGGAGCCCAGGCCGTGGTCTACTGATGGCACCCCACACCATGATCTAAGAGGCGCACCCTAAGCTACGGGGCGACTGCGGCCAGGCGTTCCCGGCGAAGCGTCAGCGTCAGCTCCTCCTGCGCCGCCGGCAGGGGCCGCATCGGGCCAGCCGCCCAGCCGAGCAGCAGGTCGGCGAGGCCGGGGTTGCGGACCAGCGCCGGCCCGTGCAGGTAGGTGCCGAGCACCCGGCCGGCGTACGCGCCCTCGGCGCCATCGCCGTTGCCGATCCCCCGGGAAACCCGGGCGAGCGGCCGGGCGTCCGGGCCCAGCCGCGTCACCCCCTGATGGTTCTCGAAGCCCGTCAGCGTGGGCACCCCCAGCGCGGGATCGACATCGGCGACAATCTCCCCGACCGCGCGCCGCTCGCCCCGGCCGCTGCGGATGTCCAGAATCCCGAGGCCCGCGGTGGGCTCGCCGTCCGCGCCGCCGAACTCGTGGCCGAGTAGCTGGTAGCCCGCGCACACGGCGAACACCACGGCTCCCCGCCCGGCCGCGTCGGCCAGGCCGCCGTCCGCTCGCAGCCGTCGCGCCGCGAGCACCTGCGGCAGGTCCTCACCGCCGCCCAGCAGGTAGATGTCGCCGTCCCGGGGCACGGGCTGGTCGGAATTGACCAGCACCGGCTCGGCGCCGATGCCGCGCAGCCGGGCCCGGCGTTCGAGGACGAGCAGGTTCCCGCGGTCCCCGTACGTGCTCAGCAGGTCCGGGTACACCCACACCAGCCGCACGGCGCCGCTCCCCGCTCGCTCGCCGGGCGCGCTCATGCCGCCCTCCCCAGGACGGTGCGGATCTGCTGGAACGCGGTGTAGTTGCCGATCACCTCGAGCCTGCCGTGCCGCAGCCGGTCGACGGCCTCGTCGATGCCAGACACGATCTCGAAGCTCACGTCGTCGGTCTCCAGGCGGACGGCCAGGTCGGTCCGGCGCTCACCGCCGACGAACACCTGCCGTCCGCGCAGCCGCCGGTAGTCCACGTCCCACAGCCAGGACGTGTCCCGGCCGTCCGGCGTCTGCGCGTTGACCGCGAGCATCACCGGCACCGGCGCCGGGCGCAGCACGTCAAGCGCCTCCAGCCAGCCCGCCGGATTCTTGGCCAGCAGCAGCCGGATCGCCACCCCGCGGCGCTGGACCGTGGTGTACCGGCCGGCCACTGAGGCCACGTCGCGCATCCCGCGCACCGCGTGCGCGGCGTCGACCCCGAAGACCTCGGCCACCGCCAGCGCGACGACGGCGTTGGACTGGTTCGCCCGCCCCGGCAGGGCCAGGTCCAGCGGGCGGATCCGGCCCGCCGGTTCGGTGACATCCCGGCCCGACAGCGCCCACCGCACCGGGGGCCGGGCGAACGAGCACTCGCCGCATCTCCACTCGTCGCCGCGGCGGCGCAGGTGCGAGCCGCACCGCGGGCAGCACCACGAGTCGTCGTGCCACCGCTGCCCGGCCGCCACCCAGGTGACGTGCGCCGCATCGGCGGCGGCCCAGGCGATCAGCGGGTCGTCGGCGTTGGCGACGACGTGACAGCCGGGGGCGGCGGCGATGGCGTCCCGCCATCGCCGGGCGAGCAGCCAGATCTCCGCCGCCCGGTCCATCTGATCCCGGCTCAGGTTCAGCAGCACCAGAGCGCGGGCGCGGGTGGCCTCGAGGACGGGCGGTATGAAACTCTCGTCACATTCCAGCACCGCGATCGTCGCCTCGGGCGCCTGGCCCAGCGCGGAGGCCATACCCGCCTCCATGTTGGCCCCGAAGGCGTTGGAGGCGATGTGCTCGCCCAGCGGCGCGAGTGCGGCGGTGACCAGGCGCGTCGTCGTGGTCTTGCCGTTCGTCCCGGTGACCAGGACAATCCGCTTGCCCTGCGCGAGCATGGCCAGCAGCCCGGGCTCGAGCCGGAGCCCGATGACACCGCCGATCACGGACCCGTCGCCCCGGCCGGCCAGCCGGGATACCTTGCTCGCGGCCCCGCCCACGCTCGTGGCCAGCCTGGCTCGCAACGGAAGCTTGTTCATCCCGGCCGATGCTATCGTCACCCGGGCAGGCCGTCAGCCGCATCTCCGCCCGCGGGCTCGCCGGCGGGACCGGCGCCGCGGGCGACGAACCGGCGCGGCCAGGACAGCACCACCTCCAGCCAGCCCGGGCCGGCGCCGGCCGCGCCGGACGCCTCCAGCAGGGCCGCGGTATGCCGCAACGCCTGGGCAGGATCCACGCCGGGCATGATCTGCCCGACGTCGGCGGCCAGCGGCCCCAGCCCGCCGTCGCCGGCCAGCGCCATCCAGGCCAGCCGCCGGTTACCCGCCAGGTCCATCGACAGCGGATGCCGCCGGAGGGCCCACACCCGGTGGCCGACCTGGATCCCGGGCCAGTCCGGCAGGCCGGTGAGGTCAAAGTCGAGCGGCGGGGCGTGGTCGGTCGGCGCCGGGGCCGTCCCGCTGAGCGGGCAGAGCCGCTCGATCTCGTGCAGCCAGCGAAGCTGCGGGACCACCCACATCGGGCCGGGACGGGCGACGGGCAGCCCCGCGGGGCCGGATCCCCGGGGCAGGCCGCCGCCGGGGCCCGCCACGGCCACCGAGCCCGCGCGGTCCAGCCTGGTCACCGCCGCGGACGCGACGACGCGAGCCAGGCGGGACGGGTCGTAGCTGGCCCGCAGCGCCGCGCCGCGGGCCCCGATCTGCTGGTCGGTGACGCGGGCCAGGAGGCATTCGCGTGACCGGCGGCCCAGGCACCGCCACCGCCGCCGCAGCGGCGCCGGGACGGCCGGCGGCGGATTGTCGGTGAGGAACGACAACAGCAACGTCTCGGTCCACACCCGCAGCCAGGCGTGCTCCGCAGAAGCGGCCAGAAGCTCGGCGTCGCGCAGTTCCGCCAGGCGGCACGGAGCGGACTCGCGGCATTGCCGCCCGCATGCCGCCGAGCGGCGGCCGCTGAGCGGCGGCGGGACGCCGGGGCCCGCTGCGCCGGGACGGCGTGGCACGACCGGGATCCGGCTCCAGCGCGGCGGCCGGGTCTCATCGGCGACCGTGACGGCCACCTCCGGTGTGCCGAGCGGCTGGTGCCAGGGCTGGCCGCTGGTGGCGGGCGGTATCCGGTGACCGATCCGGACGGCCGTGTTCCGCGCCACGTCCGGCACGAGCAGGCCGGGGCGCTGCTCGGCCAGCACGGTGCCCGCGCCGCCCGGTCCCAGCTCCGCGAGCAGGGCCGCGAACTGCCCGGCCGCGCGCGTCGCGGGCTGACCCGGGCCGTGGTCGCGGAGAATGAGGCGGGCCTCGTCGAGGACCAGGACGTACCGCGGCGGATCCGGCCGGATGCCTGGCGCGCCGGCTGGCTCCGCCACGGCGGCGCGGGGATGCGGGATCGCGATGGGGCTGGCCGCGGGCGGCGGCTCCGCTGTCCGCAGCCGCAGGTGCTCGGCCACCCGGATCAGCAGCGCACCGCATACGAGCGCGCGGTCCTCGGCGGCGCCGATGTCGCAGGTGGCGAGCACGGCGTTGCGGCGGAGAAGACCGCCGATGTCGGCTGGATGGCCGCCGTGCAGAAACCGGCCCGCCGAGCCCTCCAGCAGCGAGCCGAACCTGGCATCGGCCTGGCTGCGCAGCCGGGCCGAGGTGTCCCGGCCGAATCCGGCGCGGCCGATCACGCCGATGACGGCGGCGTGCAGGTGCACCAGGTCCGGGACGGCGTAGGGGACCGGCGGGCGGCTGGTGACCAGGTCCCACCCGGCGGCCTCGTACACCCGCGGCAGCGCTCGCGCGAGGGCCATGGAAAACAGTTCGTCCGGGCGGAACGAGACGTCCAGCAGCGCCCGGACCATGGCCAGGTGCGCGTGCAGCGGATAGCCGGGCTCCGGGACCAGCGGGCTGACGGTCAGCGGCACCGCGCCGGGATCGCAGGGGTTGATGACCACGGCCGCGGGGTGAGCCTGGCCGCTGGCCGGCTCGTACCCGGCGCCGGCCGGGCCGGCCACCAGCCACGGCACGCCGAGCTCGGTGAGCTGCGCGAGGATGGCCCGGACGGTCGGGGCCGGCGGGACACCGGCGCAGCCGGCCATCAGCACACCGCGGCCAAGCGCGGCGACCGGGAGCCGCGGCGCCGCCTCACCCGGGCCGGCGTCCGGGGGTGGCCCGAGCGTGATCACGTCGTCCGGGCGGGCGTCCGTGGCCGCCCGGACGCTGCGGGCGGGTGGCTCCGGCAGCACGGGAGCACCACGTACCGGGCCGCCACCCGCCGGGCCGCCACCCGCAAGGGCGCCACCTGCGGGGGCAGCGCCGACCTGAGTCGCAATACGTGACTGATCAATCACACTGTGTGATTAGCAGGCCGGCCGGCCGATGCGCCACCCAATCGGCCAGAGCCGGCGCGGCGCGCCCCCAATCCGGCCGGTTTGTTCATCCGGATCGCCCGCCCGGGCGGCGGCGCCAGTCCAGCCGCTCCGGCGGCGGCCCGAGGTTAGGCGGCGGCTGGCCCTCTCCGCCATGCCAGCTCACCGGCTCCGGACGGCGCGGCCGGGGGGCGGCGCCCGTCCCGGCCGGGGCGGTCTCGGGGCGCGCCTCCTCCAGCGACGCCAGCGTGGCGGTGGGCAGGCTGAAGATTCCCGGGTTCGCGTCGGCGGCGACCACTCGCCGGCCACCGGGCCCGGCGTAGCTCACGATCATCGCGCTCGGCGGAAGCTGCTGCAGCTCGTGCTGCTCGACCAGGAACTCACGGGATCGCTGCATGGCCCGCGCCCGCGCCTGGCTGTCGCCGGCCGCGCGCGTCGTGCTGATCCCCCATGCCGTGCTGTCGCTGATGCCCTCGGTGATCGCCACCGATTCGGTGTAGCCGGCCGAATGACTGGAATCGCTGCTGCGGGACCGGCTCTCGCGGCCCAGCGGCAGGAAACCGCTGTCGCCGCTGGCGCCCCGCGCCTGGCTGCGCCCGGAGGTGTCGGTCACCGAGCTGGTCTGGGCCAGCGAGCCGGACGTGCCCACGGTGCTGGTGTAGGAATCACCGGCGGTGTCCGTGACCGACGTGCCCACCGTGTCGGTGAGCTGGGAAAGCATGAAACGATGCTCGGTACCGATCTGCTCGCTGGCGGCCTTGGCGTCGGCCGCGTTGCCCAGCCGCATAAACGCGACGGCGGCGTTCCCCCGGCCCAGCCGCTCCCTGACGCCGGCCGGGATGGACCGGTAGGCGAGAACCAGGCCGGTGCGGGCGCCCTCGCAGGCATCGGTCAGCCCGTCCAGCACCTCGGCGCGCAGCTTCTCGGCACCGAGCAGGAAGACCGTGTGCTGCCACGGCGCGCCGGAGCCGGCCGCGCGGATGCCGGCGGTCAGCGCCGCGACCGTATAGGTGCCGAGGACCGCATGACCCACCGCTCCGGCCGTCCGGTTCAGGGCCACCACCCGCAGCCTGGAGCGGGGGATCGCGGCCGGCCCGGCGCCGGCGCCGTCCAGCTTGCCGAGCAGTGATTCGATGGCCCAGGCCCGGTCGGCGACCGCCTGTTCCACGCCGCGCCCGAACATCGTGGCGAGCTGGCCGATCTGCCCGGCCGTGAGCAGCCCGCGCCGGGCATCATCGCGCGGGTCACCGATGTGTCCGAGCACACGCAGGGCGGCGGTGACCTGCGCCACGGCGGGGCTGCCGCCCAGCACGCCGATGACCCGCTCGAGGATGGCGTTGTCGCGCGCCATGCTGGCGGGGTTCCCGGGCCCGTCCCCCGCGCTGGCGGCGAGCGCCAGCAGGTCAGCGAGTTCCGCCGGGCCGAGACCGGTGCCCAGGTCCAGGCGCGGCAGGTCCCCGGGCAGCACCCAGACCAGCGGCTGGATACCGGCCCGGCCGGAAACGGCCAGGAGGTCGCCGGCGACGGCGCCTTCGGTGAGGTCGATCACGGTCAGCTCGCCGCCGCACTGCAGCCGGGGAAGCCCGATCATGGTGAGCATCGCGGCCCAGCCGGGCAGGGTCCCCCCGGCCACGTCGATGCGGTCGATGTCAGCGGCCAGCGACACCGCGTACCAGTGCTTCTGGCGCTCATAGGCGTCCCGGCGGGCCTGCCAGTCCCTGGTCCGGCCGGCGTGCTGCGCCTGCCACTCGAACAGCCGGGTCTCCTGCAGCTCCCGAATGGTGGTCACCCGCCGCTCTTCCGCGGCGACGCGGGCCCGCATGCCGCGCTCGCTGCGCCGGATCTCGCGCCCGGCGAAAGCAGCCCCGGCCAGGCACACCAGGGCCCCCAGCCCGGACAGCGACGCGGTGAGCAGCCCCAGCACCCCGGCAGCGATCAGCCCGGCGGCCAGCGCGATGGCGCCGGCGAACGATGCCTTCAGCGGGCGGTCCAGTCGGCTGTGCTCGCGGCGCTGGGCGGACAGCCATCCCGGATTGAGCTGTTCCCGTTGCGGCGGTGTCGGCCGGCGGGGCGCCGAACCGGGATGCGGACGGAGCAGGGCGAACTGCCAGCCGAGGTAGACGCGGTCGGCGCGGAGCGCCGGTGAGCCGTGGGCGGATCCGCCCGCGGCGGTCATCGGGCCTCCTCGGTGACGCTGGCCAGCGTCACCGGCGCGGGCGGCGCGGAGCCCGCGGCGCGCTCGGCGGCCCGTGGCTGGGAACGGCTGGCCGGGATGGTCCGCGCCATCGCCACCAGGCGCCCGGCGGGCCGCCCGGTCACCAGCGTGAACTCGCCGCGCGCCAGTCGCTGCAGGTGGGATGCGGGCACCCGGGGCCTGCGCCGGAACGTGGGTGCAGCCGGCGGTGCCGGTGGCGTTCTGGTCGCGGTGGCGGCATGCTTCCCGGCACCGGCCGTCCGGTCCGCTCCGGCCGCCCGGGCGCGCCCGGGCGGCGCTGTGCGGGCGCGGGGGACGGTGTGCGGCAGGCCGGCCCAGGGTTGCGGTACGAGCTGCTCGCCGGCGCAGCGGGCGAATCGCTCGGCGGCGGCGGCATCGGGCATCCGGTGAAGGATCAGGGCGTTCACCTGGCTGGCGAGGCCGGCCCCGGCCTGGGCCGAGGTGGTGGTCAGCACGGCCGGCAGCCCGGCACCGGCGCCCTGGCTGATCAGCTCGGCGAGCATGGGCTGCGGGAGACCCTCGCAATGGTCGAGCCAGGCGATGCCGTCGCCGTCGATACCGATGGTGCGCAGGTCCTCGTCGGCGGCGAGGATGTCCTGGCCGACGAGCCACGCGACACGCGCCGCGGCGCCGGCATGTCCGGCCGAGCCGAGCGAGAACACGGCGACGGAGCGCTCCCGGACGACGCGGCCGAGGTCGATGTACGGGCGCGCGGTGGCCCCGGGCGGCCGCAGCCATCGCCCGAGCGGCGAACCTTGCAACTGCGCGATCTGGCTGGCCGCGGTCATCAGCAGGGCGGGATCGGCGCGCACCTGGCTGGCCAGCGTGCGCACCCGCGCGTAGACGCGTGGGTACCGGGCGTCGTTGGCCGGCACCTGCTCCAGGCGCGCCTCCAGCGCGAGCGGATCGAGCAGGTGCGCCACGTCGTCGAGGACCGGGATGCGCGGGTCGGCCGGCGCCGCCTCGATCAGCTCGAACACGCCCGTGAGGTAGGCGGAGAAGCTGCGCCGGTAATGGTCCACGGTGCCGGCCCAGTTCAGCATGGCCGTAACCAGCGTGGCCCGCCGCCCCGGACTGCCGAACCGGAACGGCTCGTAGGACGCCGGGCCGTCCGCGCTGAACTCGTAGAACGGCGCGCCTGCCGCCATGCTGACGGCGGCCAGCGGCGTGGCCAGGTCGGTGCCGCGGCCGAGGTTGACGACGATGACCGGCTTCCGCAGCCGGATCGCGGCCTGGACGAGCTGAAGGCCGCTGGTGGTGGTGCCGGACCGGGCCGCGCCGGCCACCAGGACGCCCCCCGCGATCTCGGCCCAGGACACGGCGGCCCGGCCACCGGACAGCTCGTCCACCCCCAGGCAGGCGCCGGTCCGGGTGACGACGCCACCGGAGCGCACCGACCGGATGACCCAGGCCCGGCGGACGGCGACGATCAGGCCGGGACGCGGCGGGCGCACCTCCCATTCGTCGGTGTGCAGCCAGTCCAGCCAGGCGGCGAGCGCGGCTTCCGCGCCCGCGGCCAGCAGCGCGATCGGCAGCTGCCGGGGCAGCCAGCGCCCCATGTCCGCGTACGCCGCGCCGAGGTGCAGCAGGCGCCCGGAGTGGCCGGCGAGGCCGCCCAGATACGAGACCACCAGCGCAGGCCCCGCGGTGAACCCGGCCGCGGCCATGGCCGGGCCGATGGCCAGCGTCCACATCAGCCCGGCCGCGGCCGGGGCCGCCAGCCAGCCGGGGCGCCACCTGCTGATCCGGGTGACGCCGACGAAGATGACCGCCAGCACCAGCGTCAGCTGGGCGAAGATGACGTGCAGGAGGATCAGGGCCACGCCGATGACAGCAAGGAACTCGCCACGGCGCGGCGTCTCCCTGGGTATCACGTAGCGTGCACGCCGTGGCGCGCGCTCCGCCGCTGATACCGGCTCGGCTGGCATCGGCATTAGGTTCGCAGTTAGGCACAGCCCGTGTCCACAAATCCCGGCCTTACGGCAGGGGGCCCGGAGGCGGCGGCACGCGGTCACCCGGCCGGCGCGGCCGCCGTTTCGACCGAAACCTTGAACGAATCCGGCCGCAGGATGACCACGGTCAGCGCCACCGGGGCCGACGACTCGTCGAAGCGGATGGTGACGGTGATCGCCGGCTGGCCGGGCGCCAGATGCAGGCCGCGGGCGACCGAGGGCTGCGGCGGGCGCAGCTCCACATTCAGCGCGGCCGGGTGTCCCGCCACCACGGTCGCCTCCGCGGGTGCGGGCCTGTCCGGCCCGGCTGGCCCCGCGGGCGGGGCGGACAGCACCTCGTCGAAGACGGGCAGCCGGCCGGATTCGGCGTCCTCGTCGTGCGGCGCGCTCACCCGGCCCGGCGCCGGGCGGTGCCCGCCGGCCGGATGCGGCAGGTACGCGGTGGACATGGCCACCGGGGAGCCGCCCGAGGTCCACAGGCAGCGGATGACCCGGACCTGCGTGCCGGGCGTGAGCCCCAGCGCCCAGCAGATGTCCTGCGGCGCCGGCCGCCGGGACACGTGCCTGGCCTGGCAGGTGATGACGCTGCCCATCGGGTCGACGGTCGTGCTGAGCCCGGCCAGCCCCTCGATCGGGATCTGGTATTCGGCCGGGCTGGACCGGTAGAGCTGCCCGTCCGGCAGCTTGCGCAGCAGCGACCGCCGGGCCAGTTCCTCCACCGCGACGTCGATCTCGGCCAGGCTCACGTTAAAGCGCCGCGCCAGCGTGCTGCGCCGGGGCAGCTTCCAGCCCGGTTCCCGGTGCACGAGCGCCGCCGCCATCCGGTCCGTCAGCACCCCGACGGCCGATCTCCGGGTGCCGGCATCCTCGCCGCCCGTCATCCCGTGATCGTCTGCTATGGCCTCATCGCCCCCGGCCCCGCCCCTGCGTTCCAGCCCCGCCGTCATTCTGCTTTGCGCCGCGGGCCGGTGGCCAGGAATGCCTCACCCAGGCTCGCGCCGCGCGCTAGCGGCACGATCCTCGCGGGGGACATGACCGTGAAGCTGAGCGGCGTGGTCACCGAAACCATGCGTCCCCTGTCCGTAATACGGTGCGGTCCGCGGCAGTTCGCGTCTGCGCGGACAACCGGAAAGGCGAGCCGCGCCGCCGGCGCGGCATGACGTCCGGCCGGCCCCCCTGGCGCGGCTCCCGGCCGGCGCTCGCCGTCCGCCCCGATCCCGCCGCCGGGCGGTTCGCGCACCCGGCCGTCGCGTGGCCGGTGACCGGCAGCCGATCCTGCGAACAACCACGTGCGTACGCCCTTACCTGATGCCGGGCTGTCCATGCGGTGCAACGGGCACGTCGTTACCCTGCAAGGCCGCCCCGTCCAGGTCCATTGATAGGCGTCCGTGCTAAAGCGCCGCTGAACGGCGGCATGACCAAAGGCGGCCAATAGGCAACACGTCCGTGAACTCGGCGCGGGCAGCACGGCAACGCGCTCCGGGCTAATCCGGAGGCTGGGACCCGGCCAGGTAGACCACGCGTCTGGCAACGTTGACGGCATGATCGCCCAGACGCTCGTAAAAGCGGGCGACCAGCGTCATCTCCATCGTCACCGGCAGCGTCATCTCGCCCGCGGCGAGCTCGGCGATCAGGCTCGAGTGCAGCTCATCCATTTCCTCGTCCCGCTCGGCCAGGATGGCCGCGGCCGACCCGTCCCGCTGGTACCAGGAGTCCGTGGTCTGGCGCCACATGTCGGACACGAGGTTGCCCATCCGCTCGACGAGGCCCCGGCTGCGCGGCGACAGGTCCTCGGACAGAATGTGGTTGGCCCGCCGGGCGATGTGCTCGACCAGGTCGTGGGAACGCTCAAGCTCGGGCACGATGCGCAGCACGGACAGCAGGAAGCGCAGGTCGGAGGCGACCGGCGCCTGCAGCAGGATGGCCCGGTCGACCAGCTTCTCGATCTCCGGGTAGAGCGCTTCGATGACCTGCTCGCGTTCGGCCAGCACCTTCACCACCTCTCTGTCGCCGGTCAGCAGGGCGTCGGTGGCCTTGCCGAGATCCTCGGCGACCATGGCGAACAGTTCGATGACCTTAGCCTCGATGCCCTCCAGATCGCGCTGGAACTGCTGTCGATGCTCGACCATGATCAGTGCCTCCCGGGCGATGTCCCGGCGCTGCCGCCGTGGACCGTGATGGTTGTGGCTGTCCTGCTGCGGGCTAGGCGGCCTGGCCGGCGGTCCGGATGACCGCGACCGGGCATTCCGCGTGCTGGGCGACCTGGCTGCTGACCGAACCCATCATGAGCCGGGCGAACCCGCCCTCGCCGCGGCACCCCACGACCAGGAGGTCGGCGTCTCGCGAGGCGCTGACCAGTTGCTCGGCCGTCTCCCCCGTGGCCAGGCTGATGGTGACGCCGGGCGGCGTCCCGCCGATCTCGCCCGCGACCCCGTCGGTGAGCTTCCGGACCGCCGCGCGCACGTGGTCCTGGCTGATCCCGTTCTCCGGATAGGCGCGCAGGCCCCAGTAGATCCCGGTGGCCGGGCGGACGGGAGACGGGAGCACGGTCATGACCGTCAGCGGGACCTGCCGCAGCACGGCCTCCTGCATCGCCCAGCGAAGGGCGCGGCGCGAGTGGTCCGAGCCATCTACGCCGACGACGATTCCGGACATCTGCGCTCCTCATATTCCCAGCCTGTAACCATTCATCGTGCTGATGAAAACGACCTGGAGGCCGGCGGGGCACTGCTGAAGGTTCGTCTTCATGGGATTGATGTCAGGGGCGGGCCATGGCGGCCCGGCCCCTATGGTGCCAGCGGCGCACCGGGCGCGGGTTCGCGCCGGCCGCCACCGGGCGGCACCGCCCGGTGCGGTGCCGCGCGGCGTGAGTCAGCCCATCCGGCCGGTGACGTAGGCCTGGGTGCGGCTGTCGCGGGGGTCCTGGAAGATCTGCTCGGTCCGGCCGTACTCGACGAGCACACCCGTGCGGGTGTCACTCTTCTCGTTGCGGAGCACCGAGTAGAAGGCGGTGCGGTCGCTGACCCGCGTGGCCTGCTGCATGTTGTGCGTGACGATGACGATGGTGTACTTCGCCTTGAGGTCCCGCATCAGGTCCTCGATGGCGCCCGTGGCGATCGGGTCCAGCGCCGAGCAGGGCTCGTCCATGAGGACGACGTCCGGCTCCACGGCGAGCGTGCGGGCGATGCACAGCCGCTGCGCCTGCCCGCCGGACAGGCCGAGGCCCGAGGCCTTCAGCCGGTCCTTTACCTCGTCCCACAGCGCGGCCTGGCGCAGTGAGCGCTCGACGATCTCATCCAGCTTGCCCTTGTTGTGCTGTCCGTTGATGCGCGGCCCGTAGGCGATATTGTCGTAGATCGACTTCGGGAACGGGTTCGGCTTCTGGAAGACCATGCCGATGCGCCGGCGCACGGCTATCGGGGAGACATCCTTGTGGTACAGCGACGCCCCGCGGTATTTCACGTCACCCTCAACGTGAGCGCCCGGTACCAGGTCGTTCATGCGGTTCAGTGTCCGCAGCACCGTCGTCTTGCCGCACCCGGACGGGCCGATGAACGCCGTGATCTCGTGTTCGTAGATGGACAGTGAGACGTCCGTAACGGCCCGGAACGAGCTGTAGTAGCACGAGACCTTCTGCGCATCGAAGACGGTCGCGTCCGGTGTATCGACGGCAGGTGTACCCGGCGTCATCTCCACCTGGGACTTGGGCAGTTGGGTATTGGTGACGACGTTCTGCTCTGGCTGGTCCATGGCGTTCCTAGCGCTGCTTTCCGGAGAGACGTTCCTAGCGCGAATATCTGGCGAATCGTGCGGTGACCAAGCGGGCGACGATCATGAGGATGAAGCATATGGCGATGAGCGTGAGTGCCGCGCCCCAGCCGCGGTCCTGCGCGCCGGTATACGGTGATGACGCGTTCACGAAGATCTGCGAGGGCAGCGAGGTGTTGGCGCCGCTGAACACGTTCGGGTTCGCTGCGGTCACGATGAGGATGGTGAACAGCAGCGGCGCCGTCTCACCCGCGGCCCGGGCGACGGCGAGCAGCGCGCCGCTCACGATTCCGCCAATCGCCGCCGGCAACACCACGGTCATCGTCACCCGGGCCTTGGAGGCACCCAGGGCGTAGCTCCCTTCGCGCAGCGTATTCGGCACCAGCCGCAGCATCTCATAGGTGGAGCGGATCACGATCGGCAGCATCAGGCAGCCCAGGGCGAAGGCGCCGGCCAGGCCCGAGAAGCCGAAGTGCACCACCCAGATCGAGAAGATGAACAGGCCCATGATGATCGAGGGCACGCCCGTCATCACGTCGCTGAAGAACCCGATGAGGGCCGCCAGCCAGTTCTTGCCGCCGTACTCGTTGAGGTAGACCGCGCCCAGGATGCCGAGCGGCACGGCCAGAACCGTGGCCAGGGCCGTGATCTCGATCGTGCCGAGTACCGCCGGCCCCATTCCGCCCACGTTCGCGGGCGCCACATTCGCCGGGATCGGGCCGCTGGTGAGGAACGACCAGCTGATGATCGAGGCGCCCTTGGCGATCGTCGTGACCAGGACAAAGCCCAGCGGGATAAGCACGACCACGAACGCGGTCACCATCAGCGCGGTCACGATGCGGTTGCTGGTGCGCCGCCAGCCCTTCGCCTCACGCAGGTCGACCTGCTGCTGTCCAGCGACGACGGCCATCAGGCACCCCGCTTCCGCCGGGCGGAGCGCTCCACGACCCCACGGGCGATGACGTTGATGATGATCGTGAAGGCGAACAGGAGCACGCCGATCCCTATCAGCCCGGCCTTGAACACGCCGTAGGACTCGCCGAACTGGTTCGCGATGACCGCGGGCATGTCGTAGCCCGGAGCGAACAGGTGCGACGTGATCGTGGGCGACGAGCCGATCACCAGCGCCGCGGCGATCGTCTCGCCCATCGCCCGGCCCAGGCCGAGCAGCACCGCCCCGACGACGCCGCCCTGGCTGTGCGGCCAGACGGCGCCGCGGATCATCTCCCACCGTGTGGCGCCCAGCGCGTACGCGCCCTCCTTGTCGATCGCCGGCACCGTCGCGATCACCTCACGTGACAGCGAGGTCACGATCGGTGTGATCATGAACGCCAGGATGACGCCGGCGGTGAAGAACGAGGCCCCGCTCACCGGCTGCCCGAACAGGTTGTCGAGGATCGGGATGCCGTTGACGCCCGAGGCAATGTCGGTGTAGATGTGCTGGAGCCACGGCGCGAACACCAGGATCCCCCACAGGCCCCAGACCACCGACGGGACCACCGCCAGCAGGTCGATCACGTATACGATCGGCCGCGACCACCGGTACGGCACGACCTCGGTCAGCAGCAAGGCGATGCCTATGCTGACCGGGACGGCCATCACGAGGGCGATGATCGCCGTGACGGCCGTGCCGTAAATGAAGGACAGCGCACCGAACTGGCCGGTCGCGGGATCCCAGGTGCGGGCAAAGATCTTCAGGCCCTCGGTGGTGAACCACGACGAGGCCTGCTGGGTGGTCGAGACGGCGATCAGGACGAGGATCACCAGCACCAGCAGGCCACACGCGAGCGCGAGAACCTGGAAGCCGCGGTCGCCGAGCGGCCGCCGCTCTGACAGGGCGCGGGCGGATCCGGCCGGGGTGGCCTGATCCGCCCGCGCGACAGTGCTCACGACAGCGAGCCGATCTGATCTTGCAGCACGATCACGATGCTTACGCCTAACTGGTTATCTTGCTGAGCTGTGCCTGGGCCATGTGCTGGAGGCCACTCGACAGCGGCGCGTAACCCAGGTTGCCCAGCAGTTGCTGGCCGTCCCCGATCAGGTAGCCGATGTAGGCCTTGAGCATGGCCGCGTCGTTGGCGTTCGGCTGCACCTCGAACACCAGATCCCACGACTGGTAAGTGATCGGGTACGCCTGAGCGTTCGGAGAGTCGACCGCGTGGAACGTAAGGTTCGACGCGATGGTGATCCCGTTCCCGGCCTCGGACGCCGACGACGGCGAGGGCACGACGTAAGTGCCGGAGGAGTTCTTGATCGAGGCGAAGGTCAGCCCGGAGGCCTTGGCGTCGGCGTAGTCCACGTAGCCGATCGCGCCGGGGGTGGACTTGACGATCGACGCCACGCCGGCGTTGCCGCTGCCGGCCCGGGCGGTGGAGGGCCACTTGATGGTGGAGTTGCTGCCGAGCGTCCACGCGCTCCCGCCGGCCTTCTCCAGGTACAGGGAGAAGTTCTGCGTCGTGCCCGACGAGTCGGAGCGGACGGCGATGGTGACCGGCGTGCTGGGTAGGCTGACACCGGGGTTAAGCGCCTTGATCGCCGAGTTGTTCCACGACGTGATCTTCCCGGAGAAGATCTCCGCGAGGACCGTCGCATCCAGCTTCAGGCCGGTGACGCCGGACAGGTTGTACGAGACCGTGATCGGGCCAAGGAAGACCGGGAAGTACAGCACCGTCTTGCCCTTGAAGTTCGGCACCTCGGCGGACGGGATCGGCGCGGTGTCCGAACCCCCGAAGTTGGTGACCCCCGCGGCCAGGTCCGAGCGCCCCTTGCCCGAGCCGCCGGAACCGTAGTTGACCGTCATGTTGGGCTGGACCGACCTGAAGGCCGAGATGGCGGCCTCCTGGTAGGTAGTCTGGAATGTGGATCCGCTCCCGTTGAGCGTGCCGCTGAGCTTGGCGGTGCTACCCGACGAGGGGCTGCTGCTCGACTTGGCGCCGCTACTGCCCGATGAGCTGCAGGCAGCCAGGGACAAGGCCACCGCGACAAGGGCCACCCCCGCGGCCGCGCCTCCTCGAATACGCGCACGTTGCATATCAGATACCCCTCTGTGGTTTGCCTGCCAGCCCGTGGCCACAAATATCGCTGAGTTACATGCGGAACGTGGCCACGAGGATTACCGTGATGCTGTGGAGATCCGGTAGAGCCGATTCCCGTCCTGATCGAAAGACGATGCTAGCGATCGGCTCAAGCACCTCGCCAGTCATCTCAGGGCCCACCAGTCATCCCACTCTGATCCATTATGTCGCCGCCCACCGTAGTGGCCCCAAGGTTAAAATCAGGCAAACGACGCATGAACTTGGCCTTGCGATTGCGCAGCGGTTTGTGACCGGGCCCCGTTGCGGCCGGGCCGCCGCCGCATCGCGCCGCGTCGTGCGGTGATGGCGTGCCTCGTCCCCGGCGGCCCAACGGACCGCAGATCCGGCCAGGGGCCGCCCGGCGGACGGCTGCCCCGAAGCCCGCGGGCCGGCCGGTGCCACGTAAAAGCTACCCGGGCGCCTTCGCGCTGACTTCACGCGGTAACCGCTCATCCCGGCGCAGTAATGAATACCTGCCGGTGCCAGCACAATTCACCCGGCATTCGCGTCATGCGGGCAACATATCCGGCCCAATGGGAAGCCGACAGGGACCAATGTCACACCGGGGTAATGATCTAATGGCCATTGGCATTATGCGCACGGGAAGACATGATGCGGCAAGGTGCTGTTTTCCCGGTCTTTATCTGCACGTCACCTTACGCAAGGGACGGCGAAGCCCGCGGCCCGGCGGTCCTGGGTCTCGTCACGGACCTCAGGATCGCCGAAGCCGCGGGCTCCGGTCGCGGCGGCCGGCGCTGGTGTGGCGCTGCCGGTGCCGGCGTCCTTTAGACGGTCACCTCGACCTTGGTGACCGTGCCGTACTCGGCGGAGACGTCGCGGTCCGCGCGTCCCCCGCCCGGCGCGAGCACGCGGAGCTTCCAGGTGCCGGGCGCGGCGAAGAAGCGGAACCCGCCGTCCTCACCGAGCGGGACCTCGGCCACGAACTCGTCGCCGGTGCCGAGCAGCCGGGCATAGCCGGTCGACACGGGGGCGTCGCCGTGCAGGACGCGCCCCTCGACGACGGCCTGGTCGCCGGCGCGGGTGGCCGCGGCCGCTGGCACGCCGCCCGCGGGCGCGCCGCAGCCGCCGGGGGCCTGGTTCGGTTCGGTCATCGGGCATCTCCCAGCTCGATCGGGACGCCCACGAGCGACCCGTACTCGGTCCATGATCCGTCGTAGTTCTTGACGTTCGGCTGCTCCAGCAGTTCGTGCAGCACGAACCAGGTGTGCGCGGAGCGCTCGCCGATGCGGCAGTAGGCGATCGTGTCCTTGCCGAAGTCCAGGCCCTCGCCCGCGTACAGCGCGCGCAGTTCGTCGTCAGAGCGGAAGGTGCCGTCCTCGTTGGCCGCCTTGGACCACGGGACGTTGCGCGCGGTCGGGATGTGGCCGGCGCGCTGCGCCTGCTCCTGGGGCAGGTGCGCCGGCGCGAGCAGCCTCCCGGTGAACTCATCGGGGGAGCGGACGTCTATCAGGTTGCGCTTGCCGATCGCGTCGAGCACCTCGTCACGCTTGGCCCGCAGCGTGGCGTCCTGCTCGGCCGCCTGGTACGTCGTGGCCGGGTGGTCCGGCACGTCGCTGGTGAGCTCGCGCGAGTCCAGTTCCCACCTCTTGCGCCCCCCGTCGAGGAGCTTCACGTTGTGGTGCCCGTAGAGCCTGAAGTACCAGTAAGCGTAGGCGGCGAACCAGTTGTTGTTGCCGCCGTAGAGGACGACGGTGTCGTCGTTGGAAATGCCCCGCGCCGACAGCAGCTTCTCGAAGCCGATCCGGTCCACGAAGTCGCGGCGCACCGGGTCCTGCAGGTCCTTCTTCCAGTCAATCTTGATCGCGCTGGGGATGTGCCCCTTGTCGTAGGCACTGGTGTCCTCGTCGACCTCGACGAGGACGACCCCGGGATCACCGGCGTGGGCTTCCACCCACTCTGCGTCCACGAGGGCTTCTGAGCGGCTCATAAGGTGTAGACCTCCAGGTCTGGGTCAGGCCGTGCTTCGCTGCGGCCGGATCCGGCGGATAAGCAGATACATCTGGCAGCCCAGGCAGAAATCGAACGCCGAACCTGGGCCCTCTGGCGTCGATGTCCACGGTTTCGCTCCTTGATGCTGAGGTGACCTCCATCCGCCGGCCTCACGTGCCGCCTCCCCACGCACGCACACGCCTGCACCGGAGGCCGCTGGCCAGCGGCGTTACGCGGGAATCTGCAGCCCGGACGGCGTCACGCGGCGGCTGCCGCCGGCGAACGCGTTATCCGCGGGCTGCTAGGACGAGGGCCGACACAGCGCGGTCGCCACGCGGCAGAAGTCCACCGCGCGGCGCTTCGTCAGCATCTGCGCTGTCCCGGAAAGCACGTAGACGATGTTATGCGGGGTCAGCGCGCCTGTCACGCCCCGCCCGGATGACTTATGTGACATTGCCAGCCGTTTTAGTCATTTATGCCGTGACCTTGTGATCCCCAGGCCAAGCCGAGCGGTGACAGCAGGCCAGCACGATGGCCAGGGCGGTCACTCCTGCGGTCCTAGTCCCTAAAAGGCGCGGACGGGGCGTGGGCATTCCGCGCCACCCGGCGCACATCGCCGTAACCTTCCGCCCGGCCCGCCCGGGCCGGGCGGCCTGGGCCACCCTGGCCGGCCCGCCGGAGCGATCCCGGACCCGGCGATCAGCGCGGAACGAAGGTTGCCAGCTGGCGGTTCCCGGCGGTCACGTCAAATCCCTGAACCTGCGCGGCCGGCACCCACGACGAACCCGCATACCACGCCGTCAGGTCGCCGTCGGCCACCGTCCACCCGGCCACGGCCAGGTGCACACCCTGCGCGTCGGTGACCCAGAGCTGGCAGGTCGTACCGTTCGGCACACCCGTGATCTGGATGTCCATCGCCGTGCCCCACGGCTCCTGGTTGTACCGGACCGTCGCCGTGATGCCGCTGAGCGCGCTGGTGGTCCGGGCGGTCTGCCAGCTCGCAGGGGGCGCGGACGCGGACTGACCGGCCGGCGCTGGGCCGGAGGCCAGCCGGAACCCGGCCACGGCTCCGGCCGCGGCGATCACCACCGCCGCGGCCGCCGCCGCCACCTGCCACCGCCGGTTCCGCCGGCGGCGGGCCGCGGCCAGGCTGAGCACCGACGCGGCGAAATCGTCCGGTGGAGCCGCGTCGGCGGGCAGCGACTCGGCGTCTTCACGGGAGATGCGCCCGATCTCGTCGGCGCTGACCCGGGACAGGAGGGCCGGCAGGCCGGCCAGGCCGGCCAGCTCGTCCCGGCACTCACGGCACCCCGTGACGTGCCGGTCCACCTGGGACCGTTCGGCCGGATCGATCGCGCCGAGCACGTAGACCCCGAGCGCCTGCCGGGTGTCTGTGCAATCCCATGCCGGCGTCATGGCGCCAGTCCCCTCTCCTCCAAGGCGAGCTTGAGCGCCTTCAGCGCGTAGAAGGTCCGGGACTTCACCGTGCCGGACGGAATCCCCAGGGTGGCTGCCGCCTCCGCAACGGAACAGCCACGGTAATAGGTCTCGATGATGACCCGCCGGTGATCGGGCCGCAGCACGGCCAGCGCGTCCGCGACCGCCCACGACTCCAGTGCCCGGTCGGCGTCGTCGGCGGCGGGCACCAGGTCGAGCGCCGCCTGGCCGACTTCGGGCGGGCGTGACTGCCTCGCCCGGTATGCGTCAACGGCGAGATTCCGCGCCACCGCGAACAGCCAGGGCCGGGCCGGCCGGTCGGCCAGCGCCTCCGGGTGCCGCCAGGCACGCACCACCGTCTCCTGCACAAGGTCCTCCGCTCGCTGCCGGTCACCCCCGGTGAGGTGAAACGCATAACGGAGCAGAGCGCCGCCATGCTCGGTGTAGAGCGCCCGAATGTATGCCTCATCGGCTACCGCGCCGGGTTTGGCCGCGGATCCCGAGCCTGCCACGTTAGGGACTACGGCTGCGGGCGCGAATCGGTTCACGGCGGGCCGGCAATTTTCCGATCCTTTTGCCCCTGGACGGGCGCGGCCCGGCCGCGGGCCGGATGACGCCCGGCTCAGGCCCGGCGGGCGGCTGCGGTCAGGTGTGGCCGGTGAAGGCCACGTGGGCCGCGGATACGCCGGCCCGGACCCCGCCCGGGACGACACTGACCGAGGTGACGGCCACGTGCAGCGGCAGGCCGGTGACCGGGATGACAAAGCGGAACTGCCTCGCGATCAGGCTGGACAGGAGCTTGCGCATCGGTAGCGGAGATTACCGGCACAGCCGGGGGCAAACCCGGCGTCCGGAACGCCCGCGGGTGCCGCGCTGGCCGCGGTCAGCCGCCGGCGAACGGCGGCAGCACCTCGATCACGGCCGCCTCGGAGAGGCGGATCCCGGCGTGCGGACGGGCCCCCGCGGGCTGGCCGTCGACGAGAAACGACGACCGGGCCAGGACGCGGCGCAGGCGGTCTGCCCGCTCGCGGTCCCGGCTGCCCAGGGCGGCCGACAGCGCGTCCGCGAGCGTCGCGGCCTCCAGCGACTCGGAGGCGGCACCCGCGGCCTCCCGCGCCGCTGCCCAGTAGCGGATGGTCACCGTGGCCAATTCGGCTATCCTCACTCACAATGGGATCCGGGCGAGGATGCCCCCGGGTCCTTTCTGTGTTTCAACAGGCTAGTGCCGGTGCGATGGGCGCAGCGAAGTGGAGGTGGAACAGCTTGAGCGATCTGCTCCTGCTGACCGGGACGCTCGAACCGTCCACCGAGGTGCTGCCCGCCCTTGGCCTGCTGCTGCATTCCGTCCGCGTCATGCCGCCCGAGGCCTCGGCCCTGATCGACGCACCGCCGGGGGAGGTCGTCCTCGTTGACGCGCGGCGCGACCTGGCCCACGGCAAGAGCATCTGCAAGCTGCTGCTGACGACGGGGCTGGACTGCCCGCTGCTCATCATCGTCACCGAGGGCGGCCTCGCGGCGGTGAGCGCCGACTGGGGAGCCGACGACGTGGTCTTGAACACGGCGGGGCCGGCCGAGGTGGAGGCGCGGCTGCGGCTGGCGCTCGGCCGGCGGGCCCGGAATGCGGCCGCCGAAGCACCCGACGAGATCCGGTCCGGCGACCTCACCATCGACGAGGCCACCTACTCCGCGCGGCTGCGCGGGCGCGCACTGGATCTCACGTTCAAGGAATTCGAGCTGCTGAAGTTCCTGGCCCAGCATCCGGGGCGGGTCTTCACCCGGGCGCACCTCCTGCAGGAGGTCTGGGGGTATGACTATTTCGGCGGGACCCGGACCGTGGACGTGCACGTGCGGCGGCTGCGCGCGAAGCTCGGCACCGAGCATGAGGCGCTGATCGGCACGGTGCGGAACGTCGGCTACCGCTTCGTGCCCTTCAAGGGCGTCAGCGATGACCAGCGGGAGAGCCCGCAGGCGGGAGATGATGACGACGACGCCGGACCCGAAGGCGAAGCCGGGCTCGGTGACCCAGCCGGATTCGACGACGTCCGCCCGGCGCGGCCGGGCCACCGGGCCGGCGGCGGACCGGGCCTCGGCGCCGCGCCCGCCGGCCGGTGACCGGCGTCTCCCGGAGGTTCAGGGCGGCCCGCTGACCCCGGGCCGCCGCGATCAGGTGCTGCGGCTGATCGGCGCGGCCACCTCGCATGACGCGGTGGCGCCGCTGTCTGAGCACGTGATGCTGCATGTCCGGTACGGCGACCGGGCAGGCCTGGACCTGGTGACGCAGACCGCCGGACACGTCACCGGCTACGCTCACCTGGACCGGAACGGCACCGCCGCGAGCGGCGAACTGGTGGTCGACCCGGCCCGCCGCCGGCGCGGCGCCGGGCGCGCCCTGACGACCGCGCTGGCCGGCGCCGCCGGGGAACGGCCGCTGCGCGTGTGGGCTCATGGCGACCTCCCGGCCGCGGCGGCCCTGGCGCGGGCGGCCTGGCTGCGCCGCGTCCGCGCGCTGTGGCAGATGAGCCGTTCGCTGCGAGACCCGCTGCCGGACGCGGGGGTGCCGCCGGGAACCAGAATCCGCACGTTCATCCCCGGCCAGGACGAAGACGGGTGGCTGCGGCTGAATGCCCTGGCGTTCGCCCATCACCCGGAGCAGGGCGCGTGGACCCGCGCCGACCTGGGCATGCGCGAGCGGGAGAGCTGGTTCGACCCGGCCGGTTTCTTCCTGGCCGAGCGCGGCGGCCGGCTCGCTGGGTTTCACTGGACCAAGGTGCATGACGGCACGACCGGCGAGGTGTACGTGGTGGGGGTGGACCCGGCCGCTCACGGGGGCGGCCTCGGCCGTGCGCTGACCGTGGCCGGGCTGCGCTACCTGCGGGACACCAGGGGCCTGGCGGGGGTCATGCTCTACGTCGACGAGACCAACCGCGCCGCGATCCGCATGTACAAGGGCCTGGGCTTCAGCCGCTCGGCCATGGACGTCATGTACGGGACCGGCTGAGCCGGCTGAGGGCCGGGCAGGCCGACCGGTCGCGGTCAGGCGATCCGGCCGAGCACCCTTCCTGCCGGGCGGACGCCGAGAACCTCGTCCAGTTCCTCGTTGGTCAGGGGACGATCACTGGCCGCGACCGCACCGAGAACCTCGGCGTACAACTCGATCTCGTCAAGAGCCACCCGGTCGTGAACACGAAGATCGACGTGCTCTGGCACCGCGTTCACCTCCGTCGCCGCTGACGCATTACCCCTACGCCTGACAGGCTACGCCGCGCGGCGGGCCGTCCGTATGACCCATCAGGACCATTCTCGGATCACCCTGCTGTGTCGTTTCACCCATGCCAGGGGTAACGATTCCGCGAAACGCCCGCTAATTCGGCGGCGGGTCAGGTAGAGAAGCGGATACCTGCCTCCGCCCGGCCATTGTGCGCGCACCAGCCGGGTCACAGCTGTGCACGCATCCGGCCGGCGAGCGACCCGGCTCATTACCCGGCGTCACCAGCCGTCGGCAGGAATGGCGCAACCGGTCACTATGCGCATGCAGATTCTTGCGGAGCGTGTATCATGGGGAGGTCGTCAGCGCGCGCAGCAAGGCCCATAAGGGGGCACTCCGACGTTTCGGTTGCGCGCCCGGGTACTTCGGGACAAGAGTCATGCGCGTACCGATCTGAGCAATGCCGGCAAGGTTCCCGGCGCTATCCCGCACCTGGCGAGCTGGCCCGCGATAACGTGCCTACTTGATTATGTTCAGCACGCTCCCGGAATAAGGTCTTCGTGAAGCCATGAACGAAAATAACGATCTCCTGCCCAATCTTGCCGCCCAGGAAGACGCCTTCGAGGTGCAACTGCGCGGTTACAGCCGACGTCAGGTCGATGAGTTCGTTGCCCGAAGCCGTAGCCAGGTCCGCGAGCTTGAGGAACGGCTGGGCCGCGCTCTGGATGAGGGCGAGCTGCTTCGCCAGGAGGTCAAATCCCTTCGCCAGCAGGCGCTCAGCAGCAGGCCAGCCCACGAGGAGGTCAGCGAGCGGATCTCCCAGATTTTGAAGCTGGCCGACGACGAAGCCAAGGCGCAGACGACGCGCGCCGACGACGACATCAGGATGCGGCTGGCCGACGCGCAGCAGGAAGCCGAACGGGCCAAGAAGGAAGCCAGGGATCAGGCGGAGCACATGCTCAACGCCGCCCAGGAACAGGCTGAGCGCACGATTTCCGCGGCCCGCGCCGAGGCGGACAAAACCAGGAACACGGCCCGGGCCGAAGCCGATCACACCACCACAGAGGCGCGCATCAGGGCAGACAGCATGCTGTCCGGCGCCAAGACCCAGGCCAAGCAGACCCTGGATGAGGCCACGGCCCGGGCCACCGCCATCCACGACGGTGCGGAGCGGCGGCTCAACCTGCTCAGCACGCGGCACGGGGAGACGATCCGCCGCCTCACCGAGATCCTGGACGGCGTGTCCGGCCTGGTCGCAGCCGAGACGTCGCGGCTGTCGCTCGAGGACGAGGTGGACCAGAACGTCGCCAAGGCGATCGCGCAGAAGGCCGCCGAGGCGGCCGGCCCGAAGGCGGGCCCGGCCCGGACCCCGGGAACCCCGGCGGGTGACGTGGCGGGCGGCGGCCAGCGCGGCATTCCCGGGAACCCGGCCGCGGCCCGGCCGGGCCGCGCGCCATCACGGCCGGGCGACGGGGTTCGCGCGGACAACCCGCCGGCGGCCCCGGGCCGGCCGGCGCCGGTGGCGCCCGCCGCGCCTGCCGCGCCCGCGGCAGGCGGGAGCGTGGCCAGCCAGCCGGCCGCACCCGGCCGCGGCGCCCACGAAGCCCCGCGCGGCGGCGCTCATGAGGCCCCGCGGGGTACCCGGCCTTCCGCCCCGGCCCCCGGCCAGCCCGCCGACCCGGGCTTCGGCGACCGGGCCCGGATGACCGGGTCAGGCCCGGCCTCCCCGGTGGCCGAAGGACCCGGCGCGCGTGCCGCTGAGGAGATCCCCGCCGGCCGGCGGCCAGGCGACGCGGGCAACGGCCACCGCACCACTCCGGCCGACAAGAGCCTGACCGGCAGCATCGATCCGGATGAGCCGACGGAGGGCGTGCGCATCGTCCGGGAGCAGCGCCACAATTAACACCGCACGCCGCGGAGCCCGGCGGGAACACCCGCCGGGCTCCGCGGCGTTGCGTGAGCCCCCGGTCGCTCGGTCAGCACCGGAAACGCCGCCCCCAGGCGGCTACGGGCGGCGTTTCCGGTACCCATGCACGGGAAGCGCAGCGCTAACGGCAGACCAGCCACAACGCGGGGTTAGCTGAGCAGGTCGAGGCGGCGGAGGATCACGCCCTCCCGCAGCGCCCAGGGGCAGATCTGCAGCTCGGGCAGGCCGAACAGGTCCATGGCCGCGTCGGCCACGATGACGCCCGCGGCCAGCTGCGGGGCCCGGCCCACCGAGACGCCCGGCAGCCTGGCCCGCTCGGCGCGGGTCGTGGTGGCCAGCCGGGACGCCAGGGCGGCCACGTCCGGGCCGCTCAGCACCCGCCGCACGTAGTGCCCCTCACTCGACGGCGCCGCGCCCGCGATCCTGGCGAGCTGCCGGAACGTCTTCGACGTCGCGACCGCGCGATCGGGCCGGCCGTACCGCATGATGCCGCCGACCGTCCGGGCGATCTCGGCGCGCACGTGCTTGCGCAGGTCCCGGGTCTGTGCCGCGGTCGGGGGGTCATCGCGGAGCCAGTCGCGGGTCAGCCGTCCCGCGCCCAGCGGCAGCGACACCGCGACGTCGGGCTCCTCGTCGATACCGGACGCGATCTCCAGCGACCCGCCGCCGATGTCCAGCACCAGCAGCCGGCCGGACGACCAGCCGAACCAGCGGCGCGCGGCGAGAAACGTCAGCCGGGCCTCATCCTCCCCGGCCAGCACCGTGATCCGGCCGTCGGTCTGCTTCGCGATCCGGGCCAGGACGGCGTCCGCGTTAGCCGCGTCCCGGACCGCGGAGGTGACGAACCCGATAAAGTCTTCGACGCCTTTGTCCTCGGCGATCCGCATCGCCTCATCGACGAAGGCACTGAGCAGGCTCTCCCCCTGGGCGGAGAGCCTGCCGTCCGCCTCCAGGTGGTCGGCGAGGTGGAGTTCGGCCTTGTGCGAGAACGCCGGAAGGGGCCGCGCACCCGGATGCGCATCAACGACAAGCAGGTGGACTGTGTTGGAACCAACGTCGAGCACGCCGAGCCGCATACCTCGACGCTACTAACTCCGGCGCGCCCTGTCCTGCCCGCCCTGGCCAACTGGGTGGAAAGCACCACGGAGCGCGCTTTCGCTGCTATGCCCGGATCACGGCACGGGCGACCGGGCCGGCGGCGCCGGGCAGCCCCGCGGTCAGCCGGGCCGGACCGGGGCGCCGAAGCGGTGGGGGCTGGGCCTGGGCTACGTTTGTACTGCTCATGGACGCTGGTGACGGTAATCTGACGACCGCGACGGCGGTGCACAACGGCGGCGTGTCGTACTGGTGGCGTGCCCGCGGCGGCTTCCCGGCCCGGCGGCCGTCGCTGCCCGGGCCGATGCACGCGGACGTGTGCATCGTCGGGGCTGGCTTCACCGGGCTGTGGACGGCCTACTACCTCAGGCGGGCCGATCCGTCTCTGCGGGTCGTGGTGCTGGAGGCCGCGTTCGCCGGGTTCGGTGCGTCCGGCCGCAACGGGGGCTGGCTGACGAGTACGCTGCCCGGCTCCCGCGCCCGGTACGCCCGCGGCCCCGGCGGGCGGGCCGCCGTCCTCGAGCTGCAACGGCAGCTCCAGCAGACCGTGCATGAGGTCACGCGCGTCTGCGCCGCGGAAGGCATCGACGCGGACATCGCCAGGGGCGGCGAACTGTCGGTGGCTACCACGCCCGCCCAGCACGAGCGGCTGCGCGCGGAATTGGCCGCCGACCGGGATTGGGGGCTGACCGAGGAAGACGTCCGGTACCTGGGCGCGGCCGAGCTGGCCGGCCGCGTGCGGATCACCGGCGGCCTCGGCGCGCTGTACTCCCCGCATTGTGCGCGCGTCCAGCCAGCCAAGCTGGTCACCGGGCTGGCCCGGGCCGTCGAGCGCGCCGGAGCGGAGATCTACGAGGCGACCCCGGTCACCCGGATCGTCCCGCGCCATCCGGCGCCGGGAGCCGGCGGATCCGGCGCGGCCCGCGCGTGCACGGTGTTCGGCGACGTCACGGCGCCGTTCGTGCTGCGCGCTACGGAGGGTTACACGGCCCGGCTGCCGGGCCAGCGCCGCCAGTTGCTGCCGATGAACAGCTCCATGATCGTGACCGCGCCGCTGGACGAGGCCGGCTGGCAGGCGATCGGCTGGAGCGGCCGGGAAACCGTCGGAGACGGCGCGCACGTGTACATGTACGCCCAGCGCACCGCGGACGACCGTATCGCGATCGGCGGCCGCGGCATCCCGTACCGGTATGCGTCCGGTGTCGATCACCGGGGGGTGACGCAGCCGGAAGCCGTTGCCACGTTGGGCGGCATCCTGCACGCATTGTTCCCCGCCACGGCGCGCGCCCGCATCGACCACGCCTGGTGCGGCGTCCTCGGCGTGCCCCGCGACTGGTGCGCGACGGTCACCGCCGACCCGGCGTCCGGCCTGGGCTGGGCGGGGGGTTACACCGGCCACGGGGTGGCCGCCGCCAACCTGGCCGGGCACACGCTGGCCGACCTGGTCGCGGGCACCCCCACCGCCCGGACGGCGCTGCCCTGGGTGGGCCACCGGACCCGCCGCTGGGAGCCGGAACCGCTGCGGTGGGCGGGCGTGCACGGGCTCTACGCCCTGTACCGGGCGGCCGATCACGCCGAGACGGGAGGCTCGGCGCGGACATCGGCGCTGGCCCGGGTCGGAGACCGGATCTCCGGCATACCGCGATGACGGCCGGGCCGGCCGCTACGAGATCCCGGCGGCGGGCCGGGCGCGCTCACGACCAGCCCAGGCTCACTTCGGCCGCGCTCATCTGGCGGTCCAGCTCGGCCGGGTCGGCGGCGCCCAGATACCGGCCGGGGACCGTGGTGAACAGCGGGAAGGCCCAGAACATCCGGCTGTACGTGCCGTACATGATCATCCAGCCGGGATGGCGCTGGCGGAGGCCCTCGCCGAGCTGCCGGTTCCGCAGCTCGGCATCGCCCTGGTTCCGGCCGGTCACGGCCATCGGCCCTCCCTTGCCCGGAGGTCCGGCACTGCCCGCCGTGGCCCGCTCATGTTAAGGCTCTCGCGGTGCCGCTGGGGCGAATGTGACATAACGGCCGAACGGTACGCCTGCCATCTGCTCAGGATAAGCACCCATTTCCGCGGGACCGGCCGCCGCGGGCGACGTAGCCTCGATCTGCGAGAGGCGGAACCGGCAGCAGACCGACAGGAGGAACGATCCCGTGGACCTGCATGAAGAGATGGCCGCGGCCGCGGCCGCGGATGCCCGCGTCGTCGCTGGCGTGCGAGCGGATCAGCTGACCGCAGCGACGCCGTGCCCGGACTGGGACCTGCACGCCCTGCTCAACCACACGATCTTGTGGACGGCGTTCTCGGCGGAGCGGCGGGCACGGGACGAGCCACTCCCCGATGAGCTGATGAACCGGGACTTCGCGGCCGAGCCCGGCTTTGCGGCCACCTATGCGGCCCAGCTCAACCGGGCCGTGCTGGCCTGGTCGGATCCGCTGGCGTGGGAGCGTGAACTGAAGGTCATGGGCTCCCCGACGCCGTCCGCTGACGTGGGGGCCCTGCTGGTGGCCGAGATGGTCCTGCACGGCTGGGACATCGCCCGGGCCAGCGGCCAGGAGTATCCGTGCGCCGGTAACGTGGTAGCCGCCACCGCCGCCGCGGTCGAGGCCAGCGCGGAACTGTTCCGCCGGTACCAGGGGTTCGCCGAGCCGGTGCCGGTTCCCGATTCGGCTCCGGCCTTCGACCGCGTGCTGGCCGCGTCCGGCCGCGACCCGCACTGGACCGCGAAGGGCTGATAAACCGCGGGCGTGACGATGGGCCGCCGGCCGGGGTGACGCCTCGACCGCGCCCGGATGCACCAGTAGTCTCGGGCCAGACGGCTGGGGGGCCGGCGATGTGCAGCGGTGCGCGTCCAGGGAGAGGCATGCCCATGACGGACACATGGTGGAAGAGCGTCGTTCCCGACGAGGAGGGCGAGCCTTCCGACATCGACACGACCGTTGCTCACCCGGCCCGGGTGTACGACTACTGGCTCGGCGGCAAGACCCACTTCGCCGCTGACCGGGAGGCGGCTGAGCAGGTCATCGCCGCCCGCCCGACCGTCTGCCGCGACGTACGGGCCAACCGGGCCTTCCTCGCCCGGGCCGTGCGTGTCCTGGCCGCTGCCGGGATCCGGCAGTTCCTGGATCTGGGCACCGGTATCCCGTCATACGGCAACACGCACGAGGTCGCCCAGTCGGTCGCCCCCGAAAGCCGCGTCGTCTACGTCGACAATGATCCGATCGTGCTCGCGCACGCGAGGGCCTTGCTGACCAGCAGCCCGCAGGGCGCCACGGCCTATCTCGACGCCGATCTGCGCGACACCGGCACCGTGCTGCGCAAGGCGGCGCGGCTGCTCGATTTCGGCCAGCCGGTCGCGGTGCTGCTCGTCGGGGTCCTGCACCTCATCCCCGACTCCGACGACCCGTACGGCCTGGTGGCGAAGCTGATGGCCGCCACCGCGCCGGGAAGCTATCTGGTCATCACGCACCCGGCCAGCGACGTCAATGCCGACGAGGCCGCCGAGGGCGCACGGCGCTACAACGCGCACGTGTCGACGCCGCAGACCCGCCGCTCGCGCGCCGAGACGGCGCGTTTCCTGGCCGGCCTGGACGTGCTGGAACCGGGTGTCGTGCAGTGCCATCGCTGGCGCCCGGAACCCGGCGCGGAAGGCCTCGACCAGGAGCAGGCCCATTACGCCGCGGTGGCGCGCAAGCCCTGACGCCGCCCCCGCGCCGGACGTCAGGCCATGGGCGCGCGCCCGCCGACCGCGTCCGCGATGGCCCGCACGCCCTGGTGGGTGGCGAGATCCTCCAGGAACACCGGCTTACCCTCGGCGTCAGCCAGCGGGATCCGCCAGTTGGGGTACTCATCGATGGTCCCGGGCACGTTCTGCGGCTGGCGCTGGCCCACCATGTCCGGCAGCGACACGCCGATCAGGATGGATGGCGTTCGGGCCAGGTAGGTGTACAGCGCGACCACCTGATCGGTGAGGGAGGCGTGGCTACCCGGCGGGAGCAGCCCCTCGCGGGCCAGCGCGGCGCGCCACGCCGCCAGAGACAGGTCCGCATCGGCCCGTTCGGCTTCCGCGCTCCGGGCCAGCACCCCCAGGCTGGCCCGCAGGTCGACGTGCTCGCCGGTGAGGAAGGCCGTGGCCGGCGGCATGTCGTGCGTCCCCACGGTGGCCAGGCTGTTCCGCCGCCACTCTGCCGGCGGCCGCGGCGTGCCGTCATCGCGTCGCTCGAACCACAGCATCGACGTGCCGAGAATGCCGTGGGCGCTGAGGTAGTCACGGATCCACGGGGCGACCGTGCCGAGATCCTCACCGATCGCCAGCACGCCGGCCCGGACCGCCGCCCGGACGAGCACCCCGACCATCGCCATCTGGTCGTACCGGACGTAGGTGCCCTTGTCCGGGGTCATGCCCGGAGGCACCCACCACAGCCGGCACAGGCCCATCACATGGTCGATCCGGACCGCTCCGGCGCTGCGCACCGCCGCGCCGATCAGATCGGCCAGCGGCTGGTAGCCCCGCTCCGCCAGCCGTTCGGGGTGCCACGGCTGCGAGCCCCAGTCCTGGCCGCGCTGGTTGAACTCGTCCGGCGGCGCGCCCACGGTGACGCCCGAAACGAACAGATCCTGATTCGACCAGGCGTCCGCGCCGCCGGGGTGCGCGCCGACCGCAAGATCCTGGATGATCCCGACGCGCATGCCGGCCGACCGCGCGGCATCCTGAGCCAGCGCAAGCTGCTCGCTGGCCAGCCATTGCAGCCAGGCGTGGAAGTCGGTCTCCCGGGCCAGCCGGCTGCGTTCCATCGCCACCGCGCCGGAGTCCGGCCGCCTCAGCCCCGCGGGCCAGTACCGCCAGTCCCCGCCGTACAGCTCGGCCAGGACGCACCAGGTGGCCCAGTCCGTCAGGGCCTGGCCTTCGCGCTCGCGGTACGCGTCGTAGGCTGCGGCACGCCGCGTGCTCATCGGCACCTGATGCAGGATCTTCAGCGCCGCCCGCTTGGCGCCCCATACCGCGTCGCGGTCCACCAGCGCGCCGGTCCCGCTCGCGGCCTGCAGCGGCCGGGCGAGCGCCGTCAGGTGCCCGCGCTCCCGGTCGTCGAGCGCGGTGTATTCCGGGACGTCCTCGACCCGCACGTACAGCGGGCTGAGGAACCGCCTGCTCATCGGCAGGTAGGGGGACGCGCTGACCGGCGGCACCGGCTCGGCGGCGTGCAGCGGATTGATCAGCACGAATCCGGCGCCGAGCTCCCGCGCGCTCCACGACGCCAGGTCGGCCAGGTCATGGAAGTCACCGTGCCCCCAGGACGCGCGGGAGCGCACCGCGTAGAGCTGGATGGTCAGGCCCCACGACCGCTGATCCGGGACCGGCGCGGCCAGGCTGGCCAGCTCGGCGCCGGTGGCCGGCAACGGCGCCGCCGGCGGATCACCGAGAACGGCGAGGATCGCCTCTATGGTCTCAGCCGACACCGTGACCGGGCGGCCCGGTGCCGCGTCGTAGGAGATCGCCACGCCTCTGGCCGCTGCCGAGCGCTTCAGTTCCGCCGTATCCATGGACCCATCGTTCCAGGCTTGCGGGCGATCGCGACATAACGGGGCCGTACCCGGCCGTGGCCTGCGGCGGATCCGTGGGGAGTTGTGTTTGGTTCGCGTTGCTACGGGCATGCCCGGCGATGTCCCGAGGAGGTACCTAGTGGTCACCTGGGCAGCCCGCCGCACGGGCCATAACGTCAGGCACGCCGGCCGCCGTACGGCGGACGGCGCCGCCGCGCACCCGGCAGGCCGTAAGCTGGGTCGGTCGGGTGGCGGGATCGCCCGCGGGGGTGTTCGTCACCGCCGGGTTGTTCTTGGCCGTCGCAGCCATCCAGGCCCAGCCACAGCAGGCCAAGGGGATCGATGCGGCCCTGCGCGCGCTCGCCGCGACGCCCGTCTGCCGTGGCTTCTGCTTGCCGTGGCGATCGGCTGATCGTGTTCGGTGCGTGTTGCTGCTGTGCGGCACGCTGGCGCCGCCTGCAGGGTGGCGGCCGTTAGCTTTTGTCAGCTCCAGGTGCGGAGGGTAATGGGCCAGAATGGGTCATGCTGAGCCAGAGCGCCTTCTTGCTGGGCGTTACCGGCTTCGCGCCATCATCGGCCGGGGCGGGATGGGTGTCGTCTGGCGGGCGCGCGACGAACTGCTCAGCAGGGATGTCGCGATCAAGGAGATCATCTGGCCCTCACATCTGGACGGGGCCGAACGGGACATCGCGCGGCGCCGCGCCCTGAGGGAAGCCCAGATGGCGGCGCGTCTCAGCCATCCCAACGTGGTCAGCATCTACGACATCGTCGAAGAGGACGACCGGCCGTGGCTGGTGATGGAGCTTGTTCGGTGCCGTTCACTGCGTGATGTCATCGTGTCCGCCGGGCCGCTGCCACCGCCGCAGGCCGCACGGGTCGGCCTGGGCATCCTGGCAGCGCTGCGCGCGGCGCACGCCGCAGGTGTGCTGCATCGCGACGTGAAACCGGCCAACGTGCTGCTCGCCCCCAAGGGCCGGGTGGTGCTCACCGACTTCGGTATCGCCCGCGCCGCCGACAGCCCGGCCCTCACCGGGACGGGGATTCTGGTCGGCTCGCCGTCCTACATCGCCCCCGAGCGGGCCCGCGGCGAGGACGCCACCGCGCCGGGCGACATGTGGGGGCTGGGGGCGTGCCTGTACGCGGCGGTGGAGGGACGGCCGCCGTTCGAACGGGAGGGTGCGCTCGCCAGCCTGACCGCGGTCGTCACCGACGAGCCCGACCCGCCGCGTCGCGCCGGCCCGCTGTGGCCGGTGATCAGCGGCCTGCTGCGCAAGGACCCCGGGAGCCGCCTCGATGCCGATGAGGTGGAGCAGATGCTGCATCGCATCGGCGACACCGCCCGCGGCGGGTCTGCGGAACCGAGCCCCGGCCCCGTCCCGGTGGCACGGGGACGGCGGCGTTTGGCGGCACGGGTTAGGGCCGGGCGGCCCGGGGCCGCC
>Ga0335078_10000676_pt1 | contig 52486 bp, 58 predicted proteins | sample Lox_Sample_32_FD_206711 | JGI IMG/M metagenome (GOLD analysis project Ga0335078, IMG submission 206711) | Soil microbial communities from Loxahatchee National Wildlife Refuge, Florida, United States - Lox_Sample_3.2 | ecosystem: Environmental > Terrestrial > Soil > Wetlands | place: USA... | reverse complement strand
GGTGACGCTCGACATGTTCATCCCGATGTCGCGCGTCGAAGATTACTTCGCGTGGCACGATCGCGAGCTCGGCTTCTACCCGCTCTGGTGCGTCCCGTATCGGCGCGTGCACGACTACGAGTGGCTTAGCGACTCGTACTGGTCGAAGATCCACGACCAGCTCTTCCTCGATCTCGCCATTTACGGCATGAAGCAGCGCGAAGGCCACGACGATTATCGCGAGATCGAAGAGGAGCTCGCGCGCGTCGACGGCATCAAGACGCTCATCTCGTACAACCGCTACGAGGAAGACGAGTTCTGGCGCATCTGGAACGAGTCGAACTACGCGCGCGTGAAGGAGCGAACGGATCCGGACAACGTGCTCCGCGACGTTTACTCCAAGACATGTCGCGCTCCGCTTGGGCTACCCGACGTGCCGTCGCGCTTTGGCGCGGCACGTGCAACGCGCGACCATGGAGGCACGACATGAACACGGAAATGAAGAAGACGATCGATCACCTGACGACGATGCGCGACGAGCTCCGCGTGAAGCTCCACCTCGCGGGGATGGACGCGAAGGAGAACCTGTCGTGGCTCGACGATCAAATCGCCGAGCTCGAAGCGTCGTCCGAGAAGACGCTCACGACGACGCTTCGACACGCTGTCGACGCGTCGATCAAGAAGCTCGAGAAGCTGAAGTCGTCGCTCGCGTAGTCAGAACGTCCCGACGAGCGCGACGCCCGTCTGGCGCCCGACGAGCGGCGCGGCGTACCACGCCGCGCCGCTCGCGCCTTGTCTTCGCTTCACGTAGTGAAGCAGCGATGGCATCCCGAACCCCACGCCGAAGCCGATGAGGCTCCCGGCGACGACGTCGCTGAAGTAGTGGCGATCGCCCATCATGCGCAGCACGCCCTCGGTCGTCGCCAGCGCGAGATCGCGCGCGCACGCGAACGCGTCGGCGACGCGGTTGCCGTACACGTGCGCGAAGAGGTGGTGCGCGCAAGAGAGCCCGGCCGAGTTGAACCCCTCGGCGATGTGCCCGCTCGGAAACGACGCGGTGAGGCTGCCCGTGCACTCGACGCGCGGCACCGTGGGATCGCCGTCGGCGCAACCGACGTAAGGCGGACGCGCGCGGCCGATCGTGTCGTACGCCGAGACCGCGACCAGCGACGCGAGCGTGAACGACTCCGCGTCCATCATCAAGAGCTGCCACGCGACGTCCGTGCTTCCGCGCGCGATCGGGATCACGACGGAATCGACGAGGACGCTCATCAGGACGAGCATCGTGCCCGTCGCGTCCGCGAAGGCCCACGACGTTTGCAGCGCGGCGGGCGTGCGGAGTCGAATCGCGTCGCGGAGCGCTTCGTCGAAGAGGATCCCGCCCGTCCAGTGCGGCGTGGACTGCGCGGGCACCGTGAAGTACTCCGCGATCGCGAGTGGGCCGAGCACGCCGGTCGCGACGTACTCCACCGCGCGAAAACGCGGGCGATCGTCGTCCCATTTCAGCTTCTTCGCTTCGCCGTCCGCGCGCGCCGAAGACGCGAGCGCGAGGGCCGCACCGAACGACAAGACGCCGCGCAGCGCGCGATTCATCCGGAGCTTCGGCCGATCGTTCGCGCGTCCTTCGGCTTCGACGTCGCGAGCGACTCGCTCGTGTCTTCTTGCGTGAGGCCATGCGAGCTCGAGAGCTTCGTGTCCGCGTGCGGATTGCGCTCGTCGACGGAGTGACTCGCGACGAGCTCGGGCGGCGCGCTCTCGCTGAGCGGATGCGCGCTCCCCGCGTCGCCCGTCGCGAGCACGTGATGCTTCGGATGATGAACGTGCGGCGGGGCCTCGCTCGGCTCGTCGACTCGGAACAAGTCCGCGAGCTCCGCGGGGACGTGCTTGCAGAGCATCTCGCGATCGAACGGCGCGAGCGCGCGCGCGATCACGCCGCACACGATCTGCGCGCGTTCACACGCTTCCGACGCCGTGACCGTCTCGTCGCGCGCGACGCGCTCGAAGAGCTCGCCCGGTTTCGCGCCGCGGTCGAACGCGCGCTCGTCGAGCCACGCGACGAGATCCGCGGGGAGCGCCGAGGCGAGCCGACGTTTCTCCGTCTCGTCGAGGACCTCACCGAGCGCGGCGAGCGTCGCGTGGACCGCGCGGCGCGCCTCGTGCGGAATTCCGCCGCGCGCGACGCGCTCGACGAACCGTGTGGCATCTGCGGAGAGGCGCATCTCAAAGGCCGAATGGGTAAGTGTCCGGCACGTCGTCACGTGCGTTGCTCGCCGCGCGTACGAGGGGCGCGACGCTCGACGTCTCGTCGAACCAAACGTACTCGTCGAATTGATTCACGAGGCTCGCGGAGAAATAGTGACTCTGGAGCTCGGTTTTTGGGCGATACACGACGCCGATCGCGCGCTCGAGTCGCGACGCGGCGAGCTCGTCGCGGAGCGACGCGTGACGCGGCGCGCGAAGGTGCATGAGGAACGCGGGCACGTTCGAGTCGTGAAAGACTCGCTCGTAGCTCGCCGCGTGCGCGGGCGTGACGCGCATCTGCTCCATCGGCCCGTCCCACTCGTGCGCGGCGGCGACGACGCCGTGATCGGTGCCGAAGCCGATCGCGTACGCGCGCTCGCCGAACGCCGCGCGACACGACTCGCCGATGTTCGTCTCGCCGTGCGAGCTCATTTCGGTCGCGCTCGCGTCGCCGACGTGCGAGTTGTGCGCCCAGACGATCGCCTTCGACGCGGGACCGTAGAAGGAAATGAGAGCGCGGAGCGTGTCGAACATGTGCGCGTCGCGCAGGTTCCACGACTGCGCGCCCCCGTAGAACATCACGCGATAGTAACGCTCCGCGTCCGCGACGACGCGGGCGTTCTGCGCCGCGTCGAAATATTGCTCGCCGTCCATGCGCGCGTAATCGAGGCGACGCGCGAGCATCTCGCGCAGCACCGCGACGACGTGCGGCTCCGCGCTCTCGTAACCGCGCACGAGGACCGCTTCACCGTACGCGGCGGGATCGCGCTGCCACGGCGTGAGAAGACCGTAACGCGCGCGCGCCGCATGAGCCGCTTCGGGATCGACGCGATCGAGGTACGCGAGCACGACCGAGATCGACGTGAACATGCTGTAGAGATCGAGCCCGTGAAATCCGACGCGGGTCTTGTGCGTCGCGTTGTGCGCGCGGAGCCACTCGACGAACGTCTCGACTTCTTCGTTGCGCCACATCCACTGCGGGAAGCGCGTGAACGGCGTGAACGCGTGCGACGCGACCCTCGCGCGATCGAGCACGTAGTCGTCGACGCGCGCGGCGTCCGGCCAATCTCCTTCGATCGCGACGAAATCGAAGCCGCGGCGCGCGACGAGCTCGCGCGTGATGCGCGCGCGCATCCGATAAAATTCGCTCGATCCGTGCGTCGCTTCTCCGATGAGCACGACGCGCGCGTCGCCGATGCGCTCGAGGAGCGCGTCGATGGACGCACCGTCGATCGAGTCGATCGGCTCGGCCACCTCGCGAATCAAGTGCGACAGCGGGTTGCCTTTGCGCGCGCGGCCACCCTCCGCCCAACCTTGCGCGCCGATGAGCGGCACGAATCGCACGTCGAGGAGCGGCTCGTCTTCGTACCGCGATTCGGAGACGCGCGTGATGCGCGTGAGGACTTGCGTCGCGTCGTCGGGACCGATCGGAATCACGAGACGTCCGCCGATCGCGAGCTGGTCGAGGAGCGCCTTCGGCGCCGCGGGACCGCCCGCTGCGACCGCGATCGCGTCATACGGCGCGTGCTCGCTCCAACCGAGCGTGCCGTCGCCGCAGCGAACGAAGACGTTGTCGAACCCGAGCGCCTTCAGCCGTTCGGCCGCGGTGACCGCGAGCGCCTCGTGGCGCTCGATGGTGTACACCTCGCGCGCGACTCGCCCGAGGATCGCCGCCGCGTAACCCGAGCCCGTTCCGACCTCGAGCACCCGCTCGTTGCCGCGAAGACCGAGCGCGTCGATGGTGCGCGCGACGATGTACGGCTGCGAAATCGTCTGACCCTCCGCGATCGGAAGCGGCGTGTCGTCGTACGCGAACTCGGCCATCGCCTTTGGGACGAACGCCTCGCGCGGCACGGTGCGAAACGCGTCTTGCAAGCGCGCATCGCGGATGCCGCGTCGTTCGATTTGGAGCGCGACCATGCGCGCGCGGGCTTCGCGAAGATCGGTCATGACGCCCTCACGCAGCCACCCTCGACATCTGAGCGACGCGCTCGACGAACGACGCGATCGCTCTCGCGCCGCTCGCCGCGTCGATCTCGTTGTCGCGCAGGATCAACGTCGCGCGAGCGTCGTGGCACGCGACCTCGCGCATTTGTTCGATGACGCGCTCGCCGCCGCGACCGCCGTAGGTGCAGAAGAACGCGACGTCGTGGAACTGCTTTGCGTACTTGTGCAGGTACGTACGCACCGGGCTCGCGACCGACGCGTTCCAAGTCGGCGTGCCGACGATGACGAGGTCGTAGCTCATCGGCGCGCGTCCCGCGCTCGCGATGTCCACGAGGCGACCCTTCGTCGCTTCGATCGCGCTGCGAAGGTAGCCGACGATACCGAGCCGCGAGCGTCGCTCGAGGATCACGTCGACGTCCGCGTGGAGCGCGGCTGCGAGCCGTTCGGCGACGCGCTTGGTGTTGCCGGTTCGCGAGAAGTAGACAACGAGGATCTTCATCGTACCCGATCGTTTTGCAACGCCCGCGCCACGACGATTCGCGCGACGCGCGGTGAAATCGCGCGCTCGCGCCTGCAGGACTTGCGGGCGAGCTCGCGCGTCTTGCGGCCGCTTCATCGTAGCGCGGCGAGCGTGCGCTCGACGAGCGCTCGCACCGCTTCGTCCATCGCGGCCGAGACGGCGGAGACGATTCCCTCCATCGCGTCGCCTTGCGCCGCGTGCGTCGCGGTCGTCGTGCCGCTTGTCCGAAGACCGCGATCGTCGCGCAGCTCGTAGTGCAGCTCGACGCGCCCCGCGTGCTCGCCGTGCTCGAGATCGACTTCTTCGAACGCGGTCACCTCGACGTCGAGGATCGGAGCGTCGCCCGCGACGTCGCGCGCCGCGCCCGTCTCGTAGAGCGCGCTCGTGAGCGCGCGCCGCACGTAGACGTCCGGCGCGTCGGTCCAGCGAAGCGTCTCATACATCGCGATCTCGTGCGCGGCCGTGCGATGAACGATGCGCGCGCCCAAGCTCTCGCTCGACGTGACGCGTCCGAGCCTCACGATCGGCGCGCGCGACGCGTCCGCGTGCACCACGCCGGCGCGCACGTCGGTCTGCTCCGGCGAGAAGTAGCGCAGCGCGACGCCTTGAGGTTTGTCGCCGAGCGCGCCGAGGCAACCCGTCATGAGGAGCAAACCCAAAAGCCACCGCTTCACGGCGTCCGCTCCTTCGCGCGACCCTTCACGAGCATGTCGGGTTGGCGATCGATCGCCGTCGCGAGCTCGTGGATCGCGCGCACGGCGTCGTCGAGATCGCGCAGCGTGCGGTCGAGATCGCGCACGTCGCGGTTCGTCGAGCGACCGAGCTCGGTGACCTGATCCGCCGCGCGCTGCGTGCTCGTGACGAGACCGCCGTCGTTGCCCACCGCGTCGAGGAGCGCGTTCACCTTCGTCACGGACTCGCTGAGTTGATCGAGCGCACGCGCGGCGTGCGCGGGCAATCGCGCTTGTCCGACGTCCGCGAAGATGGTGCGCAGATCGCCGACCGCGCCGTCGACGTCGCGGACCGTCTTCGCGACGTTCGCGACGACGTGCTCGTCGTCGATGTCGCGCAGCGCACGCTCGATCGCGTGGATGGACGTCGTCGTCGTGTCGATGAGCTCGGGCAGGCGCTTCACCACCGCCTCGAGATCGTCGGTGAGCGACTTCAAAAACGACGCTGTCGATGGGATCGTGTTCGGCGGCGCGTTCGGGGGAAGCACCGCCGGATTCGTCTTCGGATCGAAGAAGTCGATGTCGACGAACTTCACGCCCGTGATGCCTTGCGTCCCGAGCTGCGTGCGGAGGTTCGGCGCAGGCGTCGCGAGCCCGAGCCGCCGCGCGTCCTTGCCGTCGAGCGAGAGCACCGCGTCGACGTACTGATTGTCCGGCGCGATGCGCACGTCGGACACGCTACCGACGAGCACGCCGCGGTAACGAACGGGCGCTCCGACGTCGAGACCGTTCACCGACTCGTCGAAGAACGTGTGGTACGTCACGACGTCCGATTTGCTGCGCCATCCGAGCGCGAAGAGCGTGACGACGACCGCAGCGACTCCGGCGAGCGTGAAGAGCCCGAGCTTGAAGTGACTCACGCGGCCTCCGCCGTTCGGTTGAAGAAGTCGTGGACGCGCGGCACCGTGCTCGCGCGAAGCTCGTTCGGCACACCGGTCGCGAGGATGCTCTTGCTGTCGCGGTCGAGAAGAATGCAGCGATCGACGATGGACAGAATGCTCGCGAGCTCGTGCGTCACGACGACGACGGTGAGGTTCATCGCGTCGCGGATGGTCTTGATGAGCCGATCGATTCCCGCGAGCGTGACGGGATCGAGACCGGACGACGGTTCGTCCAAGAAGAGCAGCCCGGGCTCGAGCGCCATCGCGCGCGCGATCGCCGCGCGCTTCGTCATGCCGCCGGAGAGCTCGGAGGGCATCTTGTGCTCGGCATCCTCGAGCCCCACGAGCCGCAGCTTCGCGCGGACCATCGCCTCGATCGCGTCGCGCGGGAGGGTCGACCACCGCTCGAGCGGGAGCGCGACGTTCTCGCCCACGGTCATCGATCCGAAGAGCGCGCCCTGTTGGAACATCACGCCGAACGCGGGCTTGTGACCCGTGAGGTGCGGCTCGCCCTCGCCTGCGATCGTGATCGTCCCGGCGAGCGGGCGTTCGAGCCCGATGAGCTCGCGCAGCAACGTCGTCTTTCCCGACGCGCTGCGACCGAGGATGCCGAAGATCTCGCCTTCGCGCACGACGAAGCTCGCGTGCTCGACGAGCACTTCGTCGCGGCTCCAGCCGATCGACACGTCGCGCGCTTCGATCAACGTCTTCGCGCTCATTGTCCGAGTGTCCTGAAGAGAACGGTGAAGAGCGTGTCGACGATGACGATCGCGAAGAGGCACGTGACGACCGTCGTCGTCGTGCTGCGCCCGACGCCCGCCGCGGAGCCGCGCGTCGAGAGACCTTGCTGGCACCCGACGAACGCGATCGCGATCGCGAACGCGACGCTCTTCACGAGGCCCGTCCACACGTCGTGCACGAAGACCGCCGTGCGCAGCTCCGCGAGATAACCGCGCGCGCTCACGTCGAGGCTCGACACGCCCACCGCGACGCCGCCGAGCACGCCGACGACGTCGCCGAGCAGCGTGAGCACGGGCGCGACGAGCGCGAGCACCACGACGCGCGGCAGGATCAAGTACGGCGTCGTCGAGAAGCCCATCGTGCGCAGCGCGTCGATCTCCTGCGAGACGGTCATCGTGCCGAGCTCCGCGGCGAACGACGCGCCCGAACGTCCGCTCATGATGATGGCGGTCATCAACGGCGCGAGCTCGCGCGTGACGGAGATCCCGACGACGTCGGCGACGTAGACGTTCGCGCCGTAGAGCTCGAGCTGCCGCGACGATTGGAACGCCATCACGAAGCCCACGAGGAAATTCAACAAGAGGACGATCGGGATTCCGTCGGCGCCGGCGCGCTCGGCGAGCGCGAGAAAGCCGCGCGATCCGAACGCCCGCGGCGCGCGCGCGAGATCGCCGGTCGCCGCGGTCACGTTGCCGACGAACGTCACCGCGCGACGAAAGCTGCGTCCGACGCGCTCGACGGACGCGCCGACGCGCGCGACGAGCCCCTCGCGCTTCGGCGGGAGCGGCGCGAACACGGGCGGCTCGTCGCCGCGATAGAGGTGAACCAGCGGCTTGAAGCGATCGGACGCGTTGACGATCTCGGCGCGCACGCCGCGTCGCGCGAGCTCGGCGCGCATGTCGACGATGAGCGCCATGACCGCGCCGTCGACGAACGCGACGTTGCCGAGATCGATGTCGAGCGTGGGGCTGGTGACGTTCGCGTCGCGGAGCTTCTTCCAGATCGTCGCCGCGTTTCCGATCCGGAGCTCGCCGCCGAGCCGAACGGCACGATCGTTCCATTCGACGACGGGTTCGAGCGAGCTCACGCGATCACCGAGTGCAATCGCCGCGCCCACCGCGATTGGCGCGCGTCACGCGTCGCGCGCGCGATGCGTTTGCGCATCGGCCGCACGCGGTGCGCCTCGCGCAGCGAACGCGAGGAATGCGTGAAACGCGAGCGCGAGCGAACCGTTGATCGCAAACGCCGTGCGCACGCCGATGCGCGACGCGACCACGCCCGTCACGAGGCTCCCGAGCGGAGCTCCCCCGCGGAGCGCGAGCGTGTACATGCTCGCGACGCGACCGCGGAAGCGGCCATCGATCGAGCTTTGCAAGAGCGAGTTCGACGCGGTGTTGCTCGCGACCATCGTGCCCGACGCGACGAAGAGGATCGCGAGCAGCCACGGGAAGCTGCGATCGATCCCCATCGCGACGACGAGCGCGCTCAGCACCATCGCGGAGATCGCCGCGAAGAGACGACGCTGCCGGTTCGTCTTGAGCGTGAGGACGACGCCCGACCCGACGAGCCCGCCAAACCCGAACACCGAGAGCGACCCGCCGAACGCGTCGCTCCCGAGGTGAAACGCTTCGCGCACGAGGAGCGGCAGAAACGCGATCGTCGGCATGCAGAACAAGCTCGTCACGATCACCGTCGCGAACGTGCGGCGGAGGCGCCGATGTTTCGCGACCGTGGTGAACGCTTCGAACAGCGACGCGCGCGCTTGCTCGCGTCGCGATCCTTTCGTCGGCGGAGGATCGGGCCTCGACGGGATTCGCACGAGGTACAGCGCGAGCAGGTACGGCGCGTACGAAGTCGCGTTGAGCGCGAAGCACACGATCGGTCCGAGCGTCGCCATCGCCGCGCCCGCGAGCATCGGTCCGAGCACGCGCGACAAGTTGAACTGCGCCGAATTGAGCGCGATGGCGCTCGGCACGTCCGCTTGTTCGACCGACGACGGAATCAGCGACGCGATCGAGGGCATCGACAGCGCGTCGGTCACGCCGACGACGAACGACAGCACGATGATCATCCACACTTGGATCTTCCCGAGCGCGAGGAGCGCGACGATGAGAATCGGGCAGACGATCTGAATGCTTTGGAAGAAGAGCGCCGTGCGTCGCCGATCGCGCCGGTCCGCGATGACTCCGCCGGCGAGGATGAGAAACCAAATCGGCGCGTCCGTGACGAACGAATCGAGCCCGAGCAAGATCGCCGAGTGCGAGAGCGAGAGCACGAGCCACGGCTCGGCGACCTGTTGCATCCACGTGCCCGTGTTCGAGAGCAGATTGCCGAACCACAAAATCGTGAAGTTGCGCGAGCGAAGCGCGCGGAGCATTCCGGTGGACGTCGCGCGCTCTGCGCTCACGTGCGCCGCACGAGCGTCACGCGCTTGAGCACCTCGACGAGCGCGAGATACGTGAACGTCGCGACGGCGAGGAACGCGAAGTACGACGGCGGAAGCGGAACGAAGCCGAGCCAATGCGCGAGCGGCGTGTACGGCAGGGCGCACGAGATCGCGACGATCGCGGTGGTCGTCGCCGCGAGCGCGCCACTCGGCCTGCTCTTGAACGGATTTTGGAACGTGCGGATCACGAAGATGACGAGCGTCTGCGTCGCGATCGACTCGACGAACCACCCCGTATGGAACTCGACCTCCGACGCGCGGAAGAAGTGGAGCATGACGTAGAACGTGAGAAAGTCGTAGAGCGAGCTTATCGGTCCGATGACGAGCATGAAGCGCTGGATGAACCGCACGTCCCATTTTTGCGGGCGGCGCAGGTAGCTCTCGTCGACGCGATCGGTGGGGATGGTGATCTGCGAGACGTCGTAGAGGAGGTTGTTCAACAAGATCTGCGTCGGGAGCATCGGCAAGAACGGGAGGACGAGCGTCGCGCCCGCCATGCTCAGCATGTTTCCGAAGTTCGAGCTCGTGCCCATCAAGAGGTACTTCGTGACGTTCCCGAACGCGCGGCGCCCGTGGATGATGCCGACGTGGAGCACGTGGAGGCCCTGCTCGAGCAGGATGACGTCGGCTGCCGCGCGCGCGACGTCCACCGCGTTCGCCACGGACAAGCCGACGTCGGCGGCGTGGAGGGAGGGCGCGTCGTTGATTCCGTCGCCGAGAAATCCGACGACGTGCCTTCGCTTCTTCAGCGCGAGCACGATTTGATTCTTCTGCGCGGGCGAGACGCGCGCGAAGACGTTCACTTGTTCGACGACGTGCTCGAGCGCGCCCTCCGTCATGCGCGCGAGATCGTCGCCGAGGACGACCTCGGTCGCGTCGATGCCGACGGCGTTGCACACGTAGCGCGCGACGATGTCGCTGTCGCCGGTCACCACGACGACGCGCACGCCGTCCGCGGCGAGCGCGCTCACCGCGTCCTTCGCGTCCGGGCGCGGGGGATCCGCGAACGCGACGAAGCCCGCGAGCTCGAGATCGTGCTCGTCGTCCTTGCCGTACGTCGCGCGATCTTCGATCGCGCGCGACGCCACGGCGAGCACGCGCTGACCACGCGACTCGAGCGAGGCGCACGTCGCGCGCGCGCGCTCGCGATCCGCGTCGGACATCGTCGTGAGCGCGAGAATTCCTTCCAGCGCGCCTTTCGTGACGAGCAAACACGTCGCGTCCCGCCGCACGACGATCGACACGCGACGCCGCTCGAAATCGAACGGGACCTCGTCGCGTTTTTCCCACCCCTCCCCCGCGTTCGCGCGCGGCTCGAGGAGCGCGGCGTCCAGCGGGCTGCGAATGCCGGTCTCGAACGCCGAGTTGAGCGCGGCGAACTCGGCGGCGCGATCGGACTCGGCGCCGAACGGATCGAGCGACGCGACGAGCGCCATCTTGCCGCTCGTGAGCGTGCCCGTTTTGTCGCTGCAGAGCACGTCGACGCCGCCGAGGTTCTGCATCGCGGAGAGCTTCTTGATGATCACCTTCTCGCGCGCGAGCGCGACCGCTCCCTTCGCGAGCGTGACGGACGTGATCATCGGCAAGAACTCGGGCGTGAGCCCGACGGCGAGCGCGACCGCGAAGAGCAGCGACTGCATCGCGTCGCGATGAAACGCGACGTTCACGACGAGGATGAACATCACGAGGAACACGACCGCGCGCATGATGAGCAAACCGAACTGGCGGATGCCGCGATCGAACTCGGTGATCGGCGGCGGCGCGGCGAGGCGCGACGCGAGCTCTCCGAATTGCGTGCGTGCGCCCGTCGCGTCGACCGTCGCGTCACCCGTGCCGCTGACGACCGACGTGCCGAGCAGCACCGGATTGCCCACCGTCTTCTCGACGGGGAACGATTCGCCGGTGAGCGCGGCCTCTTGCAAATGGAGATCGCGCGCGGCCACGAGCGTCGCGTCGGCGGGGACGAGATCGCCGGCGGTGAGACGCAGGAGATCGCCGGGCACGACCTCGCGCTGCGGGATCTCGCGCCAAACGCCGTCGCGCATCACCGTGGCCGTCGGCGCGACGCGCTCGCGCAGCGCGGCGGCCGCCTTCTCCGATCGGTACGTCTGCGTGAAGTTGATCGTCACGCCGACGAGCACGACGACGACGATGATCGAAGCGCCCGGCACGTCGCCCAAGAACGCGGACGCGGTCGCGGCGAAGAGCAAGATGAGGACGAGCGGATTCGTGAAGAGCATCGCGAAGGCCACGAAGGCCGAGCGCTCGTGCTTCGGGGCCGCGTCGTTCGCGCCGAATCGCTCGAGCCTCTCCGCAGCTTCGACCGAAGTAAGCCCGATCATGCGCGCCCAATTGCGACGCGCGTGCCACGCAAGACACGCGACCACATCGCGCAAGAATGCACGATGTTTGCGTTTCGGTGCATGCCCTGCATGCGCTGCGCAAAAATCGTTTCCTTGCGGTGTCGTTGCGCTGTGACTACGCCAGCGAGGTGGTCGAGCTCTTGCTGCGGTATCGGAAGGTCCTCGTCGCGACGACGCATCGGCTCGTCGCGCGCGACGCGCTCCTCGGCGCTGCGGTCGGCGCGCTGCTCTTCGCGACGATCCTCGCCGTCCCCTTCAAGCGCGAGATCGCGCGCGCTGCGTTTCACGCGCCGCGCGCGTTCGGTCCGTGCGCGGACGCGATCAACACGCTCGGCGGAGGGTGGGAGCTCGTCGTCGCGAGCGCGCTCCTCGCGCTCTGCGGCGTGATCGTGCGCTCGCGTCGGTTGATCGACACGGTGCTCGTCGTCGCTGCGGCGGGTGTCTGGTGCTACGCGCTCACGGCGCTCGGACAATTCGTGCTCTCCGAAGACCGTCCCATCGAAGGCGGCGCGATGCACTGGTTCGCCGGCTTCGGGCACGGCGTGTCCGGCCATGCGTCCGCGGCGGCGCTCGTTCCGTGGGCCGCGCGCGAAATCGTACGAACGCGAACGGCGCGCACGATCGCCGTCGCGCTCGCGATCGTGTGGCTCGTCGTCGTCGCGTGGTCGCGCGTCTGGCTCGGCATGCACCACGCGTGGAACGTGCTGCTCGGCGTCGCGATCGGCACGTGGACGGGACACGCGGCGTCCGCCGGTTTGCGCGACGTCGACGCGTAACCCTTTCGAAAACGAGAACTAGCGTGGGCGCGCAGCTTGCACCAAAGACTGGGATGGTCCCGGCGAAGCCGCGCCTGCGCGAGCACCCGATCGACTACGCGCTGCGCCTCTTCGGCGACGTGCGCGCGGGCGAAGCGGCGACGGTCATGCTCCTCGCGCTCAACGTCTTCTTGCTGCTCACCGCGTATTATTTGCTCAAGGTCGCGCGCGAGCCGCTCATCTTGCTCGGCGGCGGCGCGGAGGTGAAGAGCTACGCGTCCGTCGGGCAATCGATTTCGCTGATCTTCGTGGCGAATTTCTACGGTTGGCTCGCCGCGCGCGTCAACCGCATCACGCTCATCACGTGCGTCACGCTCTTCTTCATTACGAACCTCGTCATTTTTTGGCTGCTCGGCGTGCGCGGCGTTCCGCTGGGCGTTCCGTTTTTTCTTTGGGTCGGCATCTTCAACATCGTCACGATCGCGCAGTTCTGGAGCTTCGCGGCGGACACGTACGACGAAGAGCAAGGCAAGCGGCTCTTTCCGATCGTCGGCATCGGGAGCTCGGTCGGCGCGGTCGCGGGCGCGACGATCGCGGGACCGCTCATCCGCGGGCGCACGCCTTTTTTCTTGATGATCGTCGCCGCCGCGATCCTCCTCTCGACGCTCTTCGTGACGTATTTCGTCCACGTCCTCGAAGCGCGGCGACCGTCGCGCGAGCACGTGCACGAGCCCGTCGGGCGCGGCAACGCCTTCGCCCTCGTCGCGCGCGATCCGTACCTGCTCGTCTTCGCGATCCTCGTGCTCGTGCTCAACTACGTCACGAAGAGCGGCGACTACGTGCTCGACCGAATGCTGCTCGCGCAAGCGGGCGATCACGCGCACACGCTCGCGGTCTCGAAGTCCGAGTACATCGGCATGTTCAAGGCGCGCTACTTCGAGTGGATCAACGTGCTCGGCGTCGCGATGCAGATGTTCGTCGTCTCGCGCGTCGTGAAATATTTCGGGTTGCGCAAGGCGCTCGTCTTCGTGCCGCTCGCATCGACGTTGGGGTACAGCGTCGCGCTCGCGTTCCCGCTCATCCACGTGCTGCTCGTCGGGCGCGTCAGCGAGAGCAGCCTCGATTACTCGCTCTCGAACACCACGCAACAAACGCTCTGGCTGGTCACGTCGCGCGAGGCGAAGTACAAAGCGAAGCAGGTCATCGACACGTTCTTCAAGCGCGCCGGCGACACGTCGTCGGCCGCGGTCGTTTGGCTCGGCGCGCGCTACGCGTTCGAGACGCGCACGTTTCTGACCATCAACGTCGCGCTCTCGCTCGTTTGGGTCGCGCTCGCCTTGTGGCTCGGGCGGCGTTTCGAGAAACGCAGCACGGCGCCTGTTGCCAGTCCGGAGGGTCGATCGTAACGTCGCGCGCGTGAGTCACGAACGATTCCTCGATGTGTTGCATCTCGACGAGGCCGAGCTTCGCAGCCGGCGCGCGTTTTTCGAAATCGGCGACGACGATCTCGCGCGCCTCGCCTCGCTCGCGCCGCTCATGCAGAAGTTCTCCGACAAGATCGTCGACGGCTTCTACGCGCTTCTCCTCGGGCACCCGGACACGCGCGCGTTCTTGCACGACCCTGGGCTCGTCGCGCGCTTGAAGAAGCTCCAACGCGATTACTTCATGGCGCTCTTCGCCGGACGTCTTGACATCGCGTACGTCGCCGACCGTCTTCGCGTCGGCGCGGCGCACGAGCGCATCGGGCTCGCGCCGAAATGGTACATCGGCGCGTACCGCCGTTACTTGCAGCTCGTTCACGACATTCTGTACGCCGAGCTCCCCGCGGACGAAGCCGACCGCGCGTACGCGAGCGTGCTCAAGCTCGTCTCGTTCGACAAGGCGCTCGCGCTCGACACGTACATCGCGGCGAACCTCGAGACGCTCGGGCGACACCAAGCGGCGATCCGCGAGCTCTCGACGCCGGTCATCCGCGTTCACGATCAAATTCTGCTCTTGCCGGTGGTTGGCGCGATCGACAGCCTGCGCGCGCAGCAGATCATGGAGAGCGTGCTGGCGCGCGTCGTCGAAGAGCAAGCGCGCGTGCTCATCATCGACATCGCGGGCGTGCCCGTCGTCGACACGAAGGTCGCGGACAACCTGATCAAGACGACCGCCGCCGTCAACTTGCTCGGCTCGCAGACGATCCTCACGGGCATCAGCGCGCAGGTCGCGCGCACGATCATCCAGCTCGGGCTCGACATCTCCACCATCAAGACGCTCAACAAGCTCGCCGACGGCCTCGAGCACGCGCTCGCGCTCGTCGGCAAGAGCGTCGCCACGAAACAGGCCTGAGCGTGGCCGGCGCGATTCCGATCCTCAAGCTCGGCACCACGTTGCTCGTCACGGTGCACGTCGATCTCGACGACGCCGTCGCGCAGTCGCTGCAAGGCGATCTGCTTGCGACGATCGAGCATCACAGCGCGCGCGGCATCGTGATCGACATCACCGGTCTCGACACCGTCGACAGCTACGTCGCGCGCATCCTCGCGGAGACGGGACGCATGGCGAAATTGATGGGCGCCGACACGGTGCTCGTCGGGATGCGCCCCGAGTTCGCGGCGACGCTCGTGCGCATGGGTTACGCGATGACCGGCACGCGCACCGCGCTCAGCCTCGAAGACGGGCTCGCGATGCTGGGCCAGAAGCTCGTCAGCGGGTGACGCATGGAGACTCGCTCGCTCTCGCGCCTTGAGATGAAGATCGATGCGGAGGACGACGTCGTCACCGTGCGCAAGCGCGTGCGTGCGCTCGCGCAAGAGCAGCGCTTCGACACCTTCGCCATCGCCGCCGTGACGACCGCTGCCTCCGAGCTCACGCGCAACGTCTGGGTGCACGCGAGATCCGGCAAGGCGACGATCGAGATCGTCGCGGACGAGCGGCATCGCACGGGGCTTCGCGTGACCTTCACCGACACCGGCCCGGGAATCCCGGACATCGAGCGCGTCATGCGCGGCGGCTACAGCACCGCGAAGTCGCTCGGCCTCGGGCTCTCGGGGAGCAAGCGGCTCGTGGACGAATTTTCGATCGAATCGCAGGTCGGAAGCGGCACGATGATTACGTTCGTCAAATGGAAGCCCTTCTGATCGAGCGTTGGCTGAACGGCGCAGACGCGATCAAAGTCATCGACGAAGCTTCCGTGTCCGTCGTGCGCGAGCGCGTGCGCGCGGCGGGCGCCGCGGCAGGTCTCGACGAGACGCGCACCGCGAGCCTCGTGAACGTCGCGAGCGAGCTCGCGCACAACCAGCTGGCTCACGCGACGAGCGGCGAGATCACGCTGCGCGTGGTCTCTCGCGCGGGCGTCGCGGGCCTCGAGGTCGTCGCCGCGGATAGCGGCGCGGGCATCGCGGATCCCGCGCGCGCTCTCCGCGGAGAGCGCACGCGCGCCGGCTCGCTCGGGATCGGCCTCGCCGCAGTGTGCGAGCTCGCCGACGAAGTGGACTTCGACGTGCGCTTGGGCGAAGGCACGTGCGTCGCGGCGCGGAAATTCGCGGCGGATGGCGCCCGTCGCAGGTGCGTCGGAATCCTCGGACGACCCATCGACGGCGAGAAGCGCGCCGGCGACGACGCCGCGTTCGTTCGCGCGGACGACGCGCTCACCATCGCGCTGATGGACGGGCTCGGTCACGGGATCGAAGCGCGCGACGCCGCGGTGCGCGCGGTGAACGCGGCGATGGCGAGCGCGTTTGACGCGTCGATCGAAGAAGTGAACGCAGCGACGATCGGAACGCGCGGCGCCGTGGGCGCGATCGCGCGCATCGACCGCGCGAACGCGGTCGACCTGCGCATGATCGGAAATGTCAGCGCGTATGTTTGCGCGCGACACCAAACGCGACGGCACATCGGGAGCTCGCGCGTTTTTGGAGCGCGCCAGGGCGTGCGCGACGCGCGCGAGAACGAGACCATCGCGCTCGGCGAAGTGCTCGTCTTCTTCTCCGATGGGTTGAGCTCGAAGGTCTCGCTCGAGCACGAAGACACGCTGCTTCACGCTCATCCGATCGTCATCGCGCAGACGGTGCTCGAGCGATTCGGCACGTCGCGCGACGACGCCACCGTGCTCGTCGTGAAGTGATCGCTCAGAACGCGACCGGCACGCCGAGCGCCATGCGGAACGAGTCCACCTGCGTCCCGTGGTCGAACGTCTCCGTTCCGAACCCGATGAGGAGCTCGAGCGGCGGATCGCTCGTCGTCGCCGCGATGCCGAGCGACGCCGACAGACGCAAAAGCCCCGGCTTGAAATCGTCGAGGTGCGCGCCGAACACGTCGCCGACCGCGGCTTGCATCATCCCGTTGAACCACACGCCGATCGGCCACGTGTAGCGCACCTCCGCGACGACCGCGCTGCGATCGACGAGCCGTCCCGGAAAATAACCGTGCATCCACTTGTCGCCGCCGAGCGTGACGAGCTCGGTGAACGGGATGGTCGCGCCGCCCATCGGATCGGCGAACTGCGCCGCGGCGCTGAAGGCGAGCAGGCGTCCGTGATCGTTGAGGTCGAAGATCGCGCTCGCCCCGATGCCGTAGCGAATCCATCCGCCGCTCGCGCCGTGCTCGACGTCGCCGCCGAGCTCGTCCTCGCTCTCGATGCGCACGCCGGAGCCGTGCGTGGTCGACGCGCGCGTGTCGACGATGACGTGCGCGCGCTCGTACGGCTCGAGGTAACCGCGGTTGAACCCTGGCGGCAGCGCGAACACGCCGTTCGCGGCGGATTGTTCGACGCTTGGATCGTCGCCGTAGTGGCCGTGGAAGAGATCCACCTTGCGGAGGCCGAGCGTCGTTTCGAATTTGCTCGAGCGCCACGGCGTTTGCTCGAACGTCGCGTTCGCGTCGAACGCGTTCTTCGTGTAGCGACTCTCGTTCGTCTGGAGCGAGCTCGGACCGATTCCGTAGAACACGTTGTCGGGACGCTCGAGCGCCGCGACGCGGACGCCGATCGCGCGGTGCGCGTCGATGCGGTAGCGATCGGTGATCGATCCCGAGAGCCAGTCCGTCGGCCAGCCCTCGTAGTGCAAACGGAGACCGTTGCCCGTGACGATCGCGTCGTCCCAAAAACCGTAGATGCCGATGCTCGGGTTGAAGCCGAACTCGACGAGCCCGACCGGCGTGAAGCCGAGCTTGTGATGGAAGCCGAACGCGAAAAAATCGTGGACCTTGCGCGGCAAGTCCGCGTGCTCGGCGGCGACCATCGCGGCGCCGATGGGTCGCCTCAGAAGGTACTCGCTCGTGAAATAAAGCGGCGACAGCACGGCGCGCGCGATCCAAACGCCCGCGTTGTCGGAGTCGTCGCGCGGCAGACCGTCGTAGTCGGGCAGCGCGCGCTTCGGCGACTGCGCGCCGTCGTCGGCGAGGACGCTCGGCGCAACGACGGCTACGGCGAGCGCGAGCAGCCAGCGAGCGAAACGACGCACGGCGACCACACTTGCACTGCACATGCCGCGTAGCAATGCAATCGATGCGTCGAACGCAACCGCCATCGAATGCGCGCGGATTCCACCGCGTTGAAGCCACTCCACCGCGTTTTGTCGCGGAGCGCGCCGCGCGCAGAATGCGCAAATGCGCACGGCGTTCGCGCGCAGCGCTGGTCGCACGCTTGCAACACGCGATAGAGGAATGTCTCCGTGAGGTCGAAGGTCGCTCTCCTTTCTTCGTGGTTCTTCGTCACCGTCGCGACGCTGTGGATCATCAAATCGGTGCGCGTCGCCGCGCTCGTCGCGGTGCTCGGCGCGCGCGAAACGCCGTACGTGCGCCTCGCGAGCGTGGGGGTGGTGGCCGTCGTCGTGCTCGTGTATTCGGCGGCGACCGGGCGCCTCACGCGAGTCCAGCTCGTGCGCGCGACGTGCGCGGCGTTCGGCGTCGCGCTCGCCGCGTTCTGGCTCGTCGGCCGCGCGTACGGCGAAGCGATCGCGGACTCGCGCGCGTTCATCTGGGCGATCTACATCCTCGTCGATGTCTACAGCGTCGTCATGATCGAGATGTTCTGGACGTACTGCAACGACGTCGTCGACGAAAACGAGGCGAAGAAATCGTACGGCGCGATCGGGCTTGGCGGAATCCTCGGCGGCGTCGCGGGCGGCGCGTTCGTCGACCTTCTCGTGCGCGGCGTCGGCTCGCTGAACTTGCTCCTCGTCGCGGCGGGTTTCGTCGCGGTGTGCGCTGCGCTGGGGAGCATCACCGAGCGCGTGCTGCGTCCGCCGCCGCGCGTCCCGTCGCGTTCCGCCGTCGGCTCCGCGCTCGAGGGCGTCTACGAAGTCGGCCGAAGCCGTTACCTCTTGCTGCTCGTCGCGATCGTCGTCGCGTACGAGGTCACGGCGACGTTTTGCGACTACGGCGTGAACGTGCTCTTCGAGCGCGCGCACCTGACCGAGCTCGAGCTCACGCGGCTCTACGGGAGGCTCGGATGGATCTCGAGCGCGATGGCGATCGTCGTGCAGGTGATCGTGGTTCCGCTGCTCCTGCCGTCGCGTCGCGTCGCGCTTCTCCTCACGCCGCTCGCGCTGCTCGCGAGCATCGTCGGCGTCGTGATTCTTCCCGTCGTCGCGACCGCGTTCATCATGGCGGCGGTCGATCGCGGCTTCAACTATTCGTTGCAACAAGCGACGCGTGAATCGCTCTACGTGCCGCTCACCGACGTGCAGAAATACAAAGCGAAGGCGTTCATCGACATGTTCGTCGATCGCGCGGCGAAAGCCCTCGGGTCCATCGCGCTGCTCGTGCTCATCGCCTTTCAAGGCGAGAGCGTGCGCGGCGCGCTCGTGCTCAGCTTCGGCTCGATGGCGCTTTGGCTCGGCGCCGCACGAAAGCTAGGAACGTACCGATGAAGAACTCCGACGCACGCCACTACCACGACGTCGTCGACGCGCACCGCGACGGCGGCAGAATCGTGAACGTGCTTCTCGGCGGACAAGACGGGCTCGTCAACGTGCTCGGCGTCGTGCTCGGTGTGGCCGCTGCGACGCACTCGACGCGCGTCGTCGTCACCGCGGCGCTCGCCGCCGCGCTCGCGGAGTCCATCTCGATGGGCGCCGTGGCGTTCACGACGTCGCGCGCGCAGAGCGCCCAGTTCGCGAGCGAGCGGGCGCGCGAACGACGACACATCGAGCGCGTTCCAGAGCTCGAGCGCGACGAAGTGCGCGCGCTCTACGCGAAGAAGGGATTCTCCGGCGAGCTCCTCGAGCGCGTCGTCGACACGATCACGCGCGACAAGGACGTCTGGATCGCCGTGATGATGTCCGAGGAGCACAAACTTCAGGACATCGATCGACGTTCGAGCGCGCGCGCCGCGATCGAGGTCGGATTCGCGTCGCTCTTCGGCTCGCTGCTGCCGCTCGTCCCGTTCGCGTTCGCGCCCGCCGCGTTCGCCACGCCGCTCGCGATCGTCGTCGGCGCGGCGACGCTCTTCGCGTTCGGCGCGTACAAGGCGCGGAAGACGGTCGGAAGCGCGTGGCGCGGAGGGCTCGTGCTGATGCTCGTCGGCCTCGCTGCGGCGTTCGCGGGATACGCGATCGGCGCGCTGCTCAGCGTGCGCGTTTGAGCGGCGCGCTCACGACGACGGGGTGAACGCGAAGAGCTGGACGTTGACCTGCCCGTTGACGACGATGCCGGTGACGGTGGACGTCGCGACGATGCTTCCATCGGCGCGTTCCAGCGTGCCGGTCGCCGAGTACGTTCCGCGTCCGATCGTGACGATCGCCGAGCTCGCGGAGCAAGCGTCCGTTTCGGTGTGAACGACCTCGTTGTCGCTGTTCTCGACGCTGATCGCGACTTGCGTCGCGTCGGCGGCGTCGCACGACGCCTGATCGATCGCGGAGTCGTCGATGCGCCATACGAACTCGATGCTGCCGCTCGAGGGAGCTCCACACCCGATGGTCGCGAGGATCGCGACGCCGACGATTCGATGCATGAACGCCATGCCGTTGAAGATTGCAGACGCCGTGCCGAACGAAACGTCCGCGTCTTGCGTCATCGCGCGCCGCACGCGGTGCGCGCCGCGCGCAAACGCGGCGGTCAGCGCTCCCAGTACGGGAGGTAAATTTGCGGATCGCTCGTGACTTCGACGTGGAACGAACCGAGCGCGAGCGGCGCGAAACCCGCGAACGCGATCTCGGGCTCGATGTCGAACGTTCCGCGGACGTCGATGACGCACGTGACGGGGACGTTTGCGAATGCGCTCGCGCCGCCTTCGAGCGCGCTCGGGAGATCGACCGCGTGCGTGCTCGTGCACGAGAGCGGCTGGTGCTCCTTGAAGACGCGGAACGTGATCTGCGCGGCGGGAACGCTCGCGATGCTCGGCGTGACGTTCGTCACGCGCAGCGCGACGCTGAAGGAGCCAGACTGCCAATCGCGCGCGGTGTAACGAAGTTGTTTTGGCGCGCCGCCGATCGCGACGACGAACGCGCTCGCGTCGACCCGCGCGGGCATCACGTCGTGCGTCGGCACGACGCGCAGCGCGACGGGATGACTCGCGGTCACGCCGGCGTACGCGGTCGTGACGTCGATCGTGTAATCGCCGACGAGGGGGAGCGAGCACAGGTTGCGCGTGATCGTCGCCGTCGTGCGCGCCGCGATCCACTGCGACGCGCGACCGACGTGCTCGTCGCGAAGACGACAGGGCATCGACGTCGCGCCGAAGCGCGCGCGTGCGTCGACGGAGATCGCGGACGCGTCGATCACGCGATCGGTCCCGTTGACGACGTCGATCGCGATTTCGGCGAGCTCGCTACCCAGCACGTCGCTGCGATAGCGCAACTCGGACGGCGCGTGCACGATCGTCGTCACGCCCTCTGCTGCGTTCGGCGCGCTGCTCGCTGCGGGCTGCGCGGGAGCGACGGGCTCCGCGCACGCGAGCGCTCCAGCGAACAGCAGCGAGCGCTTCACGACGACTCGAGCGCGCGCCACTGCTCGTCGAGCGAGCGCCGTTCGGCCGGCGAGAGGCGCTCGGCGAGCTGCTCGAGCAACGTGGCTTCGTCGAGCGAATGCTTCGCGTAGAGCGTTTGGAACTTCGCGTACGCGGCGCGCGCCGTCGCCGGCGAGGCGTGTTTGATCGCGTGCGCGAGGCGCACGATGCTCGCGCAGAGCGCGTCGTGCGCTTCGATCAGCGCGTCGACCGCGGGCGCGGACGCCGCGTCGCGCTCGCGGATGAACGGGAAGAGCACTTCCTCTTCGTTGGCGAAGTGATCGAGGAGCTGGTCGCGAAACTCCTCGACGCGCGCGACGAGCTGCGCGTCGTGCGCGTCTCCGTCGACGAGCCGACGGAGCGTGAGCATCGAGCTCGCGAGGTGAGCGTGCGAATGTTCGAAGCGGCGGATCGAGTCACTCAACGGTGTGCTCCGTGTCGTATTGCGTCGCCGCGAGGAAGCGTTTGGTCGAGGAGGGATGCCGCGCTGGCAACCCGAGCAAGCCTCGCACGACGTCGAGCGACGAGAGCATCCCGATTGCTTCGCCGTCCGAGCCGACGACGACCAAATGGTGCAGGTTTTCGCTCGCGAGCGCGCGCGCCGCCTCGTCGATCGACGCGCCTCCCGCGATCGTCTTCACGACCCGGCGCGATGGCTCCTTGCGGCGCGCGGACAAGTCGCGCAGCGTGACCACGCCGACGGGGCGATGATCGTCGTCGAGGATCGGAATCGCGGTCACACCGAAATCGAGCATCGGCTTGAGCGCGACGTCGAGGCGATCACCCTCGCGCAAGTACACCAGGTCCGTGTTCATGTAGTCGCAAACGAGCGACGTGACGGGCGTGTTCATGACGGCGCTCCCGTGAGCTCTTCCACCGCGGTTCGCATTTCACTCCCGACGTGCGGGACGTTGTCGACGACGAGCTCGAGCGGCAGGTGCGCGTAGACGCCGTGACACCGCCCGACGAGCACGTCGGTGCGTCCAGCCATCGCGGCGTGCGCGGCGTGGCGCGCGAGCTCGGTGCAATAAATCGCGTCGCACGCGTTCGCCGGTGCCGCGCGGATCGTGTAGCTCGGGTCGATGTACTTCACGGCGATCGAGGTCGACGTGCGCGCGAAGTGGCGCTCGATCGCGTCGCACAGCCACGGTCCCACGTCCGTCGCGCGCCCGTAGCGCGCGTTGCCCGACGCGTCGTGCGCCACGTGCTTCGCGATCTGCGCGGCGCACCCTTCGGCCACGACGATCACCGCGTGCGCGCGGTGCGCGAGCCTCCGCTCGAGCCGGTGCAAGAGCCCGCCGTCTCCATCGAGCGTGAGGGACGCTTCGGGCAAGAGGACGAAATTGGCTTCGCCGCTCGCGAGCGCCGCGCTCGCCGCGACGAACCCTGCGTCGCGCCCCATGAGCTTCACCACGCCGATTCCGTTGCGCGCGCCGAGCGCCTCGACGTGCGCGGCGTCGATCGCTTCGCGTGCGTGCTCGACCGCGGTGTCGAACCCGAAGGACTTGTCGATGAACGCGACGTCGTCGTCGATCGTCTTCGGGATGGTCACCACCGCGATGCGCGCGCGTCGCCGTGTGATTTCGGCGACGACGTCGCGCGCGGCGCGCATCGTGCCGTTGCCGCCGACCATGAAGAGCACCGAAATCCCGCGGCGCTCCAGCGCATCGACCATCGCCGCCGTGTCCTGACGACCGCGCGACGATCCGAGGACGCTCCCGCCGAGTCGATGCACGTGACGCACGACCTCCGGCGTGAAGCGGAGCGGCTCGATGGTCCGCTCGGACGCGATGCCCTCGAGCCCGTAGCGAAAGCCGATCACCTCGCGCACGCCGTAGTTGTGATGAAGCTCCAAGAAGAGCGCGCGCAGCGCGTTGTTGATTCCGGGGCAGAGGCCGCCGCACGTGACGACGCCGACGTTCGTCACGGTCGGGTCGAAGAAGAGCTTCGCGCGCGGACCTGCGCACTCGAACGAGAGGGCGTCCGCGGCTGCGCTGCGCGACAAGAGCGGCGAAGCGAACGTGAGCGCGTCGTCGGCGACGAACTCCACGTGAAGCGACGAATCGAAGGTCGGTGTGCCGAGTTGCATGGCGTCTCCAAAAGCGACGACCGTGCCATCCAAAAGCGCGCGGAGTCGGCGCCAGTTGCGCGCGACGCGCGCAGCTTGGGCGCGCCGGGCGAACGCTTTGCGGGCTACTTTCGGCGCGCTTCGACTTCGACGACGCGCTTCATCGTCCGGACGAGCGCGTCGGGGCTCAGGCTGATCGAATCGATGCCGCGCTCGACGAGGAACGCCGCGAAGTCCGGGTAGTCGCTCGGCGCCTGCCCGCAGATCCCCACCTTGCGTTGGTGCGCGTGCGCGACCTCGATGAGCTTCGCGCAAGACCACTTCACGGCGTCGTTGCGCTCGTCGAAGAGCGGCGCGACGGTCGCGGAGTCGCGATCGATTCCGAGCGTGAGCTGCGTGAGATCGTTCGAGCCGATCGAGAAGCCGTCGAAGATCTTCGCGAACTCTTCCGCGAGCAGGATGTTCGACGGGATCTCCGCCATGACGTACACCTCGAGCCCGTTCTTGCCGCGCTCGAGCCCGCCTTCGCGCATCGTGTCGAGCACGCGCCGCCCCTCCGCGGGCGTGCGACAGAACGGGACCATCACCTTGAGGTTCGTGAAGCCGAGCACGTCGCGCACGCGCTTGATCGCGGCGACCTCGAGCAAGAATCCGTCTTTGTAGCGCTCGTTGTAGTAACGACTCGCGCCGCGAAAACCGAGCATCGGGTTCTCTTCGACGGGCTCGAAGGGCTCGCCACCGACGAGGCGCGCGTATTCGTTGGTCTTGAAGTCGCTGAAGCGGAGGATCACCTCGCGCGGGTGGAACGCGGCGGCGATCGTCGCGACGCCTTGCGACAAGCGGTCGACGAAGTACGCCGTCTTGTCCGCGTATCCGCTGGTCACGCGATCGACCGCCGCCTTGATCGACCCCGGCAGCGTGTCGTAGCGCGTGAGCGCGAGCGGATGCACGCCGACCCAGCTCGCGAACACGAACTCCATTCGCGCGAGCCCGACGCCGTCGCTCGGCAGGAGCGAGCTCTTCATCGCTTGATCGGGGTCGCCGACGTTGAGCATGATCTTCGTGCTCGGACGCTTCATCGTCGTCGGATCGATCACCTCGACGCGGAACGGTCGCTTGCCGTCGTAGACGTTGCCGATCTCGCCTTCGGCGCACGAGACGGTGACCATCGTGTGATCGTGGAGGAGGGTCATCGCGTTCGTCGCGCCGACGACGGCGGGAATGCCGAGCTCGCGCGCGACGATCGCGGCGTGCGACGTGCGCCCGCCGTGCTCGGTGACGATCGCGGCCGCGACGCGCATGATCGGCTCCCAATCCGGATCCGTCGACTCCGTGACGAGCACCTCGCCCGGTTTGAACTCGGCGATGAGGCGCGGATCGCGGATGACGCGCACCTCGCCTTGCGCGACGCCGTCACCCACCGCGAGCCCGTTCACCCGCGCCTTCGCGCCCGGTTCGATCTCGTAGAGACGCAGCGTCGGCGCGGCGCGTCGACTGTGCACCGTCTCCGGGCGCGCTTGCACGATGAAGAGATCCCCGCTCGCGCCGTCCTTCGCCCACTCGATATCCATCGGCGTGTCTTGACCGCGCTCGTGCGTGTAGTGCTCCTCGATTTCGATCGACCAGCGCGCGAGCGTGAGGACGTCTTCGTCGGAGAGCGAGAGCTTCGCGCGCTCGTCGTCCGGAACGCGCTCGTCGCGCACTTGTTTGTGGCCGCCGTTGTCGTAGACGAGGCGGACTTCTTTCGTACCGACCTTCTTGCGCACGAGCGACGGGAACCCCTTCGCGAGCGTCGCCTTGTGCACGTAGAACTGATCGGGCAGCACACGTCCTTGCACGACGCTCTCGCCGAGACCCCAGCTCGACGTCACGAGCACGACGCCGCGATGACCGGTGTCGGGATCGAGCGTGAAGATCACGCCCGCGCTCGCGAGATCCGAGCGCACCATCTTCTGCACGCCGACCGAGAGCGCGACCTTGGCGTCGTCGAAGCCCATGTCGAGTCGGTAGTGAATCGCGCGCGGTGAGAACAAGCTCGCGTACGCCTTGCGCACGGCGGTGACGACGTCCCCCTCCCCGCGCACGTTGAGGTACGTCTCTTGTTGTCCGGCGAAGCTCGCGTTCGGAAGATCCTCGGACGTCGCCGACGAGCGCACCGCGACGTCGGTCGCGTCCTCGCCGTACGCGCGCGAGAGCTCCGCGTACGCGCGATCGATCTCGTCGACGAGCGCGCGCGGCATCGGCGCGGCGAGCACCATGCGTCGAATCCGCTCCGACGCTTCGGTGAGCGCGGTCGCGTCGCGTCGATCGACCTTCGCGAGCACGTCGCGAATCGCGCCGCCGACGCTCGACTCCGCGAGGAACGCGCGGTACCCGTCCGTCGTCACCGCGAATCCGTTCGGCACGCGCACGCCGAGCGGCACGAGCTTCGTGATCATCTCGCCGAGCGACGCGTTCTTGCCGCCGACGAGCGCGACGTCGTTCATGCCGACGTCGCGAAACGCGCGAATGAGCTTCATCGCGCGGGCTTCTTCGGAATGACGTGCCCGGCCTTGCGCGCCTTCGAAATCTGAATCGCGCGCTCTTGGCGCATCGCGGCGGTCTTCGTCGGGTGGCGTCCGAGCACGCGCGTACCCGCGCTGTCATAGAGGATCCATTCTTTTCCGATGTGCTTGATCATGATCGCCTCCGCGGGAGAAGCGCGACGCCGAGCTCGTCGGCGCCGCGCGTTCCGTCCGTCGTTCAGGACTTCTTCGACTGCGTTTGAATCGGGATTTTCTTCGACTGCGCTTCTTGCGATTTGCGCACGGTGAGCGTCAGCACGCCGTCTTGGAGATCCGCGTGCGTGCTCGCCGCGTCGATGCCCTCGGGCAGCGTGAACGAACGCGTGAACGAGCCGTACGAGCGCTCGTAGGTGTACTGCCGCTCGGTCTTCTCTTCTTTTTCTTCGTCACGCTTGCCGGTCACGGTCAGGCGCGTTCCGTTCACGGTGACCTCGATGTCGTTTTCCTTCACGCCCGGCACGTCCGCTTTGAAGACGTACGCGTCCTTCGTTTCGGTCACGTCGAACGCGGGCGAGAACTCCGCGATCTCGGGCCACGCCGGCGTCATTTCGCGAAACGGATCCCAATTCATGAGATCGCGCATCATGCGGAGCGGGTGCATGCGCTCGCGCGTCGTCGGTTGCGTCGTCGTCGTCCCTGCGTGCTTTCGCACTTCGATGTTGGCCATGATTGCCTCCTGCGCGCGCTCTCGAGCACGCCGCGTGCCTCGCGTGATTTCCGCGGTTTCGCGCCGCTTGGCGCGCAACGCGATCGCGCGCGGCTGCAAAGCGCGCGTCCCGCGCCTCAACCCGATCGCGGAAACTTCAGCGTGAACGCCGTGCCTTCGTTTTCCGCCGTGACGAGCGTGACCGAGCCCGCGTGCCTCCGCATGCACGCGTACACCATCGCGAGACCGAGACCGGTGCCCGCGTCACCCTTCGTCGTGAAGAACGGCTCGAACACGCGGCGCTCGACCTCGGGCGGCATCCCGGGACCGTCGTCGGACACTTCGATTTGGACGTCGCCGTCGGTCGTGCGCGTGCGCACCGTGACCGCGCCGCCGCGGTCGGTGAGCACGTCGATCGCGTTCATGAGCAGGTTGACCACCGCGCTGACGACCTCTTCGCGGTGCCCGACGATTTGCGCGTTCGCGGCGAGCTCGGCCACGATGCGCGGCGGGCGCGACGTCGAGCGCGAGAGGCGCGGCTTGGCGATCGTGATCGCCTCTTCGACCCCGGCGTCCACGTCGAACGCGCGCGCCGATGCCTCCGCGTCTTGGCGGCCGTAATCGCGGAGGCGTTCGATCGTGCGCACGCCGCGCCGGAGGCCCTCTTTGATTTCGATCGCGGCCGCGGCGACGTCCTCCGTCTTTCCCTTCGCGTTCGCGCGCTCGATCAGCTGCAGGTGGAGCGACAGCGGGTTGAGCACGTTCTTCAAATCGTGCGCGACGCCCGCCGCCATCTCGCCGAGCGCGCGGAGCTTCTCGCCTTGCGCGAGCGCGCGCTGCGTGTCGCGAAGCTCCTCGTGCGCGTGCGTCAGCGCGTCCAATCGGAAGTTCTTCTCGAGGACGGTCGCCGTGAGATCCGCGAGCGACTCGACGACGTCGAGCGCCTCGCGATCGACGCGCTCAGCCTCCCGATGCGAGAAGACGAGCACGCCGAAGAGCCCACGGTCGCTGATCATCGGAAGCGCCCGAACGACGAAACCGGGACGCTGGAACGTGCGCGTCACGTCGGCGACGTCGTCGATCTCGCCGCTCCACGCCGCGAGCCGCTCGTCCACGCCTTGAGACGCAACCACACGCCCAACCCCGTCGGCGCCGACTTCGATCGCCGCCGCCGAGCTCGCATGCGCGACCTCGATCGCGGCTGTCACGAGCTCTGCGAAGACATCGGCTCCGGCGGTCGCATCCGCCACCAACCGACTGAAGCGCCGCAGGACGCCGTACATGGCCGCATGCTGCAACGCAGCAAGCCCGTTCGCAACGACATTACGACACGATTGCGCGGCTCAGCGGTGGGACACGCAGTCATTGCGTCGTCTTCGAGGGGACGACGAGCACGGGATGGGTCGATGTGCGCACCACTTTTTCCGCCACGCTCCCGAGCATCACGCGCGCGACGCCCGTGCGTCCGTGCGTCCCGATCACGATGAGATCGACGTTGCGCTCGTCGGCGACGCGTTGAATTTCGCGCCACGCTCTGCCTTCGCACAAGACGGGCTCGATCGAGACGCCGCGCGCCGCTTGACGGTTGCACAAATCGTGGAGCGCCTTCCTCGCGGCCTCCTCGATTTGCGACGCGAGCCCGGGCGGCGTGGGCACGAACGCATCTGGATACGGATAGACGGGGATTTCGTATGCGTGAACGACGATGAGCTTCGCGCCCGACGAACGCGCGATGTCCATCGCGTGCTCGAGCGCGATGTTCGCGGCCTCGCTGAAATCGGTCGCCACGAGGATGTTCTTCGGCGGTGTCATACGCACGAGTCGTAGCACCGCGCGTGCCGCGCGAAATGGTAAGTGCGGCTGACGTCCCCATACGGGCGGCCGTGCGCGTTTTGCGTTCGTCGGTGCGTGCGTTGCGCGCTTCAGGGCGGACGCCGCGGGCGCCCCACGCGACGATGACGACTCCCCGCCTGCGGCGGCGTGAGCAGATCCTCGAGCGGCACGTGCAACGCGTTTGCGATGCGCGCGAGCGAGTGGAGCGTGATGTTGCGACCCCCTTCGAGCTGAGACACCCACTGAAACGAGGTCCCGAGCGCGACGCCGAACTGCTCCTGCGTGAGCCCGCTCGCTTTGCGGAGCTCCGCGATGCGACGGCCGACGTCCTGACACACGCGTTCCGGATCGAGCCGCCGCACGCCGATACCGTGCCCTTTGAGCTTTCGTGCAAAAATAAAGAACTAGATTTAGTTTGCCCTTCCCTTCAATGGGGGTCATCCCGACCGTTCAAACGAGTGTGAAACCGCGAACACCAAGAGGAGGGCGTGCGTGCGGCAATCGCCAGTGACGAGCAAACGGCGAAGCGTTCTCGAAGAGTGGATGGCGCGCGACGAGGAGATTGCCTCGCTCACCCGCCGAATCCAGCGCATCCAGCGGCAGCTGCGCGAGGCCGCGTCACCGAAGACATGGAGGCTCTACCTGAAGCTCGAGGAGCACACGAACGCACGGCATCGTCGCGTCGTCGAACGCGCGCTGATGACGTCGGGACGGCGCGGTCTTACGGAACGTTGAACACGACGGCTCGCGCGACGACCTCGTCTTTGGTCACGTCGAGCTGCGAGAGCACGATGGGCGTTCCGAGGACGTTGCCGTTCGCGTCTTCGAGCGTGAGCGTCACGTCGTACGTGTCGTAATCCACGTGAACGACGCCGTCGTCGCTCGTGCAGGCGAACGAGAACGATGCGTGCGATCCGTCGGTGTCGCTCGTGAGCGTCATGTCGACGCGGCTCGCGCCGACGTCCGCGCACGTGACTTGGGCGCCTTGCGTCTCGATGGCCCAATCGATCTCGAGATCCTTGGCGCTGAGCGAGCACGCAGAGCGCGCGAGCACGAGGAGCGCGAGCACGATGCGCTTCATGGGACCTGCGGGATCGTGTGGCGTGCGTCGCGCGGCGGCGTTTCGGTGAACGACACGGCGATCACGACGAGCGCAGCGACCAGCGCGGGCCACGCGAGCCAAGGCAACGGGCGGAGCGCGACGAGCGCAACGACGGCCGCGACGAGCGCGAGCGACGCGAGCAAGAGAACCGCGACCCGCATCGCGCGATACGACGCAGGCGCGAACGCGCGGAGGAGCGACGCCCCGAGAAACGCGGCGAACGCGAGCGACGGCGCGACGAGCCACAACGGAGCGCCCGCAGGCGGCACGATCGCGATGAGCGCGAGCACCGCGAGCACGAGCGACACGAGCGCGCGAACGGCGAGCTGCACGACTCACTCCGGAGAAGGACGCTTAAGCTTGTCGGAGATCGTCGCGACGGCGGTCGCCGCGGCGAGCGCGAGCGCGATCGTCGACAACACGAGCGTCACCGGCAATCGGCGCGTGCGCGGAAACAGGCTGAATTGAACGGACAGGCTCGGGATGCTTTTCATGTGGACCTCATCGCAACGAGACCGAGCAAAGGACGCGCCACGCGTGTTTGTCGGCGTGGGAAGCAGCGTCGTGCGCTGCGCTTGCCGCCCGCGCGCGCCACTTGCGTGCGGGTCACTTGCCGCTCGCGGGGAAATGCGCGGCGATCGCGCGGAGCTTTCGCACGTCCTCTGCGAGCGCGTGTTGCAGCTCGCGTTTGTCGGTGTGCGCGAGCTCGGTCTCCATGCTGGCGATGTGGCGCGCGAGGTGCGCCGCGAGGAAATTGACTTCGTCGGTCGTGAGCGTGAGCTGAACGGGTTCCATAGCGCGCGGTGGTGCAAGCATCGGACCTACGCCGACGCGTTTGCCGGCGCTTCCATTCGAGGCTCGAACGCGTCGGGCTCCGCGAGGTACGCGCGGAACGCGCCGAGCGCCTCGGCGATCTGCGCGCCGTCGACGTAGCGATGATCGATCGTCGCCGTGATAGGCAACACCGGTCCGACCTCGACGCGGCCGTCGCGCGCCACGGGACGGTCGACGATCTCGCCGACGAGCACGAGCAGCGGAACGCGATACATCCACGCGAGCGGCGAAAATCCCGTCGGAAGGCCGAGCATGCCGACGCTGCTCACCATCGCGCTGCCGAACGGCGACGGCATGAGACCGAACGCGGCGAGCTTCCTCGCGCGGACGCCGACGAGCCACGATCCGAAGCGCAGCACGCGCCGAAGGAGCGGTCGCGGCAACGCGTCGGTGATTCGCTTCGTGCGCGCGAACTCGCGATCGTTGCCGCTCTTCAGCTTGCGGCTTTGTTCGTCGAGCTCGACGCCGACCGCGATCGCGGACTTCGCGTCGACGCCGACGATCTTCACGCCGGTCAGATCGCGTCGGCGGACCGACGTGATGAAGAACACGTCGACGCTCTCGCGCGCGATCGCGTGATCGCCGACGATGCGCACGTTGAGGTCGGGCACCTCGACGAGCGCGCGCGCGATCGCGCGACCGACGAGGTGCGTCGCGGTGACGTGATGCCCGCGCGCGCGCGCCGCGGCGATGAACCGCAGCGCGGGCGCGGCGTCCAAGTCGAGCGCGCCGTAGATCTGTGGATCGTTCGGCGCGTCCCACACCGCGTTCGCGATCTTCCGCCACCCGACGAGTCGTTGCTTGTGCACGCCGCCTAGGATTTTCACGGCTTGCGCCGCGATTTGAGCGCTCGCGTGCTCGCGACGATGAAGATGAGCGCGAGCGCGAGCCAGAGCACGATTCGGTAGGTCATGTCGGCACCACGATTTCGAAGTCCGCAAGGCGCGCGCGACGACGCGCAAGGTCGGCGTCGCGCGCCCCCTCGAAGATGGCGGCGTCGCGCGCTTCGTCGTCGTTGCTGCGAGGAGATGTCCGCATGTCCACCGCGCTTACACGAACGGTGCCACGGCGTGGTGCGCGCGTTGCACGTATCGCGGGCATGAGCCGTGTTCTGTTCGTGATCGCGCCGCGCAACTTTCGAGACGAAGAGCTCTTCGAAACGAAGGCGGTGCTCGAGTCCCACCATCATCGCTGCACGATCGCGAGCGAGACGCCGGGGATCTGCGAAGGCGCGCGCGGACGCAGCGTGTCCGCGACGAAAGCCATCAGCGCGGTCGACACGCGCGACTACGACGCCGTCGTCTTCGTCGGGGGACCCGGCGCGACGGTGCTCTTCGACGATCCCGCCGCGCGACACGTCGCGCGTGCGATGTACGACGAAGGCAAGACGGTCGCGGCGATTTGCATCGCGCCGACGGTGCTCGCGCGCGCCGGTTTGTTGCGCGGCAAGCGCGCGACGTCGTTCCCGAGCGAAGAGAACGAGCTCGTCAACGGCGGCGCGCAATTTTGCGAACGCGGCGTCGTCGTCGACGGAACGATCGTCACCGCGAGCGGACCGAGCGAAGCGCACGCGTTCGGCGTCGCGCTGTCGCGCGAGCTCCGCGCTCCGCACGAGGCGTCGACGTAACTTCACACGACGACGCCCATCCGGATAGTGTGGACCGCCGATGGCGAGCGAACGCAAGCGCGACTGGAGGGGGCTCACGATTCCGCTGCTCGCGCTGCTTCTCCTCGGGCTCTTTCTTTGGCGCAGTCACGTGCTGCACGACACCGCGCCGCAACCGCTCGCGTACAACGAGCTCCTCGCGGCCATCGACGACGATCGCGTCGAGCAGGTCGACATCCACGACACCGAGATCGTCGCGAAGCTTCGCGCGAAAGACGGCAAGCCCGCGCAGGAAGCGTTCATCGAGCGCATCCCCAACGTGAAGGACGACGCGCTGCTCGCGCGCTTGGAGGCGCACAAGGTCAAAGTGATCGGCAGCCCCGACAAGGGGTCGGGATGGATCACGTTCCTCGTCGGCGTGCTCCCCTTCCTCATCATCCCGATCTGGCTCTGGCTCTCGATGCGCCGAGGTCGAGGCACGGCGGGACGTCCGATGAGCTTCGGGCGAAGTCAGGCGAAGATCTACGACAAGAGCAAAGAGAACGCGGTCACGTTCGCCGACATCGCGGGCGTCGACGAAGCGGCGAGCGAGCTCACCGAGGTCGTCAGCTTTCTCAAAGAACCGAGCAAGTACGCCGCCGTCGGCGCTCGCGTACCAAAAGGCGTGCTCCTCGTCGGGCCGCCGGGCACCGGCAAGACGCTGCTCGCGCGCGCGGTCGCCGGCGAGACAGGCGTGCCGTTCTTCTCGCTCTCCGGCTCGGAGTTCGTCGAGATGTTCGTCGGCGTCGGCGCGTCGCGCGTCCGCGATCTCTTCGTTCAAGCGAAGGAGCGCGCGCCGTGCATCATCTTCATCGACGAGCTCGACGCGATCGGGAAGGCGCGCGCCGGCGCGAGCGGCTTCGTCGCCAACGAGGAGCGCGAGCAGACGTTGAACCAGCTGCTCGTGGAGATGGACGGCTTCGATTCGACCGTCGGCATCATCATCATGGCCGCGACGAATCGCCCGGAGATCCTCGACAAGGCGCTCCTTCGCGCCGGACGCTTCGATCGCCAAGTCGTCGTCGATCGTCCCGACGTGCGCGGACGCGAAGCGATCCTTCGCGTCCACGTGCGCAAGATCAAGCTCGCGCCGGACGTCGATCTGCGCGAGGTCGCGCAACGCACGCCGGGGATGGTCGGCGCGGACCTCGCGAACCTCGTCAACGAAGCGGCGCTCGCGTCGGTGAGGCGCGGCGGAGACGTGGTCACCGCGGTGGACTTCGAGGAGGCCGTCGATCGCATTCAGCTCGGCCTCAAGAAAGAAGGACGCGTCATGATGCCGGACGAAAAACGGCGCGTCGCGTTTCACGAGTCGGGGCACGCGCTCGTCGCGGTGTCGGTCAAGCACGCCGATCCCGTGCATCGCATCACGATCATTCCGCGTTCGATCGGCGCGCTCGGCGCGACCCTCCAGCTCCCGACCGACGAACGCTACTTGATGACGCGCGACGAGCTGTGCGACCGCATCTGCGTCTTGATGGGCGGACGCACCGCCGAAGAGGTCGTCTTTCGCGACGTCTCCACGGGAGCCGAGGACGATCTCCAACGCGCCACGGAGCTCGCGCGCATGATGGTCACGCGCTTCGGCATGAGCGACTTGCTCGGCGCGCAGACGTTCGGGCGCAACGTCGCGATGCGCTTTCTACCGAGCGACGCGACCGAGCGCGACTACAGCGAGGAGACGGCGCGGAGCATCGACGCCGAAGTGAAGACGATCCTCGATCGCGAGCACGGGCGCGCGCGGCAGATCCTCGCCGAAAGACGCGCGGCGCTCGACGCGATCGCCGCCGAGCTCCTCGAGCACGAGACCCTCCAACGCGACAAGCTCGAGGCGATCGTGCGCGAGCACACCACGGCGGCGTGATCACGCGCGGGGATGCACGACGTGCGGCCGTCCGCAAATCGTTCGTCGATGGCGCAGTCCGGTGTGCAGCACGCCGAGCGCCGACGCGAAGATGAGCATCTTCGTGACGAGCCGGATCGATCGATGCGACGGCGAGAGACCAAAGACGAGGTCGGCGAAACGCACCGTGAACCACTCGTTCGTGTTCGCGGGGTGCGACGCCGCGTGGACCCAGAGATAGCGCGTCAACGTCGTGATGAAACACTCGCCGATGAGCCAAGCGGACGCGAGATTCGCCACGACGAAGACGATCGCGTACGCCGCGTACGCGCGCGACAGACGCGGCCAGCGGTGCCAAAACAGCAGAGGCATCCCCACGACCCACGCGACGATGAGGAGCGCGTGGAGAAATTCGACGAGGGTCGCGAGGGTCGCCACGACCGCGCGAATTGCAATTTGGTGACCAAAGCGCTCGAACGGCTTGCGTCGAGTGGCGTTCGGCGGACATGCTGAACGCGCCCGTGAACCGTCGCGTCGCGTTCGGATGTCTGGTCGTCTTGGCCGCGGCGGTCGTTCCGGCGACACGCGAAGTCTCGCGCCGTTTTCTCTTTCGCACCGATCGCGTCTCAGAGATCACGACGCCCACCGACGCGGAGATCGTCACGACGATCGCGCGCGACGGCGTCGTCGTTCACGCGCTCGAGATGCCCGCTCGGCCCGGTCAGCGCGTCGTCGTCCACTTCCACAACAACTCCGAAACGATGTCTGGTCCGATCGCGATGGCGCGCGCGCTCCACGCGCACGGTCTCGGCGTCGTGATCGTCGAATATCGCGGTTACGGCGTGTCACGCGCGACGCAGTCGCCGAGCGAGGCGGGCGTCTACCGCGACGCAGAGGCCGCCCTCGATTGGCTCGCGGCGCGCGGGATCGGCGCCGACCGCATCGTGCTCTCCGGCACGTCCCTCGGAAGCGGAGTCGCCGCGGAGATGGCGCGCCGCGGTCGCGGCACCGCGCTCGTCTTGATCTCGCCGTACACGTCCATTCCGGATCTCGTGACCGACCGGGTTCCCTTCGCGCCCGCGCGCTTGCTCCTGGCCGATCGATTCGAGACGCTCGCCAAGGCGCGCGACATCCACGTGCCGACCGTCGTGATCCACGGAAGCGACGACGATGTCGTGCCGTTCTGGATGGGCGCGCGCGTCGCGTCCGCCATTCGCGACGCGCGCTTCGTTCCCGTGCAGGACGGTCGTCACGGCGACGGTGACTTGTTCGCGCGAGACGAAGCGCGCCTCGTCGGCGAAGTTCTCCGCGTGGCGCGCGCGGGCGATCAGGGCAACGCTGCGTTGTAGTGCGCGAGGACGCGAGACGCGCTCAGCGCGTGCGTGTAGATCGCCGCTTCGTCGAGCGACCCCGCGAACCACTCCGCGCTGAAATCGCTGCGCGCGCCGTACGAGAGCTGCTGAGCGGCGACGTCCGCCGTGATCGCGACGGCCGCGGTTTGCGCGACCACGACGCCATTCACGAACAGCGACGTGGTCGTTCCATCGGACGACACGACGACGTGCGACCACGCGTTCGTTGCGATGGGGCTCGACGCGATGGAGAGCACTTCGTTGTCTTGATCCCAGCGCGTGTAGCTGACGCTCTGCGTGCCGTCGATGATCAAGTACCAACCGAAATATGGCGCTTCGGTGCGATGCGAAATGAGTCGGCGCGAGGAGTCGCCGCTGTCGTGGGAGTATTTCGATCCCCGCGGCAAACGCATCACGAACCCGAGCGTGATCGACCGATGCGACAAGCTCGTGCTCCCGCCCGCGTGGGTCGACGTGTGGATTTCGCCCGACCCCCACGCTGACCTTCAAGCCACCGGCGTCGACGCCAAAGGCCGCCGCCAATATCGCTACCACGTCGATTGGATCAAGGCGCGCGCGGACGAGAAATTCGACAGCATGACGAGCTTCGCGAAGGTCCTGCCCACGATCCGAAAGCGAGTGGCAGCCGACCTGAAGCTGCGCGGCATGCCGAAGAACAAAGTCGTCGCGCTCATCGTGACGCTGATCGACCGCTATCACTTCCGCGTCGGCAACGACGAATACGCGCGCGCGAACAAATCCTACGGCCTCACGACGATGAAAGAAGGCCACATGGCGATCGATCGATCACGCAATGCCGAAGGAAAGTACGACGCCGTCTTCGAGTTCATGGGGAAGTCCGGCAAGCTGTGGAGGCGGCGCATCTGGGAGGATGATCTCGTCGCGCTGATCATCGCGTCCGGGAAAGTGGGTGGCCTGAGCAAGAAACAAGATCTCTTTCGCTACGAAGACGATCGCGGCGCGGACCACGACGTGAAGTCGCATCACATCAACGAGTACCTCGACGCGATCACGAAGCGAGGCGCGAAGGTCACCGCCAAGGACTTTCGCACATGGGCGGCGACGTGGAAGGCGGCGCATCGCCTCGCCGCGCAGCACGATCCCGAGACGGACGCTGCGAGGAAGAAAGTGTCGAAGGACGTGATCAAGACCGTCTCCTCCGATCTCGGCAACACGCCCGCGGTCTGCGCGACGAGCTACATCCATCCCGCCATCCTCGCCGATTGGAACGAAGGCACCTTTCGTTCGCGATGGCACCAAGCGGGCCGCGGACGCGAGGTGCGTGGGCTCTCGCGAGAGGAAGCCGCGACGTGGAGATATTTGTCGAAGCGAACGCTGTCCGCGCGCGGCTAGAATTCGCTGATTTAGTCGGGGCGAGTGGATTCGAACCACCGACCCCCAGACCCCCAGTCTGGTGCGCTAACCAGGCTGCGCTACGCCCCGAGTGCGGCGGAAGGTAGTCTACTCGACGCGCGACGCAATGGTTTTCTGACGGGCGACCGCGGTCAACGCCCGAGCGAATGCCCGTCGCCGTCGGCGTCGATCCAAATCGCGCCGCTGATCGCGTACGGACGAATCTCCGGACCGTCGCCGGGCAAGACGGGCGCGAGCGTTTTTTCGCCGGTCGCGATCACGAAGAACGCGTCGTCGACCGAGACCGCGAGATCGAAGCTCGCCTTTGCGATCATCGCGCCGCGCGCGTTCTTCTGCGGCGTCACGTCGATCTCGGCGGGCGCGCTCGGCGCGTCGGGCGAAACGGCGCGCACGATCTTGACGCGCTTCACGTCGATCCACGGCGCGCTCTCGATCGTCACGTCGACCTTCACGTGTCCCGCGCCGCGGTTTCCGCGCGCGCGCGCCACGCCGCCGATCCCCACGCCGTTCGCGCTCACGCGCAGGAACGGTCCGTTCGTCACGACGACGTCGCGCCCGTCGCGCAGCGCGCGCGAGAGATCGTCGCTGCGCGCTCCGCTCGTCCACGCCGCGGAGCCGAGATCATCGTCCTTCATTCGCACGTACGTCCGCGGATAACCCGCTTCTTGTCCGACCATCCCGTGCGTGTCGGTCGTGCCGGTGATGGTGACGGGGTGACTCGTTCGCAGAAGCGAGAGCGTGTCGGTGAGCACCGCGTTGCGCTCCGACACGTTGCGCCCGTTCCAGAGCTCGATCGTGTCGAAGCGCGCGTCGTAGCGCGGGTCGGTGCCGACGCCTTTGGTGCGATCGAAATCGAGCAGATCGAAATAGCCGTTGCTCCCCGATCGCGGGTGATTCACTTGCACGACGACGTTCGGATTCTTGCCGCGGATCTCGTCGAAAATCTCCTTCGGCGCGCGATCGCGCACGTTGGTCGCGCCGCCCGCGAACGCGCTCGGATCGTACTTGAGCGGAAACACGTTCGCGTGACCCCACGGTCTTCGGCTCGTGTCCGTCGTGAGCTCGTCGCCGGGGATCTCGACGATGCGATCGGTGAGCGCCATCTCGCGCACGAGCGGCTCGAGATCCGCCACGATGTTGTGCTCGGTCGCGACGGCGACCTCGACCCCCTCCGCGACGTTTCCAATCACGCGATCGCGCGTGTTCGTCGGCGCGTCGACGCCGAGCATCGTGTGCTGATGAAAGTCGCACGCGAGGTAACCCGACGTGTCCACGACGCGCTTGAGGAGACATCGCTCCGCGACGTCGCACGGCGCCTCGACGTTCGCTCCCGCGCGCACGTCGACTTCGAATTGCGAGAGCGCGTACTCCGGTCCGCGCGAGAGGGTGACGCGATACTTCGCCGGCGCGAGCATCACGTCGATCGCGCCGTCCTTCGACGTCACTTGGTTGCGCGCGGGACCTGCAACGTGCGAAGGCCCGAAATCCGGATTGGGCGCGCCCGCGATCCCCTCGAAGGTCGCCTTGCACGGGACGGGCGACGCGTTCTCCTTCGGCGTCGCGCGCTCCATGCACTGCACGCGCACGCGACCCGGCGCGCTCACTTCGAGCGTCGCTTGTGCCTCTTGATTGGCGATGACGGTGATCGCTTGCGCGTTGCCGCGCGCTCCGCGCCCGCCGCCACCGCCGTAGCGCAGCTCGTATCGGCCCGGCGGAACTTCGCCCGCGAGCGCGCCGGACGCGTCGGGCCGAAGATCCATGATCGCCTTCCCGCCTATCGCGATCTCGACGGTCGCGTCCGCGCTCGGCGCGACTTGGTTCGCGCCGTCGGCGAGATCGACGCGGACGCTTCCGACCGCGCCGCCCGCCGTCTTCGTGAGCTCGGCGACGATCCCCGCGACGTCCGCGCGCGGACCCACCAACAATACGCGTGCATAATGCACGCTTTTTCCGGCGGGAATCTCGGTGCGGCGCGCTTGCAGCGTGTCGCTCCACGACGGACCGTTCTCCGCGTCGATCGCGCCGTCCGTCGACGTGATCGCGTAGCTCGTGAATCGACCGACCGCGCCGAGGAACGCGCCGCTCGATCGACCCTTGAACCCGCGGCCGCGATCCGGCGCGAACTTCTCCGCGCCGCCCCACTGGATCGCGTCGCCCATTCCCGGGATCACGATCGTTTGATCGCTTTCGTTGACGAGCGTCGTGTCGATCAGGAGCGCGCGATCGTTTCCGTGGAGCGTGTAGCGCGTCCTCACGGCGAGCTTCGGCTCGAGCAGCTCGTGACCGCGCGCTTCGACGAACGCGGTTCCGTCCGCGAGCACGCCCGAGTCGATCGACGCGTACACGCCTTGCCGTGGGAACGCGCCGAAATACGTGAGGACTTGTCCGATCTCGTCTTTGCGCAGCTTCGCGTCCGCGGCGTCGACGATGTTCCCGCCGCTCACGCCGAACCCCGCGCCCGCGCCGAGTTGATCGATCACGAACGCGACCTCGTCGTTTTCGAGCAGCAGATCCCCGGGCCTCCCCGTCGCGCTGGGCCCGCCGAGCTCTTCGCCTGCGCGCATCGCGTGGACGCGCGCGGACACCTTCGGCGCGTCGCCCGCGTCGCTCGCGCCGTGAATCCACCCCGCGCGCTTCGCGGCGTTCGGGCTCACGTGAATGAGCGGCGTGTTCTCTTCGGTCGGTCCACACGCGCCGAACAGCGCGAGCACCACCGCGAGCGCGACGATTCGTTTCATTTCATCTCATTTCCAACGAAGAAGAAACCGCGCGAGCGCCTGGGCTTTGATCACGAGCGTCGCGATTTCGATTTGCTCGTCCTTCGTGTGAAATCCGATGCCGCGCGGCCCGAGCCCGTCGATCGACGCGATGCCCATCGCGAACGACGTGCTCGCGTCGGACCCTCCGCCGATGAGCGACGCCTCGCCGCCGCCGAGCCCGCTCTCGATCGCGCACTTCGCGTACGCGTTCATCAGCGCGACGCTCGCGTCGGTGCGCTCGAGCGGTTGCCGCGCGACGCCGCCGCGCGCCTCGATGCTCACGCCGTCGACGCCGTGCGACGCGGCGATCGCGCGCAGATCCCCGATCAATTTCTCTCCGTCCGCGATCGTCTCGAAGCGTAAATCCAGCTGACACTCCGCGCGATCGGGGACGGTGTTCTTGCTGGTGCCGCCGGAGACGATTCCGACGTTCACGGTGACGCCGCGCGCGTAGTCGGTGAGCTGCTGCGCGCGATCGATGAAGCGCGCGATCGCCCAAATCGCGTTCTTGCCTTCTTTGTGGTTGTTGCCGGCGTGCGCCGCGACGCCCGTCGCGGTCGCCGTCATCATCCCGGTGCCTTTGCGGCGCGTGATGATCGCGTCGCCTTTGCGCCCCGCTTCGAACACGAGCGCGCCGGTCGCGCCTGCGATCGCGTCGCGGATCACGCGTTGTCCTTCGGGTGAGCCCACCTCTTCGTCCGCGACGATCGCCAACCGCACGGGCGCGATCGCGTCGAGCCCCGCGGTCTCCGCGATCGCGCGGAGCGCGTACGCGACGACGACCAGTCCGCCCTTCATGTCGAGCACGCCCGGCCCGCGCGCGAGGTCGCCGTCGCGCTTGAACCCTTCGAACGTGCCCGGCGGAAACACCGTGTCGAGGTGCCCGACGAGCGCGATCGGATTTTTCGTCGCGTCGCCTCGCGTGGAGAACGCGAGGTGATCGGCGAAGCGTGCGCTCGCGATTTCTTTCTTCACGAGCCCCGCGATCGCGAACGTGCGCGACGCGAGCATCGCGCCGACCTTCCGTCCGCCTTCGACGTTGTCGGTGAACGAATTCTGATTCACGAGCTCGGCGAGCTCGCGCTCCATTTCTTTTCCGCGTTCGCCGAGCCAGCGCGCGGCGTCGTCTTCATTCATCGCTCGTGGATGATGCCTCGACTACGTCGCGCCGTCCCGCTCCACGGATCCGTCGACCCAGTCGTTCGCGCGATCGATCAGCCCCGCCGCGGCTTGCGGCGGCACGCTCCAGACGACGTGCTCCGCTTCACCCACGAAAGGCCTTTCACGAAACATCGGATCGGGTTTTTCGTGGTCCGCGAAGCCAGCGAGCACCATGTGCCGCATATACCTACATGTAGGATTGAAGTCAATGGGCGTCTCTTGTTAAGGAGAGCGTCATGGCAACGAAAGCTCGCGCGGCGGTGATTGGCGGCAGCGGATACGGCGGCGGCGAAATCATTCGGCGACTGCTCCATCATCCGCACGTCGAGCTCGTGCGCGTCGCGTCGATCGATCACGTCGGCGAGCCGCTCGCGAACGTTCATCCGAACCTCGAGGGTCAGACGAATCTCACGTTCGAGGGAGCTCCTCCAGCGGAGGCGGCGAAGGGCGTCGACGTGGTGCTGCTCGGTCTGCCGCACAAAGTGTCGGCGACCGTGATGCGCGATTTGATGGCGACTGGCGTGCGCGTGGTCGATCTCTCGGGCGACTTTCGTCTTCGCGATCCGGCGGCGTACGAAAAATATTACGGCGCGGTGCACCCCTGCCCCGAAGAGCTCACGAAGGGAACGTTCGTCTACGGATTGCCGGAGCTCAATCGCGACGCGATCAAGAACGCGAAGTACGTCGCGTCGCCCGGTTGCTTCGCGACGACGATCCAGCTCGCGCTCTTGCCGCTCGCGAAAGCCGGATTGCTCGAAGGCGCGATCGAGATCGTCGGCATCACGGGTTCGTCGGGCAGCGGGATCGCGCCGAGCGCAGGGACGCACCACCCCGTGCGCGCCGTGAACTTGCGCACGTACAAGCCGCTCGAGCATCAGCACGTGCCCGAAGTCGTCGAGACGCTCGCGTCGGCGGGCGCGAAGAATCTCACGCTGCGTTTCGTGCCGGTGAGCGCGCCGCTCTCGCGCGGGATTTTTGCGACGTGCTTCGCGCACGTTCCCGCGAGCGTGGACGCCGCGCGCGTGAAATCGATTTACGCAGAGGCGTACCGCGGCGAGCCGTTCGTTCGCGTGCCGCAGAAACGTTTGCCCGAAGTCGTCGCGGTGAGCGGATCGAATTACGCGGAGGTGGGTGCCGTGGCGGGCGACGCGACCGACGGAAAGCGCGTGGTCACCGCGTTCGCCGCGACCGACAACCTGATCAAAGGCGGCGCCGGTCAAGCGATTCAATCGATGAACCTCATGTTCGGCTTCGACGAGCGCACCGCGCTGGAGGACCCCGGCGGTTATCCGTGATGATCGTCGTCAAAGTCGGCGGTGAGATCGTCAAGAGCGGCGCGATCGCGGAGATCGCGCCGGACATCGCGGAGCTCCAGCGATCGGGCGAGCGCGTCGTCATCGTGCACGGCGGCGGACCGCAGGCGACGGAGCTCCAGAAGCAATTGGGGCAGACGCCGCACATCGTCGCCGGAAGGCGCGTGACCGACGCAGCGACGCTCGACGTGATGAAGATGATCGTCGCGGGGCTCGTGAACGTGGATCTGTGCGCCGCGCTTCACCGCGCGGGCGCGCGCGCCGTGGGTTTGCACGGCGCGAGCGCGGGCGCGATCGCGGCGAAGAAACGTCCTCCCAAGGTGATGGCCGGCGCAGGCCCCGCTCCGATCGACTTCGGGCTCGTCGGTGACGTGACGGGCATCAACCGCGAGCTTCTCGAGACGCTCCTCGAAAAGAATTTCACGCCGGTGCTCGCGTGCCTCGGGTGCGGCGACGATGGTCAGGTCTACAACATCAACGCGGACACCGTGTCGAACCAAGTCGCCGTCGCGCTCGCGGCGAACGCGCTCGTCGTCGTCAGCGACGTGCCCGGCGTGCTCCGCGACGTGCGCGATCCGTCGACGCGCATCGCGCGCATGACGAAGAAAGAATCCGACGAGGCGATCGCGAGCGGCGTCGTGACGAAGGGGATGATCCCGAAGTTGGAGGAAGCGTTCGCGGCGATCGCGTCGGGCGTGAAATCGGTCTTGATCGTGGGCAAGCTCGCGCGCGGTGAGCTCGCGCGCGCGGTGCGCACACCGGGCAGCGTCGGCACGGTGCTCGTCGCGCAATGAAGGCGAGGCTTGGATGAAGCGCGTGATCGTCGTCGACGCGGGGATGGGCAACATTCGCAGCGTCGTGCGCGCGCTCGACGAAGCCGCGAAACGCGGCGCCGTCGACGCGCGCCTCGAAGTGTCCGGCGCGCCGGACGCGCTGCGCGCGGCGCACGCGATCGTGTTTCCTGGCCAAGGCGCGTTCCGCGATTGCTCGCGCGCGCTCGTCGCGCGCGGGCTCGGCGATGCGTTGCGCGAGTCGATCGCGCGCGGCGTTCCGTATTTCGGCATTTGCCTCGGACTGCAAGCGCTCTTCGCGTCGAGCGAGGAGGCTCCGAATTGCGCGGGGCTCTCCGTGTTTCCCGGGCGCGTGGTTCGCCTCGACGCGCGCGGCGAGAAACTGCCGCACGTCGGCTGGAATCAAGCCGAGCCGATCACGTCGAGCGGCCGCACGACGTGGCTGCTCGACGCGCCCGCCGACTTCTACTTCGTGCACACGTTCGTCGCGTCGCCCGATGACCCGACGCTCGCGTGCGCGACCACCGAGCACGGCACGCGCTTCGTCAGCGCGATCGAGAAGGACAACGTCGCCGCGGTGCAGTTCCATCCGGAGAAGAGTCAGCGCGCCGGACTCGCGATGCTCGAAAGGTTCTTGAAGCGATGTTGATCATTCCGGCCATCGACCTGCTCGGCGGGAAGGTCGTGCGGCTTCATCGCGGCGACTACGCCGCGGTGAAGGTGTACGACGACGATCCGGTGGGTCGCGCGCGTGCGTTTCGCGCGGCGGGCGCCGAGCGGCTTCACGTCGTGGACCTCGACGGCGCGCGCGCCGGACGATGCGTGCAGGACGCAACGATTCGCGCGATCGTGTCGGCGTTCGGCGCGGGGGTGCAAGTGGGCGGCGGCGTGCGAACGCGCGAAGCGCTCGAGGGGTACCTCGCGTGCGGCGCGGAGCGCGCCGTGCTCGGCACGGCGGCGCTGCGCGAGCGCGAGGAGGTGCGCGCGTGGTGTCGCGATTTTCCGGACCGCGTGATCGTCGCGGTCGACGCGAAGGACGGGATGGTCGCCACCGACGGTTGGACTTCGGTGTCCGAGACGCGCGCGATCGATCTCGCGCGCACGTTCCGCGACGTCCCCGTCTCCGCGATTCTCTACACCGACGTGAGCCGCGACGGCACGCGCACCGGTCCGGACGTTCCGCGCACCGCCGACCTCGCGCGCGAGACCGATCTCCCCGTCATCGCGTCGGGCGGCATCGGCTCGCTGGACGACCTCGGCATGCTCGCCTCCCACCATGGGATCGTGGCGACGATCGTCGGCCGAGCCCTCTACGACCGCGTGTTCACGTTGGAAGCCGCGATCGGCGTCGCCGACAAATCACGAACGCCGTGATCGATCGCTCACGACGCCTGCGCTTGGCGCGGCCGCGCGTGGCGCTTGATCGCGAAGAGCGGCGCGAGCGCCTGACCCGTGTGACTCGCCGCGACGCGCGCGACCGTCTCCGGCGTCCCCTCCGCCACCACGCGTCCGCCCGCTTCCCCGCCCTCCGGCCCGATGTCGATCACCCAATCCGCGCTCTTGATCACGTCGAGGTGATGCTCGATCACGAGCACGGTGTTGCCCGCGTCGACGAGCCGCTGGAGCACGCCGAGCAAGCGCTCCACGTCGCCGAAATGAAGACCGGTGGTCGGCTCGTCGAGCACGTAGAGCGTGCGACCGGTCGCGACGCGCCCGAGCTCGCGCGAGAGCTTGATGCGCTGCGCTTCACCGCCCGACAGCGTCGGCGACGGTTGCCCGAGCTTCAAATAGCCGAGCCCCACGTCGTCGAGCGTCCGCAGCGCACGCGCGATCTCTTTGTGCACCGCGAAGTGCTCGAGCCCTTCGCGCACGCTCATTTCGAGCACGTCCGCGATGCTCTTTTCCTTGTATTTTACACGTAACGTCGCTTCGTTGAAGCGCCGCCCGCGGCACGCTTCGCACGTCACGTACACGTCCGGGAGGAAATGCATCTCGACGCAGCGAAGCCCGTCGCCGCCGCACGCTTCGCAACGACCGCCCTTCACGTTGAACGAAAAGCGCCCTTGGTCGTAGCCGTATTTGCGCGCCTCGTGCGTTTGCGCGAAGAGCGAGCGGACGTGATCGAAGACCTTCGTGTACGTCGCGGGGTTGCTGCGCGGCGTGCGCCCGATCGGTTGTTGATCGATGAGGATCACTTTGTCGACGTTCTCGATCCCCGTGACGCGCGTGTGCGCGCCGACCTGCACGTGCGCTTCGTGGAGCGCGCGCGCGAGCACGGGGTGCAGAATGCGATGCACGAGCGTCGATTTGCCCGCGCCCGACACGCCCGTGATCGCGACGAGCGAGCCGAGCGGGATGCGCACGTCGATGTTCTTCAAGTTGTGCTCGCGCGCGCCGACGATCGTGATCGACGCGCCGTTTCCTTTGCGGCGCGTCTCGGGCGTCGCGATGTGCGCGCGGCCCGCGAGGTACGCGCCGGTCGGCGACTGCAGGTTCTTCATGATCGCGTCGGGCGTGCCTTCGGCCACGATGCGCCCGCCGAGATCGCCCGCGCCTGGTCCGAAATCGAGGAGCCAGTCGGCCGCGCGCATCGTCTCTTCGTCGTGCTCGACGACGACGACGGTGTTTCCGAGATCGCGCAGTCGGCGCAGCGTGCGAAGCAGGCGCGCGTTGTCGCGCGCGTGGAGACCGATCGACGGCTCATCGAGCACGTAGAGGACTCCGCTGAGCTCGCTCCCGAGCTGCGCGGCGAGTCGAATGCGTTGGCTCTCGCCGCCCGAGAGCGAGCCCGACGCGCGCGAGAGCGTGAGGTACTCGAGGCCGACGTCGATCAAGAATCCGAGGCGCGCGAGGATCTCCTTGCGCAGCTCCTCGGTGATCGTGCGGTCGACGTCCGACATGATCGCGTCGCGAAAAAATCGGTGCGTCTCCGCGACGGTCTGCTCGCACAGCAGATCGATCGGCGCGCCGCAGAATTTCACCGCGAGGCTCTCGGGGCGAAGCCGCTTGCCGTTGCACGTTTTGCACGGCTTTTCCGAGAGGTATTTCATGTAATATGCACGCATCTCGTCGCTCGTGGCGGACTTGAAGCGGCGCATGAGCATCGGGAGCAGGCCCTCCCAAATTTCTTCTTTGCCTTTCTTTCCCCAGAGCACGGCGTCGCGGTCGGCGCGCGCGAGATCTCTCCACGGCTTGGTCGTCGAGACGCGCATCGACTTGAGCAGGCTGAGGACCCAATCGGCCTTCCACCCTTCGCCGCGCTGCATCGACGCGGCCCAGACGCCGATCGCGCCGTCCTTGATCGATTGGCTCGGCGCGGTGACGACGAGGTCTTCGTCCATTTCGGGGCGCGAGCCGAGGCCGTTGCAGTGCGTGCACGCGCCGATCGGCGAGTTGAACGAGAAGCTCTGCGGCGTGAGCTCGTCGAACGAAATGCCGCACGACTCGCACGCGTTGCGCTGCGAGAACACCCGCTCCTCTTTGTCGACGAGCGCGATCATCACGCCCTCGCCTTCTCGGAGCGCCGCCTCGACCGAGTCCGTCACGCGCGCTCGATCGGATCGCTTGAGCACGAGGCGATCGATCACGACGTCGAGATCGTGCTTCGATTTTTTGTCGAGCCGCGGCGCGCCTTCGCCGAGATCGATCATCTTGCCGTCGACGCGCATGCGCGCGTAACCGCGTTTCTGCGCGTCCGCCATCACGTCGAGGTGCTCGCCTTTGCGCGCGCGCGCGCGCGGCGCGAGGAGCACGCATTTCGCGCCCTCGGGCATCGCGAGGAGCGCGTCCACGATTTGCTCCGCGGTCTGCGCGCCGACGCGCCGACCGCACGCGTGACAATGCTGCACGCCCGCGCGCGCGAACATCACGCGGAGGAAATCGTAGACCTCGGTCGCGGTGCCCACGGTCGAACGCGGGTTGTTCGACGCGCTCTTTTGCTCGATCGCGATCGTCGGCGAGAGGCCGCGGATCGCGTCGTATTTGGGCTTGTCCATTTGCCCGAGGAACTGCCGCGCGTACGACGAGAGGCTCTCGACGTAACGGCGCTGTCCTTCGGCGTAGAGCGTGTCGAACGCGAGCGACGATTTTCCGCTGCCGCTCGGCCCCGTGAACACGACGAGCGCGTTCTTCGGGAGGCGCGTCGTGACGTTCTTGAGGTTGTGCTCGCGCGCGCCTTTGATCGTGATCGAATCGGGGGCGCTCACAGCAGTTTGTCGATCGCCTGCCGAACGTCCGCGCTCGTGGGTTCGACTTGCGGCTCGAAGCGCGCGACGACCTCGCCGTTCTTGTCGACGAGGAACTTGTTGAAGTTCCATTGGATGTCGCCGGCGAACTTCGATTTTTTCGTGAGGTAATCGAAGAGCGGATCGATGCCGTCGCCCTTCACGACCACCTTGCTCATCATGTCGAACTTCACGCCGTAGTTCGACGTGCAGAACGTCTTGATCTCGTCGTTCGTCCCCGGCTCTTGCGCACCGAACTCGTTCGCGGGAAATCCGAGGATGCGCAAGCCGCGCGGGCCGAGCTCTTCGTTGAGCTTCTCGAGCCCTTCGTATTGCGGCGTCAGTCCGCACTTCGACGCGACGTTGACGATGAGGAGAGGGTGACCCTTGTAGTCGGCGAGCTTGACGGGCTTGCCGTCGATCGTGCGCGCGGAAAAATCGTGGACGTTCATGCGCACGGTTATGCGCTAAACACCAACCGGATGCCAGACGGTCTTCGTCTCGAGGAATCGCTCGATGAACGAGACGCCTTCTCCGAGCTGTGCATCTTGTGCGTGAGTCTTCACGCGCTTCACGTTGTCGGCGGCGTCTTGCTCGAGTGACGCGCGGAGCTTGTCGTCCGCGAGCCACGCGTCGATCGCGATGACCTCGCGGTGCCGCGCGAGCACCGGCGCGATTTCCTTCGCGTGACCGGTGAGCACGTTGATCACGCCACCCGGCATGTCGCTCGTCGCGACGCACTCGGCCCACACGAGCGGCGTGCGCGGATCGGACTCGCTCGCGAGCGCGACGCACACGTTGCCACCGCACACGATCGGAAGAACGGTCGAGACGAGACCGAGGAGCGACGGCTTGTCCGGCGCGATCACGCCGACGACGCCCATCGGCTCCGGCACGCTGAACCCGAAGTGCGGACCGGCGACGGGGTTCGACGACGCGACGAGCGCGTGGAACTTGTCCGCGAAGCCTGCATAATACACGCATCGATCGACGCTCGCGTCGACCTCGCGCGCCGCGTCTTCGGCGGAGAGGCCCGCGCGCTCGAGCGACGCCGCGAGCTCGTCCTTTCGCGACTCCATCATTTCGGCGAGGCGGTAGAGGATTTGTCCGCGGTTGAACGCGGTGCGCGCGGCCCAACCTGACTCGGCGTTCTTCGCGGCGAGCACCGCGTCGCGCACGTCTTTGCGCGAGCCGCGCGGGATGTTGAGCACGTTCGGATCGGCACCTTTGGCCAGCGCGGCTTTCACCTGGAAATACCTCCCGGACTCGGAGCGAACGAACGCGCCGCCGACGTACATCTTGTAGGCGCGGTTGATGGTGACCCGCGTCGGCGAGGCGATCGTTCGGATCCGAACGATCTCTCCATTCGTCTTCGATTCCGTGGGATTGCCACGGCGCGTCGCGGTCTTCGTCTTCATGCGAGCTCCACGTACGCCGAGAGCCCTTGGCGACCGCCTTCGCGTCCGAACCCGCTCTCTTTGTAGCCGCCGAACGGCGAGCTCGGGTCGAATTTGTTGTACGTGTTGCCCCAAATCACGCCGGCCTTGAGCTTCTGCGCGAGCCAGAAAATCTTCGCGCCTTTGTCCGTCCAGATTCCGGCGGAGAGGCCGTACATCGTGTTGTTCGCCTTCTCGACCGCTTCGTCCGGCGTGCGGAACGTGAGGATCGAGAGCACGGGGCCGAAGATTTCCTCGCGCGCGATGCGGCTCGACTGCGCGACGCCCGTGAAGAACGTCGGCGGGAACCAAAATCCCTTCTGCGGAATCGGACACGGCGCCGAGTAGCGGCCGCCGCCCTCTGCTTCGCCCGCCTTCACGAGCTCTTTGATTTTCTGGAGCTGCATCTTCGAGTTGATCGCGCCGACGTCGGTGTTCTTGTCGAGCGGATCGCCGAGGCGGAGCGTCGCCATGCGATCGCGGAGCTTGCGAACGACGACGTCGTGCACGCTCTCCTCGACGAGAAGACGCGATCCCGCGCAGCACACGTGGCCTTGGTTGAAATAAATTCCCTTGATGATGCCTTCGACGGCTTGATCGATCGGCGCGTCCGCGAAGATGATGTTCGCGGCTTTGCCGCCGAGCTCCAGCGTGAGCTTCTTCGACGTGCCCGCGAGCGCGCGCTGAATGCGCTTTCCGATTTCGGTCGAGCCCGTGAAGGCGATCTTGTTCACGTCGGGGTGCACGGTGAGCGCGGCGCCCGTCGCGCCCGCGCCGGTCACGATGTTGACGACGCCGGGCGGGAGCTCCGCCTCTTCGACGATGTGCGCGAGGAGGAGCGCGGTGAGCGGCGTGGTCTCCGCCGGCTTGAGGACGACGGTGTTTCCGCACGCGAGCGCCGGCGCGATTTTCCACGCGGCCATGAGCAGCGGGAAATTCCACGGAATGATTTGTCCGGCGACGCCGAGCGGACGCGCGCGCCGCCCGTGAAACGCGTACTCGAGCTTGTCGGCCCAGCCCGCGTGATAAAAAAAGTGCGCCGCGGCGAGCGGGACGTCGACGTCGCGCGATTCCTTGATCGGCTTGCCGCCGTCCATCGACTCGACGATCGCGAGCTCGCGCGCTTTTTCCTGCAGCGCGCGCGCGATCCGAAAGATGTATTTTGCACGCTCCGATCCCGGGAGCTTCGACCAGTACTTTTCGTACGCGCGGCGCGCAGCGGCGACCGCAGCGTCCACGTCCGCCGCGTCCGCCTCCGCGATCTCCGCGATTTTTTCCTCCGTCGACGGCGAGATGGTGTCGAAATATTTCTTCGACTGCGGCTTCTGCCATTTGCCGCCGATGAAGAGCTCGTAGCGCGACTTGAGCTTGACGTGATCGGGCGACTCGGGCGCCGGCGCGTAGTCCCACGCTTTGCCGAAATCCAAATCGTGCGTCGCGCCGTTCTCGCGCCGCGCGGGTTTCGTCTCGGATTTTTTCTCCTTCACGAGCGCCTTCTTCATCGTCGTCAATCCTTCGAGAAATCTTCCGTCGCTTGATAGAAGCCGGTGCGCTCTTTTTCGAGCTGCATCAGGACGTCGTTGAGGAGCGTCGACGCGCCGAAGCGGAACAAATGCGGCGTGAGCCACGCGTCGCCGAGCGTCTCCTTCACGATGACCAAATAGTGGAGCGCTTGCTTCGCCGTGCGGATTCCGCCGGCGGGCTTCATCCCGATTTTACGGCCGGTCGCGTAGAAGTGATCGCGGATCGCTTCGAGCATCACGAGCGTCACGGCGGGCGTCGCGGCGGGCGTGATTTTTCCGGTGGAGGTCTTGATGAAATCGCCGCCGGCCGCGATGCCGATCTCGCTCGCCTTGCGCACGACGTCGAGCGAGCCGAGCTCGCCCGTCTCGAGGATCACCTTGAGGTGCGCTTCTCCGCACGCGTCTTTCGTCGCGGCGATTTCGTCGAAGACCTTGCGGTAGTCGCCCGCGAGCATCGCGCCGCGATCGATCACCATGTCGATTTCGTCCGCGCCGAAGTCGACGGCGCGGCGCACGTCGTCGAGCTTGACGTCGAGCGGCGATTGTCCGCTCGGAAACGCCGTCGCCACGCTCGCCACCTTCACGCTCGATCCGCGGAGCGCCTTCTTCGCCGGGCGAACCAGATTCGGATACACGCACACCGCGGCGACCGGGCCGATCGTCGGATCGGTGTCGAGCGGAAGGAGCGCCTTCTGGCACATCTGGCGAACTTTGCCGGGCGTGTCTTTTCCTTCGAGCGTCGTGAGGTCCATCATCGCGACCGCGAGGCGCAGTCCCGCGACCTTCGCGCTCTTCTTGATCGAGCGCTTGCCGAGCGCGGCGACGCGCTCTTCGATCGCGACTTGATCGACCGGAGGCGACGCGGGATTGAAGTGCGACGGCGCGCCAAACGCGCTCTTTTTGTGGTGAGGAACGTCGATCTGCGTCACACGAAACTCCTTATCACGGAACGACGAACGATTTGCCCACGCTGACGGCCGACCCCGAGAACGGCGGGATGCGCGCCGCGGCGAACGCCTTCGACACGCACGCGCTCGTCGCCGCGTTCGACACCGTCGAGTCGACGACCGCGCGCAGCGCGACGCCGCTCGGGTCGAACGTGATCTTCACGTGGCCGGGACCGTGGAATCCCGCGGGGACCGAGCACGACTTCACGTCGATCTTCGCGAGCGCCGCCGCAGCGGCGCCCGGATCGAACGCGTTTCGCGAGTGACCGTATTCGTCCCCCGTGTCACCCGACGATGCGGCGCCGGCGTCGGAGTCCGCGTCGTCCATCCCCGCATCGAAGCGCACCGGGTAGACGACGCGCACGACGCCGCTCGGATCCGGCGGCGGAAACACGAGCTGCTTGAATTTCTCGACGACGCAGCTGCGCGCGACGTCGTCTTGAAGCACGTTCGAGCTCGAGACGTCCTCGGCCGACGCCACGTGCCCGGTGACGTCGATCTCGAACTTCACCGCGACGCGCCCGCCGAGGTGTTTGTTTCGCTGGAGCGCGGCGAGATAACAAAGTCTGAAGTGCGGAAACGCGGCGCGCACGACGCTCTGAATCACCGCAGGCGGCAGCGCTCCGGTCGGCGGGCCCGCGTCGGACGCGTCGCCCACGGCGCTCGTGGCCGACGCGCTCGGCGCGACGCTGGGTTGTGGCGGTGGGGCGGTCGTCGCCGTCGTGGTGCTCCCGCCGCACGCGGTGAACAACCATGCGAGCGCGACGCTGCGTGTCACTTCGGCGGAGCGGCGTCGAGCTTCGCGCGCTTGCGGCGACGACGCGCCGCCTCCGCTTGCTTCTTGCGGCGCTTGACGCTCGGCTTCATGTAGTGACGGCGCATCTTGAGCTCGCGCAAAACGCCTTCGGAGGCGAGCTTGCGCTTGAGCATCTTGATGGCGCGCTCGATGCCGCGATCGCTCACGAGCACTTCGAGCGGCTTGCACTGAATGGCTTCACTGGGCATGGGGAGCGTGCGGATTAGCACCAAAAGCCCCACGAATCAAAAGCTCTTCACGCAAAGTACGTCGTCGCGCGCTTTTTTCCCTTCTTCGTGATCACGCGTTTTTTCAGCGCCTCGGCCAGCGGGCGCGGGAGCTCCTTGCGTTCGACGCCGAGCTTTTCGCGGAGCTCCTCGGCGCGGAGGCCTTTTTTGTGCGTCTTCAGGACCGACACGATGCGCGTGACGAGCGCGTCGAGCTCCTCGGTCGAGCGGCGGCGGCGGACGCCGCGCGATTTTTCGCGGCGTCCCGAAGGGCGTGACTCGCCGAGCGCGGCGTGGTCGTGCGCGGTCTCCGCGAGGATCTCGTCGAGAGACGCGCCGCGGAGCGCGCGAAGAAGCGAATGTGCGAACTCGGACGCGAGCGCGTTGATCGTCCGGTGCAGGTTCGACATGACGGCGCGGACACTACTATCCTGAGGTCGTGCGATCAATCGGCCGCGCCGCGCTCGCGCTCGCGCTCGGGATCGCGACGAC
>Ga0335078_10000675_pt1 | contig 52492 bp, 44 predicted proteins | sample Lox_Sample_32_FD_206711 | JGI IMG/M metagenome (GOLD analysis project Ga0335078, IMG submission 206711) | Soil microbial communities from Loxahatchee National Wildlife Refuge, Florida, United States - Lox_Sample_3.2 | ecosystem: Environmental > Terrestrial > Soil > Wetlands | place: USA... | reverse complement strand
CTGCGGTCCCTGCGAATCCACGCTCATGGGTGCTTCATACCTTCTGCAGCTGGGCCTGGCCGAGCAGCCCGCTCGGCCGGATCAGCATCACGACGATCAGCAGCCCGAACACGATCAGGTTGGTGTACGTGGAGGAGATGTAGCCGGTGACCATCGACTCCGCGACGCCGATCAGCAGGCCGCCGAGCATCGCGCCCGGTATCGAGCCGATCCCGCCGACCACGGCCGCGGTGAACGCCTTGAGCCCGGCGATGAACCCGATGGTGGCCGTCACCTGGTTGAACAGCAGGCCGCCCATGACGCCGGCGATGCCCGCCAGGGCCGAGCCGAGGAAGAACGTCGACGCGATGACGCGGTTCACGTTGATCCCCAGCATCTCGGCGGCCTCCCGGTCGGCCGCCACCGCCCGCATCCGCCGGCCCAGCCTGGTCCGGTTGACCAGCATCTGCAGGCCGGTCATCAGTATCAGGCCCAGCACCAGGACCATGATCTGCACGCTGTCGATGGTGACCGAGCCGATCTGGATGCCGCTGGACAGCGAGATGAACTCCGCGGTGTTGTAGACCCGGTACTGCGCGCCGAACAGCAGCAGGGCCGAGCTCTCCAGGAAGAACGAGATGCCGATCGCGGTGATCAGCGGCGCGATCCGCGGCGCGTCGCGCAGCGGCCGGTAGGCGAACCGCTCCATGGCCACGCCCAGGCCGCCGACCAGCCCCGCCGCCAGCACGAACATGATCAGCAGCAGCAGCGGCACCGGGATCGTGATGTGCGCCGCGCCGCCGAACCACTGGATCACGAAGAAGCCGATGTACGCCCCGACCATGTAGAGGTCGCCGTGGGCGAAGTTGAGCAGCTTGAGCACCCCGTACACCATCGAGAAGCCCAGCGCGACCAGCGAATACAGCGCACCCGTGGTGATGCCGTTCACTAGTTCCTGGAAGAAGAAACTCATCCGGGGCAAACTCCCGCCGTCACCACGCGCTCCGCCGCAGGCTAGCGCGTTGAGCCTAGCCTGCGGCGGAGCAGCTGCCTATATCAGCCGGTCAGGAACTCGGGATCAGCTGGTACTTGCCCGACGAGTTGATCTTGAACAGGAAGAACTTGCCGCCGTTCAGGTCGCCGTGGGAGTCGAAGGAGATCGGCTGCCCCAGGATGGAGGCCGGCTCGTTGGTGGCCTTGATCGCGGCCAGCACGTTGCTGCGGCTCGGTGTCTGTCCGGACTTGCAGACCGACGCGATCGCCTCGTCGACCACGTGCGTCGCCGCGTACACCGGCGGCCCGAACGTGCCGAAGGACCCGAACTTCTGCAGGGCGGCCCTGGCGATCGCCGCGTCGGCAGGCATCGCGGTGATGTCCGGGCCGAACGAGGACACGTACGAGCCGTTGATGGTGAACGTCCCCGGCGAGAACAGCCCGTCCGTGCCGAAGATCACCGCGTTCTTGTGCTGCTGGGCCAGGTCCCGGCCGAACTGCTGGGCGTTGGCCGCCACCTGCCAGGGCAGGACCACCACCGTCGTGGCGGGCGTGACCTTGGCCACCAGCGAGGAGAAGTCGGTGACCTTCTGCGAGACCGACTCGTGGTCGACCTTGATCCCGGCCGCCTGGAAGACGGGCACCATGGCGCTGACCAGGCCGGTCGAGTAGGCCTCCTGGTCATCGACGATCATCAGGGCCTTGGGGTGCAGGTTCTTCACGATGTAGTTCGCGTCCTGCGGGCCCTGCACGCTGTCCTTCGACACCACCCGGAAGAACGTCGGGTACTTCCCGGTGGTCAGCGCCACCGCGGTCGCCGACCCGGAGATGAACGCCATCCCGGCCCGCGCCATCGGGCCGCCGACCGCCTCGACCTCCTGGCTGCCCGCCGGGCCGACCACGGCGAGGATGGCCGGATTCGAGACGAACTGCTGGGTCACGGTCGTGGCCTGCGCGGGCTGCAGCTGCGTGTCGCCCTGGACCAGCGTGATCTTCGTCTTGTTGGCCAGGTTGTCAGTTGCCACCGCGAGCTGCGCGAAGTGCAGCTGCTCGGTGCCGAGGGGTGCCACCGGCCCGGTGATCGGGCCCTCGAAGCCGACCGACGCGACGCACGACTTGGTGCTGGCCGCTGCGCTGCTGGATCCGCCGCCGCTCGCGGCGGGGGTGCTGCTGCTGCTGCTACTGCAGCCAGCCACGGCCAGCGAGCCGACCGCCGCCGCGGCTATGACTAGGCGTCCCTTCATGGGCTACGCCTCCATTTCCGGGAGTATCTCACGATGTAGAGGTAGGAGTCGCTACGCGCGCACCGCGCGCGGGCTGGCGAAACGGCGCCAGATCGGCCGCCTGCAGGGTCTTGCGCCTCGGCGCCGCGTTCGAGCAGACTCAAAACGCCCTCCCCGACGGCCGAATTCGTAACGCTGATCAAACCATCGCCGTTTACGGCAAGGCAAGAGGGCTAATGTGGGACAGGCCTGGCAGTTGTGAAGTCGATATCAAGGGGGCGGCGTTCCCCCGGGACAGGGAGCTTCCGGTGGCCGAAGTGCTCAGCACGGATGTCGACGTCGCGGCCATCCGGGCCCGGTTCTCCTCGCTGCGGCAGGGGTTCGCCTTCTTCGACGCTCCCGGCGGCACCCAGGTACCCGACGAGGTCGGCGACGCCATCGCGCGGGCACTCAGGCAAGCGAGCGCGAACCTGGGCGCCGGCTACGCCACCAGCATCCGCGTCGGGCAGATCCTCGAGGAGGCCGAGCACAAGGCGGCCCGGTTCCTCGGCTGCGAGCCGCACGAGGTGATCTTCGGCCCCAACATGACCACGCTGAACTTCGCGCTGTCCCGGACCGCCGCGCGCGCCTTCCAGCCCGGCGACGAGATCCTCGTGTCCTGCCTGGACCACGACGCCGGGGTCGCGCCGTGGCTGGAGATCGCGCACGACCGGGACCTGGTGGTCCGGCACGTGGCGCTGCACGACGACACCACGCTCGACGTCGCCGACCTGGAGAGCAAGCTCGGGCCGCGGACCAAGGTGGTCGCGTTCGCCTGGGCGTCGAACGCGGTCGGCACGGTCACCGACGCCCGGCGTGTCTGCCAGCTCGCACACGACGCCGGAGCGCTCGCCTGGGTGGACGCCGTCCACTACGCGGCACACGAGCCGATCGACGTCCGCGCCATCGGCGCCGACATGCTGATCTGCTCGCCGTACAAGTTCTGCGGCCCGCATCTGGGCGTCGCCGCCGGGCGGGCCGAGGTGATGAGCCAGTGGCGGCCGTACAAGGCGCGCCCGGCGCCCACCAGCCCGCTGGGCCGCAGCTTCGAGACCGGCACCCAGTCATATGAGCTGCTCGCCGGGTTCAACGCCACCATCGACTACCTCGACTCGATCGGCGGCTTCGGCGCGATCGCCCCCTACGAGCGCTCGCTGGGCCAGCGGTTCCTCGACGGGCTGTCCGGCTCGGCCACCGTCTACGGGCGGCCCGGGATGGACGGCCGCGTGCCCACGTTCCTGGTCAACGTCGGCGGCGTGGCCGCCGAGGACGTGGCGGCGCGGCTGGCCGCCGCGGGAATCGGGGTCTGGGCCCACGATTCGTGGTACTCGCTCGGCCTGTACCAGCGCCTCGGCTACACGGACAAGTCGGTCCGGATCGGCTTCATCCACTACAACACCGCCGAAGAGGTCGACCGCCTGCTCGAGGCCCTGAGCAACCTGCGGTTATCCCGGCGCGGCTCACGGCCGGGCATCCGCATGGCGCCGAGCCCCCCGCAGGCCCTGCCCGCGCCCGCCCGCTGTCATTGACGCAACTGACTGGTTGCTATAAAGTAGCAATCAAGCGGTTGCTACTTGTCGGAGGCAGTCATGGGTTTTCCTGATCGCATCGAGCGGACCATGGAGCTCGCTCACCCGCCGGCCAAGGTGTGGGCGGCGCTCACCACCGCCGAGGGCCTGGCGGCCTGGTTCGGCAACGAAGCGAAGATCGACCTGCGTCCGGGCGGGTCGGCCCGGATGGAGTGGACCGGGGAAGGGGCCACGGCCCAGATGCGCGTGGAACGGGTCGAGGAGCCGGCGGTGTTCGGGTTCACCTGGCCCATCTACGGGTTGCCGGGGGATGATCCGCGCCGCACGTACGTCGAGTTCACCCTCGAACCGGTGGGTGCCGGCACGCGGCTGACGGTGGTCGAGAGCGGCTTCGCGCAGCTGCCGGAGGATATGTACCGCAAGGCGTACGACGGCAATACCGAGGGCTGGGCGAAAGAGCTGGGCGAACTGGCCGCCTACCTCGATGCCGCCTGACATCGAGGCGGTCGCCGAGCAGGTCTTCACCGCCCTGGCCGACCCGACCCGGCGCGCCATCCTGGCCGCGCTGGCCTCGGGGGGGCCGGCTACGGCCACGGACCTGGCCGCCCGCCTGCCGATCACGCGGCAGGCGATCGCCAAGCACCTGGGCCTGCTGGCCGAGGCTGGCCTGGTGACGGCCGAACCGGGGGAGCGGCGCCGGGTGCGCTACCGGCTTCACTCCGCCCCGATGCAGGTGGCGCAGCAGTTCCTGGCCGCGCTGGCCCGCGACTGGGACGGCCCGCTCGACGCGCTGAGGGACCACCTCGACCAGAATGCCGCCGCCACCCCGCTCCACGAAACCCGATGAAAGGCGGAACCACCATGAAGACCCCCCCGGCCGTCACTCCGCAGGAGTGGGAGGCGGCGCGCCAGCAACTGCTGGTGAAGGAGAAGGAGCTGACCCGCGCCCGCGACGCGCTGGCGGCGCAACGTCGGCGGATGCCGTGGCTGGCGGTGGAGAAAGACTACGTGTTCGACGGGCCCGAGGGTAAGGCGAGCCTGCTCGGCCTGTTCGAGGGCCGTCGTCAGCTGGTCATCTACCGTGCCTTCTTCGAGCCCGGCGTGATCGGCTGGCCCGGCCACGCGTGCCACGGCTGTTCCATGATGGCCGATCAGGTCGCCAACGTCGTCCACCTGAACGCCCGTGACACCACTTTCGCCTACGCCTCGCGCGCTCCGCAGCCGGATATCGCGCGGCTGAAGGAGCGGATGGGCTGGACGATGCCCTGGTACACCATAACGGACGAGTGGGACGCCGACTTCGGCGTGGACCAATGGCACGGCACCAACGCGTTCGTCCGCGACGGCGACCAGGTGTTCCGTACCTACTTCGTCAATAACCGCGGCGACGAGGCGCTGGGGAGCACCTGGAGCTACCTCGACTTGACCGCGCTCGGGCGCCAGGAGACATGGGAGGACTCACCCGAGGGCTATCCCCAGACCGCGCCGTACGACTGGTGGAACTGGCACGACGAATACGACCATCCCGAGCTGGCGCAGGGGCCGATGCGCCGGGCCGCCGCGGCCGCCGACGACCCCGGTCCCGGCGGGGCCCGCTAGCCAGCCGCCCCGCCGAGGATCTCGGCGAGCTTGCCCAGGTTGATGTTGCCGCCCGAGACCACGCACACGATCTTCCCGGTCCCGGCCCGGCCGCTCAGCGCGGCTGCCGGCGCTAGCGCTCCCGCGCCCTCGGCGATGACCCGGACTCGCTCGGCGAGCGTACGTACCGCGGCGGCGACCTCGGCGACCGGGATGGCCAGGGCCTCGTCGACCAGCGGCGCGACCAGCGGCCACATGCTGTCCAGCACCCGCCGGCTGCCCGAGCCGTCCACGAACGAGGGACGGTAGTCGACGTCAGCCGGGTGCCCGGCGGCCAGCGCGGCGGTCAGCGCGGCCGCGGTGTCCGGCTCGGCTGTGATGATCTTCGTGCCGGGCCGGAGCGCCTTGATGGCGCTGGCGATGCCCGTGGTCAGCCCGCCGCCGCCGTAGGGGATCACCACCGCGTCCGGGTCGGGCAGGTCCTCGAGAATCTCCAGGCCGATCGTGCCGTTGCCGGCCATCACCGCCGGGTCCTGCACCGGGTGCACGAACAGCCCCTCGAGCCCGTCCAGGTGGCTGGTCACGATGACGTCCCACCAGGCGTCGTACGGGATCTTCCGCACCTGGCCGCCCAGGCGCTCGATCGCGGCGAGCTTCGCCTCGGGCGCGTGGTCGGGCACCACGATCGTGGCCGGGACGCCGAGCTCGCGCGCCGTCCAGGCCACTCCCTGGGCCATGTTCCCCGCGCTGGCCGTGACCAGGCCCTGGGCCCGCGCGCTTTCCGGCGCGAGCATGACCGCGTTGGTCGCACCGCGGATCTTGAACGAGTTGATCGGCTGCAGGTTCTCCAGTTTGAGGTAGATCTCGGCCGGGGTGTCCGCGTGCAGCCGCACCAGCGGCGTGCGGACCACCGAGCCGGCGATCCGCTCCCGCGCCGCCTCGATCTCCGTCAGCTCGATCACGGCCCAGCCTCCTCGGTAGGGGCCTCCCCGGTAGGGGCCTCCCCGGTGAGGCCGGCCACGGCCGCCTCGATCTCGATCCGCTCGTCCGCGGCGACCGGGTGCCGCAGCGCCTCCGCCACCGGGGCCAGGTGCTCCGGGCGGCCCGGGCCGGTCACGACCTGGGCCACCCGGTCGCCGGCCAGCAGCCAGCCGAGCGCCAGCCCGGCCAGCGAGGTGCCGCGGCGCGCGGCGATGGCCTGGAGCTTGTCCAGCGCGTCGAAGGTCGGGCCGGTGACGAGCCCGGCGTACGGCTCGGGCCGCTGGGTCATCCGCGAGCCGGCCGGATACGGCGCGCCGCGCCGGTACTTGCCGGTGAGCCAGCCGCCCGCCAGCGGACCGAAGGCCAGGTAGGTGACGCCCCGCTCCGCGCACAGCGGCAGCAGTTCCGCTTCGTCCTGCCGCACCAGCAGCGAGTAGCTGTTCTGCACCGCGACCGGCGAGCCCGCCTCGAGCGTAGCCGTCAGCTGCGCCGCGTCGAAGTTGCTGACCCCGTAGGCGCCGATCAGGCCGCCGGCCTGGGCGGCGGCGAGGGCCCCGGTCGATTCCGCCAGCGGCACGTCCGGGTCGTAGTCGTGGGCGAGGTACAGCTCGACCCGGTCCACCCCCAGCCGGTCCAGGCTCGAGCGGAGCTGGCGGGCGATCCGGTCCGGCTTCAGGCCGTGGTCCGCGCCGGCCTCCATCGGGTTGAAGGTCTTGGTGGTGAGCCGTGGCCGGACCCCGCGCGAGGCCATCCAGCGGCCGATCGCCCGCTCGCTGCGGCCGCCGCCGTAGGCGTCGGCGGTGTCGAACCAGTCGATGCCGGACTCCCAGGCCGCGTCCATCAGCTCGAACGCCTGGTCCTCGGTCAGCCCCTGACCGAAGAACTCCGGCGCCGAGCCGATTCCGCCGAAGTTTCCGCAGCCCAGCGCGATACGCGAAACGGTCAGACCGTAGTCATCCCCCGGCATCAGCCTTACCCCCCCTCGTCAGGACGGCATCACCCTAGCGGGGCCGCCTGGCCGTGCGCCAGTTCGGCCTCCGCGGCCGCGCCGCCCCGGATGGCCCCGGGAGCCCGGCGACCACCCCGGCCCCCGCCCCGTCGTGCAGCCCGTTTTATCCCCTTATGTCCTAACTTGCAGTCGAGCCATTCCGGGCGCCGGCCATGATCGTGGCCAGAAATGGCCGGATACGGGCCGGAACTGGCCATGATCATGAAACAGCGCGGTGCGAGCGCGCCGCTTTAGTTCCGGCGGCAGCCTGCTGCGTCCTCCTGGCCGGCTGGGGACGGGCGGCCGCCACGACGCGCCTGACCCAGCCGGCCCTCATCCGCCCACATCGAGGTCACAGCGAGGCGTACTGCTGACGTGCCATCGTCCCCACCCGGGGCACCGGAGCGGTACTCCCCGTTGAGTCATCGATCACGAACACCGTGCTCCCCTTGATCCCGATCACGCCATGGTCGTACATGCCCTGATCCGGGGACGTCGCGTCGTAGTCCTCGGCTCCGGGGATGAACAGGTCGGCTCTCGGCTTGCCTGGTGCGACGGACACCGAGTCCGCCTTGAAGACGGTGGCGTCCGCCGGGGTGGCGAACTGGAACAGGAACACCACGATGCTGTCGTTGCCGCTGGTGCTGTCGTAGGTGACGTCGTAGCCGCGGACGAAGTGAAGCCCGGCGGCCGGGTTCTTCCCTCCGATGATCTGGTTGAAATCGGCGGCGTTCAGCGGCCCGTTGCCCAGGCCGCCGGCCTGCGAGGGCGCGAAGCCGGACGGGGCCGGAACGATCTTGGCGCCGAGCCCGCTGGCACCGGACTGCCCGCTGGCACCGGACTGCCCGCTGGCAAGGCCGCTGGCCGGAAGGGTGAAGGTCTGGCTGGCCGGCGGCAGCGTTATGCTCACGGGCTGGTTGATCGCCGTGACGTTGATCGAGGTGTTGACGGTGTTGCCGTTGACCGTCTCCACCTCGGCCAGCTTCCGCATGTGATGCCGGCTGTCGACCCATTCGCGGAAATGGATGGTGCCGTTGCCCATCGCCTGCAGTTCGGGGGCGAGGACCTTACGGAGGCTGGCGGGCAGCGCTTTGAGTCCTTCGGCGGCGGTGAAGGAGCCTGTGTACTCGGTCGTGGACACGCCGTCGACCGTCTGCCGGCCGGCCGCGCGCGCGTTCTTGGCCACGGCGGACAGCTGAGCCTGGCTGGTGAAGTTATTGCTCTCCAGGCTGTGGAACAGCTGGGTCAAGCCGGATCCGGTGGTCCCGGCCAGGGCGTCCAGGGTAGACAGCTCGATCTTCACCCATGGCTTGCCGACCTGGCTGGTCAGCGCGGCTTCGCTGAAATACATGGTCGTGCCGGTGATGATCATCTTGATCTGGGTGCTCACGCCGGCCGCCGCCGCGTTGAGGTTTCCGCTGACGACCAGGGTCGGCTTCAGCCGGGCCTGGATGGTTCCGGTCACCGTGGAATCCGAGGTACCGCTGGTCTGGACGGTCAGCCTCTCGGTAGCTGAGGTGATCCGCTGGGTCTGGGCCGCGGCCGCGAGCAGGGCCTGGCGAGGAGGTAGCGGGGTGCTGGCCGTTCCGCCGCCGGCTGACTTGCCGCCGGAGGAACAGGCGGCCACGAGGATCAGCGCCATGGCGGATAGGCCCACGGCGGCGCGCAGCCGGGCCGGCCGACGCCACCGGGATGGGGCGGATGACTCGTTCCCGCTGAAAACGGACGTCATGAAGCTCTCCTCGCCGGAGTGAGCGCCAGGTCATCCTTAATAAAGGAGGCGTGTACCGGCGCAGAGGGGTTGACCTGCGGCGAAAGAATAAAGCTCCGCTGATCCGTAAAGCGGAGGTGAAAGCGAAGCCAGAGGGGTCATGGCTAGCGAAGTGGTATATGAGGTTACCAGGCGACGGATTCTCGGCAGAAATGGCGAGGCGCCCCGTCGGCCCGGGCCGACGGGACGCGCTCTGGGGCCTCAACCCGGTACGGGCCAGCACACCTGGTGCCGGGAAGAGCCACCACCAATATCACCGGCGAGCCTGACTATCCGCTGTATAGCATCTACGGATATACAGACTATTTGCCATATAAAAGCTTCAGATTACCTGAATACTTACTGAACGACAGGGCGGGCCGGCCGTTCAGCCCGCTGACATGGCCCGTCGTCCGTTCCCGGTACCATCTCGCGCTTGCCGGCCGCCGTCGGCCCGTACGACCGCAGCGTGACGGGCGCCCCGAGCACCTCCTCGAAGATCCCAGGCCAGTCCTCGGCGCGGGTGACCGAGTCGTCATACACCGGCCGGGCGCGCAGCAGCGTCTCAGTGAGCCGTTCCTGCCAGTCCAGGTCGCGCTCCGGACCTGGCTCGATCCGGGACAGCAGCCGCCCGCCGGCCTGGTACGCCCGGCACAGCCGCAACGGGTGCCGCGCGGCCGCGTCCAGGTGCGTCAGCGCCACCGCGTCCAGCCCGCCGGCCGCCTCGGCGGCGTACCGCAGCGCGAGCGCGTCCGGATGCCCGATCCGGAACGCGCCCTGCCAGGTGCCGTGGCGGTTGTGCGGCTCGGGGATTTCCAGCGTGGGGTCCTCGGTGACGAAAGGGCCGGGTCCGTGCCTGGTCAGGTAGCACCGGATCACGCCGAGGCGGACGGCGGTCTCGCCCGCCTCGGCCAGCAGCGTCTCGGCGTTGGCGAAGGTCGTGGCCGACCAGGTGGTGTACGGATGGAAGCCGCGCCACTCGTCGAGCAGCACGCCCTGGGCCCCCTCGAACACGACCGGCCCGGCGCGCAGCAGGCGGCGCAGGTACCCCCCGTCGACCAGCGCCACCCGTTCCGCGAACGCGCGGTAGGCGTCACACAGGTCGGCCGCCGGCGGGCCATCGAGCACCCCCAGTTCGCAGGCCAGCCGGTCGCGGAGCCGCCCCAGCGACCGGGCCAGCGTCCGGGGCGCGGCGCAGTCCGCCACCCGCGGCGCGTCGGCGGGATGGCCGAGCGCGTAGCGGGCGGCCTCGCCGATGCCCATGCCGCAGGAGCCGTGCCGGTCCCGCCCCCGGGCCCGTTCCCTGGCCCGGTTGGCGGCCTGATGGTAGGGCGTGACCAGCAGGGCATCGCGGTCCACGGTCAGCCGCCCGAGCGCGCCGGGGACGCCCGCCGAGGCCAGGTGCGCGGCCTCGGCGGCCAGCGCTAGCGGGTCGACCAGCATGAAGCGCGACAGGTGCGTCCGCACCCCCGGCGTGAAGCTGCCCGAACCGAACTGGGCGAAAGTGTGATGCCGGCCATCAGCCGTCACCACGTTGTGGCCCGCCTGGGCGCCCCCGTTGAACCGGACCACCGCATGAGCCGGGTCCTGCGCCCGGGGACTGCACAGAAACCCGGTTACCGACCCTTTCCCCTCGTCTCCGAAGCCCAGGCCGCACACCACATAGTGGCTATATCCCATGATCTATGCCTCAGGAATTCCTTTGTGATGTCCCGCGTCCATGATCACGAAGGCTTTTGAGTCGCGCCGGACAGAAAAGCCTTCGCGATCATGATTAATGCACGCTAAATGCGGACGTTCCCGCTCGGGCCGCCCAGGTCGTCCGGCGCGGCGGTCACTGCGAGCGCCGCCCGCCCGGCCCCGATGACCGCCAGCGCCCTGGACACCGCCGGCCCGGCCGCCGAGCCGACGTCGCCGAGGTCGGCCAGGCCGTCGTCCAGGCTGATCGCGTCCTCGCCCAGGCCAACGGTCAGCGCGATGGTCTCGCACACCGCGTTCAGGTCGGCGAGCTCGATGACGTTCTGGCCGAGCCGGTCGCGCCAGAACCCGAGCACTTCGGCGTCGCCGGCGTAGCTAGCCCCCGCCGGGAGGATGTAGTAGGTGTCCCACTTCGCGGTGACCTCGGCGACCAGGGCGTCGAAAGGCAAACCCGCCTGCAGGCCGTCCCCGATTACCTCGCGTACCTCGGCCGGCTTGACGCCCGGGTAGGCCATCTCGTCGCCGATGAGGAACAGGTACCCCCGCCGGCCCCGCTTCTCGAAACAGTCAATAGCGGTGTGCCGGGCCATGAAGTACAGGGCCAGCTCGTAGGACTCGGTCTTCTGGCCCCCGCCGCCGCCTTCCAGCAGGATCCGGCCGAGGTCGTCGTCCATCCGGTTGTCGGACTCGAACTGGCCGGCCTGCAGCGGCGCCCGGTCGCAGGTGGCGTCTCCGATGGCACCGAACATGATCTGCGGGTGCGCCACGTACCCCTTGCGCAGCAGCAGCCCGAGCAGCTGCGGGAGCTTGGCCTGCAGCGCGCGGGGTACGCGGCGCATCGAGCCGGTGACGTCGAACAGCACGGCGATCGCCAGCGACTGCGGGTGCTCGCCTGAGTCCCGGCTCTCCCGCACGGACACGCCGAACGGGTCCAGCGAGGGGTGCACGCGCGCCGCGCCGCTGTCGCTGTGGGAGAAGGCGCTGGCGCCGGTGGCGGCCCGGAACCGCGCCGCGGCATCGTAGACATCGGTTGACCATCGTCCGCTACCCATTGCGGACCTCCTTGTGCGATAGATCCCTAGGCCGGCATGGCGAAGGGGCGGTAGGTGCGAGGCCCGTACAGGCGCTCGAGCAGTTCGTCGAACTCGGCCAGCAGCCGCCAGGCGTCCCGCGGGCGCCGGGCCGGGCTGGCCAGCAGGCAGCCGCGGGCGAACGCGGCCATCGGAGGCGGCACACGTGCGCCGATGAGTTCGGTCATGCAGCGGGTGGCGAGCCAGATGTCCAGGTCCGGCCCGGCCGGCTGGCCCGCGGGCACCTCCGGCGGGTACCAGCTGCGGTACCGCCGCACCACGGCCCGCAGCCGGCCCCCGGGCGCCGGGGCCGAGTAGCACCAGTCCACCAGCACCAGGCCGTGCTCGGCGGGGTGGATCATCACGTGCCCGGGCAGGACCGCGCCGTGGATCACCCCGGCCCGGTGCGCCGCGCCGATCGCGACCAGCAGCCGCCGCCACATCCACGCCGCGTCCCTCGGATCGACCCCGGCCGGGAAGGCGGACCGTACGTCGGTCAGGCTGCGGAATCCCGGGAGCGCGCCGATCAGGTTGGCGCGCCTCTGGATGCCCGAACGAGGATCTTCGTGCCTCCCCGCCTGTACCAGCCGCGGGAAGTAGGCGCCGAACCGCGCGTCGGCCTGATCCCTGAGCTGGGTCAGGCTCTCGGCTTCCCGGCGCATCAGGTCGTTGTCCGCCGGATCCCGGGCGAGCTTCAGCAGTCCCTGCCCGGCCTGGTACAGGTTGGCGATGTCACCCCGGGCCAGCTCGATCAGCGCGCTGGTCACCGGCCCCGGCCCGCTCATCGGCCCGTCCTCCTCATCGCACCGCGTCCTCACGGCCGGGCCGCAGCAGCGCCGGGTGCAGCAGGCGCGCGTCCCCGCGGCGGTACAGCCGGGACCGCGGCCCGCCGCGGGGGCCGCCGGTCTCGGTGGTCTGGCCCGTGCTCTCCACGAACCCCGGGACCGACAGCACCTTGCGGTGGAAGTTCCCCGCGTGCAGCCGCTCGCCCCAGACGGTCTCGTAGACCGCGCGCAGCTCGGAGATCGTGAACCCGTCGGCTACGAACGCAGTGGCCAGCGGGGTGTACTCGAGCTTGGAGCGGGCCCGCTCCAGCCCGTCGGCCAGGATCCGGGCATGGTCGAACGCGAGCTTGCGGGAGGTGCCGGGCTGCTGCCCGCCGCCCTCGGCCAGCCTCAGGGACCCGACCGGGACCCAGGCCGCCGCCTGGGCGTCGCTGCCCGCCTGCGGCTCGGGCAGTTCCGGCGCGAACACCAGGTAGGCGACCGAGATCACCCGCATCCGCGGGTCCCGGCCCGGCGCGCCGTAGGTGGCGAGCTGCTCCAGGTGGATCCGTCCCGGGCGCTGCCCGGTCTCCTCGGCCAGTTCCCTGATCGCCGCCTCGTCCAGGTCCTCCCCGCCGTCCGGGACCGGCCGGGATCGCACGAAGCCGCCGGGCAGCGCCCACTGGCCGGCGAACGGCGGGACTCCCCGCTGTACCAGCAGCACGTCCAGCGCGCCGTCCCGGATCGTCAGGGTCACCACATCCACGGTGACCGCCACCGGCTCGAAGGCCCGCGGGTCGTAGCTGGCGAGGAACTCCTCCTCGCCGGCCGGATCGTTCATCAAGTCCTTCTCAAGCTGAGATGTTCTTAATTTGAGAATAACATGACCGGCGATCATGTCAAGCCGCCATTTCCGCTCAGGCCGGCCAGGGGCTGAGGCCGTCCCTGGCTAGCCCGCCTCCGGCTGCTTCCCGGACGGGTGATCACCCGGCGAAGCGGGGACCTGTGCCAGCTGGCCGTGCCGGTCCCGGGCCGTGATCACCTGTGCCAGCCGGTGGCGGGTGGCCACCGTGTTGGGGTGGTCGCGGCCCAGCAGGCGCTCGCGGCCGGCCAGGACTTCGCGCAGCATCTGCTCGGCCTCGCCGTACCGGCCCTGCTCGGCGATCACGCGGGCCAGCCGGTGGCGCGTGGTCAGGGTGTGCGGATGTTCCTCCCCGATCTTCTTCCTGCGGTCGGCGAGGGTCTGGATGAAGAGCCGCTCGGCCTCCTGAGACCGGCCTTGCAGGCCGGTCAGGCGCGCGATGTTGTCGCGAGTGGTCAGCGTGGCGGGGTGGTCATCGCCCAGGACCTGCCGCCGGTCGGCTAGGACCTCGCGGAACAGCTGCGTGGCTTCGTCGTAGCGGCCTTGCTCGGTGATCACCCGGGCGAGCCGGTACCGGGTGTCGATGGTGTCCGGGTGGACGTCGCCCAGCAGGCGCCGCCGCCTGGTCAGCAGCTGGCGGAACTGCCGCTCCGCCTCGGCCGAGCGGCCCTGCAGGGTGATCACCCAGGCGAGCCCGGCCCGGACGAGGAGGGTGCCGGGATGCTCCTCGCCTGCGACCCGGAGCTGGTCCGCGAGCAGCCGGCCGAACTGTTCTTCGGCATCGACGTAGTCGCCGCGGATCCTGGTCAGCTTGGCGATGTGGCGGCGGGCATCCAGGGTCAGCGGGGCATCGTCGCCGAGGATCCGCCGCGAGTCGGCAAGCAGCTGACGGTACATCCGTTCTGCTTCGCCGTACCGGCCTTGGTACTCGATCGCCCAGGCCAGGTGGCTGCGGCTGGTCAGGGTGCCGGGGTGCTCCTCGCCGAGGACCCGCCGCTGGCCGGCGAGTACCTGCCGGTACGTCTGCTCGGCTTCGCCGTTGCGGCCTTGCGCCGCGATCGACCGCCCGAGGGTGTGGCGGGCGCTCAGGCTGGCCGGGTGATCATGGCCGAGCCGGGCGGCCGCCGCCGCGGCGGCGGTGGCGAGCTTCTCGGCCATGGCGAAGTTACCGGCGCCCACCAGCGTGCTGGCGGTCCTGTCGCTGATGTTCAGCAGGATCGCCAGGGTGGCGGTGTCCAGATGGGCGGCGAGCCGGGCGAGGAGGGCGGAGACATGCGGGGTCAGCAGCCGCCAGGCCGGCCAGTCGGCCGGGCGCTGATCGAGGCCGCCTGCCGCGCTCTCCAGCAGCCGGACGGCTGACTGGCTGACCACCGGCAGGTCTGGATGGGCCGCGGTCAGCAGCCTGGCCCGGCTGGCGTCGGCCACCACCGGATGCACGATGACGGCAGGCGCTTCGGCCTTGCCGCCGCCGGCGGCATCGATGAGTCCCACCGCAGCCAGGCCCTGCAGGCCCGCGCGAAGCCGTCGTTCGTGTTCGGTGCCGGGGTTCCCGGACATACCTTCAGGCACCTGGCCAGCCGCCCCGAGCAGCCCGGCGAGCGGCTCAGCCGTCAGGAGCCGGCCGGGAATCACGGTGGCCGGGGCATAGCAGGACAGCACGGCCAGCAGCGGCCGTGCCTGCGGCCGGCCGTCGGCATCCAGGGCATCCAGCGACAGTTCCCATGTCCGGCTGATCGTGCTGCGGGCGCCGCGGCTGAGGTCGTCAAGGTCGGCGAGGACGTCGGGCAGCTCAGCGCCGTCCAGGGCGCGGTGGTAGTCGGCGAACGTGCGCCAGCGGGCAAACGGTGACGCCAGGTAGATGCCGGCCAGCCGCAGCGCCAGCGGCAACCCGCCCAGGCGGCGACCCAGCTCTGCGGCCTCGCGGTGGCCGGGATCGTGCACGCCGGGGGCCAGGTCCGCCAGTACCCTGGCCGCGGCGGCGTCATCGAGGGGCCGCAGTTCCCTGAGGGCGACCCTGGGTCCCCAGATCTGCGGGTCCTTGGTGCGGGTGGTGACGATCACCATGCCTGACGGGCCGGGCCGCAGCCATCCGGCATAGTCAGCCGGGCTGGCGGCGCCGTAGGCGGCCAGCACGGCCGGCGTGTCGGCGTTGTCGAAGATCAGCAGCCACCGGCCGTGCAGCTGCCCGGCGTTCAGGTGCGCCCAGGCGCGTTCGGCGGCCAGCGGGCTGCCCTCGCGCACCAGCCGGGTGACCGACTCAGGCGCGTCGAGCTGGTGCAGGACCTCGAGCATGCCGCCGGTCAGCGAGGCGGCATCGGCGGCCGTCACCCACCACACCCGCCAGCCGCGGGCCTGAGCCGCCTCCGCGGCGGCCAGCGCCACCGTGGACTTGCCGAGCCCCCCCATCCCGGCCAGCACCCAGGTGCCGCCACCGCGCCGCGGTTTCCTGGCCGTCGCCCGGCGGAGCTCGGCCAGCAGGTCGTCCCGGCCTCGCACCTCGGCGGGGAGCCGGCCCAGCGGAACCGTGACCGGCAGCCCGTCTCCGCCGGGCGCCGGTGCCGTGCGGCCCGGCCGGTCCCCTTGGCCCGCGAGCCAGATCCAGCCGGTGGTGGTGGTCTCCTTGACCGCTACCGGGGCGGGGTGATACGCGGCCGCATCGGCCGTGCTGTGCCGTACCACCTCCTCGAAGAACCACGACGAGGTAATGACCGCCAGCGCGCCCGGTGAGCCGGCCAGCGCGCGCTTGACCGCATCCGACTCGAGCAGGCGGAACGTCAGGTTGATCGCCGCGGCGGTGGCGCCATGCTCGTCGTAGCTGACCTCGCCGGCGTGCAGGGCCAGCCGCAGCCGGATCCGCTCGGAGTCCGGATGCCCGCTGTTGTGCTGGTCCAGCGCGCTGACCAGCGCGGACGGCAGCAGTTCCACGAACAGGCTCTTGGGCACCTCGGCGCCGACCAGGATGAACATCCCGTCGCCGCGATCTTCGTGATCGTGATCGTCCCACGGGATGCCCGCCTCGCCGAACGCCGCCCGCACCGCGGTGTACAAGCCGTCACGGACGGCCACCTGATTCGGGTTGGTGCGATCACGGGCCCCGAAGCCTTCCACGTCGAGGGCAACGATGGTCCGGTGAACGGCCAGGCCTGGGTGCGCCACGTGCCCTCCCGCAAGAACAGGGCAGAAGCGAAGCTCTCACTGACCTGAAAAGCTTATTCGCTGCCGTGCGGAGGTGATCCGGCCCGTCCGCGGCGTCACCCCGGTCGTCGGCTGTTTGTGCTATAAGCGCCCCGGTGGGTACGGTCGCATGAGTGACCAGCGATTCCGGCGGCAGCAGATCATCAGGCCCGTGGTATGCGTCGGAGCCCTCCACCGCTCCGCTGCCTGCCATAGGGCCAGGGCCAGGGCCAGGGCGAGGATCAGGCCCGTCCAGGCACGGCAGGCGGGGGAAGCGGCGGACGGTCATCATCGCCGCGGTGCTCGCGGTCGTGGCCGCGATCGCCGCGGTCATCGTCACGGTGGTCTTGCCCGGCGGGAACGGGAACACCACCGGCTTCGTGCCGACGGGGACCACGCCCGGGCAGGATACCGAGCAGATCGCTACCGCCTTCCTGCAGGCGTGGCAGGCTGGTGACCTCGGCCAGGCCGCCCGCTACACCGATCGCCCCGCCGCGGCCCAGGCCGCGCTCCTCGCTTACCACAAGCACCTCCACCTCAGCAGGCTGACCGCCGCCACGCTGAGCAGCACCGCGGTCGCCACGAGCGCGGCGCGGGGATCGGTCACGTACGCGATCAACGCCAAGGTGGCCGACTCGGACGGCGCCCAGGCGCTGCGCGGCACCTGGAGCTACCACGCCTCGCTGTCCGCCTACCAGAAGCCGAATTCACAGGTCTGGTACATCGCCTGGAAGCCAGACGTGCTGGCGCCGAACCTGACCTCAGCTACCCACCTGGCGGCGGTCCGGGTCGCCCCGCAGGTGGCCGGGGTGAGCGACGCCAGCGGGAAGGACATCACCTCGTACGGAGACGCCGGGCTGACCAACATCGCCAACCTGCTGGAGAAGGAGGCGCCGCCCGGACGGGGCACCCCCGGCCTTTACGTGGAGATCCAGACCGCCGCGGGGAAGGCGGTCGCCAACAGCCAGGCGGTCGTCGTCGCGCCGAACAACATCCCGAACCTGACCACCACGATCGACCCCAGCGCCGAGGCCGCCGCCCGCTCCGCCGTCGCTATGCACCAGGGCAGCTCGATGATCGCCATCCAGCCGTCCACCGGCAAGATCCTGGCCCTGGCCAACAACGCCGGCTACAACGACTTCGCGCTCACCGCCCACGTCGCACCGGGCTCCACGATGAAGGTCATCACCTCCACGGCCCTGATCAACGCCGGAGTCCTCACCGCCACGACCCCGGTCGCCTGCCCCGCGGCGTACACGGTGCAGGGGATCACCTACCACAACGACAACGGCGAATCCCTGCCGCCCGGCACCCCGTTCGTCACCGACTTCGCCCAGTCCTGCAACAACGCCTTCAGCACGCAGTGGCCGCACCTGTCCGGCGGCGGCCTCGCGCGGACCGCCAAGGAGTACTTCGGCCTCAACCAGGACTGGAACATCGGCATCACCGGCCTGTCGGCCAGCTACTTCAACGCCCCGGCCAGCGCCAGCGGCTCCGAGCTGGCCCAGGAGGCGTTCGGCGAGGGACAGCTGACCGCGTCCCCGATCGCGATGGCCTCGGTGGCCGCCACCGTGGCCACCGGGACGTTCAGGCAGCCGATCCTGCTGCCCGGAACCAAGCAGGTCACCGCCACCCCGCTGCCGGCCAGCACCGACGCCCAGCTCAAGCAGCTGATGCAGGCCGTGGTCACCAGCGGGACGGCCGCGTCGATCGGCTTCGGGCCGGGCGTCTACGCCAAGACCGGGACCGCCGACATCCAGGGCCAGGAGCAGCCCAACAGCTGGCTCATCGCCTTCGACCCGGCCAAGGACGTCGCGGTGGGCTGCCTGGTCGTCAACGCCGGATACGGCGCCCAGTTCGCGGGCCCCGAAGTGAAAGCCTTCCTCGACAAGCTGTAGGCGCACGCCACCTCAGTGTGATTCCTCACGAGCCGCCCCCGCCCCCCGCCCTGTCGTGCAGCCCGTTTTATCCCCTCATGTCTCAACTTGCAGTTGAGGCATTCCGGGCGCCGGTCATGATCGTGGCCAGAAATGGCCGGATGCGGGCCGGAACTGGCCATGATCATGAAACAGCCTGGTGCGAGCGCGCCGCCTAGGTTCCCAGCATCGGGTGCTGCGGGGCTGAGGGCCCACGCACCCCAGAGTGCGCGCGCCGGGAACATCACCATCACACCAATAAGGAGTTCACCCAGGCAGCGAAGCCCTGTATCAAGATCGCGCTGGCCCCCCTCCGAAGACATGAGCGGGGGGGACATGAGCAGTCTGGTTACTGACGGGGTCACAGCTGCGGCCGTGACGGCCGGGGCAGCGGAGGTCGAGCCAGCCGAGGGAGCGCCAGCCGGGGGAGCGCCAGCCGGGGGAGCGCCAGCCGGGGGAGCGCCAGCCGGGGGAGCGCCAGCCGGGAGAGCGCCAGCCGGGAGAGCGCCAGCCGGGAGAGCGCCAGCCGGGAGAGCGCCAGCCGGGGGAGCGACCGCCCCGGGGTGGTGGGCGGCCTGGCGGGCCCGGTTCGGGCTGGCCGAGGTGGTCGGCACCCTCGGGGCCATCGCCGGCTTCGCCGCCGGGTACCTGTCCGCCGGGTCGCTGCTGGCCGCGGCGGGGCTGGCGATCCTCGGCGAGGCCATCGGGTTCTACGGCTGCATCGGGGCCAAGACGGCGGTCGCGGCGGGCCGGGCCACCGCCCACCTGGGCGGCTGGCGCAGGCTGGCCGCGGGGTCGTGGCACGCGGTGCAGGAGCAGCTGGCGTCGTGCGCGGCCGCCGAGGCCATCGACGCCTTCCTGGTCCGCCCCTGGTGCCTGGCCGGCGCCGCCTGGCTGCTGCGGCCGCTGCCCGGCGGAGTGTGGATCGGGTTCGCGGTCGGCAAGGTCGCCGCCGACGTCGCCTGGTACGGCATGGAAGCCGCGGCGCGCCGCGGCGTGACCTGGTCGGTCACGGCCGCGAAACTGGGCGTGAAACCCGCCGCGAAGCCGGCCTCCCCGTACCTGGAGCTGGACCTGGCCCGGGCCAGGGAGAGCTTCAGGGAACTGGCCGCGGCGCTGCCGGAGGTGGCGGTGCACTACGCGGTCAAGGCCAACCCCGACCCCCGGCTGCTGGCCTGCCTGCGCGCGGCCGGGTGCCGGTTCGAGGTCGCGTCCTGGGCCGAGGTGCGCGCGGTGATCCGGGCCGGTGCCGACCCCGCCACGGTGCTGTTCACCAACCCGGTCAAGCCCGCCGGCGATATTGCCCGCGCCTGGCGGGCCGGGGTGTGGCGGTTCGCCGCCGACAGCGACACCGAGCTGCACAAGATCGCCGGGAACGCCCCGGGAGCCGCGGTGCTGCTGCGCCTGGACGCCGGCGCCGTCGGCGCCGTCGGCGACCAGGGTAAGTTCGGGGCGCCGCCCGCGCAGGTGCCCGCCCTGGCGCGGCTTGCCGTCTCGCTGGGCCTCAAACCGTACGGGCTGGCGTTCCACGTCGGATCGCAGACGCTGGACCCCGCGGCGTGGGACGGCCCGATCCGCCAGTGCGCCCAGCTCATGTCGGCCCTCGCCGCCGACGGGATCACGCTGGCCATGCTCGACCTGGGCGGCGGATTCCCGGTCCGCTACGACACCGACCCGCCCCCGCTGGCCGAATACGCCGCCGCGATCAGCCGCGCGGCCGCCCGGCTGCCCTACCCGGTGCGGCTGGCCTGCGAACCGGGACGGGCCATCGCCGCCCCGGCCGGCACCATGGTCGCGTCGGTGATCGGAGTGGCGTGGCGCCACCGCACGGTGCGGGTCAGCCTGGACACCGGCGCGTTCCACGGCCTGATCGAGGCGCTCGAGTCCGGCCGGGAACTGCGCTTCCCGGTCACCATCCCCGCCGGCGGCCACCGGATGCTGGTGCCCTGCACGCTGACCGGGCCCAGCTGCGACAGCCAGGACACCATCCTGGACCTGGTCTGGCTGCCGATGCCGCAGGTCGGTGACCAGGTGCTGATCGGCAACGCCGGCGCCTACACCACCTGCTACTCCGGACGCAGCACCTTCAACGGCTACCCGGCCCCGTCGGTCAGGATCCTGAGCGCGGCGTAACAGCCCGCCCGTTCGGTATTTAAGGGTCTTCAGGACCTAACGGACCCGGTGCCTGCCTCGCCTCGGTGCGTGTCACCATGGCTGGCTGCTGCTGGTGAAGTGCGTCAGCGTGTCGATGTCCTCGGCTTTGTAGACGTGGCGCGGCGGGGTGGCGAAGGTCGCGTACGGCCGGACCCGGATCACCACCCGGTTCTCCTCGCGGGCCATCCGCTCGATCTCGGGCAGCTTGGCCGACGACACGTCCTTCTCGGCCATCAGGTCGATGACCCGGCGCAGCACGTCCGCGGCCTGGCTGAAATCCTCCTCCACCGTGGCGTCCCCGTAGACCTGCAGGTAGGTGAGGGGCCACTGCTCGTCCAGGATGCACAGGCTGACCTTGGGGTTCCGCTGCACGGCGAGCGCCTTGGCCCGGGCCGCCATGGTCGAGATCAGCAGGTCGTCGCCGTCCAGGACGTAGTACACGACCGTCATGGCGGGCCCGTCGTTCTTGCGGTTGTACCCGAAGACGCAGGTCCGGTGCTTCCGCACGAACTCCCGGCGCTCGATTCGGTCCATGCCTGTCCCTTCCGGTTCACGCGTCATGTTGCCACCAAGGTAACCGACCGCCGCCGTCGGCTCACGTCGTGCTGACCGGTCCCGGACTATCATGGCCAGGAGGGCCGCGAACTTTTACCTAAGACATATGGCATGACCGAACGCAAGCCGCCGGATATCAGCTTCGCCTCGTGGATTGACCAGCAGATTAACGAGGCGGCGGAACGGGGTGCCTTCGACGGCCTGCCCGGTGCGGGCAAGCCGATTCCCCGCCGGGCGCAGGCCGATGACGGCCAGGCCTGGCTGCGGGACTACCTGCGCCGGGAGGGCGTGTCGGCCGAGGAACTGCTGCCCGCCCCGCTGCGGCTGCGCAAGGAGATCGAACGGCTCACCGGTACCGTGCGGGACCTGCACTCCGAGCGCGAGGTACGCGAGCTGGTGACCGGGCTGAACCAGCGGATCCTCCAGTGGCGCCGGATTCCCGAGGGCCCGCCGGTGTACCTGCGTCTCGTCGACGAGGAAACGATGGTCACCCGATGGCGGGAGGCCCGTCCCCCGCCGTCCTCCCCCGCGCCGGCCGGCCCCGATCCAGCCTCCCCGCCGCCTCGCTGGTGGCATCGCCTCGGCCGCCGCGCGCCCCGGTCATGAGTTCGCCCCCGGTCGCGGACCACCCGGCCGGGACCCTGGTCACCCCGGTCACCGTCGGGCGGCTGGCCGATCTGCCGCCTCGCGGCTGACAGCTTCGCCCTGCATCAGGGCCACGATGGCCGGGTCGCGGCGCAGCCTGTCCAGGGCCCGGCCCCGGTTGGGGCCGATGCTCCCGATGGAAATGCCCAGCCTGGCGCTGATCTCGGCGTACGGCACCGGGGGGTCGGCGCTGAGCAGGGCGAGCAGCCGCCGGTGGTCGGGGGGCAGCCGCGTGAGCGCATCGCGCAGCGCGGTGTGGCGCTCGGCCCGCAGCAGTTCCTCATCGGCTGCCGCGGCGTGCTGGTCCGGGATGTTCTCGAGGTCCGGTACCTGCCCGGCTGTGATGTGCTTGCCCGTAACGCGGTGGGCCTGGATGCATTCCCGCCTGGTGGTGGTGGCGAGCCAGCCTGGCAGCGCGGCCGGGTCGCGGAGGCTGTCCAGCTGGTCCACCAGGCGCATCCAGACGGCCTGTCCGACGTCCTCGGCGTCGGCGTCGGTCAGCCCGAACCGGCGGCAGATCGACCAGAGCAGCGGGGCGTACCGCTCGACGAGCGCGTCCCACGCCTGCTGATCGCCATTTCTGGCCCGCATCACCAGGTCCGTGACCCGCGGGTCATCACGCATAGGAGTACCCTCCTTCTCGGCGGTCACGAACCCATCGTGAAGGCGGGCGCTGCACCGCCCGCTGCACCGCGCGCTGCACTGCCGGCGGGATCGGGCAGGGGCCGGTGCCAGGGCCGCCTGGCGGCGTTACCGCCTAGGCGGCGTCAGGAACCGTCTGCGGTGAGCTCCATCTGCGATGCTGCCACCTGGCCATCAAGGCCAGCGCCAGGCCTGCCACGGCAAGGCCGCAGATAATCCTCGTTTCGGCACTCCCGCTGTGATGATCGGGATCCCAGCCGAACAGAACCTCGATCCAGTCACGCCAGAAAACCGTGACCACGGCCAGGAAGACGCACAGGGCACCTACCGACTTCTCTGCTATCAGCAGTGCCTTCCGCGGCTTTGACATTGAGCTGATGGTGCGGTCGGCCATGTCGTTCCCTCATTCCGTCCAGGCGAAAAAGAACGGGTCGATCGAGTCGGGCACCCCGGAGGTGCCGTCAAGATCCAGCAGTTGCTGCGCATCCCAGTCGACGTGGCGCTGGTAGGTGACGCCGTTCGGGAAGTTGGCCTTATCCGGGTGGTTACTGCCGGAGAAGATGCCGTAGAAGTTATTGCCGATGCTCACCAGGCCGGCGTAGTCGCCGAGGTAGGGATTGAAGTCGGCCGCCGGGCTGGCCGCGAGCGCGCTGTGCAAGGGGGTGAGCTGCGCCGGGCTGGCCCATCCGTCGGCGGTCACCTCGAAGGTTGTCTCCCAGCGCTCCGCCGCGCCGGTCCCGGTGAGCGCCTGGCACAAGAACCCGAGGTGCCCGGCGGCGTTGACCGCGAGGCACGGGTTCTTGCCCTGCGCGACGGTGCGCAGGTCGCCGGACCAGGTCTGCCCCCCGTCAGCGGAACGTCGCACATGGATAGTCCAGGGTGACGAGACGCCCTGGGGCTGATCACCCCAGGCGACCCACACCACGCCGGGGTCGGTCGGATCGACCGCGATGGCGCTATCCCCGCGAAGCTGCTGCTGCCCTATGGTGCTGCCGAAAACAGCGGTGCGCTTGGTCGCGAGCCGTCGGCCGACGCTGCCATCGGCTGGGTCCGTGAGCACCGAGAATGGATTCGCGCCGGCCGCCCAGTTGTCGTCGCGGGTGACGACAACGTCGAAGGTGGTGGTTATCCCGGAGGTTTTTGTCCAGCGTTGATAGACGGCATAGACCGTGCCATCCGGATGGATGGCGATGCGGACCGGCGGCCCGTCTCGTTCGGCGGCTGCGTCAGTCTCAATCTGGTGCGAACTGAAGACGGCGGATGAAGCGGCGACGTCGGCATCGAGCGAGAAGTCCACGGTGGCGCTCGTCGGCAGCCTGGCCAGATCGTTGTTGCCCACATAGACGCGATCAACAGCCTGGCCGGACTGGGCCTGGATACCGCCGGCCACCACCCACGGCTGATCGGGGCCAGGCCGGTTGACCAGCACCGACAGGATAGCCGTCGACAGGAAATCCGTGGTGCGCAGTATCTGCAGCTGCCTCCGGTTAACCGGCACTTCCGGTGACAAGATGCCGACGTAGAGCACTCCGCTGTCCGGGGCGAAGCCGGCACTGATGTCGCGGGTGCCTGCCGGAGGGACGTTTCCTGGCACCACCAGCCGCTGGGCCCAGGTCTGCCCGCCGTCGGCCGACACGAAGATCGGGGAATTCGGGCCCCCGAGCAGGTCGGGAGTGAGGGCAGTGGCCACCATCTGGCCGGTATCGGCCGGGTTTACCGCCAGGCTCGGCTCGCTGTCCTGGTGTGCCTCTCCGGACAGCGATTCGGGGATTATGTTGACCAGGCACTGCAGCGTCACGACCCGCCTCCGCCCAGGCCAAGGCGGTCGAGCTCGTGAGGTCGATGCACGTCATAGGTGTCCGTCAGGCTGTAATCCGCCAGCCCCGCGGCCTCGCCGGCCGCTTGATGCAGCAACCACAGGCCGACCTCGCCGGGCGCCGGCTTGGGCACGTTGACCCAGTGGACGTCGCTGGAGTTGGGGAACACGAACCGGACCGTATCGGCCACCGCCCCCCTGACCCAGTGATCCACCGCGATGGTGGCCACCCACCAGTCCGGATCATGTTCTCCGAGCGGCGGGTCACCGGCCTTTTCCAGCCGGACGACGCGTCCGGCCACGATGACATCGGCCTCCGCGGCATGGGCTCTGAGCTGCTCTTCCTCCAGCTGATGCGCCGCGTCCAGCGTGGGGCGCGGCCGGCTTCGCCTGGCGCTGGACCCGGCCGTTATCGTGCTTGACTCCGCGGTCCCTGCCGCCGCTCGCCCCACCTCCGCCACGGCGATGCTCTTGCCGTAGGCGACTGGCGTCGTGAACAGCGTCATCTGGTCGCCGACGGCCGGGACATCTGATCCCGCCGCCAGCTGGACGGTGATCTCCATTCCCGCCGAGCGGGCCAGGACGGCCGGGGCGTGCAGCACCTGATCGATCGTGAACACGACGGTATGGTCGTCGCTGGGGATATCCGCCACCGTGGAACGGCCGAGCGACTGGACCGTAGCCATAATCACGAACTTCGCACGGCTTATCACGTCGGCGGTAACGGCATCAGCCATGGCATCGCCTCCAGTGCACAGGGATCATCGCACCCGAGGCCAGCGCCATCACGAAACGGCGCTTCCCGCGGGCCGTGCCGCTACTTAAGGCTAACCAATCACATGTTCCGCGCGTGTCATGGGTAGCCCTGGATTCGTCCGGGCGATACTGCTAAGTCAATTATCGTGACGGATCTTACTCCTGCCGCTGAGCCATAGCCAGCGCCGGGACGCGTGGCACGGACCGGATGTCAACAGTTGACTGTGTAGTGCGTAATCACACTGAGACATGCAGGCCGCGGTATCACCGCCCGGTGACGGCGGGCACGGCCAGTGCAAGGGCGAGCTGCCCGTCAAGAAACATCAGGCCCCGCCTCTGGAACTCCTCGAAAACCTCCTGTATGCCTTCCGCTGGCAAGCGCAGATTCAGCGACCGGTGAACAGCGGCGGCAGTGGTAGGCCGGCTGGCACATGCCAGATACAAGTCGGCGAGCGTGTCCTCGAGCGTGTAACTCCCTTCCTGTCCTGGCTGCCTTTCGTCATAGATCTGGACGAAATGGGGCGCGGGCCAGTACTTCAGCACCGGCGGACTGTCCTCCTGCCAGGCGCCAGACCAGTCATCTGCCGCGAGGCACAGCGTCGTATATGTGCTGTCAGGCAATCCGTCGTCCAGCTCGTATTCGAAAAAGTAGGCGACGCGTTCGAGATCAACGCTGTCCGGATAAACGTATTGATAGCTGCGGTCCGGCGCCCGGCGGCGAAGCCGGAACGTGTCCGGCTCGGTAAATATCGGACTGAACCTCTCCAGCCAGATGCGGGCGACAGCTCCCGGCGGCTGCAGATGACGCAGGTGTGGTATGAGCGCAACCTGGTCCGCATAATCCTGCTCCGTCTCGCCGGGAAAGCCCCAGAGCAGATTCCAGTCGACATGGATCCCGTAGTACTGGGCCCAGCGCAGCAGGTTGACGTTCTGAATGGACCGGGCACCCTTGCGCATGAGACGCAGTACATGGGAACTCAGCGATTCGATACCGGGCTGGATATGAGTAATGCCGGCTTGCGCCATCAGCTTTAGCTGTTCCCGGCTCAGGTTCGCCTTCACTTCATAGAAGATCTCATAGCCGGTCTCGTTTTCTGCCAGCACCGGGAAGAGCTTGGCAAAATACGTCATGTCGAGGATGTTGTCGACCGCCTCGAAACGGAAGCTGCGGTATCTCCTCGCCTGCTCGGCGAGTTCGCTGAGTACGCGTTCCGGCGACTTGGACCGGAATCGCATAGTCGTCCCGTTGAGCCCGCAGAATGTGCAATGGTGCTTGGCGCCCCACCAGCACCCCCGGGCTGTCTCGATGGGCAGCCAGACGTTGCGGTGCCCCACTCGGGGAAGCACGCCCAGGTCCTCTGCGTGCTGGAAATACTCGTCGTAGTCCGGTGCCGGCAGGTCGTCCAGCTGATCTGCCGCCGGCCTGGGAGCAGTTACTTTCACCTGCCCGCCCTGGCGGCGGGCGATACCGGGAATGCAGTCCAGGCTGCCGCCCGCGGCGAGGGCGCTGAGCAGGTCGGGAAAGGCCCTGTCGCCCTCACCGATGACGGCGGCGTCGACACAGTCCACCGCGCGCACCAGTTCCGGGCCCATCTCGTCATCGAAGTTAGCGCCGCCGAATATGGTGATAATTCCCGGATGGCATTGCTTCAGGCGCCTGGCCAGTGCGAATGACGCGGTGCTCTGCTGGAAGGTCGAGCTGAATCCCGCCACCGCCATGTCTTTCCAGGGAAAGCCCTCGACCAGGTCATCAAGGTACCTGGGGACATCGCTGCCGCGTGTTTTGAGAAGCTTTTCTTTCACTTCCTCCTGCGATGCCCCCAGGTATGACAGGCTGTCGGAGAGCTCGTCGAGCATGTGTGCGCCCCGGTCGGGTGCGGCGTCGCCGAAGGCTTCCAGCGAAAACAGCCAGTCCCCTATAAGGGTTCCGCGATGCTCGCATAGCTGCTTGTAATAGTCAATGCCGATCTGCGCTGCGAAGTCCAGATGGGCGTGATAAGTGCGGACAGGGAAACCGTGCCGTGCGGTTATCGCTTTGAGCAGGCCGAGCTGGATCGACGGACGATGAGGATCCATGAATGGCATGGACACCAGGACGACAGGCCACGCGGAGTGGCGCTCCAAGGTTGCCTTGCTCAGCATATGCCCATTCCCGGAGTAAATGTCCGTATTGCCAGGCGTCTCCCAGCGGGTAAATCTGCATTCCGGTTGTTAATGATTCGGGGGAGTTTTAGGCCTTATGGGCGTGACACTGCCGACCGAGCCAGGCGGCTGCCTGCCGGGAATGTAAGCCTGGAGAAGCTGATCACGAAGCTCCCTGGCATCCGCTTGCCCGGGATCTTCGACCTTTTCTCCGTCGCCCATGATCTGCACTCCGGGCAGCGTTCCGGACCTCGTATTCTTACTGAGCTTTATGTGATCCGCCGCAGCCGCGAAGATGGCCAGCAGGAGACCCCACTCTTTCTGGTCGAGCAGGACCGCCATCTTGGCGAGCGCATCAGTGAGCCCGTCAACGTCTTTCCTGGTAAACGAAAAATCATTCTTCTCGGTCATTTCCGGCCTCCGGGCGTGAAGTTGCTTTCGTCTTGAGGAGTGCGGTTCTGGCCCGCACGCGAACCCGCTACGTCGTCGAAAGGACTGATCAGTTCACGCAAGCACCTCAAACTTGGCCTGCCGGCCGGCGATTCGTCAAGTGGCAGATGCCACCTGGCCGCGCTCATCGCCGGCCGCGCCGCCTGTCGTGGCGGCCAGGTCGCTCAGCCGGGCCCGCAGGCCGGCCGCTTCCGGCAGGATGCCGAGATCGTCGAATATGGCCACCGCCTCGTGCCAGGACCCGGCGGCGGATTGCGGGTCGCCGGCCGCGAGGCTCGTTTCGCCGAGGTAAACATGAGTCCGGGCCTCGTAGTAGCGGTCGCCGAATTCCCGGTACAGCTGCAGCGCCTGCTGGTAGTGGGCGGTGGCCATGTCGTAGCGGGCCAGGGACCTGTGCGCGCGGGCGATGCTGTCCAGGGTGTCGGCCTGACTCAGCCGGTCCGGGATCTCCCGTTGCATGTCCAGCGCGCGCAGGCAGTGCGCCAGGCCCTCCTCGTGGTCCCCGAGCTGGATGTGAAACCAGCCGACCGCGTTCAGGGCGCGGGCCTGCCCGGTCGGCCGGGCGGCCATCCGGAACAGCTCGACGGCCTGCTCGGCGTGCTCGAGCCCTTCCTGGTAGCGGCCCTGCTGGTCGAGCACCCAGGTCAGGGTCCGGTGCGCGTGGCCCTGGCCCGCCCGGTCGCCCAGGCTCTCGTAGAGCTCGAGAGCCTGCTGCAGGTGCTTGCCGGCGGCGGCGTGGCCGTCGAGCCGGCAGTAGGCGCAGGCCAGACAGCAGTGGATGATCGCCTGGGCGTTCGTGTCGTCCAGACGCTGGGCAGCTTCCAGGGCGGTCCGGTGCGAGGCCGCCGCGTCGTACCAGTGACCATGGCGGTCCAGGTACGGGTTGATCGCCCAGGCCAGCTGCCAGGCATAGACATCGAAGCCATGGCTGACCGCCTGGCGCAGTGCCGCCATCAGGGCCTGGCGCTCGGTGGCGAGCCAGGTCAGCGCACTGCGGTAATCGTCCAGGATCTCAGGGGTCACAAGCGGCTGCGGCGGCGCCAGCGTGATGGGGTCGTCGCGGCGCGGCCGGAGCAGCTGCCCCGCCGAGTACGCGGTGTGCAGATAGTGGTCCAGCACCCGATGGACCGCCTGGTGTCTTTCTTCCGCGCTGTCGTGGGCCGCGCAAAGCTCGCTGGCGTACGTGTGGAGCAGGTCGTGCAGCGCGAACCGGCCGGGAGCCCATTCGGTGAGCAGGTGGGCGCGGACCAGGTCGGCCAGCTGCCGGCGGGCCTGGGCCAGCGGCACCCCGGCCAGGCTGGCCGCGGCGGACGTGGCGATATCCGGTCCCGCATGCAGCCCGAGCAGCCGGAACAGCCGCGCCGCCGGCGGGCTCAGCGCCTGGTAGGACCAGGAGAAGACGGCGCGGACATCGGTGTACTGGTCTCCGCCGTCCAGTGCGTCGAGACGGCCGTGGGTCTTGCGCAGCGCGTCAGCCAGCGCGGAAAGCGGCAGCCGGGGATTCGCGGCGGCATGGGCCGCCGCGACGGCCAGCGCCAGCGGCAGCCCGGCGCACGCCCCGATGATCTCGTCGACCGACGCGGGTTCCCCGGCGACCCGGTCCGGGCCGAGCCTGCGGCCGAGCAGGCGCCGCGCTTCCGCGGCGGGCAGCAGGTCAAGCGCCACCGGATGGGCGCCGTCGGCGGCGACCAGGCTCATCAGCTGATTCCGGCTGGTTACCACCACCAGGCATCCGGGCGAACCGGGCAGCAGGGGGCGTACCTGGTCCACGTCGCGGGCGTTGTCCAGCACGACGAGCACGCGCAAGTCGGCCAGGATGCTGCGGTAGAGCGCGGCCCGCTCGTCAAGGTCCAGCGGGATCTGATCCGACGGCACGGCAAAGGCAGCCAGGAACCCGTGGATCGCCTCCGCCGGCTCCATCGCCGATCCGGCCGGGCTGAAGCCCCGCAGGTTGACGTACAGCTGTCCGTCCGGGAAGAGATCACGGATCTGATGGGCCCAGTACACCGCCAGCGCCGACTTGCCGACTCCGGCGGTTCCGGTGATGGCCGTGATCACGACGGCGTTCTCGGCGTCACGGCTGCCCTGGGCCAGCAGCGCGTCCAGCTGGCCGAGCTCGGCGTCGCGGCCGGCGAAGTCGGGAATCCGGTGCGGCAGCTGGGCGGGTACCGGCCGGCCCGGGCTGCCCCGGCCGCTCGCGTCCGTCGTGACCTCGCCGGGAGAGGGGGCTAGCTCCGGATCGGCGCTCAGGATCTGCTGGTGGAGTTTCTGCAGCGCCGCCGAGGGCTCGACGCCCAGTTCATCGCGCAGCTGGCGGCGCGCCTCCCGGAAGGCCGTCAGCGCGTCCGCCTGGCGGTCGGCCCGGTACAGCGCCAGCATGAGCAGGCCGCGCAGCCGCTCCCGCAACGGGTGCTCGGCGATGAGATCCCGCAACTCCGCGATCACGTCCGGGTGGTCGCCGACCGCCAGGTCGAGCTCGATGCGCTCCTCGATCACGTTGATCCGCGACTCGGCCAGCCGGTCACGCTGCGCGTCCAGGAACGGGCTGGACAGGCCGTCGCAGACCGGCCCGCGCCAGAGGCCCAGCGCCGAATGCAGCGCCTGGGCGGCCTCGCGCCGGTCACCTGCCGCCTGCGCGGCTCGCGCGTGGCGCAGCTCGCTTTCGAAGACGTCCAGGTCCAGGGCCCCGGGCGGCAGCGTGAGCAGGTAACCGGCATCCGTCCAGACCAGCAGGCCGGAAGGCGCGTGGCCCGGCCGGCCGGGCTCGAGCACCTGACGCAACCTGGACATGTGGCGCTGCACCAGGTTCACGGCATTCCTGGGCGGCGCCTGGCCCCACACGGCATTGATCAGGTGCTGCCGGCCGACCGGCCGGCCCGCCTGCAGGCACAGCACGGCCAGCACCACGCGTTGCTGGACCGGCCCGAGATCTATGCTGCTTTCGCCTCGCCAGGCCCGGAGCGGGCCTAGTACGCCGAGCCGCAGCGCCGGATCGCGTGGGTCAGTCATGCCGCCTCCCGACGCGCTGACGCCTCCCAGCAAGCCTAACCCGGAAAGCTTCATCGTCACTCGTCGCACCCGCCCCAGCCCGCTCTCAGTGATCCTGATCGTCCGGCGGCGACTGCCCGCCAGGCGGCGACTGCCCGTCGGGCAGCGCGAGGGCGCCGGGCGCGTCCGGGAGCGGCTGGCCGGTGATCAGCCTGGCCAGCCGGGCCAGCGAGTCCTCGAGGTCCTGCGTGGTCACCACGTCGGCCAGCGCGAGGCGGACGGCGGCGAGCTCGCGAGCGAGGAACTCGGTGTCGGCCTGGGTCCGTGCCGCCACCTCCCGGTCGCGCTCGATGTTGGCCCGGTCGCGGTCGTCCTGCCGGTTCTGCGCCAGCAGGATCAGCGGTGCCGCATAGGCCGCCTGGGTCGAGAAGGCCAGGTTGAGCAGGATGAACGGATACGGATCCCAGTGCTGGACGATGCCGGCGGTGTTGAGCGCGATCCAGCCGATGACCAAGACCGTCTGGCCGAACAGGAAACGCCCCGTGCCCAGGAACCGCGCGATCGCCTCAGAGAACCGCCCGAACGCGTCGGCGTCGTACCGGGCGCCCATCCGCGGGGCGCCGCGCGGCACGGACAGGTCGGCTCGCTCGGTGAGACGGCGGGCGGAGAACCGTGTCATCTCAGCCTCCCGTCCGCCAGCCCGCCGGCAGCAGGTGGTCGAGTACGTCGTCCACGGTAACCGCGCCGAGCAGGCGGCCGTCCTCGTCGCACACGGCCACGCTGACCAGGTTGTAGGCGGCGAGCCGGGTCGCCAGCTCGCGCTCGGGCAGGTCGGGCCGGACGAAGACGCTCGCCTCGACGCAGTCGCCGACCTTGGTGGCCGGGGGGCGGCGCAGCAGCCGCTGGAATCCCACGCTGCCGAGGTAGCGGCCGGTCGGCGTGATCATGGGCGGTTCGCACACGTACACCTGCACAGCCGCGGTGACCGGCATCCCCGGGTCCCTGATCCGGGCCAGCACCTCGGCGACCGGCACGTCCGGGGTGACGACGAGGGGCTGTGAGGTCATCAGGCCGCCCGCCGTCGTCGCGTCGTAACGCAGGAGGCGCCGAAGGTCGTCGGCCTGGACGGCCTCCATCGCGGTCAGCAGCCGTTCACGCTGCTCGGCTGGCATCTCAGCGAGCAGGTCCGCGGCGTCGTCAGGCTGCATCTCTTCCACCACGTCGGCGCTGCGCTCCAGCTCGAGGCTGGCCAGCAGCCGTACCTGATCCTGTTCGGGCATCTCCTCCAGCAGGTCGGCCAGCTCTTCGTCGTCAAGGACGGCCGCGAGCTGGCTGCGACGGCCGGGCGACATGCCCTTGACGGCGGTGGCGAGATCGGCGGGCTGCAGCTCGCGCAGGCTGGCCAGCTGCTCATCCAGCGGCCCCCCGTGGAACAGTTCAGGGTGCTGATCCCACGGCACGACTGTCGTGCCACGCAGGCGCAGTCCCCGGCCTTGCGTAATGGCCACCGCACGGACCTCCCAGCCGACCCGCCGCTGCCCGGCGGGAGCGATGGCGACATCGACGACGGTCCCGGCCTCGGTATGCCGGCCGTACATCTCGGACGCCAGGATCTCCCCGGGCCGCCGGGTGAAGCGGTCCAGGTCAACGGTGCCGCCGTGCAGGTGCGCCCCGTCGACGGAGATCTCCGTGATCCTGCCGAGGTTGACGAAGATGCGGCGCCGCTGCAGCGTCACGACCAGCCCCAGGGCACGGGGCGGTTCGCTCCCGCCGGCGGCCAGGATCACCACGTCGCGGATCCGGCCGATGGTCAGCCCCTCGCCGTCCAGCAGCGGGCGGCCCTTCAGCCGCGATGTGAAAACCTGGCTGCCGTTCATGGCCAGGCACTCTCCTCCCGTGGCTGACCCTGACTGATCCGCACCATTATCGTTTCCCTCGCGGGTCAGGGGCGCAGCCGGGCAGCCGGGAAACTCCCTCGTCCTGCGCCGTTTACCGCCAGATGGCCGAGGCCCAGGTCAGGGCGCGGATCGCCAGCGGGTCGGCTTCCGCTTCGGTGTCGACCAGGTGCCGCCGGGCCAGCGACCGCAGCGCGGGGAACAGGAACGGCGCGTCCGCTGCCGATGTTCGTGTCTCGAGGTCGGCCAGGTCCAGGGCGCGGGTACCGTCGCGGCCGTGCGCCGTCCAGCGGCGGACACGGAAGCGCAGGTCGTCACGGCGGAGCGTCCAGACCCGCTCCCTGATCGGGCCGATCTTCATGAGCCGGTCCTCCAGAGCCGTCAGGCCAGCGCAGTCGGCGAGGAAGCCGGCCTGCGTGGCGGACAGCAGCCCGCGGCCGGGCTCGGCGGTGACCGGGGCCCTGGCCGGATCCGCGGCCGCGCCGCCGGTGCCGGCGGATGCCGTGAGCGCGGCGACGAGAACGCGCTGGGTGGCCACCCACTCCTCGGTGATCCGCAGCCGGTGTCCCTGGCCCGAACGGAAGCCAGCCCAGCGCGGGCCCAGCCGCGCGCGACGGGCCGGCCGCAGCCGGACGATGACCTCGGGCCGGCCGGGGGCGCGTTCCAGCCATGCTGTCACCCCCGCTGTCATCAGCGGGGCCGGGGTGCCGGAAGCATCCTCGATCAGGTAGATGGCGCGCTCGCCCGGTTCACGTGCGTCCAGCCCGAGGGCGGCCATCACGCTCGTCACGTCGGTGTCCGGGATGCCGATCCGCAGATCGGCGCCGTCGAGGCGCTCCGCCATTGGCAAGGCTGCCCCTTTCGGTGTATTCGTGAAAGAGAGAATTACACGGCGGAGCGAGGAGCACATCGGGGACTCTTCTTGAGACCAGCGGCGATCGCTGATACAAGCGGGGTTCCCGGATTTTTGCGGAGGCGGCGGCCTCAGCTCATGGGGGGATGATGAGCGTGACCACGCCGACGATGCCCGGACTGTTCGTCGCTGGCCTGAACGAGTTCTTGCCTGACGAGCCCTTCGTGGGGCGGTCGCGGGAGCGACGCCTGCTCAATGCGCTGGTCAGCTCGGCGTCCAGCGGGGGTGCCTCCGGTGTGGTCCTCGGCGAGCCCGGCATCGGCAAGACCGCTTTGCTCCGCCAGGTCGCGCAGGCCACCTCCCACCGGGTGTGCTGGGTGCGCGGCGTCGAGTCCGAGGCGGTCCTCCCGTTCGCCGCGGCCGCCGACCTGCTGACCCCGTTCCGGTCATGGTTCGACAACATCCCGGACGCTCAGCGCCAGGCGCTGGAGATCGCGCTGACGCTGGCTGACGGGCCGCCGCCGAGCCCGCTGGCCGCATGCGCGGGGGCGCTCGGGGTCCTCGCGGCCGCTGGGGACGAGCGGCCGCTGGTCATCCTGGTGGACGACCTGCAGTGGATCGACCCGGAGTCCCAGCAGCTGATGCTCTTCGTGGCCCGCAGGCTGGCCACCGAGCACGCTGTCATGCTGTTCGCGGCCCGGGATGTGCCGGGAGCCCAGTGCCCGATCGGCGACCTTCCCCCGCTTCGGCTGACCGGGCTGGACGTCGGGGAGTGCGAGCTGCTGGCCCGGCGCCGCGGGCTCACCGTGCCGCGCGACGTCCTTGAATCCGTCGTCCGGGCCACCGGAGGCAACCCGCTCGCCGTCCTGGAGACCATCACCCGCGCACCGCCGCCGGAGGGTATCGGCGAGCAGATGGTGACGGTGGGACCGTCGGCGCGGCGGGCCTGGCAGAGTGTGCTGGGCCGGCTGCCGGCGCCCACCCGGCGCGCGCTCTTCGTGGTCGCGATCAGTCACGCGCACGGGTTCACGGCCCTGCCCGCCATCCTCGACACGATGCAGCTCGGCCTGGATGACCTGGAGCCTGCGGAGGAGCAGGGGCTGGTGCACGTGGACGGCGGCCAGGTGAGGCTGCGGCACCCGCTCCTGCGCCGCGTGCTCATCGACAGCACGCCGCTGGCGGTCCGGTTGCCTGCCTACCGGGCCCTGGCCGACGTCGCCGGGCCGGACCTGCGTGCCTGGTATCTGTCCCACGCCACGGTCGGCCCGGACCGGGAGGTAGCCGACCGCCTGGCCGAGGCGGCTGAAGACACCCGGCGCCGCAGCGGTTACAGCGCCGCGCTGCGGTTGTCCAAGCGTGCCGCCGAGCTCACCGCCGATCACGCGGTCCGAGCGGACCGGCTGCTCGCCGCCGCGACGGACGCCCAGCTCGCCGGCGATGCCCGGTCGGCCGCGGCCTGGTCACAGGAGGCTCTCGGCCTGCGCGCCGACCTGCCCTTCACCGCGGCCGCGACGCTGGTCCGCGGCCGCGCCCTGACCTGGGGAGGCGACCCAGGGCAGGGGTACGAGGCGATGATCCGCACGGCTGCGGACACCCGGTCGCGGGACCCGCTTCTGGCCGCGGAACTGTTCGCCGAGGCGATCATGCCCGCGGTGATGATCGGCGACCTCCGCGCCGCCACCGACGCGGCCGTGGCCTGCGAGGCCGAATGCGGGGCCGGGGTCACCCCGTCCTTCCGCATGCTGGTGATGATGGCCGAGCCGTATCTGCTCCGCGGGGCGGTCCGGGAGGCCGCCGACCGGCTGGACGCCGCCGAGGCCATGCTCGGGGACGTGGACCTCGTGGTCGACCAGCAGGCGCTGGCTTACCTGGCCCAGGGCAGATCCCGGACGGAGGACTTCGAGGCGGCGCGTCCTCTCGTCAACACGGCGATCGACGCGGCCCGGCGGCACGGCGCTCCCGCCATCCTCGCCCTGGCGCTCGCCGTCCGCAGCGAGCTGGACCAGTGGACCGGGCGGTGGTCGGCCGCCTACGCCGATGCCTGCGAATCGCTGCAGTGGGCCGAGGAACTCAATCAGGCCAACGTGATCGGCTACAGCCTGGCCATGCTGGCCAGGATCGAGGCGGCGCGCGGCGATCGCCACCTGTGCGAGGCCCACCTCGACCAGTCACGGCACACGGCCGGACCGCACGGCATCGTCTGGATGCAGTTGCCGGAGCGGGCGATCCTGGGATTCGCCGCACTGGCCGGCGGCGAGCCGGAGACCGCCGTCGAGCACCTCGAATCAGCCTGGGAATTCGCCTGCGCCCATGGCGTCGGCAACCCCAACGTCTCGCGGTTCGTGCCGGACCTGATCGAGGCGCACCTGCTGTGCGGGAACACGGACCATGCCAGGAGCCGGCTGGCCTGGCTGGAGGAGCGGGCCTGCTCGACCGGGCTGTGCCATCCGGCCGCCGCGGCGGCGCGCTGCCGCGGCCTGCTCGCCGATGATGTCGGGCACGCGGTGGCGGAGTTCGGGACGGCCCGCCGCGAGCACACGCGACGCTCGATGCCCTTTGAGCTGGCCCGCACGATGCTCTGCGAGGGGGTGGCGCTGCGCCGCTGGCGGCGCCCGGCCGCGGCGCGTTCGGTCCTGCGCGAGGCGCTCGGATTGTTCGAGCGGCTAGGTGCCCGGCCGTGGGCAGGCCGGGCGGCAGCCGAGCTCGCGGCGACAGGGATTCGTCCCGTTTCCGCCAGGCCCAGGGCGGCGCTGACCGACGCGCTGACTCCCCAGGAGCTCCAGATCGCGCGGATGGTGGCCGACGGCCTGAACAACTCCGAGGCGGCCGCGGCCATGTTCCTCTCGCGCAAGACCGTCGAGACGCATCTGACCCGCGTCTACCGCAAGCTCGGGATCCGTTCCCGTACCGACCTGACGCGGATCCTGACGGCCGAGAGCGTGATGGACTGAGCCGGGGGAGTTCCCTGATGCGGCCGGCCCGCGCCGGGCCCCGCGGGAATATGCCGCCCGTGGCTGCGCGCCGGACGCCGGTCAGCGTCCGGCACCGCCCGGCATCTCGACGCTTTCCTCGTGCCCGTCGACCGTGCCGACCCAGGAGATGAGGTTCCGGACCGGTTCAGGCAGCGAGCGTTCCGGGAATCTGGCCTCGTGCCGCTGCCCCTCGTCCTCCACGGTCACCGCGTAGGTGAACCGATCGGGCTCGGGCTCTCTCCGGGCGGGGGCCGCCGGTGCGTCGAGCAGCCCGGCCTGCGTCACCAGGGCCGCGAGCTTGTCGCGGTCGGCGGGCGCCAGCTGTTCCGTGTCCGCGGCGGTGGTCCGGACCAGGCCGCCGAACCCACCTCCGCGGATTACCGATACGCGCACGGTGCGAGCATACGTCGGTGACGTGGCCGGCCCGCTACGCGGGCGTGATCCCGACCTGCTCCCAGGCGGCCTGGATGGCCTGCTGCTCGGCTCCTCCGGCTCCGTACAGCTCGCCGCTCACCGCCACGGTGGCGTCGGCCGCCGCCTGGAAGTCCGAGTTCTCGTTCAGCCGGGTCGTCAGCGTGGTGTACCAGATGGCTCCCGCCTTCTCCCAGGCGTTCCCCTCGATGCCGATGGCGGCGAGGTAGAAGGCGTGGTTAGGGATCCCGGAGTTGATGTGGACGCCGCCGTTGTCGTGCCGGGGGTCCCCGTCATCCGGCAGGTTGACGTAGTGGGCCATGTCAGCGGGCTGGTTGTCGAACTTGAACGCGGTCCCCGGCGCCTTGAGCGACCGCAGGGCCTCGCCCGGCAGCTCCGGGCCCATGATGCCCTCGCCGATCAGCCAGTCGGCCTGGTCGGCGGTCTGCCCCAGTGACCACTGCCGCACCAGGGACCCGAAGACGTCGGAGAACGACTCGTTCAGCGCCCCGGACTGGGTGCGGTACCGCAGCCCCGCCGTGAACTGGGTTACCCCGTGGGTCAGCTCGTGTGCCATCACGTCCAGGCACTCGGTGAAGGCACCCCGCTTGAACAGCTGGCCGTCACCGTCCCCGTAGACCATCTGGGATCCGTCCCAGAACGCGTTGTCGTAGTCGGTCTCGAAGTGAACGCTGGACACGAGCTCCAGGCCCTGGCCGTCCACGCTGTTCCGGTTGAAGACCTGCTGGTAGAAATCGAAGGTCGTTCCCGAGCCGTCGTAGGCCTGGTTCACGGCGGCGTCCGCCACCGGGGGATCGCCCTCGCCGCGCGCTTTGACTCCCGGCAGGTTGCCCTGGGTGCCATGCTGCACGTCATAGGCGGTCCGCTTCGCGCCGACCTGCTCCAGCAGCAGGGCCAGCGCGGCCTGCGGCTGGTGCTGGACCAGCCGGCGCGTGACCGCGCGCCGTTCCCGGACCCGCTCGGAGATCGCGAGCGTGCGGACGGCCGAGGCCCGCTGGTCCGGTGACCCTTCGTCGATCATCTGGATGAGCACGTGCGGCGGGACGATGAAGCACACGTGGTCACTGGTCATGTCTCCTCCTCCGAGGCTGGCGCGGGCCGTGCCGCTGGCTCGGCATTCCACCGGTCAACGTAATAGCCGCGGTAGCGCCTCCGCTTCGGGGAGATCCCTATGCCTGCTCATCGCCGTCGGATCGGGGTAGAGGTCCAGCGGCTCTACCAGCAGGCTGTCGCGGACGAGGCCGCGCCGGCCAAGTAGCCTGGCCGGGCTCACTCATCCTCAGCGGCGAGGATACGGCCCAGTATGCGCAGGGCTACCGGCAGGCCGGTGATGCTGACTGCGCCAAATCCGATCAGCAGGCCTGGCTGCGCGGGAGCCGTGTAGAAGCAGTCGCTCAGGCCGGAGGTGACGATGCCGTGCCGGGCCGCGGCCTGCAGCACGTCATGCTCGCGGAGCCCTTCCCGCAGGACCGCGGCGACATGCAGTCCGGCGTTGGGGGAGCGGGCAGTGAGGTGGTGGGCCAGCGACCCGGAGAGCGCCTCGGCGAGAATCTGGTGGCGCTCGGCATAGACGCGCCTGCTACGCCGGATGTGCTTGTCGAGCAGGCCATCTTCGATGAAGTCGGCCATGGCGGTCTGCATCGTGATCGGCGGATGCCAGTCGATGAGCTGCCTCAGCGCGGCGATCGGCTCGGCCAGCGGCTGTGGCACCACGGCGAACCCGAGGCGGACCGACGGGGAGAACGTCTTGGAGAACGAGCCCACGTACACCACCCGGCCGGTCGCGTCGAGGGCCTGGAGAGGTTCCAGCGGCCGGTCGACGTAGCGGAACTCGGTGTCGTAATCGTCTTCGATGACCGCGGCGTCATGGCGCTCGGCCCAGCGCAGCAGCGCCCTGCGCCGTGCTATCGACATCGTCATGCCGAGGGGATATTGATGGGAGGGCGTGACATAGACGATGCGCGCGGAGGGCGGCAGCAGATCCACCACCAGGCCCTGGTCATCGACGGGCGCGGCCGCGACTTTCGCGCCAAGCGCCTCGAACAGGCGCACCGCCGGCACGTAGCCGGGGTCCTCGACCGCGACGCAGTCGCCAGGCTCGAGCACCACCCGGGTGACCAGGTCGATGGCATGCTGGGCGCCGCAGGTGATCACGACCGTTTCTTCCGTGGCGGCCACCGATCGTGACCGGGCCACCCAGGCGGCGATGGCCCGGCGCAGCCTGATCTTCCCCGCCGGGTCGCCGTACAGCGCCTGTTCGCCGGCGACCGCGGCGGCGATCCGGCGGCGCCACAGGTCAGCCGGGAACAGCGCGGGGTCCGGCAGACCCGGCCGCAGATCGAATCGGCAGCCGTACGGGGGCGGCCGGAAGTACGGAGACCAGCCCGCGAACCTGGGGCTGGGACGCAGCGCGGCCGCCGGGCCCGTCCCCCGGGGCGGTGCCGGGGAAGCGGAGGCCACCACGCTGCCGCCGCCGGCGCGCCCCTCGGCGTAGCCCTCGGCCACCAGGCGGCTGTACGCCGTGGTCACGGTATGCCTGGACACGCCGAGTTCGTCGGCCAGCTGGCGGCTGGGGACGAGCTGATCGCCGGGCAGCAGGCGGGCCCCGGTGATGGCGCGGCGGAGCTGCTCGTACAGCTGCGCGGTCAGCGGCTTCCCGGCTTCCGGGTCGAGGAACAGGTCCATCATGCAGGGTTTTACCACCAGCTTGGTATGGCTAAACAAGGCCATCTTGGACCTCGACGGCAGACCATCTGCTTCATATGGTGGCTTGTGTGCGGGCCGGGCGAGATAGCTTGCCCGGGCGGGCACATGACAACCAACCGTCTGCCGGCGGGCGGTGCCACTCAGCCGCCCGCTGGCAGGCAGATGCGGTTCACCGGCCTGACCACGGGGGCGCCGGTGAACGGGCCGGGATCCGCATGAAGGATGGCGAGTTACCAGGGGAAACATCCAGCGGATCCGGCCCGATGATCCCGGCCCGCCCGGGCGACCTCCCCCCCGTCGTCCCGGGCGGGCCGGCTCTTGGCCGCAGGCTGCGATCGCCAGCGGTGCGGCCACGGGGACTGTGCGGGCTACGGAGGGAGTTTGTCGTGTCTGAAGTCCGGCCTCTGCTCGACGGCCTTTCCTTTGGCGAGTCGCTGCGCTGGCACCAGGACCGTCTGTGGCTGGCCGACTGGGGCGCCCAGGAGGTCGTGGCCGTCGACCGCGAGGGCCGGCCGGAGGTGATGGCCCGGGTTGATTTCCCGGCGTTCCCGATGTGCATCGACTGGCTGCCTGACGGCCGGCTGCTGATCGTCGCGGCGCGTGACGGGCAGCTGCTGCGGCAGGAGCCCGACGGGTCACTGGTGACCCACGCCGACCTGACCGGCCTGGCGCAGCGAGGGCACCCCTGGAACGAGATCGTCGTGGACGGGCGGGGGAACGCCTACCTCAACAACCAGGGCTTCGACTTCCCCGGCGGCCAGTTCGCCCCGGGAACGATCGCCCTGCTCACACCGGACGGGCCGGCCCGGCTGGTGGCTGACGGGATCGCATTTCCCAACGGCATGGCGGTAACGCCCGATAACTCGACGCTGATCGTCGCCGAATCCTACGGGCAGAAGCTGACCGCGTTCCGGATCGCCGCCGATGGCGGCCTGTCGCAGCCGCGGCTATGGGCCGACCTCGGCGACGGCGTGCCCGATGGCATCTGCCTCGACGCCGAAGGGGCCGTCTGGTACGCCGACGTTCCCAACCAGCGATGCGTGCGGGTCCGCGAGGGCGGAGCGGTGCTCCAGACGCTCCGCCTGGACCGCGGCTGCTTCTCCTGCGCACTCGGCGGCACGAACAGGACCACCCTGTTCATGGTGGCCACCCAATGGCGCGGTACCGACCGCATGACGGACAGGTCACGAACCGGCCAGCTGCTGACCGCCCAGGCCCCGGCCCCCAGCGCCGGCTGGCCGTAACCATTCGCCAGGACGTCGATGGCTGGGGACAATCAGGCTGTGGAGCATCTCTCACGTGAGCGCCTGCTGGCGGGGCTCGATCAGATCCGCGATTCCCCGCCGGACAGCGGCCGGCTCGTCCTGATTGTCCGCCGCCCCGCGGTGGGCGAGCGAGAGCGGCCGGCTGAGGGGATACTGGACCGGGCCGCGGGGCTGGCCGGGGATAACTGGCTGGCCCGCGGCAGCACGAGCACGCCGGATGGTTCGGCCGACCGGCAGCGGCAGGTGACGGTAATGAACGCTCGGGTGGCTGAGCTGGTCGCGGGCGGGACAGACCGGATGCCGCTGGCCGGCGATCAGCTCTACCTCGACCTGGACCTCAGCGTCGGGAACCTCCCGCCGGGCAGCCTCCTCGCGGTCGGGCAGGCCGTGCTGGAGGTCAGCGATGTCCCCCACCTGGGGTGCGCGAAGTTCGTCGAGCGTTTCGGCGCCGAGGCGATGCGCTTTGTCAACTCCCGGCTCGGCCGCCAGTTGCGGCTCCGGGGGATGAATGCCCGCGTCGTGATCCCGGGCACCATCCGGCTCGGTGACCTGGCCGCCAAGGCTTCCGCCGGCCTTACCGGAATGGTGCCGCGAGAACGGGCCGCCCGCCCGGGTCAGGCCGGCACGACGTAGGGGAAATTGCTGTCCCGCTGGCCCTTGGCTACCGATGGCTTCAGGCCGGAGGGGACGGCCATGCCGGTGACCAGGGACAGCATGGCCTCGGGTGCGTTGTCGGCCGGGGCCCGGCCGTTAAAGCCGGCGAACCCGTAGGTGGCGGGGGTGCCGATCACGTAGGGCAGCACGTCGGGGAACAGCTGCGCGGCCACGGCCTGGCCGTAGCCCTGGGGGTCACCGCAGGTCCCGGTGGCCGCCACCACGGCAGCGATCTGCTCGCCGATGTACTTGGCCGCGGCGTCCCGGTCTTCGGAGGGGTGGCGGGTGTTGGCGGGGTTGGCAAAGTCGGTGTCGCCGGGCCAGAAGATGGGCCACATCATCGGGTGCCCGGCCCGGTTGATCTGCCGCCAGCCGCCTGCGTCGGTGGCGAGCTTGGTAGCGCACCAGATACCGGTCCGGGCGCCGGGCCTCAGTTGCGGGTGGGCGTGGGAGACCTCCAGCACGATCGATTCGACAATGGTGCCGGCGAAGCTGTTCTGTGCGTTGTCCGGCCGCCACCCCGACAGGTCCACCGCGGCCCCCGCCGCCACCGCGCCGTTGACGATGGCCAGCAGCGACAGGTCGATGTAGAACGAGTCGGCGATGCGCCCCGCCCAGAGCCGGATGCCGTCCGCGGCGGCCGGCTCGCCGGTGCGGCCCTCCAGCACGAGCTCCCCGGCCGCGGAGTCCTGGCGGGCCTGCTCGCCGGTGAGCGCGTGCAGCTGCAGGGACTGCCGCCCGCCGGAGTCCGGCTCGCCGAAGGAGGCCCGGTAGGTGAGGGTCTCGTAGCCGGCGCCGTCGAAGTGGACCTTGAACTCGTACCGGGCCTCGGGGTGGAAGCCCGGCTCGGAGTGCAGGCCGTTGACGTTGGAGTTGACGTCCATGACCAGCACGGTGCTGTCCTGGCCGGGGAAGACGTACAGGTCGTCGAGGTACAGCTGGCCGGTCTGAGCCGCCAGCGGGGTGTCAAGATGATGAGACATGTCGCGGTTCCTTCATTCGCCCAGGAAGTCCAGCAGGGCCTGGTTGACTTCCTCGGGGTAGGTCCAGCCGATGTTGTGCGGCCCGCCCTCCACGGTGACGAGGCGCAGGTCTTTGATCAGTCCGGGCAGCCGCTTCGCGGTGGCCTCATAGGGCAGGATCCGGTCCTCGGTGCCGTGCACCACCAGGGTGGGGACGTCGATCTTGGGCAGGTCGGCGCGGAAGTCGGTGAGCCAGGTGTCCACGCAGGCGTAGGTGGCGTACGCCGACGCGCCGGCCGCGACGATGAAGGAGTTCTGCCAGGCCCGGTCGCTGATCCTGGTGCCGCCGAGCTTGTCGACGTTGTAGAAGTTGTTGAGGAAGTCCTGGAAGTAGGCGTAGCGGTCCGCCACGATCGCGGCCTTGATGTCGTCGAACACCTTCCCGTCGACACCTTCGGGGTTGTCGCCGGTCTTCAGCAGGAACGGCGGGATCACGCCGAACATCGCCGCCTTCCGCACCCGCGCCGACCCGTAGCTGCCCAGGTAGCGGGTGACCTCGCCGGTGCCCATGGAGAAACCGCAGAGCACGACGCCGGTCAGGTCCAGATGCTCCAGGAGGGCATTGAGGTCGGCGGCGAAGGTGTCGTAGTCGTAGCCGGTCGCCGGCTGGCTGGACTGGCCGAACCCGCGGCGGTCGTACGCGATGACCCGGTACCCGGCCTGCAGCAGGACGCGCTCCTGCCGTTCCCACGAGTGCCCGTTCAGCGGATAGCCGTGGATGAGCACCACCGGCGGGCCGCTGCCGTGGTCTTCGTAGTAGATCTGGATGTCGCCGCCGTTCTCCGAACCAGCAGTGACGTAGGGCATGGTTCCTCCTCGTCCGTTTCTTCCCCCCGGGCGAATGCACGTGCTCAGCGTGCCTCGCGACGGCGGCCGTGAGGTATCCGCATGCTGACTGCACTTCGAACAGCCGGGGCCGCGGCCGGGTCAGTCTCCGGGACCGGCCTCGGCTGCCGCGCCTGCGCGGGCGATCAGGTCATGGAGCTGGTGGCGGCCCGCGATGCCGAGCTTGGGGTAGGAGCGGTACAGGTGCGAGGCGACGGTCCGGGGGGACAGGAACAGCCGGTCGGCGATCTCGGCGTTGGTCAGTCCGCGGCCGGCCAGCAGGACGATCTCGCGCTGCTGCGCGGTGAGCTCGGCCAGCGCGTCGGGGACCGGCGCGGTCTGCGTGGTCACGCCGCAGGCGCGCAGTTCTGTCTCCGCACGGCGGATCCAGGGCGTGGCGCCCAGGTGGCGAAACGTTTCCAGGGCTGCCGCCAGGACGGGTTTGGCGTCGTTGATGCGTCGCTGACGCCGCAGCCACTCCCCGTAGTCCAGTTGCAGCTGGGCCCGCTCGAACGGCCAGGTGTCCCCGGCGGGATCGGACAGCACCTGGCCGAGGTGAGCCTCGGCTCCCGCGGGCTCGGCGAGCAGGCCCCGGGCCCGGGCGGCGAGCTGCCCCAGCCGCGGGTCGTGCGCCGGGTCCACCCGGGCCAGCGCGCGTTCGGTCAGCATCCGCGCCTCCAGTCGGCGTTCCGCCCGGACCGCGGCGGCGGCTAGGTCCGCGATGGCCAGGTAGGAGACGTGATGGTGCAGTGGCGCGCCGTCGGCGCCGAAAAGCCGGCTGAGCTGGGCGTAGGCGGTCAGGTAGCTGCCTTCGGCCAGCGCCGCGAGGCCCGCGGCATGCCAGGCCCGGGCGGCGGCCGCGCGGTGCTCCGCGGGGTCGAGGGCGGCGAGCGCCCGGGCCAGCAGCGGCCGCAGCAGGTCGTGCTCCCCGCGCGCGGCGAGCACGGTCGCCGTGGCCAGGTCGGCCGAGACGGCGACCGTCTCCAGCTTGTACGCGGCGGCCGCGTCGGCGGCCTCGCGGCCGACGGCGAGCGCCTCGTCCCATCGCCCGCTGTCGATGCAGGCCCATTGCAGCGCGGACAGCACGGGCGGGCTGGCGCCGCGCACGCCCGGGGCGCGCAGCCGGCCGAGCGCGTCCCGGAAGAGCCTGACCGCGAGTTCGGTCTCGTCCATGAGCCAGGCCGTCGGGGCGACGTTGCGGAGGTCCATGGCGGTTCCGTCGGCCAGCCGGCGCACCAGAGCGATGGCGTCTGTCTTTGGACCGAACGGATGGGTGACTGCCTGGATCCATGCCCGCTGCGCCTCGGCGAAGCCGCGCGGCCAGCCCGCGGGCAGCGGCACCGGCTCGTGCATGCGGTCGAGGGTGCTCAGCACGGCCTGGTAGGCGGCCGGGGTTCCGCAGTGGTAGGCCGCCGTGCCGGCCAGCCCGATGGCATCCCAGGCGGCGACCGGCTGGCGGGCCGACGCCTCCGCCACGACCTCGAGCAGCGTGGCCAGCGCGTCGGCGTGCCGGCTGGACCAGATGAGCGCCCAGCCGATCAGCCACCGGGCGTCGAGGCGCAGGTCCGGCTCCGCGGTCACCGCGAGCGCCCGGGTGGCCAGCTCGCGCACCCAGTCCGCCTGCCCGGCGGCCAGGGCCAGCGTGCCCGCGGCCACTAGGCGCCGGGCCCGGTCGCCGTCGCCGGGGCTGAGCTCGGCGGCATGCTCGAGGGCCCGCGCGGCGGCGGCGGCGCCACCGCGCCGCTGCGCCCCGGCGGCCGTCTCCTCGAGCAGCGACGCCACGTGCTCGTCGGGTTCCAGCGCGGCCGCCGCCAGGTGCCAGGCGTAGCGGTCGGGCTGGCCGCGGAGCATGTCCGCGATCGTCAGGTGGGCCGCGGCGCGCTCGGCGAACGGCACGGCGTGGTAGACCGCGGCCCGGACGAGGGGGTGCCTGAACTGCGGCCCCGACCTGTTCACCCTGATCAGGCCCGCCGTCTCGGCCGGGGCGAGCGCGCCGGCGGTCAGCCCCGGCACGGATCCGTTGACCGCCGCCGTCAGGTCCGGGCTGTCGGCGACGGCGGCGAGCAGCAGCGCTTCCCGGGCCGGCCCGGGCAGGGCACCGTACCGGGCGGCGATGATCGCGGCGAGCCGCTCGGTGGGCGGCAGGGGCTCGGCCGCCCAGCGCCGGCCCGCGGCCGGGTCGGCCGCGATGATCCGGGACAGCTCGATCAGCACCATCGGATTGCCGGCTGCCTGGGCGAGCACCTGCTCCCGGGCCCGGCCGCGCGGCGGGTGCGGCTGGGCGTCGAGCAGCCGCCCGGCGTCCTGGATGCTCAGCGGCTCCAGCAGCAGCTCGGCGAAATCCCGCTCGAACCCGGGCGGCGGGAGGTTCCCGCGCGCGCCGAGCAGCAGCACGAGCGGCTCGGCTTCCAGGCGGCGCGCCGCGAAGGCGAGCGCGTCGAGCGAGCCGCGGTCCAGCCACTGGGCGTCGTCGGCCACGGCCAGCAGCGGGCGGTCCTCCGACAGCTGCGAGAGCAGGGTGAGCACGGCGATCCCGGTCAGCAGCGCATCGGTCGGCGTCGGATCCGGGGACAGCGCGAAGGCGCCCAGCAGCGCCTTCGCCTGCCGGCCGGGCAGGTCCCGCACCCGGTCCAGCACCGGCCGCAGCAGCTGGTGCAGCCCGGCGAAGGCCAGGTCCTGCTCGGATTCCCGGCCGGTGACCCGCAGCAGCCGCACCCCCGCCGCCCTGGCCCGCCGGGCCGCGTCGGCCAGCAGGACGGACTTGCCCATGCCGGCGTCACCCAGCAGGATCAGCACCCGGCTTTCCGCCGGGGGCGTATCCACGAGCCCCCGCAGCCGGGCCAGCTCGCTGTCCCGGCCGACCAGCCCGCGGTCCGTGGCCAATTCGCCGATCCTCTCCTGGCCCCCCGCGCTCAATATAGGCCGAGGATGGCCGCCAGATGGCGGCCGCGTTACGCTGTCCTTGGATCCTCCTGGGGAGGCGCCATGACGGCAGGGCGGGGAGACGGACCTGCGGCGGACCGCGGCCGGCTGCGGGCGTCGGATGCCGACCGCGAGCAGATGGTCGGCACGCTCAAGCTCGCTTTCGTGCAGGGCCGGCTGACCAAGGGCGAATTCGACGCGCGGATCGGCCAGACGCTGGTCTCACGCACCTACGCCGAGCTGGCCGCGGTCACCGCCGGCATCCCTGCCCGTCCGGCCCCTGCTCGTCCGGCCCCTGCTCGTCTGGCCAGAGCCCAGCCGCCGCGCCGGCGGGTGAACAACGCCGTCAGGTGGGGCACATCCGGGTTCGTTACGCCAGCCATCCTCGCTGCCGCTTCGGTGTTCGCGTCCTTGCGCGGCGATGGCGGATACGCGGTCGTGGCCTTCGTAACCGCATTCGCCTACTTCATGTTCTGGCTGTCCGCCGGGGCCAATATGCTCTGGCAGTGGCACTGCATGTCGTTGCCGGGGACGGGAATGTGCGTCCGATGCGCGCACACCGCCGCATCTCACCGCGCGCCAGCGTCCTGCGCGGTCCGGCAGGGCTCGCCGAACTTCTGGGAACGCTGCCCGTGCACGGGTTATGTTCCGCCGGGGATATCACCGGAGACCGCCGACCTGCGCCTGCTACCGGCTACCGGCTGAGGAGCGGCCGGACCTCGACGAGGTCCTGCGCTGGACAGCGTGGCTGGTGCCAACGTTCAGCGATCCTTCAGGTACGGACGCTATCTTCCTGGCATGGACGAGTTCCGGGCCCGCCGGGTGGTCGACGCCCTTCGTGACCGTGGCGTCAACGCTCACCTGCTGCGCGGCGTCGGCCAGTTCGGCGTCCGCGTGGCGCTGCCCGGCGGCCGCGAAGCCGAATGGGACACCGACGGCACGGCCGGACTCGAAGCCCAGGTCATGCGCGACGGAATGCTCGTCGGCTACGTGCCCCAGATCGAAGGCTCCGAGGACTTCGACGAGTCCCAGGTCGTTGACGCAATCAGCCGCACAGACTACGACCAGCCCGTGGCCCGCCAGCGCTCCGCCGCGTCCTCGCCCGGCCCCGCCCTGGCCCGGGAAGGCGGCGTCTTCCGCCGCTTCCTCGACGGCTTCCGCTACCGGTAACCACCGTGCAGCACATCCTGGCTCTTTCGCGCTCGGCCGTCACCATCCGGCACTGGTTCGAGATCAACCTTGACGACGCTTCCATGGAGCACGGTGCCCGGATCGAGATCCGGGAGCTGCCTGACCAGCCGCATCGAGGCAGCGAGTCAGCCTCCCAGCTCACCGTCGTCGATCGCCCGCTGTGGCGGGCCGATCTGTTCGACCGGCTCGCGGATCCTGCGGGCAGCTTCTCTGCCGCTCACTACCATCCGCAGTTCACAGGTAACGAGCCGTCTGCCCGGTTCTGGGATGCCGCCTTGAGCGCCGATCCTTGGACCTGGCTAGGTGATCAGATCGCCAGCCTGGGAACTGCGGCCGGGGGAGCGGGCTGGCCGCTCGATCCCGGGGACGCCGCGGAACTCCCCGGCCTGGCTAGCGCTGTGGTGGCGACGGCGCGGCGGTTCGGACCAGCCGAGTGCCGGTCGGCGGCGGAATGCTTCCAGCTGACCAGGGATGTCCAGGACGCCGTCCAGCTCATGATCGCTACGTTGCGTGCACCTGAGCGCCTGGACCGGGACCGGACAGCGCCCTGGCTGGCACGCTTCTAGCCGACGCGGGCGACGCCCGCGATCACCTGGCCCCGGAACGGCCCGGAATTCGTCCCGGCCGACGCTGAACAACGCCAGCGGTCTTGCGCTGAACCCGGCCGGGTAACCATTACCCATGGAGCGAGCGAGAATTCGTGTTGCCGTTGCCCCCGGGGCGGCGGCCTGGGCCGTCGGCGCGATCCGCCGCGGTGGCGGAGAGCCGGTCCGGCTGGACCAGGGGCCGCTTGGCCTGGTATGGACCGACGCAGGGGCGGTCGAGGAACTCCGGGACGTACTCCGGGCCCACCCGGAGATCTCGTGGGTGCAGTTGCCCATGGCTGGTGTCGAGCTCATGGCCGAAGCCGGTGTTCTTGACCGCCGGCGGCAGTGGACATCGGCCAAGGGCGCCTACGCTGAGCCGGTGGCCGAGCACGCGCTCGCATTGCTGCTGGCCGGGCTCCGGTATCTCCCTGAGCGGGCGCGTGCGCACTCCTGGGGCAAGCCCGCCGCGCTGAGCCTGTTCGACCAGCCGCTCACCATCGTCGGCGGAGGAGGCATCGCCACCGTGCTCCTGCGCCTGCTAGAGCCATTCCGCGCGCGAGTGACAGTCGTCCGCCAGCGCGCTGAACCTCTCGCAGGCGCCGTCAGGACACTCAGCACGCCGCGCCTGCATGAGGCGCTGGCCGGCGCCCGGGCCGTCGTGCTCACGCTCGCTCTTACCCCCCAGAGCCGCGGACTGATCGGCCGTAAGGAACTCCAGGCGATGGACCAGCGGGCCTGGCTGGTGAACGTGGCCCGGGGCGCGCTGGTCGACACCGAAGCGCTCGTCGAGGCGCTGCGCTCGCGCCAGATCGGGGGTGCGGCCCTGGACGTGACCGACCCCGAGCCGCTTCCCGCAGGCCACCCTCTGTGGGATCTGCCCAACTGCCTGATCACCCCGCACACGGCCGACACCGAGCAGATGACCCAGCCGCTTCTCGCCGGCCGCATCGCCGAGAACGTCCGGCGGCTAGCGACCGGGCGAGAGCTGGCGGGCCGGGTGGACCTTGATCATGGCTACTGATCGTGGCCTTACGTGGCTAGCTCTGGCCGGAGCTGAGCCGCGTGCCTGCCAGCCCGCCGGCCGAAGAATGACCCCTCGCCGAGCTGGGTGCCTGAGCCGTAACCCTTGCCGTCCTGGGCGATATTGGACGCGCACGCTCCGGCCGCGTACAGCCCCGGGATGACCGAACCGTCGGGACGCTGCACCTGGGCGTCCACGGTGGTGCGCAGGCCCCCGAGAGTGAACCCGGCGTAGAGCGCGTGGCCGAGCCGCAGGTCGAAGACCGCCCACGGGCCCTGGTCCTGCGGGGCCAGCCAGTCAGCGCTCTTGCGGAAGTCCGGGTCCTCGCCGCGGGCGGCATGGTGGTTGTACCGGGCCAGTGTCTTCTCCAGCGACCCGGCGGGCAGGCCGAGCCCGGCCTCCATCTCGGCTGCGGTCTCGTAGCCGTCCAGGAGCGGCACCAGCGGCATCTGAGGCTGCTCCAGGTGCGCGCTGTCGACGATGAGGTAGGCCGCGGAGCCGCTCTGTTCCATCACGAACTGCGACGTCCGTGCGTGGTAGGAGTCCTCGGCCACGAAACGCTCGCCGCGGGAGTTGACGATGATCCCGGTGACCAGCACCGGGGGAGGATAGAAGGGCGCGGTGATGAACGGCTCGTCCATGTGCTTGAGGCCGGCGCCTGCCGACATCCCGAGCCGGATGCCCAGCCCGTCGTCATACGTCGAGCCGAGCGTGATGAGCTTGCCGCCCCGCGCCGGGGTATACAGCGCCGGGGCGTACTCGGCGACCATCTCGGGGTTCATCACGAAACCCCCGGCGGCGATCACGGTCGCGCCTGCCCGGACAACCCCGGTGTCACCGAAAGAACGCCAGGCCAGCCCGACGACGGCGCCGGATTCGCCGGTCACCAGGCTGGCCGCGCCGGTCTCGTACCTGACCTCGGCGCCGGCCTCCTCGACCCGGTCCCGCAGCAGGTCCATCACCAGCTTCGCCCCCCCGGTGTCCCCCGGTACCGGGACCTTGTGCCCGCGCGGGGCCGGCTTCGCCTGATCCCGGAACGGCCACACCTTCTCGTTGCCGGTGAACATCAGCCCTTCGGTACCAGGCTGGATCACGGCCTTGCCGGGGAAGAAAGAGCGCTCGAACTGAAAGCCCAGCGACTCCAGCCAGCCGAAGTGCTCGACCGACCCCTCGCAGTAGGCGCGGATCTTGTCGTGCTCGGGCTCCTTCGACACCGCGACCAGGTACTTGTACATCTCTTCCGGGGAGTCCTCGTGACCGGTCGCCCGCTGCACCGCCGTGCCCCCGCCGAGGTAGAAATGCCCGCCGGACATGGAGGTGGTCCCCCCGTGCACGGCCGCCCGCTCGAGCAGCAGCACCCGGGCCCCGGCCCGGGCCGCCTCCAGGGCCGCGCTCCCGCCGGCGATGCCGAAGCCGATGACCACCACGTCGTAGCGTTCGGCGCCGTCGGCGAGCACCGACGCCGGCAGGAGCGCAGGTAGTTCCGAACGAGGATGGTTCATGTCGTGGTGTCAGCTCGAGATCCGGCTGGCGAGGCGGTCCAGGTGGGCCTCGACCGTCTCGGCCGGGGCGTCCGGCAGTCCCCACAGGAGCTCGCTGGCGCCCGCCGCGGTCCACGCGGCCAGGTCGCCGGGGGACGGTTTCGCGGCGACCAGCACGCGGCGAGCTCATCGGTATTCCACCCGAACCCCGCGCCGACAGTGACCCGGCCACCGGACAAGTGATCAAGCGTGGCGATGGTCTTCGCCAGCGTGACCGGGTCGGACTCCGCCGGCAGGGCCACCGCGGTGCCGAGCCTGATCCGCGACGTGACCGCGGCCGCGGTGGCCAGGCTGACCCACGGGTCGAGGGTCCGCGTGTAGCGGTCGTCGGGCAGCGTTCCGTCGCCGGTGCGGGGGTGAGCAGCTTCCCGCTTGACCGGGATGTGGGTGTGCTCAGGCACGTAGAAGGCATCGAATCCGCGTTCCTCCGCGGCCTTCGCTGCCTGAGCCGGCGTGATCCCGCGATCGCAGGTGAACAGGACGATGCCGTGACGCATGGCACAAGACTAGAACGTGTTCCAGTTCATGCGAAGATCGGGCAAGTCATCGGCCGGGACCTGACGCCGGTCGTGACGCCAGTCGCGGCGGCACGTAGGTTGGGCGTGTGGATCGGCGGATATTCGGGATCGAGACTGAGTACGGCGTTACCTGCACCTTCCGGGGGCAGCGGCGCCTGTCGCCTGATGAGGTGGCGCGTTACCTGTTCCGGCGGGTGGTGTCCTGGGGCCGGAGCAGCAACGTCTTCCTGCGGAACGGCGCGCGGCTGTACCTGGACGTGGGCAGCCACCCGGAGTACGCCACCCCGGAGTGCGACAGCGTGCTGGACCTGGTGGCGCACGACAAGGCGGGGGAGCGGATCTTGGAGGGGCTGCTGGTCGACGCGGACCGGCGGCTGCGGGAGGAGGGCATCGCCGGGGATATCTACCTGTTCAAGAACAACACCGACTCCGCCGGGAACTCCTACGGCTGCCACGAGAACTACCTGGTCCCCCGGCACGGGGAACTGGGCCGGCTGACGGACATATTGACGCCGTTCCTGGTGACCCGGCAGGTTATCTGCGGGGCGGGGAAGGTGCTGCAGACGCCGCGGGGGGCGGTGTATTGCGTCAGCCAGCGGGCGGAGCATATCTGGGAGAGCGTGTCGTCGGCGACGACGCGGTCCCGGCCGATCATCAATACCCGCGATGAGCCGCATGCTGATGCCGAGCGGTTCCGGCGGCTGCATGTGATCGTCGGTGATTCGAATATGAGCGAGACCACCACGCTGCTGAAGGTGGGGTCGACTGACCTGGTGCTGCGGATGATCGAGGCGGGGGCGATCATGCGGGATCTGACGCTGGATAACGCGATCCGGGCGATCCGCGAGGTCAGCCATGATATGACCGGGCGCAGCCGGGTCCGGCTGGCTAACGGGCGCGAGATGAGCGCCCTGGACATCCAGTATGAGTACCTGAACCGGGCCAAGGACTTCACCACCAAGAACGGTGCCGACCCGGTGAGCAAGCGGGTCCTCGACATGTGGGAGCGGGCGCTGTCCGCGATCGAGACCGGCAACCTCGACATGATCGCCCGGGAGGTGGACTGGGTGACCAAGTACCAGCTGATCGAGCGGTACCGGGCCCGGCACGACCTGCCGCTGTCCTCGCCGCGGGTGGCCCAGCTGGACCTGGCCTACCACGACGTGCACCGCGGCCGGGGCCTGTACTACCTGCTGCAGCGGGCCGGGGCGGTGGAGCGGGCGGCTCGTGACATCGACATCTTCGAGGCCAAGTCGGTCCCGCCGCAGACCACCCGGGCCAGGCTGCGCGGTGAGTTCATCCGCCGGGCCCAGGAGAAGCGGCGTGACTTCACCGTCGACTGGGTGCACCTCAAGCTGAACGACCAGGCCCAGCGGACCGTGCTGTGCAAGGACCC
>Ga0335078_10000674_pt1 | contig 52507 bp, 46 predicted proteins | sample Lox_Sample_32_FD_206711 | JGI IMG/M metagenome (GOLD analysis project Ga0335078, IMG submission 206711) | Soil microbial communities from Loxahatchee National Wildlife Refuge, Florida, United States - Lox_Sample_3.2 | ecosystem: Environmental > Terrestrial > Soil > Wetlands | place: USA... | reverse complement strand
CATCTTCGAGATCGCGTGCGAACGAACGCAGACCACGCTGGAGCACACGCTCCACCTCGGCGACACGATCGCGACCGACGTCGACGGCGCGCGCAGCGCGGGAGCGCGCGCGATGCTCATCGATCCTTTCGGGCACTACGAAGGGCGCTATCCCGACGTGCCGCGCGCGGCGGGCGCGGTGGAGATCGCGCGCGAGATCGTCGCGTGTCGCGATCGGACGAAACGTTGACTCACGCGTCGAGCGACTGCGCGAGCGCGTCGCCGAAGGCGCGAAGCACGCGCAGATCGATCGCGAGCGGCGGAGTCAGCGTGATGACGTCCCCCGCGATGCCGCCGGTGAGCACGATCCAACCGCGCTCGAGGAGCGCGCGCATCGCGCGCAGGGCGCGCGGTTGTCCGTCGAGTTGAATTCCGAGCATCGCGCCGCGACCGCGCACCGCGCGGACGCGCGCGTCACCTTCGAATTTCTTTTGGAGGAGCTCGATGAAGTCGTCTCCGGTGCGGCGCGCGCGATCGGCGAGCGCCTCGTCGCGGATGCGCGCCATCGTGACGAGCGCGGTCGCGCACGCGAGCGGATTTCCGAAATGCGTCGCGGTGTGAATCGTCGCGCCGCCGTGCTCACCCCACGGCGCCATCACCTTCGCCGATCCGATGCACGCCGAAATCGGAAGGCCTCCGCCGAGCGCCTTCCCGACGCACACGACGTCCGCGAGCACGCCTTGGCTCACCGACATCAACATCGACCCGCTGCGCCCGAGCCCCGTCCACACTTCGTCCGCGACGAGGAGCGCGCCGGCGCGATCGCACAAATCACGAACGCGCCGAATAAAGAGCGGAGGAGGTACGACGCACCCTCCGCGCCCCAAGATCGGCTCGATCAAAACCGCGCCGATTTGCCCGGAAATCAGGGCGTTTTGCATGTGCAGAATGCAATCATTCGATTCGTCTTCGCTCGACGGGTACGGCGCGAAGGTGACGTGTCGGCCGAGCTGCTCGCGAAACGGATCGCGGAACGACGGTTTGAATCCGCACGCGGCGAGCGGTGCGTAGCTCAAGCCGTGGTAGCCGCCGGTGAACGCGATGACGCCTGCGCGCTTCGTCGCGAGCATCGCGGTCTTGAGCGCGGCGGTCACCGCGTCGGCGCCCGAGAGACCGAGGACCACGCGCGCGTCCGGCTCGGGGTAGAGCGCGGCGAGCGCCTCGCACAACGCGACCTTCGGCTCCGTCGCGTAAACGTCGCCGAGCGCGAGCCACGCCTTTTCGCTTTGCGCCACGAGCGCGCGCTGCACGAGCGCGTCGCCGTGACCGAGCGGGAGCGCGCCGAAGCCGCACGTGAGATCGACGAAGCGGTTGCCGTCGACGTCGAAGACGTTGATGCCGTCGCCGCGCTCGTAGACGATTGCTTCGTGCTCACGCGCGTGTCGCCGCGCGACGACCGCGGGCGACTCCGCGTTCGCGAGCCGCTCGGAGAGCTCGCGCGATCGCGATCCCGGAACCGCGCGGACGTCGGGAAGGTCTTGTCGCATCCTACGCGACGACGCGGTTGCGCCCGCCGCGCTTCGCTTCGTAGAGCTTCTCGTCGGCGCGCTTGATGAGCTCCATGCTCGTGCGATCCGAGTCGACGAGCATCGCGACGCCGACCGAGACCGTCACCTTGATCATCTCGTTTTGGAAGACGAAGCGCGACGTCTCCACTTTGTCGCGCAGTCCGTCGGCGAGAGCGCGCGCGCCTTCGAGGTTCGTCTCCGGGAGCACGATCGCGAACTCTTCTCCGCCGTATCGCGCGAACACTTCGTCGCGTCGAATGCGCCCTTGCACGATGCGCGCGAGCTCCTTCAACACGAAGTCGCCCGCGAGGTGACCGTGGTAGTCGTTGATTTTCTTGAAGTGGTCGATGTCGAACATCAAGAACGAGAGATCGCGCGCGTGGCGGCGGGCGCGGATGATCTCCTTCTCGAGGGCCTCGAGCAAGAAGCGCTTCACGTGCGCTTGCGTGAGGCCGTCGATGATCGTCATCCGATAAATTTCTTCGTGGTACTGCGCTTCGACGTCGAAGCCGGAGAGGTACTTGAAGATCGTCGGACCGACCTTGATGCGATCGCCGTTCGAGAGCGGCTGCTCGCGCACGATTTGATCGTCGTTCACGTACGTGCCGTTCGTGGAGTTGTCGTCGACGGCCCACCAAATCGCGTTCCGCTGTTCGAAGTGACAGTGCTTGCGCGACACCGAGTCGCCCTCGAGCACGATGAGGTTCTCGCTCCCGCGACCGACGCTCACGCGCGACGAATCGAGCACGAAGCGCTTGCCGAGGAGCGTGGGTTCTTTCGTGTAGATCACGACGAGACAATCGTTCCCCTTCGGGCGATCGCCGCCGTCGGGTTTCTGAACGATCGTCGTTACGCGTGTCTTCTCGTCGGAGTCGGTCATCGGGAAGCCTCGCCGCGACCCCCAAGGTCTACGTGGCCTTCTGCGAGGCGATCGGAGCACGCGATCGCGCGCCGAGCTTGTTTCTTTCCGTGACGATATCAGATTCGCCGCGGGAAACGTGCATGCAGCAGATCGCAAACGCTCGAAGGTAGGTTCAGGTGGTAGTCGATGACGGCGACGGGCTCGTGCGTGGCGATGCGCGGCGCGTCCTTCGCGGTCGTGAGCCAGAGATCGATCGCGGGATCGTGCGGAATTTCGAGCGCGCCGTGATCCGACGCGACGAAGACTCGGCGCGGCTCGAGCGTTCTGCTGGCGAGGAATGCAGCGATGCGATCGGGACGCGCGATCGCCGTCGCGAGGCCGAGGCGGAGCGTGCGCAGCTCGGGCCAGTCGAGCAAGAGCGACGACGCATCGCCGATTTCGACGACACGATCGGTCGCGGCGAGGAGCGCATCGCGCGTCGCGCGCAGATCCCCGAGCGGCGGGCACGCGCCGCTTCCCCACGGGCGAGACGCGTTCACCGCGAGGAGCGCGAGCGTCGCGCGATTCGGCGCGAGCTGCGCGGTGCCGTCGAGCACGACGACGTCCGCGTGAAGCGACGCTTGGTCGATCGCGAGCTGCTTGTCGCGCGCGACGAACACGGCGAGCCCTTCGCGCGCGCACTCGATGGCTTCGTCTCCGACGACGCGTACGTCGTCGTCCGCGTGGACACGGCGCGCGCACCGCGGTGGCTTCGCGCGATACGCGTGTCCGACGATCGCGACGCGGTGCCCGGCGCGTTCGAGCTCTCGCGCGCACGCGATCGCGAGCGGCGTGCGACCCGAACCGCCGAGCGTCGCGCCGCCGACGCACAGGACGGGACCGCGCGCGACGAGCGGACGCGCCGGCCGCGCGAGATCTCCCCACGCGCGCGCGAGCGCCGACGCGACCGGCGACGACGGCAAGGCGCCCCGCTCGAGCGTTCGTTGGATGGCGAGCCTCAGCACGCGCGAAAAGATAATGTAATCTCGGCTCGAGCGCGCGATGACCCACTACGTCCTCGATCCGATGGAGCTCGCGCACACGCAGCTCGCGCGCGATCGCAAGCGCACCGCGCGCGTGCACGCGTGGATGAAGACGAAGAACGCATGGCTCTTCGATCACAAAATCGATCGCATGTCGCCTTCGCCACTCGCGTTCCTTCGCGGCGCGGCGCCGCTCTTCTACGAAATCCTCGAGCGCGTCCCGGTCCTCGCGGAGGGCCCGCCGGGCGAAGGCGTGATCGTCGGGGACCTGCACCTCGAAAATTTCGGCGCGTTCCGTCCGGATCCGGGCAAGGGCCGGCGGCACAAGAGCGTGGAAGCGGACGCGGTGTTCGACGCGAACGACTTCGACGATTGCGCCGTGGGTCCCTGGAGATTCGATCTCGTGCGATTGACGACGAGCTTGATCCTCGGAGGACGCGAGCTCGGCGCCAACGGACGCGAGGCGCTCGAGCTCTCGCACGCGCTGCTCGAGTCGTACGCGCGTGAAATCGAATCGCCGCGCACGCTGCCCAAAGAGCCGCCCACCGTGAAGCGCCTCGTCGCGCGCGCGAGCCGCCGTGACCGCACCGAGCTCCTCGACGGACGCACCGAGCGTTGGAAGAAGACGCGACGCTTCGTGCGCGGCGAGCGCTACGTCTCGATCGCGCGCGATCTCGCTCGCGACGCGGAAGAAGCCTTCGCGAAATACGTCGAGGCGCACGTCCCGAAGCGCCACCACGGTTTGTACGAAGTGCGCGACATGGCGTTTCGCGTCGCGGGAACGGGAAGCCTCGGTTGTCTTCGCGTCGCGCTCCTCGTGTGCGGAAAAGGCAAGCGCGATGGCGAGTGGATCTTCGACATGAAAGAAGAGGATCTCGATCCGTCGGCGATCGCGCTCGTCGGGAAACAAAAGTTTCGCGGTGCGGAGCGCGTCGAGTCGGGGATTCGCGCGTGTCTCGCGCACGTCCCTCGCGCGCTCGGGCGGACCAAGCTTCGAGGGCTCAGCATGCTCGTCCGAAGGCTCACGCCGCAAGAAGACAAGATCGATCTCGAACATTTTCCGAAGTCGGAGCTCGACGCGCTCGCGCGCCTCCTCGGCGCGACCATCGCGCGCGCTCACGTGCGCGGCGCGACCAAGCGCGCGCGCACGTGGAGCGCGTCGGATCGGCGGCACGTCGTCGACTCCGCGAGTCGACTCGCCGGGATGCACGAGGCCGCGTACCTCGCGTTCTGTCAGCTCGCGCGCGAGACCCAAACGAAGCGCCGATGACTTCGGCGGAGGAATTCTTCGACGCGATCGCGCCTCGCTACGATCGCGTCTTCGCGCGCTCGCGCGACGAGCTCCGCGCGCACGTGCGCCGAGCGCTCGAGTGGATCGGCGAAGCGCCGCGCGACGTGCTCGATCTCGGAGTCGGAACCGGCGCGGAGCTCCCACACTTGCTCGACGCAGGTCACCGCGTGACGGGCGTCGACGTGTCCGCGGAGATGCTTGCATTATGCAACCAAAGATCGCGCAAAATCACGGTGTTTCGCGCTGATTTTTGGGAGAGTTTGCCGGTCGCGCCGCGCACCTTCGACGCGGTGATCGCGCTCTTCGGATCGCTCGCGCACGCGCCGTCGGACGACGCGTACGCGCGGCTCGCGCGCGAGGTCGCGCGCGCGCTTCGTCCGCGCGGCGCGTTCTACGCGGAGGTGCCGACGGAGTCGTGGGCGCGCGCGCACGCGTCGTTCGAGGACGATGCGACCGGCGCGCGCGTCGCGATTCGCGCGCCGAGCGAGGCTGCGTGGCGCGAGGCGTTCCGCGCGTTCGACGTGACGACGCGCGTCGATGGCGACGAGCTCACGATCGCGGCGAGGCTCCGATGAGGTGCGCTGCGGCGCTCGTCGCGCTCGCGACGCTCGCGTTCGCACACGCCGCGCGCGCGAACGGACGCTTGCCCGCCGCGAACCAGCTCGTCTTCGCGCCGGACGATCCGTCGAGCATGACCCTCCGCACGACGTTCGGAATGCTCTTCACGAGCGACGCGGGCAAGACGTGGGATTGGCTCTGCGAAGACGCGATCCCGATGAGCGGTCAGCAAGATCCGGCCATCACGCTGCTCAACGGCGGCGTCGTGATTTCGGCGCAGCAAGAGGGGCTCGCGACTTCGCCCGATCGCGGGTGCTCGTGGTCGTTCGTCGCGGGCACCGCGAAGAACCTCGCCGTCGACGTCGCGCGCACGACGGACGGAGAGAGCGCCGTCGCGATCATGAACGTGTACCAGGCGACGAACGACGCGGGCACGCTGCTCTATCAATCGAACGTGCTCCACACGAGCGACGCCGCGAAGACGTGGCAGTCGCTGTCCGGCGCGATCGATCCGACGCTCGTCATCGACACGATCGATCTCGCGCCCAGCGATCCGCAGCGCATCTACGTCACCGGCGAGACGTACGGCGCGCCGAACGGGACGATGCTCGTGTCGAGCGACGGCGGACAGACGTACACGCCGTACACCATCCCGTTCGTCTCGAACGAGCTCGGCGCGTACATCGCGGCGGTCGATCCGACGAACGAGGATCTCGTCTACGTGCGCACGCTGGGGCGGTTGCCGACGAACGAAACGGTGAGTCGCCTTCTCGTGTCGAGCGACGGCGGGCAGACCTACGGCGCGTATTGGTCGGGCGACGCGATGCTCGGCTTCGCGCTCTCGCCTGACGGTTCGCGCGTGTACATCGGGAACATCGCCGACGGTTTGTTCGCGGCGAACGCGAGCGACTTGAATTTCACGCAGCTCTCGCCGCTCCAAGTGCAGTGCCTCGCGATGCGCGACACGACGCTCTACGTGTGCTCGAACGAGACGAGCTCGGTCGCGCAGACGGGGAGCTCGTTCGTCCTCGCGACGACGATCGACGAAGGTCAATCGTTCACGCCGCTCCTCGCGCTCGAGACGATCGCCGGACCGATCGCGTGCGCCGCGGGGACCTCCGCGGCGATCTGCGCAAACGAGTGGCCGACGCTCGCGTACCAACTGCACGACGACGCGGGGACCGAGAGCGCGAGCGACGCGTCGGCGGACGCAGCGCCTCCTTCGAGCAATTGCGGGTGCGAGACCTCCGATCCTAAATCGGGCGCGATCTTCGCGGGCCTCGCGTTCGCGCTCTATCTCGTGCGCCGGCTCATACTTCGAAGTCGGCTTTCTCGAGCAGCTCGGTGACGCGCCACAAGAACGCGTTCGCGGCGACGCCGTCGACGACGCGGTGGTCGTAGCTGAGCGCCATGTACATCACCGGGTGAATCACGATGCGATCCTCGCCGTCGTCTTCGACGACGACGACGCGCTTCTGAATCTCGCCCATCCGCAAGATGCCGACGTTCGGCTGGTTGATGATCGCGCCGCCGAAGAGGTTTCCCTTGAGGCCGGGGTTCGACACGCTGAACGTCGCGCCGCTGAGATCGTCGATCGTGATCTTGCCGTTCTTCGCGCGCGCGGCGAGCTCGTCGATCGAGCGCACGATGCCGCGCACGCCGAGCTCGTCGGCGCGCCGAATGACCGGCACGACGAGCCCGTCGGGAGAGTCCACCGCGACGCCGATGTTCACGTCGCGAAACAAGACGTACGCGTCGTCGAGCACGCGCGCGTTGAGCTGCGGCGTTTCGCGGAGCGCGCGCGCACACGCGACGACGACGAACGCGAGCATCGTCAGCGCGTGGCCCTCCTTCTTGTAACGATCCTTGTTCGCCTCGCGGAGCTTAGCCGATTTGTGCAAGTCGACCTCCGCGACGGTCACGACGTGCGGCGAAGCGAACTTCGAGTACGTCATGTGATCGGCGGTGATGCGGCGGCGGCGCGTGAAGGGGACGATTTGGTCGCCGTCGGTCTTCTTGTACGCGGGGACTTTGAACGTGCCGAATCCGACGCCAGGAATCGGCGGGACGAACCCGCCGCCCGCGTTGACCATCGACGCGATCTGTTGCGTCGCTTGCGTCACGCGCGGCGGCGCGGCTTCGCCCACGCTCGCGCTCGGCGCGCCGCGCTGAACGTCTTCCTTCGTGATGCGTCCGTGCTCGCCGGTGCCTTGAACCGAGACGAGATCGACGCCGCGCTCGAGCGCTTCCTTGCGCACCGACGGCGACGCGAGCGGCGCGCGCAGATCGGGTTGAGGCGTCGCGGCCGCGGGCTTCGGTTGTGCCTTCGGCGCGTCGGTCTTCGGCGTCGTGACGCCTTCTTCGACTTGCGCGACCGTCGTCTTCACCGCGACCACGTCGCCCTCGCGCACGAGGAGCTTCGCCACGCGACCCGCGACCGGTGAAGGCACCTCCGCGTCCGCCTTGTCCGTCGACACCGAGAGGATCGCCTGACCCTGCGCGACGACGTCGCCTTCCTTCACGAGCCACTTGCTGATGGTGCCTTCGGTGACGCTCTCACCGAGCTGGGGAAGCGTGACGTCGACGAGCATGGTGTGCCTTTTACCCGGTTACGCGCGCTTGCGAAAGGTCGCGACGAAGTAACCGTCGGTGCCGTGGATGTAGGGCAAAAGTCGCGTGGAAGAAGTGGGCTCGAGAGACGCGTCGAGAGACGCGAGCACGTCCTCTGCTTCTTCGCGAAGCACGCTGCACACGGCGTAGACGAAGCGCCCGCCGCGCGCGACGTGTTTGGACGCGGCGAGCGCGATCGCGCGCTGCGTCTTCGTGCGTTCGGCGAGCGGCGTCCGCGCGCGAAGGAGGAGCTCGGGTCGTCGTCGCAGCGTGCCCACGCCCGAGCATGGCGCGTCGACGAGCACCGCGTCGTACGCGTCGGCGTCCGCGGAGGGAACATCGCCGGAGCCCACGGTCCAGTCGACGGCGAACGTCGCGTGGGGCGCGAGGCCGAGTCGCGCGAGCTCCTCGCGTAGCGCGTCGAGCTTGCGCGGATCGCGATCGCACGCGTCGACGCGCGCGCCGCGATCCGCGAGAAGCGCGGTTTTGTTTCCGCGCCCGGCGCACGCGTCGAGCACGCGCTCGCCGGCGCGCGCCTCCACCGCGAGCGCGATCGCTTGCGAGCCCTCTTCTTGAATCGCGATCTCGCCGCGACGAAACGCTTCGAGCGTGTGCGGCTTGCCGAGACCGCGCGCGACGATGCAGAGCGGCGACACGCGCCCCTCGTGGAGATCCGCGTTCGGACGCTCCTCGGCGATGCGCTTCATCACGCTCGCGCGATCCGCTTCGCGCCGCACGCGGAGCCCGATCGCCGGCGCTTCGGTCTCTTCGAGGAACTTCGTCGCGCCCTCTTCGCCGATCGCGCGCGCGAGCGCCTCGCGCACGTCCTTCGGACACGACTCACGCACCGCACGCGCGCGCAGCGCGTTCGGGTCTTCGTCTTTCGCGTGCGCCGCATCGACGCGACGGCGCTCGTCGTCCGCGGCGCGCCGCAAGAGCGCGTTCGCGAAGCCCGCGACGCGGGGACCTGCCGCGCGGCGCACCGCGGTCACCGCTTCGTCCACCGCGGCGAACGCGGGCACGCGCATGAAATGAATTTGCTGCATCGCGACCCAGAGCGCGCCGCGCGCTTCCCACGGGAGACCGCTCGTCGGTTTTTTCGCGCGCGCGTCGAGCTGCGCTTCGATCCACGGCAAGACGCGCAGCGTTCCGTAGACGAGCTCCGTCGCGAGCGCGCGATCGCGCGCGTCGAGCTGCACCGCGCGCGAGAGCTCCGCTTCGAGCGCGGCCGCCGCGAAGGACTCGTCGCGCGCGACGCGCACGAGCACGCGCGCCGCGACGTCCCGCGCGCTGAGCGTCATGACCACAGCTCGTGCGCTTGCGAGACGATGTCGCCCCATCTCCGCTGCACGTCGTTCTTGAAGGCGATCGCCATCAACACGACGAGCATCGTCACGCCGATCAAGCTCGCGATCTCGCGCGTGCGCCGCGCGAGCGCGCGCCGGCGGATCGCCTCGATCAAGAAGAACGCGAGGTGCCCGCCGTCGAGCACGGGAATCGGGAGCAAGTTGATCAATCCCAAGTTGATCGAGATGACCGCCATCACCGACACGAACGACGACGTCCCCTTTGCGCCCGCTTGACCCGCGATGTCGTAGAGCGCGACGGGTCCACTCACAGACTCCGACAAGCTCACGCGACCTTGCACGATGCGCAGCATGCCGATCGACACCGCGCGGATCGCGCGCCCCGTCTCTTCGAAGCCGCGCGCGAGCGCGTACGAAAAGCGCGAGTCGTTCGGAACGAGGTGCTCGGGCGCGTACGGCGCCCAGTGCGCGGCGCGAAACGCGGAGCGAAACGTGCCCGCCATCGGCTCGCCGTCGCGCGTCCACTGGATCTCGTGCGCGCGCGCGACGCGCAAGTGCGCGAGCATCGTCTGCCAGTTCGTCTCGCCGATCCCGTCGACGGACGTGATGCGATCGCCCGCGCGCAATCCCGCCTTCCACTCGCCGGATCCTTCGGGCACAAACACCGCGAACATCTCCGAGCTCTCGATCCCCATGCGCGCGAGCACGTCCGCGGCGCGCGCCGGCGAGCTCTCGTCTTTGTTCGATCCCGATCGCGGAAGCGGCGTGAGCGTCGCGACTTGCGGCTCGAGCAGCGCGAGATCGACGAGCCCGCCCGTCGCCTCCGGGATCGCTTGCGGTCTTCGGTACGCGATGACCAGCGTGTCGCCGCGCGACGCGGCGAGCGCGTCGATCAAATCGATCATGCGCTCGGTGCGCCTTCCGTTCACGCTCGTCACGCGATCGAAGCTGCGCAAGCCCGCGCGGTACGCCGGCGAGTCCGCGCGCGGCACGCCGATCACCGGCGCGAGAAATCCGGGCTCGATGCCGATGCGTCCGACGTGCTCGGGCGTGTCCATCTCGCGCGCTTCGAGATCGTCGGCCGCGTTGACCGTCACGTCGAGCACGTGTCCGTCGCGATCGATCGTGAAGCGGACCGGTTTGCCCGCGCGCTTCGCGACGTACCGTTGCACGTCGTTGAAGTTGTCCACGTTCTTCCCGTCGACGGACACGATGCGATCGCCCGGCGCGAGCTTTCCGTCGGCGGGCATTCCGGGGAGCACGACGCCGACTGTCGGCGGCGAGAGCTCGCGCTCGCCGTAGAACACCGACGTGTAGAGCGCGATCGGAAACACGACGTTCATCGCGGGCCCCGCGAGGACGATCGCGATGCGTTTCCACAGCGACTGCGCTTCGAACGTGCGCGGTCGATCTTCCGGAGGGATCGGCCCAGCTTTGGCTTCTTCGAGCATGTTCACGAAGCCGCCGAACGGGAGGACCCCGACGCAATACTCCGTTTCTTTGCCGTGAATTCGGATGATCTTCGGTCCGAAACCGAGCGAGAACGTCAGGACCTTCACGCCGAAAATTTTTGCGAGCGTGAAGTGCCCTAGCTCGTGCACGAACACGAGCACGCTGACGAGAAGGATGAAGTAGACGAGGTTCAAACGGGCGCACCATGGTACGCTCAACTCACGAGCGGATCATGTCGACCAAGGCTCCGTCCCCGCTCTTGGGCTACAACAACAACGTCCGGCACAAGAACCGGGTGTTCCATATCCAGACAGAAGACTCTGGAGTCAAGCACCCGCACATCATCACGCACCTCTTCATGGACGGCGGTCGCATCTTGAAGAGCGTGAAGACGAGCTACGCCGAGCACGTCGGAAAAGATCGTCTCGGCGACGTCGTGCGCCAGATGATGAAGGACCAGCACAAGTCGATGTTCCGCGCGCTCCGCGACGGCGACTTCGACGACATCGTCGAGGCGGCGCTCGCGGGGAAAAAAATCTCCGAGCCCGCCATCGTCGCGCCGAAAATCGTGGCGCGTCCCGCTGTGCGCGAGGACGCGCCCGCGGACAGCGCGCCTGCGACGCTGCGCGATCTTCCGCAAGACGACGAGCGCCCCGGCGCGCCGCTCACGCTCGACCTCGACGTGCTCTCCGAGGATCAAAGCGGACAGTTCAAGCCGCAAGGCGATCTCCCGCCGCCGCCCGCGAACGTGCTCAGCGCGAAGGTCGCGGAGCCGGGCACGGGTCGCTACCGCACCGTGGAAGAGCGCGAGCGAGGCGCGCCCTCGTCGCGGAGCAAGTCGCCGCAACCGGCGAACGCGCGCGCGAAGAGCGAGCGCCCGCCGCGCGGAGAAAAAAAGAGCGAGCGTCCGCCGCCGTCGCGCAAGAGCGATCGTCCGCGCAGCGTTCGCGAAGAGCGCACCAAGCGGAGCGATCCGCGCGCCGAGCCGCCGAGCGAGCCGAAGCAACCGATCGCAGGGCAGTCATCGCGTCCCGGAAGCCCCTCTGCACCCCAGGGTGTAGGAAATCGCCCCGCCGCCATCTTCGGACAAGCGAAGCCGCAACAAACTTCGATCTTCGGCGAGGACATCATCAGCGACAAATCGCTCGATGAGGTCATCCTCTCTTATCTTGCCGAGGATTTGGAGGAGCCGTCCAAATAGCGGTTCGTCTCTTCAGGAGACTTTACACTCGGGGGGTTGCATCCGTCGCGCAGTGGCCCCACTGTTGTTTTTACAGATTGTGGGCTTGCGCGCAGTCCCCTCCCCCCACCGCGCAGGTCCCTCGCGCCCGAGGCGTCAGCGCGCTTCGGGCGCGTTTTTTTAACCTCGTGGCTAGCCGCCGGGGACGAACTCGATCGGGACGTCGGCGGTTCCGTTTTGCGTGAGCGTCGTCAGCGCGCTCGTCGCCGCCGTGATGACGCACGCGCCGGTCTTACCCAAGAAATCCGGAATGCCCATCGTCGCCGAGCTCTGCGTCGCGAGGTGGACTTGCATGTCTGCCGTGTACGTTTGGCTCTTGTCGCCCGCCTTGAGACCATTCGCGTAGCACGTGTTGAGCTGCTGATAGACGCGCGCGAGCGCAGTGCGGAGCTCCTTTGCGTCGACGTTGCCGGTGATGTTCTTCGGCTGACCGATGCGGACGTACGGTCCGTGCGACGGCGGTGAGGTGTCGACGGGCGCGGCGGTCGCGACGCTCGCGCTTGCGTTCGGCGGTTGCACGAGCGCAACGGACGCGCTCGGCGCACCGGAGTGCACGGGCGCGACGTGTCCGCTCGGCACCGCCGACGCGACCGTCATGAGGGACGCGCTCGGCATCGCGTGCATCGGTTGAGACGACGTGTCGTCCGGACCGATCGTGGAGGGGAGTGGAAGCGTGGGGAGTGGGGCGCGCGTCGCGACGACGACGGACGTCGACGAAGTCGCCGACTTCGCGCTCGACGAGTCCGCTTGCGACTGCACCTTGTACATCTTCGCGACCTCGAACCCGGCGAGCCCAAGACCGCCGACGACGAAGAGCGCGATCACGTATCCGGTCCAACGGCGCGGCACGCCCGCAGGGCGCTCCTCGAGCGCTTCGGTTCCGATCGGCGTCACCTTGCTCGAGGTCGGCGAGATCGGTGCTTGCTGCGCGGCGGCGGTCATCGATCGCAAATCGATGGGGATGGTCGCGGCGCTCTCCATGGGGCGATCGTCGGGGCTGCTGTTCGACGACGCTCGCAAGGCGAGCGCGCCGGTCGCGGCGTTCGGATCGAGCGCGTTCTTGAGGTCGGTGCGCATCTCGCGCGCGTTCTGGTAGCGCTCCTCGCGCTTCTTCTTGAGCGCCTTCAGGCAAATCGCTTCGAGCTGTCGATTCACGCCGGCGTACACCTCGTGCGGCGGCGTCGGCTCCTCGGTCACGTGCTTGAGCACGATCCCGATCGCGCTCTCCGCGTCGAACGGAACCTTGCGCGTGAGGAGCTGATACAAGATGACGCCCATCGAGTAGAGATCGCTGCGCGCGTCGAGCGGCTCGCCGCGTCCTTGCTCGGGCGACATGTACTCGGGCGTTCCAACGACGAGACCCTTCGTCGAGAGACGCGCGCTGTCGGTGGCTTTCTTGTCGACGAGGCGCTCGGTGATCTTCGCGATGCCGAAGTCGCACACCTTCACGACGTCGCGCGCGTTGCCCTCGTCGTCGTGCCCCGGGAGCACCATGATGTTCTCGGGTTTGAGATCGCGGTGGACGATTCCTTGATCGTGCGCGACGGCGAGCGCTGCGAGCGCTTGGATCAAGATCGACACGACGCGCTCGTCGCCGAGGGGCCAACCCTCCTTGAGGACGGCGAAGAGATCCTTGCCGTCGAGGAACTCCATCGCGATGTAGAGCAAGCCGTCGGATTCTTCGCCGAAGTCGATCACGCGGAGCGAGTTCGGATGGTCGAGCTTGGACGCGGCCTTCGCTTCGCGTTTGAAGCGCGCGACGAATTTTTCGTCCTTGGCCATGTCGCGGTGCATGACCTTGATCGCGACGATCTTGTCGAGCGCGATCTGCTTCGCTTTGTAGACGGCGCCCATCGCGCCGCCCCCGACGTAAGAGTCGATGGCGAACTTCCCGGCGATCGTTCGACCGAGCAGCGTCTCGTCGACGAAGGACTCTTTCGCCATTCCGCACGAAGTCTACAGAAGCTGAACGGCGCTTGCCATCGCGGCACCAGAAAAAAACGAGGCGCGCGCCTCGTCCCAAACTTCGCTTTCGCCTTCGCGCAGCGCCGACACGGCGTTCGCGACGTCGTTCGGCGAGTCTCCACGCTCGATGCGTTCGCGCGCCTCGGCGTCGCCCGTGAGCAGATCGAACGCGGGAATGTCGTCGACGAACTCGTAGCGCTCGGTGCGAAACGCGAATCGCTCGGGGACCTGCCGCTTCGCGAGCGCGACGAGGACGATGTAAGTCGCGACGGGCCTGAACGCGCGCGCATCGGTGACGTGGATCTGCACGCCGCCGCACCGCGTCTTCGCGTGCTTTTGGAACGTCGGAAGAAACGAGAGCGGCCGCGCGACGAAGCCGGGGAGCTTCGATTGGTTGAGATCGCGCGCGAGCGCGTCACCGTCGAGCCACGGCGCGCCGACGATCTCGAACGGTCGCGTCGTGCCGCGGCCCTCCGACAGATTCGTTCCTTCGATCAAACATCCGCCCGGATAGACGATCGCGGTCTCGTGCGTCGGCATGTTGGGCGAAGGCATCACGAAGAAAGGAGAGCGCTCTCGGTCCCACTCGCAGCGCACGACGCCGAGCTCGACGTCGAGCTTCTCCTTCTCGCGCCGCCACGCGACGATCTCGCCGAGCGTGAGCGCGTGACGGATCGGGATCGGCTCGAGACCGACGAACGAACGAAAGCGTGCACTCTGCAAGCGTCCTTCCAGCGTCGATTTTTCTCCGCCGATCGGGTTCGGCCGATCGAGCACGACGACGCGCACTCCGCGCTTCGCACACGCGCGCAGCGCGCACACGGCGGTCCACACGAACGTGTAGTAGCGCGCGCCGACGTCTTGCATGTCGACGACGAGCGTGTCGATCCGCGCGAGGTCTTCTTCCTTCGGGATCAAATCTTCGAAGCGATCGCCGTAGAGCGAGCGCACGATCGTTCCCTCCGCGCGCGCGTCGCCCACCGTCGCCATGTCTTGCGCTTCGCCGCCGAATCCGTGCTCGGGACCGAAGAAGATTTCGAAGCGGTGGCCGAGCGCGCGAAGCGCCGCCGCGACGTGCACGAAATCGCGCGTGACGGCGGCGGGGTGCGTGAGCAAGCCGAGGCGTCCGCGGAGCACGCGCGCGCGCATCGCGTCCGATGCGAGGAGACGGTCGAGCCCGGTGCGCACGGCGCAACTATAGGACGTGTTGCCGACACGTCGCTTGGCGAAACGCGCGCGGGGATTACGATGCGCCGCATGAAGCGCGCCGCGCTCGCCATCGTGCTCCTCGCGTCGTGTCGCGACGCGTCGCATGCATACGACGCGGGCAGCGCGACCGACGCGCGTGCGATCGTGCAGACGACGCCGCGCGCGCCGATCGTCGTCGGCATCGTCGTCGATCAGCTCGCCGCGTGGGTCCTCTCCGAGCGCGCGCCGCTCTTGCCGAAGGACGGAGGGTTCGCGCGCTTGATGCGCGAAGGAACGTACGTGCGCGAGGTGCGCTTCGCGCACGCGACGTGCGACACCGCGCCGGGACACGCCGCGCTCTACACCGGCGCGCCGCCGCACGAGAGCGGCATCGACGCGAACGAGACGCTCGACGACGACTTCGAGAAGGTCTCGTTTCTCGCGGATCCGAAGACGACGCAAATCGACGCGTTCAGCGTGCGCGACGGCGAGACGAGCTCGTCGCTCGCGCGCCTTCGCGTTCCCACCGTCGCGGACGCGCTGCGCGCGGCGAAGCCCGACGCGGTGATCGTGAGCTTGTCGCTCAAAGATCGCGGCGCGATTTTCGGCGGCGGAAAAAATCCGACGGACGTCGTCTGGTACGACGCGGCCAAAGGCAACTTCGTCACGTCGAGCGCGTTCGCGCGCGCGCCGACCCCGTGGCTCAAGGATTCCTTCTTCGAAGATCAGAAACCGTACGTCGACAAAGTGTGGGACGCGCCGCTTCATCCCGATTGGGTGCGCGCGCACTCGCCGACGCCCGACGCGCAACGCGGCGAAGGCGACTACCTCGGGCTGAAATCGACGTATCCGCACGCGCTGCTCGAAGCGTCGTCGCCGATGAAGGCGTTGCGCATGACGCCGTTCGCGGACCACGTGCTCCTCGCGATGGGGCTCCGCGCGCTCGACGCGCGACGCGCGCAGGATCACGAGACCCTCCTCGCGATTTCGCTCTCCGCGAACGACTACATCGGTCACACGTTCGGACCCGACTCGTGGGAGGCGTGGGACGAGCTCGATCGGCTCGACACGGAGCTCGCGATCTTCATGCGCGCCCTCGACGCGCGATACGGACCCTCCGGTTACGCGATCGTGCTCGCTGCGGATCACGGCGTCGTCGGAATGCCGGAGACCGCGACGCTCGCGCACGCGTGCGGAGACGCGGATCGGTGGACGCGGCCGTGCGAAGCGGGCGAGCGCATCATGCCGCGCGATTTGACGAACGAGCTCCGCGACGCCGCGACGCGCGCGCTCGGACCTTCGCCGACGAAGAAGCCGTGGGTCGCGGGGATCGCGGAGCCGTACGTGCTCCTCACCGAACGAGCGCGCACGCTCTCGCGCGCCGATCACGCGAAGCTCGTTCGCGCGGTGGAAGACGCGCTCCGCGCGCACCGCGGCGTCGAGCGCGTCTACGAATCGGCGCCCGCGACGTGCGCGCCGGAATCCGACGAGAGCCTCGACGCGCTCGTGTGCCGCGCGCGCTCTCCACGCGACGACGAAGCGCTCTACGTCCTGCTGAAGCCCGGGAGCTTCTTCGACGCGGGTTACGCGGAGGGTGCGGGCACGAGTCACGGCTCGCCGTATTTGTTCGATCGCGCGATCCCGACGATCGCGCGCGCGCCCGGACGCGTCGCCGCGGGCCGCGTGATCGACACGCCGACTTCGTATCGCGTCTTCGCGAAGACGCTCGCCGATCTCCTGCAGGTCCCCGCGCCGGCTGCCGTCACGGATGCGGCGTCGCTCGCGTCCGTCGATGCGCGTTGACTTCGCAACGTGCGCGCGTGGCGTCGGACTTGCTCCGTCGTTTACAATGAAGGTGATGAAGCGTCTCGTGGGGGCAGTCGCGCTCGTGGGCGGCGTGGCGTGCAGCTCGAATCCGACGATCGAAGGCCCGCCGCCGTGGGTGATCTACGCGACGAACGCGGGAGCACCTTCGAAAATCGATTTGCTCTTCGCGATCGACAACTCGCCGTCGATGGGTGACAAGCAATCGATCCTCGCGAGCGCGGTTCCCGCGTTCTTGAACCGCTTGATCAGTCCGAACTGCGTCGACGCGGAGAACGCGCATCCCGTTCCGAACGACGGACAGAGCTGCGCGACGCTGCCGGGCACGCACCTCGAGTTCGCGCCGATTCGCGACATGCACATCGCGATCGTGAGCTCGTCGCTCGGCGGCGGAGGATCGCCCGACGTGTGCGTTCCCGACTCGACGGATTCGACGCACCAAGACGACGGCGCGCATCTCCTCAACCGAACCGCGAGCGGTCCGCTCGCGAACGCGACACCAAAGAGCGGCTCCGGCGGAAACTTCCTCGCGTGGCTCCCATCGAGCACGTCCGCGTCGCCCGACGTGACGCCGTACACGCAGCCCGCGCAGCTCATTTCCGATTTTCAATCGCTCGTCACGGGCGTCGGAGAAACGGGATGCGTCCTCGAGGCGCAGCTCGAGAGCTGGTACCGATTCTTGATCCAACCCGATCCGTACGCGTCGATCGCGCTCTCGCAAGACAATCCCCCGAAGGCATCGCTCGTCGGCGTCGATCAGACGGTGATCGCGATGCGCCACGATTTCTTGAGACCGGATTCGATCGTCGCGATCGTTCAGCTCACCGACGAAGAAGATTCGTGGAGCGATCCGATGTGGCTCGGCGGTTACGGATGGACCGCGCGCACCGAGAATTTTCCGAACGGTCCCGGGATGGGCGTCGGTCCGCGCGGAACGAGCGAGTGCGACGCGCCCGTCGACGAGACCGACGACACGGGAGGACCCAACGATCCGGACTGCGTCTCGTGCGCATTTCCGACCAGCAACAAACCCGTCAGCGGCACGCCGATCGGAGACGATCCGAATTGTCAGAGCTGCGTCGGCGGTGGAACGAACTGCACGAACGGCTGGTACGCCGCGCCGTCCGCAACGACGAACGCAGCGCAAGCCGACGGTTTGAACGTTCGCTACGGCTCTCAATACATGCGCGCGCGCTACGGCTTCGACAACCAGTTCAACGAGCAGCGCTACGTCGATGGCCTGCGCCTGACGACCGTGCCGGACTCGGCGCACGAGGTCCACGACTACACGCAGTATGCGAGCCAAGAGCGCAATTGCACGAACCCGCTCTTCGCCGCGCAGCTCCCCGACGGAAGCGACACGACGCCTGCGACGCTCTGCGACATCCCGCTCGGCGCGCGCACGCCGAACATGGTCTTCTACACGCTCATCGGCGGCGTCTCGCCCGAGCTCGTCACGGACGCGAACGACGATTTCGTCGCGCAGCTCACCGCGAGCGAATGGCAGGCGATCCTCGGAAAAGATCCGACGCACTACGTCTTCGACGGGATCGATCCGCACATGATCGAGTCGACGTCGCCGCGCACGGGGATCGAAGCGCCCGGTCCGCTCTACAACCTCGGCACCGATCCGGAGAACGGGCGCGAGTGGAACACGCTCACGTCGAGCCAAGGGATCGATCTCGAGTACGCGTGCACGTTCGCGCTCCCGACGCCGCACGACTGCAGCAGCGGAGCGGATCCGAGCTGCGAGTGCTTCGGCACGGAGTCGACGACGCCCGACGGTCCGCCGCTCTGCGATCCGCAAACGCGCACGACGCAGACGCGCGGCAAAGCTTACCCGAGCATCCGCGAGCTCCGCGTCGCGCACGATCTCGCGCAGCAAGCGGTCGTCGGAACCATTTGCTCCACCGACGACTCGGCGCCGCTCGGCGCGCTCGTCGACGGGATGCGAACGGTCCTCGGCGGCAGTTGCTTGCCGAAGGACGTTCCGCAGTCGGGCTGCGAGCTCATCTCCGTGTTCGCGAGTCAGACGAATCAATCGGCGGGCTGCACCGACGCGGGTCTCGCGCAGCCGTCGCAAGAAGTTCTCGAAGCGCTCAACGCGCAGGACAGCGCGACCGTCGGCGAAGTCGCGTGCGTCGTCGACTCGGTGGACTGCGCGTCGAGCTCGCCGGGATGGTGCATGACGGCGAGCGCGACGTGCAACGAGGAGGTCGCCTTCTCGCCCGCGTGGACCCAACCCAGCGGAACGCAGCTTCTCCTCATTTGCCCCGTCGTGAGCTCCGCGGACGAGTGATTTCGCGCGCTACGCAGCGAGTTCAGAGCGCCGTGACGCGACGCGAAACATCGCGAAAAATGAGCCGCCGTGACTATGCAAAGATTTCACGCTACGCTTCGGCGTGATGCGGCGCGTGCTCGTCGTCGACGACGAAGAAAACATTCGTCTCGTGCTCAAGACGCTGCTCAAAAAGCACGGCTACGAGGTCGAGGTCGCGGAGTCCGCGGAGGCCGCGCTCGCGCTCGTCGATTCGTTCGGGCCCGACGTGATCCTCACGGACGTGCGCATGCCGAAGATGAGCGGGCTCGATTTGCTCGCGACGCTCAAAGCGAAGAACGCGCTCGCGACCGTGATCGTGATGAGCGCGTACGGCTCGATCGATCTCGCGCTCGAAGCGATCCAAGCGGGCGCGTACGACTACGTGTCGAAGCCGTTCAAGCCCGACGAGGTCGTCCTCGCGCTGCGCAAAGCGGAAGAGCGCGAGACGCTGCGACGCGAGAACCGCGCGCTCAAAGAACAGATCTCGCAACAAGCGCAGTTCGAATCGATGCTCGCGAAGAGCGCGCCGATGGTCGAAGTGTTTCGCACGATCGCGAAGATCGCCGAGTTCAAGACGACGGTGCTCGTGACCGGCGAGAGCGGCGTCGGCAAGGAGCTCGTCGCGCGCGCGCTCCACACGCGCTCGTCGCGCAAGAGCGGGCCGTTCGTCGCGATCAACTGCGGCGCGATCCCCGAGAACCTCCTCGAGAGCGAATTGTTCGGACACAAGAAGGGCGCGTTCACCGACGCGACGAGCGACAAGCGCGGTCTCTTCGAGGAAGCCTCCACCGGAACTTTGTTCCTCGACGAGATCGGCGAGCTCCCGCTCAACCTGCAAGTGAAGCTGCTCCGCGTGCTTCAAGAAGACACGATCCGCAAGCTCGGAGATTCGCGCGACGTGAAGGTCGACGTGCGCATCGTCGCCGCGACGCACCGCGATCTCACCGCGGAGGTGAAGGCGGGTCGATTCCGCGAGGACCTCTTTTATCGAATCAACGTGCTCCACGTCGCGATCCCGCCGCTCCGCGAGCGCCGCGAGGACGTCCCGCTGCTGCTCGACCACTTCATCGCGAAGAACAACGCGCGGCTCGGCACGAACATCCGCGGGCTCACGCCCGACGCGCGCAAGCTGCTCCTCGAATACGCGTGGCCCGGAAACGTCCGTGAGCTCGAGAACACGATCGAGCGCGCCATGGTGCTGAGCGAATCCGACACGATCGCGCCGAGCGATCTCCCCGAGCGCGTCCGCGAGGCGCTCGACCCCGTTCAAGTTCAGCTTCGGACCGGCGAGCTATCCGTGAAGAAAACGGTCGAGGTCGTGGAACAAATCCTGATCCGGCGCGCTTTGCAGAAGACGAAAGGCAATCGCACGCGCGCCGCGGAGCTCCTCGAAATCAGCCACCGCGCGCTGCTCTACAAGATCAAGGACTACAAGATCGAAGAGTGATAGACCAAACGCGTCAGACAAAATTCGGGGTGCTGCGATGAAAGCGATCCTCTCTCTCATGCTTCTCTCGGTCGCGTGCGGCGGTGGCAACGACAAGCCCGCGGAGAACGCTTCGAACGGAGATTGTCCCGCGGGGATGGTGAAGCAAGGCGGCGACTGCGTCGCGCCGGACGGCGAGAGCGGGCCCGGAAAAGACAACGCGACGAGCTCGAGCAACACGAGCACGAACAACACGAGCTCGAGCAACACGAGCACCGCGAGCACGAGCAACACGACGACCGCGACGCCGTCCGAACCAAAAACGCCATACGACAAAGACGCCGTCGAGGGCGTGCTTCGCCGCGCGGCGACCCAAGTCAAAGCGAACTGCGGATCGTCGACGGACGAAAACGGAAAAGCGAACGGCCCGTGGGGACAGACGAAGGCGTCGGTGCGCCTCGGTCGCAACGGTCACGTGCGCGGCGTCGAAGTGCCCGACCCGTACAACGACAAACCCGTCGGCACGTGCGTCGTGCACGCGTTCCAGAATCTGATTTTTCCGCCGTACGCAGCGCCCGCCGACGTCGTCATCGAGTGGGACGTCGAGCTCGTGAAGCCCGGCGGCAAGTGAGCTTCGATTACGATCTCGTCGTCGTTGGAGGGGGACCTGCCGGTGAAAAGGGCGCGGCGCAAGCCGCGTACTTCAAGAAGCGCGTCGCGCTGATCGAGCGCGCGCCGGAGCCGGGTGGCGCCGCCGTGCACACGGGGACTCTCCCGTCGAAGACGCTGCGCGAGACCGCGCTCTTCTTGAGCGGCTATCGGCAGAGCGAGCTCTACGGGCTCGCCGTCACGCTCAAAGACGATCTCGCGCCGCGCCTCCTCTCGCGCAAAGACACGGTGCGCGAGCTCGAGGTCGAGCGCATCAAGAAGAATTTGGACCGACACCACGTCGAGCTCGTGCAGGGGGTCGCGCGCGTGCGCGATCCGCACACCGTCGAAGTGGGCGATCGCGAGTTGACGAGCGAAGTGATCTTGATCGCGACGGGCTCGGTGCCGTTCCAGCCGCCGAACATCCCGTTCGGTCCGCACGTCGCGGACTCCGACTCGATCTTGCTGCTCGATCGCCTCCCGAAGCGGATGGTCGTGATCGGCGGCGGCGTGATCGGTTGCGAGTACGCCTCGATGTTCGCCGCGATGCACGTGAAGGTCACGCTCGTCGAAGGACGCGATCGCTTGCTCCCGTTCCTCGACGCCGAGATTGGCGAGCGCCTCCAAGCCGCGCTCGTCGCGCTCGGGATCGACATCAAACTCTCCGCGTCGGTCGACAAAGTCGATCTCGAAGGCGACATCGTGCGCGTGAAGTTGAAGAGCGGCGAGGCGATCGAATGCGACAAGCTGCTCGTCGCGTCGGGTCGACAAGGCGCGACGCGCGGGCTCGGGCTCGAGGACGTCGGCGTCGGGATCGACAAACGCGGCTACGTGCAAGTCGACGAGAATTTCCGCACGAGCGTCGAATCGATTTACGCGGCGGGCGACGTCATCGGTTTCCCCGCGCTCGCGTCGACGTCGATGGACCAAGCGCGCGTCGCCGTGTGTCACGCGTTCGGCTTCACGTACAAGAAGCAGGTCTCGCACCTCCTGCCGTACGGCGTGTACACGATCCCCGAAGTGAGCTGCGTGGGCTTCTCGGAGGAGCAGGCGAAGGAAAAGAAGATCGATTACGTCGTCGGCCGCGCGCTCTACCTCGACAACGCGCGCGGAAAAATCGTCGGCGACAAAGAAGGCGCGGTGAAGCTCGTCTTCGACAAGTCCACGCGCAAGCTCCTCGGTTGCCACTGCATCGGCGACCGCGCGAGCGAGCTCGTGCACATCGGGCAGGCGATCATCGCGCTCGGCGGGACCATCGACGCGATCATCGACATGGTCTTCAATTATCCGACGCTCGCCGAAACGTTCAAATACGCCGCCTACGACGCGCTACGCTTCTTTGCGTGACCATCCCGGCGACAGCGTCGATCGTCATCGCGGTGCTCGGCGCGCTCGTCGCGATCGCGACCGCGCGCGTTTCGTCGGGGCCCGGTTGGCGCGAGCTCGCGCCGTTCTCGGTCATCGCGGCGCTCGCGTCGATCTTCGCCGCGTGCGAGACGGTGCTCACGCTCCCGGTCTCGGCGGAGACGATCATCGGCGCGTCGCGCATCGGTTTGTTCGCGGGGGGTCTCCACGGCGCGGCGTGGTTCGTCTACTGCGCGACGCAAGAAGGCCGCGCGCTCACGCGCTTCGAGCGCGCCGTCTCCGCGATCAGCGTCGCGTTCGCGCTCGTTGCGCTCGTTCCGCACGCGCTCGTGCGCAGCGAGATTTACGCGCGGCACGTCGCGTGGCTCGGCGCGACGTACCACGAGGCGTACCCGACGCGTCTCGGTGAGCTCTCGTACGCGTTCTTCTGTTTCGAGTTCGTCGTGCTCGCGCGTCGGTATTTCGCGAAGTGGCGGCTCGGAACGCGCGGCGCGCTCGCGCACTTCGTCGGCATCTCCGCGCTCCTCGCGACCGGCGTCAACGACAGCCTCACGATGTCGCGCTTGTACGACGGACCGTATCTGCTCGACGCGGGCTTTTTCGTGCTCGTCGCGTGTGTTGGCGTGACGCTCACTTCGCGCTTCGTCGACGACGCGCGATCCCTCGAGGCGCAGACGCACCGACTCCGCGCGACGCAAGCGGAGCTCGTGAAGCGCGAGCGGCTCGCGGCGCTCGGCGAGCTCTCCGCGGTCGTCGCGCACGAAGTCCGCACGCCCGTCTCGATCATGTTCAACGCGCTCTCCGTGCTGCGAAAGCAGAAACAAGCGGGCGACTCCGCCGCGCTCATCGCGATCGTCGAAGAGGAGGCGCAGCGACTCAAGCGCATGATCGACGATCTGCTCGCGTTCGCGCGCCCGCAGTCGCTTCAAATGGAAGCGGTCGAGCTTCGTCCGCTCGTCGTCGGGGCGGCGGAGGCCGCGCGCGAATCGCTCGAGCTCGCGCCCGAGAAGCGACCCGAGGTCGTCGTCGAAGTCGACGACGCGGTCCCGACCATCCGCTGCGACGCGCACCTCGTCCGCGAAGCGATCGTGAACCTCGTGACGAACGCGCTGCAAGCGACGCGCGGAATCGCGCCCGTGCGCGTTCGCGTTTCGCGCGCAGGTCCCCGCGTGCGCATCGCGGTGAGCGACGACGGCGTCGGCGTTGCGCGCGAGATCGTCCCGCGCCTCTTCACGCCGTTCTTCACGACGCGCCCGACGGGCACGGGTCTCGGTCTCGCGGTCGTGCGTCGCATCGCCGAAGCGCACGGCGGCGAGGCGATGGTCGTCCCGCAGAGCGCGCCCGGCGCGACCTTCGCGCTTCTTCTTCCGATCGAGGCGGTCGCGCAGTCCGCGCAGAGCGCCGACGCCAGCGCGAATTGAGTCTGGTGACTAAATCCCTTCGTCGAGGCGGCGCATGCCCTCGAGCAAGAGCGCCTCGGGCGACTCGTTGATCACGCGCGCTTGCGGCACGAACGACGGATCCAATCCGAACTCGCCGTCTTGCAGCTTGAGCATTTGATAGAACGCGTCGACGCCGCGCGTCTTCTCGAAGAGCGCGTTCACGATTTGTCCGTCGTGGAAGTGGATCTCGCCGGCGAGCGCGCCGGATCGAATGCGCAAGTTGCCCGTCTTGCGCCCATGGAAGAGGACTTGGACGAGCTCGGGCAATCCCATTTCCTTCAGCGAGCCGGACACGCCGCGCGGGCCGGTGCGCGCGGCGCGCTGATCGAGCAGCGCCTTGATCTTCGCGACGAACACGTCGGTCGGCGCGGGCTTCGCGACGTAGTCCGCGACGCCGAGCTCGAACGCGCGCTGCGCTTCGGCGCGACCCGATCGACGCGTGTGGAAAATCCACGCGATGTCTTTTCCCCACGGATGCTTGCGCGCTTCGGCGAGCAGCCCGAGCCCGTCGCCTTGCGGAAGATCGACCTCGCTGATCACGATGTCGACGTTCCCCTCTTGCAGCAGCTTGATCGCCTGCTCCGCGCCGCGCGCCGTCTTCGTCTCGAATCCTTGCTCGATCATGCGCAGCTCGAGCACCGTCGTCTCTTCGGGATCGGGATCGACGAGCAGCGCGTAGTAGCGGTTCGCGAGGAGCTTGGCGCGAATGTCCTCGCCCATCACCATGTTCTTGAAGAGATCGACGAGGTGCGGGTCGAAGATGGTTTCCTTGTATTTCGCGAGCACCCCGCAGGCCTCGGCGGGCATGAGCGATTTGCGATACGGGTTTCGCGGGTTCTGCGTGAGGTCGGCGTAGGTGTCGGCGATGGCGAGCACGCGCGCGCCGAGCGAGATGTCCTTGCCGGAGGTGCCGTTCGGAAAACCCTTGCCGTCGTAGCGCTCGTACATTTGCTCGACGGCGTCGATCGTCTCCTTCGGAAAACGCACCGACTCGACGACGCGCGTCGGCGTCGTCACGGCGCGCTGCGCGGCGGTCTTGTGGCCGTCGTACTCGCTCGAGTTGAGCGCGGTGAGGTGGAACGAGCCCATCTTGCCGATGTCGTGGATGAACGCGGCTGCGATGATCGCGCCGAGCTGCGCCTGCGCCACGTTGATGCGCTCGAGCATGCGCCGCACGAAGCGCGCGGTGTGCGCGGAGTGTCCGCGCAAATCGGGTCGCGAGTTCTCGAGGAGCGACACGAGCACGTTCAAGAGCTCGAGAATTTCGTCTTGCGACACGCCGACGCCGGATTGTCCGGTCGCGGCGCGCTTCTGCGCTTGCGTCATGTCGCGCTCGGACACGACGCGCTCGCGCGGATTTCCGCTCGACGCTTCGCGCGCGAGCGCGGTCGTCATCGACACGTCGGAGACCACGTTGCGCTCGTAGACGTCGAGCATCGCGGAGAACTGCGCGTGCGCGGCGCGATCGAGCATCGCGAACGCGTGGATGTCGCCGCCGTACGATTTCGCGATCGCCGCGCGCACGCCCGCGGGCCGACCGACGAACGCGCGGACCTCCTTCGCGCCGGACGTGATTTGAATTTGCTTCAACACCTCCGCGTCGTCGGGATCCGCGGTGACGACGCTGAGCGCGCGCGTCGTCGTGTCGAACAACACGGGGAACACTTGGAACGTCTCGGCGACTTGTCGCGGAATGAGCTCGAGCGTCGCGCGTCCGATGTCGGCCTTCGACAATTTCTCCGTCGAGACGAAGCGCGTCTTGTTGTGCGTCGCGAGCTGCTTGAGGAGCTCCTGCTCGTTGGTCATGCCGAGCTCGATCACCGCGTCTTCGATGCGCTGGTGCGAGGTCTCCGCGTGCGCCATCGCCTTCTCGAATTGCTGCGGGTCGACCACGCCGAGCTTGAGGAGGAGGTTTCCGACCTTCTTGTTCGCTTGTGTGTAGCTCTTGGCCACCGCTCTCAGCGTATCACCTCGCGAGCCGCGCGCGCACGAGCGACGTGATGAGCTCGAGCGCGACGCGGTTCTCGCCGCCCTCCGGCACGATGACGTCGGCGAAGCGCTTCGACGGCTCGACGAACGCGAGGTGCATGGGGCGAACGGTGTCGTAATACTGCTTGCGCACCTGACCGAACGTGCGACCGCGGTGCTCGAGATCGCGGCGGATGCGACGCATGAGGCGAATGTCGGCGTCGGTGTCGACGTAGATCTTCACGTCGAGCCGCTCGCGCAGGCGCTCGTCGGCGAGCACGAGGATCCCTTCGACGACGACGACGGTCGCGGCGGGAACGCGCTCGGGCTCGGGCGCGCGATCGTGGATCGAAAAATCGTAGGTCGGCCGAAGGATGCTCTCGCCGCGGCGGAGCGCGTCGAGCTGCGCGCACAAAAGATCGACCTCGATCGAGTCGGGGTGGTCGTAGTTCACGCGCTCGCGCTCTTCGTACGAGAGGTGCGATTGTTTTCGGTAGTAGTGGTCTTGCTCGATGAGCACGACCTGGTCTTGATTCGGGCCCGGCGCGATCGCCGCGAAGATGGCGCGCGCGATCGTGCTCTTGCCCGAGCCCGATCCGCCGGCGATGCCGAGAAACAGCGTCACGCGCGCGGGATTACCACAACGCGCGCGAGTTTTCTTCGAGCACCGCGTCGAGCCGCGCGCGATCGACGTTGCGCCCGGTGACGACGACGACGACATCGGAGTCCGCGGACGGCGGCGCGATTTCGCGCGGAAGGCTTTGTTCGAGGAACGGAGCGATCGCCGCGGCAGCGCTCCCTTCGATCATCACGCCGAGCGAACGATACGCGGCCGCCATCGCCGCGCCGATCGCGCGCTCGGTCACCACCGCGACGCCCGCGACGACCGCGCGTGCACGCGCGAACGCGGCGGACGAAATCCCGCCCTCGAGCCCGTCGGCGAGCGTCGGCGCGGGTTCGAGCGATTCGACGGCAGATCCCCGCTCGAGCGACATCGCGAACGCGGGGCTCGCTTCGCTCTGCGCGCCGAACACTCTCGTCGTCGGCAGCGCGCACGCGAGCCCCGTCGCGAGGCCTCCGCCGCCGAAAGGCGCGATCACGACCTCCGGAGCGCGTCCGAGCGCGCGCGCGATTTCGAAGCCGAGCGATCCGCCGTTGCCCGCCGCGATCGCGACGTCGTCGTACGGCGAGACGAACGGTGCGTGCATCTTGTCCGCGAGCGCGAGCGCTTCGCGCTCTGCCGCGTCGTACCCGTCGCTGCGCGCGACGACGAGCTCCGCGCCGTAGCGCTCGATGCGATCGCGCTTTGCGGCCGGCGCGCTCGACGGAACGACGACCGTCGCGTCCACGCCGAGCACGTTGGCGGCGTAGGCGACGCCCGCGCCGTGATTTCCCGCGCTCGCGGCGACCACGCGCGTCTCGCGCTTTTCGGCGAGTCGCGCGAGCGCGAGCAGTGCGCCGCGCACCTTGAAGCTCCCGGTCACCTGGAGCGATTCGAGAGCAGCCCACACGCGCGCTCCGCCGGCGCGCGCGTCCGCTTCGACGATGCGCACGAGCGAGCACGGCCGGAGTCGCGCCGCCGGAAAACGCGCGCCGAGCGCCTTCGCCTCGTCGAGCAGTTTTGCATCCGGAAGCGCGGCCTCCCCGCGATTCCCACGCGCCAAAATCACCCGCATACCCGGAGCATAACGGTCAAAGCGCCCTGCACCTAAGGGTCCAACGAAAGCGACGCGCCTTACCCGTGCGCGAGGAGCCACGCGAGCGGACGTCGGTATGTGCTGCGCATCCGATCGCCGGGCACTTCGTGGCCCATCCCCGGCGCGATGCGCACGCGATGCGTGACCTTCGCGTCTTTGAGCATGTCGGCGACGCGGAGCGTGTTGGGCGCGACCTCGTCGGTCTCGCCCGTCAGCAAGTAGACACGTCGAATGCGGCGCCGATTGTCGGTGAGGAGCTGCTTCGCGTCGCCCCACCAATACTGATCGTTCGCCGCGAGAATCAGCCACCGACTCCAAGTCTGCGGATCGCGCAAACCGACTTGCATCGCGACGAACGCGCCTTCGCTGAATCCGATGAGCACGTTTCCGCGGAGCTGGACGCGACGCTTGTATTCTGCACGGAGCGCGTCGAGCGCGGCTTTCGCGACTTGTCCGCCGAGCGCCGCGTTGTTGTTCCAACCGCGCGCGCCGTCCCCGCGATCCTCGGGGCCCGACGGGCACAGCACCCAGCCGAACTGCGTCGCGACGTGCGCCCACTTGCGGCACTCTTCGGCGGGATTTCCGCCGCGCCCGTGGAGATACACGAGGACGGGCTTCATCCCGCGGCCGCGCGGCTTGTAATAGAAGGCGTCCGCGTAGCCCGGGACCTCGAGCCGTTGTGGATCCGCGATCTTATGCGCGGCCTTCGCCCACGCGACGCTCTCGCCCACGCCCGCGAGCACCGCGACGAACGCAAAGAGCGTTGCGAAGAAAACTGCAGCAAAACGCGCGGCGCTCACGACGACGCCCGACATTACCCACTTTGGCTTTCTGGGCAAGTCCGCGGCAAACGTGTAATCTTTTGTGATGCGCAAAGCCTACCTTCTTGTCCTTTTTGCACCCGCAGCGCTCGTTTGGGCGTGCGGTGGATCCGGCGACGACAACCTCACGGGCGATGGCGGCAACGACGCCACGACCAACGACGGCAACACCCAAAACGATTCCGCGACGAACGACGGCGCGACGAACAGCGACTCGTCGACGAACGACGCGGGCGCGAACGACGCGTCGAGCGACGTGGCGAACGACGTGAAGCTCGACATCACGTGTCTCAATCCGTCCGAGTGCGATGGCGGCGACGTGTGTTGCGGCAAGCTGACGGTCTCGGGGACGCAACAGAACTGCAAGATCGCGAGCGCCCAAACGCAATGCGCGACGGCGAACACGTGCGCGACGAACGTCGGCGCGAGCCTCCAGTGCAGCGGCACCGACACCGTGCGCCTCTGCTCGAGCAACACGGACTGCACCGAGCAGGCGTACAACCAGTGCTGCACGTTCAAGCAAGGCGACGCGGGCGTGAGCTTCTGCCTGAACCAGGAGTTCGCCAGCCAAGCCGGTGGGACTTGCCAGTAACGAGCGCTTGAAGCTCGTGCGATCACGTAGAGACGAATGAAATTCGTCTACGCCACTCGAAAATCCGCGCTCGCCCTCGCGCAGAGCCGTGCGTTCGTCACGGCGCTGCGCGCGTCGCGCGCGGATCTCGATCTCGAAGAGAAACAGATCACGACGAGCGGCGATCGCATCCAGGATCGCCCGCTCTCGGAGGTCGGAGGCAAGGGGCTCTTCACGAAAGAGATCGAGGAGGCGCTCCTCGATCGCACCGCCGACTTCGCCGTGCACTCGATCAAGGACGTGCCGGCCGCGCTTCCCGACAAGTTGCAGATCGCATGCATTCCGAAGCGCGAGGATCCGCGCGACGTGCTCGTGTCGCCGAAGTGGAAGACGCTCGCCGCGCTGCCGAAGGGAGCGCGCGTCGGGACGTCGAGCTTGCGCCGCGCCGTGTCGCTGCGCGCCGCGCGCGCGGATCTCGTGATCGTCCCGCTGCGCGGGAACGTCGACACGCGCCTTCGCAAAGTGGAAGCGGGCGAGGCGGACGCGATCGTGCTCGCGCGCGCGGGGCTCGTGCGGCTCGGGCTCGAGTCGCGCGCGACGGAGATCCTCGAGCCCGAGATTTCGCTCCCCGCGGTGGGGCAAGGCGCGCTCGGGATCGAGGCGCGCGAGGGGGATTCCGCCGTGGTTTCCGCGCTGAAATCGTTGCATGATGCACATACCGCATCGTGCGTCTTCGCCGAGCGCGGCGTGATGGCGGCGCTCGGAGGCGATTGCAAGACGCCGCTCGGCGCGCACGCCCAGCGCGTGGAGGGGCGCGACGGCGATCACATGGTGCTCGCGGCGTTCGTCGCGGAGCCCGACGGCTCCCGCATGCGCACGGCGCGCGAGCGCGTCGCGTGGCCAGCGAGCGAGCGTGAAGCGGAAGCGTTCGGTCGCGAAATCGGGTCGCGTCTCGGGGCGCGATCGCCTTGAGCGCGAAGCACGTTCATCTCGTCGGCGTGAGCGGGACGGGGATGGGCGCGCTCGCGTCGCTCTTTCGCGCGCGCGGGGATCGCGTCACCGGCTCCGACGTCGCGTTCGATCCGCCGATCGGCCCCGCGTTGCGCGAGGCGGGCGTCGAGACGATGCAAGGCTACGACGCGCGTCACTTGGATCCTGCGCCGGATCTCGTCGTCGTCGGAAACGCGATCCGCCGCGACAATCCCGAGGCGATCGCGGCGGAGCAGCGGGACCTGCCGCGGAGCTCGATGTCCGGCGCGCTCCGCGAGCATTTCTTGAAAGGGCGGCGCGCGGTCGTGGTGTGCGGAACGCACGGCAAGACGACCACGTCGAGCTTGTGCGCGTGGCTCCTCCACGACGCTCACCTCGACCCGGGATTTTTCATCGGCGGCGTTCCGAAAAATTTCGGAGTCGGCGCGATGATCGGGCGCGCGCAGCAATCGCTCGTGAAGCCCGCCGCGCCGTTCGTCGTCGAAGGCGACGAGTACGACGCGGTGTATTGGAACAAGCAGCCGAAGTTCTTCGACTACGTGACCTCACCGAACGACGTCGTGATCGTCACGAGCATCGAGCACGATCACGTCGACATCTATCCGACCGAGCGCGCCTACGAAGACGCGTTCGCCTCGTTGTTCGAGCGCGTGCCGGAAGGTGGGCTCACGATCGTCGACGTCGCGCAACCGCGCGTGCTCGAGCTCGCGCGGAAACATTCGCGCGCGCGCGTCGTGACGTACGGGCTCGATGCGTCCGCGGAGTGGAGCGCGACGATCGCGAAGAGCGACGACGAGTCACGCGTCGCGTTCGATGTGTTCGCGGGCGGTAGCGCGTGCGGACGCTTCGCGTCGCCGCTCGCCGGCGAGCACAACGTGCGCAACGCGCTCTGCGCGATCGCGATGGCCGCGGAGGGTTTCGGCGTCGCGCCGAGCGCGTCGCGCGTCGCGCTCGCGACGTTCGAAGGCGTGAAGCGACGGCAGGAGATGCTCGGCGCGCCGAACGGCGTGAGCGTCTACGACGATTTCGCGCACCATCCCACGGCCGTCGACGAGACGCTCCGCGCGCTCCGAAAGAAGCACGCGTCGGGAAGGCTCGTCGCGATCTTCGAGCCGCGATCGGCGACCGCGTGCAGGAGCGTGCATCAAGCCGCGTACGTCCACGCGTTCGACGCGGCGGATCTCGTGCTGCTCGCGCCGCTCGGACGAACCAACGTGCCCGAAGGCGAGCGCCTCGACGTCGCGCGCCTCGCGAAGGAAATCGGCGAGAAGGCGTCGGCGTGCGAAAACGTCGAGGAAATCGTGTCCAAATGCGTGCAGTATGCAAAGACCGGCGACGCGATCGCCGTGCTCTCGAACGGCGCGTTCGGCGGGATTCATCCGAAGCTCCTCCGCGCCCTCGCGAACGTCACGCGTTGAGCATGTCGAAGAACGACGCGCCGCCGAGGAGCGACGTGCCGCCGTCGACGAGGAGCGTCGTTCCCGTGACGTACGACGCGGCGGGCGACGCGAGGAACGTGACCGCTTCGCACACTTCGAAGATCGTCCCCCATCGTTCGAGCGGCACGCGCTTCTTCAGCGACGATTCTTCGTCACCGCCCAGCGCGGAGACGGGCGCGAGGCGCGACATGCCCTCGGTGCCTTCGATGGGCCCCGGCGCGACGGTGTTCACGCGGACGCCGAAGCGCGCCCACTCGAGCGCGAGATCGCGCGTGAGCTTCTCGATGCCGGCCTTCGCCGCGCCCGCGTGACATTGCAGCGGCGTCGGCACGGTGGCTTGCGTCGCGGTGATGCTCACGATCGACCCGCGCGTCTTCTGCAAGTGTTCGAACGCGGCGCGCGACGCGTTGAACGTTCCGCACAAATCGATGTCGACGACCGCGCGAAATCCGTTTGCGCTGAGCGACGCGGCGGGCGCGAGGAAATTTCCCGCGGCGGAGTTCACGAGGAGATCGAGGCGTCCGAATTTTTCCGCGCACGCGCGGATCGCGCCGTCGACCGCGGCGAAATCGCGCACGTCGCCCGCGTGCACGCTCGCTCGAGCGCCCTGTCGCGCCGCCGAAATGGCTCTCGCGGTCTCCTCCAATTTTTCCGCGCGCCGCCCGAAGAGACCGACGTGCGCGCCCTGCTCCGCGAGCCGAATCGCGATGCCCGCGCCGATCCCGCTGCCGCCGCCGGTGACGAACGCGACCTTTCCTTCGAGCAAGCCCGGAACGAAAACGGATATGCTTCCCATGCGCGCTTGCATAGCGCGAACATCCGACACGGAGGAGAACTCAGATGGCGCACTCGAAAGTGGGCGAGCAGCACATGACCAACAAGATCCTGGAGTGTCCGCGCGATCACGCGATCATGGGTGAGAACGTCATGGGCGAAGCGATCCTGGACATCTGCGGGAAATGCGGAGGTCAGTTCTTCGACACCGGAGAGCTCTTCAGCGCGTTCGGACTCAAAGCGGACCCGTCGCTTTGGGATCGCGCGGAGACGGCGGGTCCGGTGCGCGAAGGAAACATCGCGTGCCCGCGCTGCAACAAGATGATGCTCCTTCAAGACATCAAGCACGACGCGCAGAAGGTCGAGATCGATCGCTGCCCGCACTGCCGCGGGATCTGGCTCGACAAAGGCGAGGTCGAGCAGATCATGGCCATCAGCGACAAGATGCGCTCGATCGTGGACGCCGAGATCGCGAAAGCAAAAGAGGACCTCGAGAAGATGGGCGAGGTGAACTTCTCGCCGGGTCTCATCGCGCGCTTCCTCGCGATGTTCAAAAAGAAGAGCTGAGCGGCATGAGCATGGGAATGTCGCGTCGCGCGAAACGCGCTGCCCCTTACGCACCGCGCTGACGCGAAATCGCGCCATTTTCACGGCGTTTCACGATGGCTCGCGGGTTGCAGTTTGGTGCGCGTGGCGAACGTCGTTCGAATCGTGAAGCAAACGCTCCGCGCGGGCGCGGCGGGGATCTTCGCGACTGCGATCGATCTCGCGGCGCTCGCGATCCTCGTCTCGGGTTTTCACGTCGGCGCGCGCGTCGCGAACGTGCCCGCGCTCGTCGCGGGCGGCATCGCGAACTTCGCGGGCAATCGGTGGTTCGCGTTTCGCGCGCACCGCGAGCCGATCGTGAAGCAAGCGATCGGTTACGCGCTCGTCGAAGCCGTCGCGCTCGCGCTGAACGGTTTGCTCTTCGACTTCGCGCTCCGCGCGATCCCAAACGCCGCGCACGCGTACGCGCTCGTGCGCCTCGCGACGAGTCACGGCGTGTTCTTGTGCTGGAGCTATCCGCTGTGGTGCGTCGTGTTTCGTCAGCGCGGCTCTACTCGTCTTTCGCGTCTTGCTCGGCGACCGCGGCGAGCCCGGCGAGATCCCCCAAGCGCGTCGGATGAAGCGGCGGGCGCGGCGTGATCGGGAGCGTCGCGCTTCCGCCGCGCGCGACGAGAAGACGCGCGCAGAGCGCGACGCACGATTTCCCCTGGCACCAACCGGTTCCGAATCCCGTGTAGCGCTTGAGCGATTCGATGTCGTCGTGACCGCGCGCGATGGCTTCTTCGAGCTCGTGCAGCGTGACGTCTTCGCAGCGGCAAACGAGCGTCTTGCTCATCGCGATTCGCCTCGAAACTCGCAGCGCGCGTCGCACGTCTCGAACACCGTGATCTGATCGAGCCCCTGCACGTTCGAGACGAGCTTGTCCCAAATCCATTTCGCGAGCACTTCGCTCGTCGGGTTCTCGAGGCCGGGAACTTCGTTCAAGTAGTGATGATCGAGCACGTCGAAGAGCGGCTTCCACGCGTCGTGCAGATCGCCGAAATCGATGAACCACCCCGTGTCCGGATTCACCGGGCCCGCGATCGCGATCTCGATTTTGAACGAGTGGCCGTGAAGGCGCGCGCACTTGTGTCCGGCCGGAACGCGCGGGAGCTTGTGCGCCGCTTCGAAACGAAATTCGTGAACGAGTCGAACGTGCTGCACGACCGCGAAGCTTACTTCTTCTTCTTCGACTTGCTCTTCGTCGTGCGCTTCTTCTTCGCCTTCCACGAAAAGAGCGACGCGCGCCGCGACGTGTTCTTCGCCTTGAGCTTCGCGCGATAACGCGCGCTCCGCTTGCGGTTCGTCTTGCGGGGCTTCTTCGAGAGGACGATGTACATGACGGGACGGGACTTAGCCGCTCGATGCGCGCGGCGTCAAGGCGCTCGAGAAACCTACGCGCCACCCTTGCGGAGCTCGGTGAGCACGAGCTTCGCCGTGGCCTTCAGCGTGTCGAACACGCCGACGCCCGTGCGCGCGACGGCTTCGAACTCGGGCACTCCCGTCGGGTTCAAGAGCTGGCGAAGCTCTTCGAGCGACGCGACGTTCGGCAGGTCCCGCTTGTTGTACTGCATGACGTACGGGAGCTTGTCCAAGTCGTAACCTTGCTCCGCCAAGTTCGTGCGAAGGTTCTCGACGCTCTCGATGTTCGCCTCCGTGCGCTCGATCTGCGAATCCGCGACGAAGATCACACCGTCGACGCCTTTGAGGATCAACTTGCGGGACGCGTCGTAGAAGACTTGTCCGGGCACGGTGTAGAGGTGAAAGCGGGTCTTGAATCCGCGGATCTCGCCGAGCGCGAGGGGCAAGAAGTCGAAGAAGAGCGTGCGCTCGGTCTCGGTCGCGAGGCTGATCATCTTGCCCTTCGCGTCCGGCGACGTGCGCTCGTAGATGTACTGCAGGTTCGTCGTCTTCCCGCAGAGGCCAGGGCCGTAATAGACCAACTTGCAGTTGATCTCCCTCGCCATGTAGTTGATGAAGCTCATCGGCGCGTCGGCTCAGTCATTGAACAGGTTGTCGATGTCTTCGTCCGTGATTTCGGCGAAGGGTGAATCCGCCCCCGGTTCAGCGACCTTCTTCAAGAGCGACTCGAAGATGTGATTGAGCTCTTCGGTCGCCTTTTTCACGCGCAATCGCACCAGTCCGAGGCTCGAACGCGAGTCGAAGATGACGACGAGGATGACGCGATTTCCGACGAGCTGGATGTGGATGTTGGCCTTCTCGCCCTCGTGGAACTGCGTCGCGAACTCGTTTTCCTTGAGCAGCTTCGCCATGCCGCCCGTCGCGGCGATGTTGCCGGCGGTGAGCGACGCGAGCGACGTCGTGTCGACGTTGTCGATGTCGCCGGCAGCGGCGATGAGCTGTCCGTTTTTGTCGACGATGAAGACGACTTTGGCGTTCGCGTCACGAACCAGGCGGTCCACGACCGCTTGGATCTGATTGAACTCCTCCTCGTACATCACCATCTGCGGGTTGACCATCGGACCGCCTTCGCTGAACTCCCGTTCTATCCGGATGATCGTCGCACGTCTAGATGCCGTTCGCCCTCTCGATTCCGGTGAAGCCGGCGACGGCGTCGAAAAGCACGCGCAAGCCCCAGTGAACGCCGTCCACGGGAACGCGCTCGTCGTGGCCGTGGTACATCGCGCTGAACGAGATTTCGTGCGTCGGGTCGAATTTCACCGGCGAAAACCCGTAGCACTTGCTGCCGAGCTTCGCGTACGCCTTCGCGTCGGTGAAGCCCGGGATGACGAACGGGATTGGGAGCGCGAGCGGGTCGTGACGGCGTAAGACGTTCGCGAGGTGCGAAAAGAGCGGCGTGCGCTCGGTGGTTTCGACGGGAGGGAGCGAGCGGAGCACCTCGAGCTTGGTCTCGGCGCCGAGGACTTCGCGGAGCTCCGCGAGGAACGCGCTCTCGCTTTGTCCGGGGAGGGTGCGGCCGTCGATGTCGAGCGTCGCGTAGCTCGGGATCACGTTCACTTTGTTTCCGCCGCGCACGACGGTGGGCGTCGCGGTGTTCGAGAGGAGCGCGCCGAACGTGCGACGCTGCGATTCGTCTTTGACGAGGTAATCCAAAATGAGCGCGGCGACTTGCGGTGTGCGAAGTCGCTTGAGCGCGTGTTTTTGCGGCGCGGGGAGCTCGCTCGCCATCGCCTCGATGAATTTCGAAACGGCTTCGGTCGGGTGCTGCGGCAGGCGCGATTTTCCGAGGCGCGCGATCGCCCGACCGAGCTTGAGCACCGCGTTGTCTTCCTTCGGCATCGAGCCGTGGCCGGGCTCGCCTTCGAACGTCGCGCGCACCCAGCACACGCCTTTTTCGGCGACCTGAATCGGGTAGAAGGTGCGGCCGAGGATGTTCTGCGAGAACGCGCCGATTTCGCCGAGCGTGTATTCCGCACGTACTTTTTCGGGGTGCTCGTCGACGAGGAAGAGCGAGCCCTTCGCGCACCCGGCTTCTTCGTCGGCGACCGCGGCGAAGATCACGTCGCGCTCGAGCTTGCCGGGTCCGACGCGCTCGGCGAGCAGACGCATCACGCACGCGCTCATCGCGGCCATGTGCTTCATGTCGATCGCGCCGCGTCCCCACACGTAGCCGTCGTGGATCTCGGCGGCGAACGGATCGTGACGCCACTTGGACGCGTCGGCTTCGACGACGTCGAGGTGCGCGTTCAAGAGGATGGGCGGTTTTTCGCCCGTGCCGCGGAGCCGCGTGACGACGCTCGTGCGATTTTTTTCGGGCTCGAGCAGGATCGGATCGAGGCGCGCTTCGCGGAGGAAATCCGCGACGCGCTCGGCCGCGGGACGCTCGTTGCAGCCGCCCCCATCATGCGAGGAGTCGCCGCGGTTCACCGTCGGGATGCGAATCAAATCTTGGAGGAGCGCGACGCAGCGATCGCCTTCGACCTTCCAGTCCGTTTTTTCCACGGCGGCAGGGTAGCCGACGCGCGCGACTTCCGTATACAACCCGGCCGCCATGGCCGACATCCCGCCTGTCTCCGATCCGCAGATCGCCGCGATCCTCGAGCAGAACAGAAAACGGCGCACGCGCGCGGTGCTCATCTTCGTCGTGGTGGGCGTCGTGCTCGCGACGGCGCTCGGAGGGTCGGCGTTTTATTTCTCCGCGCAGGCGAAGAAGAAGCGGAACGTGGCGTACTCGCGCGTCGTGAAGTGTCTCTTCGGTAAGCCGCTCGCGTCGGGTGAAGCGCCGATGACGCGGGTTCGGCAAGCGTGGCGCGCGCGCATCGTGGACGCGGCGAGCAAAGACGACACCTCGCGCGCCGATGGGACGCTCGAAGATCAAGAAGCCGCGAAGACGAAGATGTGGCCGAACCGATGCGTCACCGAGATGATCGCGTTCACCGACACGCTCAAGGACATCGGCGAGATGAAAGAAGGCGAGAAGGATCTCGGATTCTACTCGCGCGATCTCTCGAAGCAGACCGCGGGCGACAACTGGAAGAACGTCGACGTGTACCAAGCGGCCGTCGAAGCGTTCGTGAACGAAGCCGACAAGGCGAAGTTCGATTTCGTGGACGTCCCCGACGTGCAGGCCCCCGAGCTTTTGGACGCGGAGCCGATCGAGGCGATTTTTCCGAAGTCGAGCGCGCACGAAGGCGTGACGTTCAACTACGAGAACACGGGAACGGTTTCGGGCGCGTCGATTCGATTCTTCGTGCGCGCGCGCGACGGCAAACCCGCGCGCCTCTGCACGACCGACGACGGAAAGACGATCGCGTGCGGCGAGCCGGTGAAAGGCGGGCTTCCGCCGGAGGCGAGCGGCATCGCGTGGATGCTCGGAAGCGAGGACGGCGCGCCCGCGCTCCTCGCGTTCGGTCTCGACGGCAACGTGACGAACGGCGGCGCGATCGCGTCCGGCGTGTTTCGATCGGACGGCGCGCGGCTCGTGAAGTCGGGCACGTCTTACGTCGTCGGCGGTTTCGCGCGCGCCGATGGCTCCGCGCTGCTCCTCTTGAAGGACGCCGCGAAGCCACAAGGCGATCACTTTCAAATCGGACGATTTGCGGCGAATTCGAGCGAGCTCAAGACGAGCGAGATCGTTCTCGCCGATTGGAACAACGAACCGACGTACGTCGCGCTCGTCGGAAATCGCGCGCTCTGGGTCGACGGGGCGAACGCGCTCCACGCGAAGACGATCAGCGATCGCGGCGACTCGGACGGCGCCACGCAAGACATCGCGACGCTTCCCGGGCTCATCGAGCGACGCTGGGACCGCGGCGACGCGCGGCCGATCCTCGGATGCCAGACGAAGTCCGCGGGCCTCGCGATCGCGGTGCCGGCGCAAGCGGACGGCGCGCAGAAGTCGCTCGTCGTGTTCGCGACGGACGGCGGCGCGTTCGGAAAAGCGGAAGTGGTCGAGTCCGGCGAGCTCTCGTGCGGCGACGACGCGGCGTACGTTCATGGCGACGCGTCGCTCGCGACGTGCCGCGCGGACGGCTGCAAGACGGAGACGCTCGATCGCGCGAAGGGAACGCCCGCGATCGTGGACGGCGCGGTCGTGCGTGCGCAATCGCTCTCCGGTTTGTTTCGCGTCACGGTGACGCGCGGCGGAAAAGTCGTCGCGACGAAGCTCTACGACGCGCAGATGAAGGGCACGGTGCTCCTCGGCGAGAGCAAGCTCGGCGGGGTCTCCGTGATGCCGCGCCGCGGGTACGGGCTCATCGTCGCGCACGTCGGCGACGCGGAGCACTTCGCGCGCGTCGACGCGAGCGGCGCGATCACGCCCGTCGCGCTCAAGGTCGAGTGATGAGCGCGGTTCGTTACGTCCTCGCGCGCGCGGCGGAGAACGGCTTCTTCGAAGCGGTCGTTCCGAATTCGTCGCCGTTCGATCCGCTGCTCCGCGGCTCGATTCGTCGCGGCGCGCGCGCGGCGTTCTCGAAGGCGTCGTCGTCGACGCACGTGACGGACGAAGCGCACGTGCTCCGCGTCGCGTTTCTTCAAATCGCGAACCGCTTGGCGACGTCGGCGGACGACGTGGATGGCGTGAAGCTCGCGTTCGAAGCGGCGAAGACGCTCGAGCCGAAGCGCGGTCGCGCGTTCTGGCCGCTGACGTACTCGCTCCTCTTCGCGATCGTGATCGCGGCGTGCGTCGGCGGGTTCGTCTTGTGGTTCCCGTCGCCGCGCGCGCGCTTCGCGCACTCGGCGCTCGGCGAAGCGCTCGGCGAGGGCATGACCGATTGGGTCGTCGGCGTGAGCCGTCGCGACGTCGATCGACAAGAGAAGGGCCGCGGAGAAATTCTGACGAAGGGCGTGCGTCGTCAAATCGGAGACGAGGCGTTCAATTTGTTCGGCGCGGCGCTCGATCAATCGAAGGCCGCCGCCTTCGCGACGTCGCCGGACGACGCCGCGCGCGAAACGCAAGCGCTCACGACGACGCTCCGCTCGCTCGACACCGATCTCCAAGGAAAGAAGCTCCCCGCGTTCATCGACGTGTACGTCAACGACTCCGCGACGCTCTTCGGCGAGTCGTCGACGGTGTGGTTGCTCGGTTATTACGTCGAGGATCGCGCGACGATGATCGTCGGGTCGAACACGGTGCCGATGCTGCGCGGCCGGCGGCTCGACAACTTGAACCTCGAGGTCGGCGGTCGCGCTTACCAGAGCAAGGTGCTCGACGGTTGGGTGATCGCGATCGACGAAGCCGAGCAATGGACGTCGTATCAAGTCGTTCCCGCGCTCGGAAAAGATCACGGCTTCGCGTTCGGCGCGAAGAGCGTGCAGGAAGGCGGCAGCGAAGGACGCCTCGCGGCGAAGGCGGGCGAAAAAATCCGCGCCGACCTCCTCGCGCGCGCGAAGCTCGATCCCGACGACGCGACCGAGCTCGCGGATCTTTTCGTGCAGCGCCACACCGCGTTCATCCGGCTCGCGGCGCTCGGCGACGAGCTCATCGAGCCGTACGGCATCGTCGCGAAGCCGCGCTTGCAGAAGGCGCTCAAGATGCGCCATGACGAAATGGACGCGCAGGAGATCACGCGAATCGAAGATCGACTCGCGCGCTTCGAGAAGCCGTTCGATCGCATCGTCGCGGAGCAAGCGGCGCTCGACGAGATCCGCATCGCGACGGATCAAACTTGCCGCAAGAACGAGTCGTGCAAGTTCACCGCGCCCGACGACGATCTCGCGAAGGCGCTCGGCTCGAAGTCGTTCACCGGCGCGAGCGCGGGACAGATCGCGAGCCGCCTCACGATGATCGCGCGCGCCGAGCCGACGTATTTCGCGCTCGCCGAAGCGGAGCTCGGCCCCGGCGGGTACGCGGCGATTTTCCTCGTGGAGCGCGAGATGGGGCTCTCGCCGGAGTGGCTCTCGCCGTACGGAGTGGGCGACGAAGCGGAGCACGCGCAGCTCGGCGTGGCGCTCTTCGACAAACCACAAGACGCGATCAAGAAAGCCGCGGAGAGCGCGTACGCGAAGGTCTACGGCGCGCCGATGCCGACCGTTTCGCGCGTCGCCGGCGCACGCTAGTCTGCGCGCATGTTCGACGCCGCTCGGAAAATCTACGACTCGACGCTCAAAGAAATTCGCGAAGCTGGCCTCTTCAAAGAAGAGCGCATCATCACGACGCCGCAAGGCGCGACGATCAAATCGCGCGTGAGCGAGGACGCGCCGGAGCGCGAGGTGCTCAACTTCTGCGCGAACAACTACCTCGGGCTCTCGTCGCATCCGAAGGTGATCGACGCGGCCAAGCGCGAGATCGACGAGCGCGGCTTCGGCCTCTCGAGCGTGCGATTCATCTGCGGCACGCAGGACATCCACAAGAAGCTCGAGCACACGATCTCGAAATTCTTCGGCACCGAGGACACCATCCTCTACACGTCGTGCTTCGACGCGAACGGCGGCATCTTCGAGACGCTGCTCGGCGAAGAGGACGCGATCATCTCCGACGCGCTCAACCACGCGTCGATCATCGACGGCATCCGCTTGTGCAAGGCCGAGCGTCACCGGTATCCGAACGGCGATCTCTCCGCGCTCGAAGACGCGCTCAAGAAGACGCAGGGCAAGCGCTTGCGGATGGTCGCGACCGACGGCGTGTTCTCGATGGACGGTTACCTCGCGAAGCTCGATCGCATCTGCGATCTCGCCGAAAAATACGGCGCGATGGTGATGGTCGACGACTCGCACGCGACGGGCTTCATCGGAAAAACGGGACGCGGAACGCCCGAGCACTTCGGCGTGATGCATCGCATCGACGTGATGACGGGCACGCTCGGCAAGGCGCTCGGCGGCGGGAGCGGCGGGTACACGACGGGAAAGAAGGAAGCTGTCGCGCTGCTCCGTCAACGTTCGCGTCCGTATCTCTTCTCGAACACGCTCGCGCCCGCGATCGTCGGCGCGTCGCTCGCGGTGTTCGAGCTCCTCGGATCGACGACGGAGCTCCGCGATCGCTCCGAAGCGAACACGAAGCGCTTTCGCGAATCGATGGTAAGCGCTGGCTTACCAATCAAAGAGGGCATCCATCCCATCGTCCCCGTGATGCTCGGCGACGCGAAGCTCTCGCAGGATTTCGCCGCGGCGATGCTCGACGAAGGGATCTTCGTGATCGGGTTCTTCTATCCCGTCGTGCCGAAGGGCGAGGCGCGCATTCGCGTCCAGATCAGCGCGGCGCACACCTTCGAGCAGATCGATCGCGCCGTCGCCGCGTTCGCGAAGGTCGGCAAGAAGCTCGGTGTCGTGAAGTGAGCGAGCACCGCTTGATCGAGCTCGTGCGCTTTCTGGCGAACGGCGGGCTCAGCATGGCGCTTTGCTTCGGCGGCGCGCTCCTCGCGCGACGCTCGATCGCGGCCGGCGCGTACCTCGCGCTCGCGGGTTTTTTCGAGGCGGGCGCGGGGACGTTTCTGCCGATGATTCAGCGTCAGATCGTCATTCCTTACGGCGGCGGGTTTGCGCTCGTGACGCTTGGTTTTCTCGCGCACGCGGTCGGCGAGCTCGGGTTCGTGGCGCTCGCCGTGCACGCGCTCGCACGATCGCCGAGGACGCGATGAGTTGGCTCGAGCGATTCGTCGCGTGCGGCATGTCCGTCGCGCTCATCGCCGTGATCGCGATGAACGCGAAGCGCGCGGGGCGCGCGGTGTGGCTCTTCGCGGCTTTGCCGATCGTGTGGCTCGCGCTGATGTTTCTCGCGTTCGCGACGACGTTCATCGAACGAGCACGCCTGATCTATTTCGCGATCGCTTCGCTCGACGCGGCGGGCACGGTGGTCGCCGCGATCGCGATTCTCGTCGCGTGCGCGCTTCTTCGGTGAAGCCCGCGGCGACGTTCGTCTTCGCGCACGGCGCGGGCGCGCCCTCGACGAGCGCGTGGATGGTGCGTCACGCGGAGGGACTCCGCGCGCGCGGCCTTCGCGTCGTCACGTTCGATTTCCCGAAGACGCGATCACAGATGAACGTGCTCGAAGACGCGTACCGCGACGTCGTCGTTCGAGCGCTCGAAGAGTTTCCGAACGAGCCGCTCTCGATCGGCGGCAAGTCGATGGGCGGCCGCGTGGCTTCGCAGATGCTTGCAAGATGCAAGCTTTCGGTGCGATCCGTCGTGTTTCTGGGCTTTCCGTTGCACCCTCCCGGCGAGCCGAAGAAGCGACGCGACGCGCACCTCGCGCACGTCGCGCAGCCGAAGCTCTTCGTCTCCGGCACGCGCGATCCGTTCGCGTCGCCGCGAGAGCTCCGCGCGCTCACGAAGAAGCTCGGCGCGAAGCTCGTGCTCGTCGACTCCGGCGATCACTCGCTCGAGGTGACGCGCGCGAGCGGGCTCGACCAACGCGAGGTCGACGCGCGAATTTGGGACGAGGTCGCCGCGTTCGTGAGTCAGCGGTAGTACGCGTTCGCCGTGTCGAAATAGAACCCGACGCCGACGCCCGCGCCGACCCAGTGCGCGCCGTCGTCGATCCTCGGGAAGTAGAGCTGCATCTTGAGATCGACGTTGCGTGCGAGCGACACGCCGACGCCGAAGCCGAGGTTCGCGTCCACGTTCGCGGGCCCCGTGCCGTACACGTTCGCGGAGTAGAAGCGAAAGCCGAACATCGGTCCGAGAAACACGCGACGGTGAACTTGAAACCAGAACGCCGCGGGCAGATCGAACGTCGCGAGAATGGGAGCGTTCTGAAGGAGCGTGAAGTGGCTGTACGCGCCGAAATCGAAGCGCACGTAGCGCCCGAGGTGGAGCGCCATCGGCACGCCGACGACCTGCGTGTAGACGGTGCCGTTCGCGAACGGAAAAATGCTCCGCGCCTCGACGCCTAGCTCGAACATGTGGCGCACGTGCAAGATGCGAACGCGCGCGCGGAGCTCGGGGTTGGACACAGCGCCGTCGCCGTACACCGCGTTCGTGTATCCGCCGTAGAACGCTTCTTGATCGAACATGCGCGCGTACGCGTCGGCGTCCGTGAGCGCGCCCTCGTTGATCGACGCGGGCAACCCGTCGTCGAATCCGCGAACGCCGACGCGCAGCCCGATGTCGACGCGGCTCGCGATCCCGAGCACGCCTTCGACGTTGATGCCCGTTCCGTTGAATCCGCAAGCGCCGCACGGTCCGTCGTTGTTGGGCGGATCGCCGAGGTTCCAATCGGCGTGCGCGATCGCGCCGCCGACGTCGACGGTTCCGGCGATGGGTCCTGGGAGCGTGAGCAAGCGCTCGGTCCACGGCGGCGTCGCGTGGGAATCGCGCGTCGTGAACAAGCAAGCGATGCTTGCGATTGCGACTGCGGCTCTGCGTAACATGGCTCAAGACGGTATCGCAGGATGACGAAGATTGCTGCGTGGCAATTCGGAACGCGCACGTGCGCCGCGATCGCGAACGCGTCGCGTGACGCCTTCGCGCGCACGGAGGCGCACGACGTGGAAATCGAGGTCGGCTTCGCGCGCGACGAGCGTGTCTTGCTCGGCGCGTTTCAACGCGCGTGCGACGTGCCCGACGCGGATCGCGCGCGCGCGATCGTGCGCGGCACGCCGGGCGCGGCGGTGCGCGTCGGGCGCGGAACGCTCGTCGTGCTCGTTTCGCTCGCGCGGATCGACTGCGACGAGTCGCAAATTCTCAACCGACACGTGCGTCCGATCCTGCGCGCGCTTCGTCGCGTGGGCTGCGCGGCGAACTACTTCGGGCGCGATTGGATCGCGGTCGGAGGGCGGCCCGTCGGACACGTCGGCTTCGCGCACGAGCGCGCGCCGCGCGATGGTCGCGTGCGCGCGGTGGTCGAGGCGTTCGTCGCCGTGCGCGGAGCGCCGTTCGCGGTGACGACCCGCGCGTCGCACCGCGGAAAAACGATCGCGACCTTGGAGGAGCTGCGCGGAAAACCCGTCGACGACGACGCGCTCGTCGCGCGCGTGGTGGACGAGCTCGGCGCGATCGAAGACGGCGCGATCGCGCGCGAACCGAACGAAGAGGAGCGCACGAACGCGGACCCTCCGTGGAGCGCGCGTGTCGAGGAGGCCATCGGGCCCGTGTGCGCCGGGCGCGACGCGCGCGGCGTGATGCGCGTCGGCGGCGAATTCATGGCGTCGTTCGACGCGGTGCGTGATCTCGAAGATCGAGTCGAATCGGGCCAGGAAATTCGAAGCGCCGTGAATGACGCGTTCGGCGCGCCGCACACGGCGCTCTTCGGCGTGCGCTCGCTCGAATCGATCGCGCGCGCACTCGAAGACGCGAAAAACCGCTAGAGTGGCTGCGTGCGCCGAAAACCAGTCGTCCTCGTCACGGGCGCGAACGGCGAGATGGGACACGGTCTCATCCACGCCCTCGCGAAAGATCACGGTCACGCCTACGACGTCCTCGCGCTCGACATCAAAGAGATCGCGAACGACCTGAGACCGCTCTGCAAGGCGACGATCGCGGGAGACATCCTCGATCGTCACATGCTCGAGCGACTCGTCAGCGAGTACGAGATCCACGCGATCTTCCACCTCGCCGCGCTGCTCTCGACGCGCAGCGAGTTCACCCCGGAGACGGCGCACGAAGTGAACGTGACGGGCACGCTCAACTTGCTCAAGCTCGCCGTGGAACAAGCGCGCTGGCACGGCAAGCCCGTGAAGTTCCTCTTCCCGAGCTCGATCGCGGTCTACGGGATCGACTCGCTCGCGAAGAAGCGCGCCGCGAAGAAGATCGACGAGTCGCAGTTCTTGATGCCGACGACGATGTACGGGTGCAACAAGCTCTATTGCGAGCACCTCGGTCGCTACTTCGCGCACCACTATCGTCAGCTCGCCGAAGATTTCATCCCGACGCGCGTCGGCGTGGATTTTCGCAGCATTCGCTTTCCCGGATTGATCAGCGCGTTCACGCTCCCGAGCGGCGGAACGAGCGACTACTTGCCCGAGATGCTCCACGCGGCGGCGCAGGACACGCCGTACGACTGCTTCGTGCGCGAGGACACGCGCATCCCGTTCATGGCGATGCCCGACGCGATCGACGCGCTGCTCCTCTTGATGGACGCGCCCGCCGAGAAGCTCACGTCGCACGTCTACAACATCGCCGCGTTCGCGCCGAGCGCGCGCGAGTTCGCCGATCTCGTGCGCACGGCGTTTCCGCGGAGCGAAGTGAACTTCGTGCCCGACGTGCGCCGTCAGGCGATCGTGGATTCGTGGCCGGAGGACTGCAACGACGACGCCGCGCGCCGCGACTGGAGCTTCGCCGCAAAATTCGATCTGAAGCGCGCGTTCAACGAGTACCTCTTGCCGAACGTCAAAGAGCGCCGCGAAGCGGCGCGCAGCTACAGCCGTCCCTGAAGGACGAGCGAGAGCGTGTCGATCTCTTTCGTCGCGCCTTGCGGGCCGCTCGCGCGGATCGTGTCGATCGCGTGATCGTATTCGACGTTCACTTGGATGCGCGGATCGAGCGCGATGTGCGTCTCGGGATTGGTGAGCTCGGGCACGACGCGAAACGCGGCGACGACGCCGATGGTGTGACGCGCGTCGTTCGAGAGGTTCACGTCGGGCGAGTAGAAGTCGTAGCGCGCGCCGAGCGACATGACGCGACCGAATTCTTGATCGACGCGAACGAGCGCGCCGAGCTCGTCGCGATCCGCGACGCTCTGCGTGACGTCGATCGGGATGACCGGGAGGTTCCCCGCGTTGAGCACGCCGCGATCCATGTTCGCGCCGTACATGAATTCACCGAACGCGCGGAACACACCGAGCCGCCCGATGCGCCGGCGAAACGCGACGTCCGCGTCGATCGCTTCGCGCGTGTACTGCTTGAAGATCAAATTCGTCGAGTCGACGAGCGCGCCTTCTCCGACGTACCCGCTCGCGCCGACCTCGAGCCCGGCCCACGCGAGCCGCGCGCGCGCGACGCCGTCCTTCGGCCTGTTGAGATCCAAATTGCCGCCGTGATCGAGCTCGCCGAACGTTCGACCGTTGACCATCGCGATCTCGACGCCGAGGTGACGTCCGACGTCGAGGCTCGCGTGCGCGCCGAGATCGAAGTCGCCGGGAAAAATATTTTGTTGGAAGTAGCTGCGCTCGACGAACGGGCGATCCGCGTGGCTCTCGATCCACTCGCCGCCGAACGGCACTTCGAACGATCCCGCGCCGACGTCGAACGTGACGCGCGTCGAGATCGGCACGCGCGCGATCGCCTCGATTTCTCGCGCGATCGTGCCACTGCCCGGAATCGTCGGGTCACGCGGCACGGGCTCGACCTCGAAGACGAACCGCGCGTACTCGGTCGGAAGAAAATCGAGCTTGAGGCGCGCGCGACGCAAGCGAAAGAAATCCGGGTTCGTCGTGTTGCCGCTTCCCGTCGCGGTCACGTCGTTCGATCCGACGCCCGGCGGCAAGAGACCGTTGTTCGAGTTCGGCGACGCGGCCGCGTTGTAGAAATTCCAGATCAGCTGCGGTTGAAGAAGCAGCGAAGGCTTGAGCCACTCGATCCAGCGAGGAACTGCCGGTTTCTCGCGCACCTCGCGCTCGAGATCCTCGATGCGCTTCTCGAGCTCGTGGAGCTTCTGCGAGTGCATCGCGTGCGGCGAGGGCTCGGCGTGATCGGTCGCGCGCGGCGGCGTGACGTCGACGCCAGACGTCGAGAGCGGCTCGTCCCACGGCGGCGGAGGCGGCGGGACGAGCTTCTGCGGCTCCTCCGCGCGCGCGGCACGCGACGCGAAGACGAACGCAGCGATGCATGCGACGGCGAGCGAGCGCTTCAACGCGATGGCGACTCCCGATTGGCCGCGCGCTCCCAAACGCGCGCTTCGCGAAAGATGCGGACGAGATCCGCGTCGACGTGTTGATCCTTCACGCTGAAATCCAAAATCTCGAGCGCGCGCTCGACGGGCACCGCTTTTTTGTACGGGCGATCGCTCGCGGTGAGCGCGTCGTAGATGTCCGAGATGCTCATCATCTTCGACTGCACGGGGATCTCCTCGGCGCGCAGGCGATTCGGGTAGCCCGTTCCGTTGAGTCGCTCGTGGTGCGCGCCCGCGATGATCGGAACGCGCCGAAGCGCCTTTCCCCAAGGGATCTGCGAGAGGAATCGAAACGTGTGCGAGACGTGACCGCGGATCTCGTCGAACTCTTGCGTCGTGAGCGACCCGCGGCGCACGCTGAGCGCCTCGACCTCTTCGTCGGTCAAGAGCCGCTGCACCTCGCCGCGCAAATCGGCGTACGTCTCTTTCGAGATTTCAGTGATGCGATCGAAGTCGCCCTGCGCGAGCACAGTCGGCTCGTTGGCGCTCAAGATCGTGCCGAAGGATTTTTCGAGCTCCACTTTGCGCGCGGCGAGCTCCTCGTCCAAACGCGCGAGCTCCTCTTTCGTTCCGCCGCGTTCGAGCACGCTCACCTTGCGCGCGAAAATGTCGGCCTCGCAGCATTTCGCGACGTAGTCGAAGCGGCTGCGAATCGCGCCGAGCGCTTCGTCGTAGAGCTTCTTTGCTTTGACGAGCACGCGCTCGCGCACGCCGATCTTTCCGAAATCGTGCAAGAGGCTCGCGTACTCGAGCTCGCGCAGATCCTCGCGCGAGAACGTCGCGTCTTTGTACGGGCCGTGCGTCTCTTGGTCGACGACCTTCGCGAGCTCCACGGTGAGATCGGCGACGCGCCGCGAGTGACCGCTCGTCGTCGGATCGCGCGACTCGATCGCCTCGACGCTCGCCTTCACGAACCCTTCGAAGAGCCGGCGAATCTCGTCGTAGAGCATCGCGTTCTCGAGGGAGATCCCCGCTTGCGCGGCGACCATCCCGAGGAGCTCTTCGCTGCGATCGTCGAACGGGATGACTTGCTCTTGGATGTCCGTCGCTGTGAGGAGCTTCTTTTCGGGATCGCGCTTCTTGTTGATCAGCTGGATGACGCCGATCACTTCGTCGCGTTGCGAGATCAACGGCGCGACGAGCATCGATTTCGTGCGGTACCCGATGCGCTCGTCGAAGCTTCGATCGAAATGAAACAACGACCCGGGCGGCAACTCGTAGACGTCCGTGATGTTGAGCGGCTTGTTCGAGAGCGCGACCGAGCCCGCGATCGATCGATTCGAGATCGGCATCGTGAACTCGCGCGAGTCGAACGAGACGGAGTCGTTTTGCGTGAGCTTGAAGCGGAGGCGGCGATCTTTTTCGTCGCCTTCGACGACGTAGAGGGAACCCGCGTCCGCGCCCGTCACGTAGCGACTCTTCTCGAGGATTACCGAAAACAATTTGTCGACGACGCGCTCGGTGGTCATCGCGCGCGCGATGTTCACGAGCTCGCCGAGCTCGTAGCGGTAACGGCGAAGCCACTTGCCGCGCCGCTCGGCGCGATCGCGCGCCTCGACGAGATCGAGCGAGCGTTGCACGGCGACGAACACTTCCTCGCGCGATGCCTCGTCGGGCAAGAGGCTCGCGAGGCCGAGGTTCATCGCTTGCGACAGATCGGGCTCGGCGGGTCGACCGAGCAGGACGAGCACCGCGCTGCCCTCCGCGAAGCGCGGCGAAAACGGCTTGAGCACGTCGCGCCCGCGATCCCAAACGCGCGCCGGCGCGATCACCGTCATCGCCTCCGCGCGCTGCACGCACACGAGGAGCGGGTGAGGCCGCGTGATGACGACGTCCGCGGCGAACCGCGGATCGGACGCGAGCCCCGCGTGCGCACGGGACAAAACGTCGAGCACGCCGAGATCCGGCGCGTGCTCGCTCGCGTCGGTGCGAAGCGCGGTGCTCATGCGCGGCGAGCGTACCAGGAAGCGCCCTGGATCGCGCGATCCACGCGATCGGGTCGTTGCTCGCGCGCCGTCGCGAGAAGGCGCGATTTTCCGCGAGATCGTGATTGGCGTTCGGTTTGCACTGCGGGCGCGCGAAACAGCCGCGCTGTGCTATTGCAGCGCCGCTGAATGCCGCATCACGAGGCCCACCGCGCATGAAACGCTTTTTCTTCTCTCTCGTCGTCGCTGCCGCTGCTGCTTGTGGAACCACCGACGGAAGCGTGTTCGACACCGGTCCCGTCACGTACGGCGACGCGTCCACCGGCGTCGGCGATTTCGGCGATGGGGGATTCGGCGACGCGTCGATCATGTCGCTCGAGTTTCAACCGCCGAGCATCACGCTCAACCTCGACGGCGTGAACGCGCAGACCGCGACGTTCAATTTGGTCGCGCACCTCTCGAACGGAACGACCGAGAACGTGAAGGCGGAGTCGCTCTCGTTCAATCGCCCCGATCTCGCGACGACGAGCGGCTTCGGTCCCGTGACGTGCACGGCGGACGGAACGTACGCGGGAACCGGAACGCTCCAAGCGATCGTCGGAACGCAATCGGCGAGCGCGACGCTCACGATCACCGTGCACGTCCAGGAAATCGGAGCCGGCGTCACGCAAGCGATGATCAACGCGCTCGACGGCGCGACGACGCAAGATCCGAGCTTGAACGCGCTCCTCTATCCGTACGACGCGACGGTGTTCCCGCTCGGGCTCGCGTCGCCGCTCGTGATGTGGAACGCGCCGAACGCGAGCGACGCGTACAAGCTCCACTACGAAGAGACGGATTACGTCTACGACGGTTACTTCATCGTGCCGCAACCCGCGCAGCAGCGCGTCGCGCAGCTCGGTTGGGATCACCTCACCGCGTCGAACCAAGGCGATCCGCTGAAGCTCACGGTCTCGCGCTTCGACGGGCAGAACGCGTACGTCTCCGCGAGCGAGAGCTTCACGATCGTCAACGCGAGCTTGCGCGGCGCGATCTACTACTGGACGACGAGCGGCGCCGGACACATGTCGCGCATTCAGCCGGGCACGGGATCGACGCCGCAAGTCCTCAACGGCGGAACGTGCATGGGATGTCACGCGGTGAGCGCGGACGGGACGACGCTCGTCGCCACGGTGGACGATTTGCCGAGCACCGACGGCATGCCGATGACCGCGAAGCGCGCGTGGGAGTCGTTCGATCTTCCGAACGCGACCGAGCGCACCATTTCGACGCTCTTCGGCGGCAACGTCGCGGTCACGCCGGACGGCAAGTACACCGTGTTCGGAAATCAGACGCTCCACATCGCCGACACGTCCGTCGGAACGGAGATCACGGGCACGGGTCTCGAGACGATCGCGCTCGATCCGAAGATGAAGGGCATCATGACGCCCGTGTTTTCACCCGACGGGAAACACTTCGCGGCGATCGAAGGCGGCGCGATTCAGCCGGGCAGCGGCACTTGGTACCACGATCTCACCGGCGGAAAGCTCGTCATGATGGACTTCGACGAGCCGAGCGTCGCGTTCTCGAACCTGCAGTCCCTCGCGCCCGCGAGCTACTTCCCGACGAACGAACAAGCGCTCTCGTACCCCACGTTCACGCCGGACGCGCAGTACATCGCGTTCCACGTGGGCGACTACACGACCGGCTGCAACCAAAACGGATGCGTCGACTCGACCCAACAACACGGCGAAGTCTGGATTCAAAACGTCAACGGCTCGAACCCGATCAAGCTCACGACGCTCGACACGCCGCCGAACGCGAACGACGCGAACCTCTCGCTCGAGCCGACGTTCAACCCGGTCGAGCGCGGCAACTACAACTGGGTCGTCTTCACGAGCGAGCGCGACTGGGGCAATCGCATCACCGGCATTGCGGACAACGGCAAGAAGCGCCTCTGGGTCGCCGCGATCGATCCGACGACGAACGGAAACGATCCGAGCCACCCCGCGTTCTTCCTCGAAGGCCAAGAAGAAGACACGACGAACATGCGCGGCTTCTGGGCGCTCGCGGCGTGCATCCCGACGAAGGGCGGCGGCGCGTGCGAAGCGGGCTTCGAGTGCTGCTCGGGATTTTGCGACAAGGGCGTGTGCGTCGACGTGAACACGTACTCGTGCACGCAAATCGGCGGGAGCTGCACGTCCGCGGCGGACTGCTGCAACGGCGACAAGGTGAGCTGCATCAACGGAACGTGCGCGGTGACGCCCGTCAACTGATCCGCGCGGCGATCACCGCGCGAATCTCCTCGCGCCTCCGCGCGAGCTCCTCGGGATCCTTCACGGGAAGAAATCGCGCGTCTTCGCCGGTGCGCGGGACGCGCACGTAGATCGTGCTCATCACGGCGGTGAGCTCTTGGAGCAGTCGCTCGAACTGCACGGCGGGCTTTCCGTCGACCTTCTTCTGCACCTCGAAAAACGACCAATCGACCTTCGTGTGTTCGAGCGCACGCGCGCGCGCGAGGAACGTGTTCGTGTTGAAGACGCGCACGGCGCTCGCGTCGAAACTTTTCGGCAAGCGGAACTCCTCGAGCACTTGGAGCTTGCCGTTCGCGTGGACGGGGATTCCACCGCGATCGTTTTCGAGCTTGTCGGTGACTTCGACCATGAGCTCCGCGCGTTCTTCGGAGAAGAATCCGAGGAGCGCGTCGTCGAGCGTCGCGCCGAGGTTGTCGACGTTCGTGATCCACACGTACTCGCCGCCCGACGCGACGTGCTCGTGCAAATATCCCGAGCGCGCGAGCGCGTCCGGCAGGTCCCCGTGTCCCGGCGCGTACGTGCTCGGGTGACCGCGATCGTCGAAGAAAATTTCTCCGCGCTCGGTGAGTCGCAGGCTGAGATCCTGGACGAACGTACGCACGTGCGCGGGCGCGCTTTTTTTCTTCAGCTCCGCGCGGATCATTTCGTCGGTCGCGTCGCTCGTCATGAGCCAGAGCGGAACGGCGCGGCCCGCGCGTTTCGACGCGAGCTCGTTCTCGCGCAGGCGCACGTCGAGGAAGCTCATCCCGTCCGCGGCGACGGCGAGCGCTTTGACGACGCCGCCCATGCGCGTCGCCATTCCGCCCGCCATCACGCAGAACGCGAGCTTGCCCGCGCGGAGCGCATCGAGCCCCACGGCGCGGAGGCGCGCGTCGGTTCGGCTCGGTGCCTCGAGGATCTCGCCGGGTTTCGGCGGCTCCGCGCGCGCGACGCGGTTGCGTGCGTCGCGGCGCGCCTCGGGATCGCCGTCGCGCTCCTGCGCGTGAAGCGTCGCGGCGAGCCGCTCCAATCGCTCGGCGGAGAAACCGTGCGCGTTAAGTTTGTCGAGGGTCGCTCGGTCGAGCTTCGACAACGCACCGTGGAGGTCGTAAGTTGAGGTCACCATGCAGGGGAGAATGGTACCCAAACTCGCGCTTCTCCTGCTCACGCTCGCGCCGTGCGCGTGTGTGGCGACGGCGGAGGTGGCGGTGC
>Ga0335078_10000672_pt1 | contig 52593 bp, 46 predicted proteins | sample Lox_Sample_32_FD_206711 | JGI IMG/M metagenome (GOLD analysis project Ga0335078, IMG submission 206711) | Soil microbial communities from Loxahatchee National Wildlife Refuge, Florida, United States - Lox_Sample_3.2 | ecosystem: Environmental > Terrestrial > Soil > Wetlands | place: USA... | reverse complement strand
CTGCTCGCCTTCCTCGCTGAGAACGCGCAACGCGCTCACCCGCACCGAGACAAGCGCCGCCCGCAAAGCTCGCTCGGATTTGGTTGGGTCACGTCAGGTAGCCAGCCCGTAAAGGTATGACCTATGAAGCCCGGCTAGGCCCTATGCCTTTACTGGGCACCCCGGCGGAGTTCAATTCCGCCATAGGGTCCATTTCAAATAGTCGCGAATCGGCGGCATCGCGACTGCGGGCGAGAAGGTGGTAAAGCCGCTCGTCCGGCCCCTATATGTATGCCAGGGTCCTCGCGGGCTGGCTATGGCGGGGAGCCCGCTCAGGGTCCAGCCCCTCAAGAACCCACATCGGTGGTGCGCCGAGCGATCGAGGGAACTCAAGCTTCTGAGCCGAGCGAGGGGAAAGGGGGCTTGCGCGAGGGGCGCGCCCCGTCCGGCGCCGCCAAGAAAAAGGAACCCGGGGACGTTCGGCCCTGGCGAGGAGATGGCCCTCTTAAAGAGCCCGGGACGATCCGAGCATCCCGGAGGGGCGTGAGAAGAGGCTCCTTTCATGATACCTGGTGGCAAGAGGCTTCCTTTCCTCTAGGCTCTTTGGCCATGCTCTCCCCTGCCGAACGCCGCGCCAAGGTGAAGTCGGTCATCCGCGTCGCCAGCGGAAACTTCCTCGAGATGTTCGACTTCATGGTCTACGGCTACTACGCCTCGGCCATCGGCAAGGCGTTCTTCCCGGTCGGCAACGAATTCGCCTCGCTCATGCTCGCGCTCACCACCTACGGCGCGGGCTTCCTCATGCGGCCCCTGGGCGCCCTCGTCCTCGGCGCCTACATCGACCATCACGGCCGCCGCAAGGGACTCATCATCACGCTCGGGCTCATGTCCATCGGCACGCTCTCCATCGCCATCGTGCCCGGTTACGCGGTGCTCGGTCTCGCCGCCCCGCTGCTCGTGCTATTGGGCCGCCTCCTGCAAGGCTTCTCGGCCGGCGTCGAGCTCGGCGGCGTCTCGGTCTACCTGTCCGAGATCGCGACCCCCGGTCATAAGGGCTTCTACACGAGCTGGCAGTCGGGGAGCCAGCAGCTGGCGGTCGTCTTCGCGGCCTTCCTGGGAGTCACCTTGAACCAGTTCCTCGGGCCCTCCCAGATGACCGCGTACGGCTGGCGCATTCCCTTGCTCATCGGCTGCGCCATCATCCCCTTCCTCTTCGCCATCCGGCGCACCCTGCCCGAGACCGATGAGTTTCTGCAGCGCCGCCACCACCCTTCCCCGAGGGAGATCTTCCGCTCCACCATGCAGAACTGGCGGCTCGTCCTGGCCGGCGTCCTGCTCGTCACCATGACCACCGTCTCCTTCTACACCATCACCGCCTACACCCCGACCTTCGGACAGACGGTGCTGAAGCTCTCCTCGAAGGATAGCCTGCTCGTCACCCTCTGTGTGGGCTTCTCCAACCTCTTGTGGCTGCCGACCATGGGGGCTCTCTCCGACCGGATCGGCCGTCGCCCCATCCTCATCGCCTGCACGGCGCTCTCCATCCTCACCGCCTACCCGGTGATGATCTGGCTCGTCTCGGCGCCCTCCTTCACGACCCTTCTCGCGGTCGAACTGTGGCTCTCCTTCTTGTACGGGAGCTACAACGGCGCCATGATCCCCTTCCTCACCGAGATCATGCCGGCCGAGGTCCGCACCTCGGGCTTCTCGCTCGCCTACAGCGTGGCGACCGCCATCTTCGGGGGGTTCACCCCCGCCATCTCGACCGAGCTCATCCACCTCACCGGCAACCGGGCCATGCCCGGGGTGTGGCTCTCCCTCGCGGCGGCCTGCGGCCTCGCGGCGACGCTCTTCACCCTGCGCAAGATCCCGGCCCGAAGCGCTGCGGCGGCCCAGGTCTCTCAGGCCTGACGCGAGGCTCCCCCACCCCGGGGCGCCCTCACCTCGGCCATCGAGTTCCTGAGAAGGGAGTCGGGAAGTGGATGAGTCAGTGGCAGCGCCAGCGGCTGCTGACAATGTGGGTAGCGAAGGCGGCGCGGCCGATGGCTACGGCCGGCCGAGGGCGGCGCTTCAGCTTTCGGGCCTTCACGGCGCTCAATGCTGCGAGGAAAACGACGGTCACGACGATGAGCATGAGAGGCATCGCCCGGAGCAACACTCGAACGCCTCCTTCCATGCCGCAAGGGTACATCCCAGGCGGGGCATAGGTGCATGGGGCAGGCAGCCAGCCGAGCGCGTTTCGCCAGGCGTTCGTCCGCTATAGGCCCATCGGCGAGGCTTGCCGTGGACGCAGCCGAGGAGCGGCTACTCGCCGGTGCGCCTCATGTGCAGCGTGATGGCTCCCGGCGCCGCGGGTGTGCCCGCGCGCGCCGGCTCAGGTGATGGTGCAACGCCACGATGCCCGACTTGAGCCGTGTCGCGGCCACGAACTTCAGGCGCAAGGATGGCTGCAGGCCGGGAAACAAGAACGGACCGTGCCCGGCCAGCACGGGGTTAACGACGAAGCGATATTCGTCCACGAGGTCCAGGCGCTGAAGCGCGGCCGAGAGCTTGGGGCTACCCACGATTAGTCCGCGCAGCGTGGCCTTCTTCAAGGCCTTCACCGCCCGGGCGAGGTCCCCTTCCACGTGGTGCGTGTTCTTCCACGGGAAGTCGCGGCGGCTCGCCGAGAAGACGTACTTGGTCTCATTTTCGAGCTTCTTCGCCGAGGCCCGGTTCGACGATGTCGCCTTCGGGTCTCGCACCACTTGCGGCCAGGCGTCCTCCATCAGCTCGTAGGTACCGCGCCCGAAGAGCATCGCTCCGGCCCCGTCCAACAGGCGCGTGACGTAGCGGAGCATCTCGCCGTTGGCGACCATTTCGCGGTGGTCGCAACACCCGTCGAGCGTCACGTCGAGCCCGAAGGTCAAAAGCCCCGTGGCGCTCTCTTGCTCCCGGGCCGCATGTCGCTTCGCGCTTGGGCGAAACCGAAACCCTCGCCGAAGACGCAATCACGAACCCGCCTTCCACTACAATTCGCGAAAAACCCGAGCCTCTCCGGCCTCGTCAGCGCCGGCGACCCAATTCGGGATCGGTTCTTTAAGCCAGGACCTCGTCGATGCGGGCGAGGACGTCCGGACCGAGCTTCACGCCCGACGCCCGCACGTTCTCCTCCACCTGCTCCGGGCGCGATGCGCCGATGATGGCCGAGGAGACTTCGGGGCGCCGCAAGACCCAGGCGAGCGCGAGCTGCGCCAGGCTGAGGTGGAGCTCGGCGGCGATGGGCTTCAGGCGCTCCACCCTGGCGAGATCGTCGTCGTCGATCCGCCCTCGCAAGAAGCCTCCCATGCTCGCGCTCGCCGCACGCGATCCCTTCGGCGCGGGCTCACCGGCCTTGTACTTGCCGGTGAGGACGCCCTGCTTGAGCGGCGACCACACGATCTGGCCGATGCCCTCCTTTGCGCAGAGCGGGAACACCTCCGCCTCCGGGCCGCGCACCAGCATCGAGTACTGCGGCTGGCTCGAGATGAAGCGCGCCGCGCCCGGCACCGCGAGCCCGGCGCGGATCTGGGCCGGGTTCCACTCCGAGAAGCCGATGTAGCGCACCTTGCCCTGGCGCACCGCCTCGGTGAGCGCGAGGAGCGTCTCCTCGACCGGCACGCTCGTGTCGTACCGGTGGCACTGGTAGAGATCGACGTAGTCGAGGCGCAATCTCTTGAGCGAGGCGTCGAGCTGCTTGCGCACCTGGGCGGCCGAGAGGCCCTGCCCGCCGTCGGGCATGGGGAAGTAGACCTTGGTCGCGAGCACGTAGCTCGTGCGAGGACGGCCGGCCAGGACCTCCCCCAGGAAGGACTCGGCGGCGCCGCCGGCATAGACGTTCGCCGTGTCGATGAAATTGATGCCGCAGGCGAAGGCCCGCTCGACGCACGCCTTGGCCTCGGCACGGGCCACCCCGCCCCCGTAGGTGAGCCAGGAACCGAGGCTTAACTCCGACACGTTCAGATCGCTTCGACCGAGCTTGCGATACTCCATGGCGCTCATCCCCCCTCTTCTCGAGCATAACGGAAGAGCCGTCGGCGGTGCCCTCCTTTTGCCTGCACCACGGCCGGGTTGCGCCAGGCGCAGAGCCTCCGGTCGGCGCCCACGCCGGAGGGAGGCCGGTGCGCCTCGTGGCTCTCCTCGCCGGAGAGCTCGAGGCGAGGCGGCCTCGAGGGCCTTCACGATCGTGACGCCGGCCGTCCGACTGCGGGACCTGCCCTTTCACCTTGCGCTCGCTGCCCGGCACGGTGCCCTGCCCGCGCCCCGTCGAGTATCCCCGCCCGGCCTTTTGACCGCCGGCCTTCCTCCTGCAGGACGAGGAGCGGCCGAGCGGGAAGTGCGTCGAGCCGGACCGGCACGCACCCGACCTCGGGTTCGCGCTCGGCTCGCAGATCTCCCCTTCAGACGAAGAGCGCTCCACGCAAAGTGAGAGGAGGGCCCCCAAGCGCGACTTTAGTCCCCGAACTCCGAGAGCTGATCCTTCGGGCGGAGCGCGTCGATGTAGTGGGTCGGGATGTGGTCATCGATGGAATAGCGCAAGCTCGCACGCCGGAACCACTTCAGCTGGTCAGAGAAGAAGGCCGACACGGCGAGGGGGATCTCGAGGACGCTCGTCACCTGGTCTTCGGCGCTCGACTGGGGGCGCCACTCCGCCTCGCCCGCACCGTCACCCTCGAACCGGTACTCCCGCCCGAAGTGCTGAAAGTCGCCGGAGGCGGTGGGCGGCAGCGCCGGCACCACGTCCTTTCGGTAGATGTAGCGGAAGGTCATCTGGCCAAGCGGACCACTCGACGCGCAGACGCTGGGGAGCGGCGGGCAGGCGATCATGGGCTGTCCGAAGGTGTAGACGGCCCGGATGGCGTCGGCGATGGGCCTGTAGTCCGGGTTCGTGAGGGTCATGAGTGCGAAGAGGGCGGCGAGCGCACCACCCTGGCTGTGCCCGGTCACGTAGAGCGCCTCGAGCGGGTGAGCGAGATCGTGGCCGTCGAGGAGCGACTTTCCCGACAGGGCCACCCGCAGGGCCTGGGCCACCTCGAAGCGGGTCGACCTCACGTTCCGGTGAAATCCGGCGTGGACCATGACCGGGCTCTGCCCGGGTACGAGCGAAACCTTCTCCGGGTGCACGTCGAGGTCGGTGAGCCAGCTGATGAGGTTCACGGGCTCGGTTCCCCGGTAGCACAGGATGATCACCCGGCCGCATCGGCTCTGCACGAGGTGGGCGGTCGAGCAGATGAGCATCGCATCGACGGTCTCGGAGAGGGTGAGGCAGCTGTTTTCGCCGAGGCCGAGCCGCGCCATCATGGTGGCGACGAGGTCGCCGTCCGCATAGCCGTACCCGGAACAGGTGGCGAGGACGTGGGCGACCGTCGAATCCGGCGGCGAGTCCGGCTTCGCATGCGCGGCGAGGAGCTTCTCCACGAGGTGCGGGTAGAGCGGAAATGCTTGGCCGGGCTTGTTCTCCCTGAAGGGCCTCAGCCGGGCGTAGCTCGGGGCGAAGAACTTCTCCATTTTCATGGCCGTCGCTCCTCTCGAATCTTTCGACGGTTCTTTAGTGTTCTCGCCGGCCGGGCGAGTCGGTCCGCCCAGAGACGAGCGGGTCCACCCGGCTTGAGGGACGGGGAACTCCTTCGAGTTCCTGCGTCGAGGCCGGGAATCCGGCGAGCCTCTGCTTGCGCTCCGGGTCGGCCGGCGAGGCCAAAGGCGAGCGCCAAGAGGCCTCGCCAGAAGACCGTGAAGGTGTGGCTCGGTCGGCCCGGTCTTTCCCGCCGGACCCAGCGTTGAACGCCGTCTTTCGCCGAGCTTTCGGAGCTCGGGTGCGGGGCCACGTCTTTCCGCGAGGGGCGGGGCGGCTCTGAGCGACCATGGAGCGATCTCGACTTCGAGAGGTCCGACCCTCCCACCGCAGCGTGGCCGGCACCCGCGCGCCTTCGCTGTCATCCCGAAGGCGCGCTCCTCCCCCTGTGTGCGAAAAGGAAGGCGCTTGACTTCGCCGCATGGGAGCGGCGCTTTTTCGATTGGCGCGCGCGTTCCTCGACGGGCAAGCGCTCAAGGCCTCGCGTCGAGTGCGCCTGCCTTCTCGGCGCGCAAACCGACAGTGACCTCGGCCCGCTCTTCGTGTAGGCTGCGAGGTGCTCGGCGGAGGGCGCGGGATGGCTGAGCCCCCCCCGCACTTAGCCCGCCCCGCCCTTCCCGAGCGTTCACCGAGTCGGACCGGTGCGCCCCCCCGCAAACGAGCGCACCGACCCCCACTGAGAGTAGAGAGCGCGGCGGCGCTCCGCTGTGACGGCCCTCTCAAGGCCGCATGCGGGGCGGGTGGCCTATGACCCCGCAGCTCCGTTCGGACCCGCAGGGCGGCCTCAAGAAAAGGGCGACGGAACTCGAGGTCCACGAAGGACCGCCCTCAGGCCGCCCCGCCGCCCGGCGAAGTGCCGAGGCGGCTGCGGATCCACTGGGCGGCAGCGAGAAGGCCCGCCTCGCCTCCAGCCGGACCCACGAGCTGGAGGCCGACCGGCATCTTGGAGGGACCCCTCGCCCAGGGCAGGCTCAGGCACGGCAGGCGGAGCAAGGTCCACATTCGACTGAAGACCGGGTCGCCGGTGATGGTGAGGTCGACGGGTGCCTCGCCCACCGCGGCCGGGGTGAGGAGCACGTCGATGAACTCGAAGAGCTCGGCCACCTTCGGGCGGGCGTTCCTCGCCTGCTCCACCGCTTCCTCGTAGCGCGCGCTCGGCGTCTGGGCGCCTTCCTCGAGCAGGGCGATGAGAACGCGGCTCAGGACGGACTCGTGCTGTTCGCGCAAGGTCCGGCAGGCGTTCGCGGCCTCGACCGCCATGATGGTCTTGTGGGCCTGCACGAGGCCGCCGAGCTCGGGCGGCAGGTGGACCTCGGTCACCATCGCACCTTGCCGGGCGAGCTCGGAGGCCGCCCGTTCCACCGCCTCGCGGCTCTCGGGAGCGGCGAGGGGCCAGAGCTCCGTACGGCACAGGCCGACCCGCGGGGGCAAGGGCTCTGCCCGCCGCGCGGCGTGGTGAATCACGAGGGCCCGGAGCAGGACGGGCAGGTCGGCCACCTCGCGGGTGAACAGGCCTATCGTGTCGAGCGAGGGTGCGAGGGGATTCACACCGGCCATGGGGACGAGTCCAAAGGTGGGCTTCAGCCCCACCACTCCGCAATAGGAGGCGGGCCGGATGACGGAACCGGCCGTCTGCGTGCCGAGCGCCGCCGGGGCCATGCAGGCGGCCACCGCGGCCGCCGAGCCGCTCGAGGATCCACCCGGCGTCCGGTTCGGGTCGTGCGGGTTGCGCGTCTTGCCGGGAGCGAAGTAGGCGAACTCGGTCGACACGGTCTTGCCGAGGATGACCGCTCCCGCGTTGCGGAGCGCAGCCACACAGGCCGCATCACGCTTGGGCTTTCGGCCGCGCCAGGCCAAGGAGCCGCACTCGGTCGGCATGTCGGCCGTGTCGATGACGTCCTTCACCCCGACCGGCAAACCTGCCAGAGGAGGCTTGGGCGACATCCCGTCGATGCGCTCGGCCTGGGCGATGGCCAGCCGCTCGTCGAGAAAGGCGAAGGCCAGGACCCGCGGCTCTTCCGAGGCAATGCGGTTGAGGCAGGCACGCACGAGCTCCACAGCGGAGACCTCCCCGCGAGAGAGGAGGTCCACCCCCTCGGCGGCCGAGAGTTCGTGGAGCGCCTTCGAAGCGGTGGCCATGACGATTGTCTCCCTTCACCGAAGGAATGTGCAGCATTCACGAGGCGAGCGGCCCATCGTCACTCGGGGCCGCGACCTCGAAGGAGAGGGTGGGACCTCGGCGCGCGCCTTCGGCTTTGAGGGGCGCTCGGGCCCGAGTTCGCCACTCGAACGCGAAGGTGTGGCATGAGAGGGGGGCTAAGCCGCAAGGTCCGTACCGGAGGTCAGCCGCGCACCCGAAAGAGTAAAGCAAAGCACGCGGCTCACCGTAGCTACCCCGTGGACGCATGTCGCGCCCGTGGGGGGTGCCCGACGAAGGGGCTCCTTTTCTCCGTACCGGACGGGGGGCGCCATGACACCCGATTCCCAGATGCAGAGCCCGAATAAAAAGAGCGGGCGAAGACCGAACGCCAAGAAGACCGGCTTCAACACCGCGTACATCCTGCTCGCGACGCTGGGCGTCTTGCTCCTGCAAGACTACTTCATCCGGGCGCAGGCCGTCGCCACCATTCCTTACAGCCAGTTCCAGAAGCTCGTGCGGGAGGGCAAGGTCGCGAGCGTCCTCGTCTCGGCCGACCAGATCGAGGGCGAGTACAAGCAAGAGATCGACGGCAAGAAGCGCTTTGTGACCCGCAAGATCGATCAGGACCTGGCGAACGAGCTCGACAGCCACGGCGTGGAATACGCCGCGCCCTATGAGAGCCGGATTCTCCAGCTCATCCTGTCCTGGGTCATCCCCATCGCCCTCTTCTTCGCCATCTGGTTCTTCGTGGGCCGCCGGATGGCCCGGGGGCTGGGAGGTCCGGGAAGCGGGTTGCTCTCCATCGGCAAGTCGAAGGCCAAGGTCTACGTCGAAACCGACACCCGCGTCACCTTCGCCGACGTGGCGGGCGTCGACGAGGCGAAGGACGAATTGCGGGAGATCGTGGCCTTCCTCAAGGATCCGCGCGCCCACGGCCGGCTCGGGGCGCGCATGCCGAAGGGCGTGCTCCTCGTCGGCCCGCCCGGCACCGGCAAGACCTTGCTCGCCAAGGCGGTGGCCGGCGAGGCGGGGGTGCCGTTCTTCTCCATCTCCGGCTCCGAGTTCGTCGAGATGTTCGTGGGGGTGGGGGCGGCGCGGGTGCGCGACCTCTTCGAACAGGCGCGGGCCCAGGCCCCGGCCATCATCTTCATCGACGAGCTCGACGCCCTCGGCCGGGCCCGGGCGAGCCTGCCCATGGCAGGCGGGCACGACGAGAAGGAGCAGACGCTGAACCAGCTGCTCGTCGAGCTCGACGGCTTCGACCCGGCCGTGGGGATCGTCCTCATCGCGGCCACGAACCGGCCTGAGATCCTCGACCCGGCGCTCCTGCGCGCCGGCCGCTTCGACCGGCAGGTGCTCGTGGACCGGCCCGACCGCCACGGGCGGCGCGCCATTCTCGAGGTCCACACGAAGAAGGTGTTGCTCGAGGCCGGGGTGAAGCTCGACGAGGTGGCCGCGCTCACCACCGGATTTACCGGCGCCGACCTCGCGAACCTCGTCAACGAGGCGGCTCTGGTCGCCACCCGGCGCAACGCCGAGCGCGTCGGCATGGAGGACTTCAACGTCGCCATCGAGCGCATCATCGCCGGGCTCGAGAAGAAGAACCGCCTCTTGAACCCGCGGGAACGCGAGATCGTGGCTCACCACGAGATGGGGCACGCACTCGTGGCGGCCGCGGTGCCCGGAGTCGATCCGGTCCACAAGATCTCCATCATCCCACGCGGCATCGGTGCGCTCGGCTACACCCTGCAACGCCCGACCGAGGACCGCTTCCTCATGACCCGCGAGGAGCTCGAGAACAAGATGGCCGTCCTGCTCGGCGGCCGCGCCGCCGAGCAGGTCATCTTCGGCCACCTCTCGACCGGGGCCGCCGACGACCTCGCCAAGGCGACCGAGATCGCTCGCAGCATGGTGACCCGCTTCGGCATGGGCCCGGCGCTCGGCCCGATCACCTACGAGTCCGAGCCGAACAGCTATCTCGGCCAGGTGGTCGGGACGCGGCGGCTCTACGCCGAGGAGACCGCCCGCGAGATCGACGTGGCGGTGCGGCAGATCGTGGAGAGCGCGAGCGGTCGCGCCCGGGACATTCTCACCCTCAATCGCCCGCTCCTCGAGCAAAGTGCGCACGAGCTCCTCGCCCGCGAGACGCTCGCCGGAACCGAACTCGAGGCCGTTTTGTCGAAGGTGCGCCCGAGCGCTCCGGCGGTGGCTGCTGCCTCGCGAACCGGCTGAGGAACGAGAGGCGGCTCTTCTCTTCGGTGCCCGAGGGGCCGAAAGAGCGGCCATCGTGCGTTCGAAGCGTAAAGTTCGCCTCGTCGCAGCGACAGACCTCGGCGCGAGGGAGCGAGGCGCCCGGGCGCTCGCCTCTCGGAGGCCCTTGGCGTTCGGGGCACAAGCCCCGCCGGGCACGCCCAGGGGCCGAAGGGCTTGCCTATCTAGGAGCTCATGAAGATGCGGATGAGCCTCTTACAGCTTGCACTCGGGTCTATTCTCGCGTTCTCGCCCGTCCTCGCCCTCGGGCAAGGCATCCAGACGGGCGGCGGGCCACCCATGCCGAGCGTGGATTCGGTCACGCCCAAGCGCGGCCCGGTGGAGGGAGGGACGACCGTCACCATCCTCGGAGACTATTTCCCGCAGAGCGCGCGGGTGTCCTTCGGCGGGGTCGAGGCGCAGCAGGTGGTGGTGGTGAACCCCGGGCGCATCACGGCCGTCACGCCGCCCCACCACGCCGGCCGGGTCGCGGTCGCGGTGGGAGGCGGGGTTCGCGGCTGGGCCTTCACCTACGAGAAGGAACGGAAGGAATAGCATCGCCGACCTGGCCCGCAACGACGGTGAGAGGGCGGGCGCCTCGAGTATCCGAAGCGCGAAGGAGAGACTTCCATCGCATTCTTGGCTTCGCGCGGCCGCCCGTCTTCGCTACAGTCTCGCCGATGGCCAAGAAAGCCCACTTCACGCCCGCCCTCTTCACCTTCCTGTCCGAGCTTCGCCTGCACAACGACCGAGACTGGTTCGAGCGCAACCGCGAGCGTTACCTGCGCGACGTGCGGGATCCCATGCTGAGGTTCATCGCGGACTTCGCCCCGGTCCTGCGACGCATCGCTCCTCGCCTCGTCGCCGATCCGCGGCCGAACGGAGGGTCCCTCTTCCGCCTCTACCGGGATACCCGCTTCTCCTCGGACAAGACGCCCTACAAGACCAACGTGGCGGCGCATTTCCGTCACGAGGCCGGCCGCGACGTGCACGGACCGGCCTACTACCTGAGCCTCGATCCGGACGAGGTGATCGTGGGCGGCGGCATCTGGCACCCCGAACCCGAAGCCCTGAAGCTCATCCGCCGCACCCTCGAGGCGGAGCCGGCGAAGTGGAAGCGGGCGCTCCTTTCGCCCTCCATGAAGCGGCTCGAATTCTGGGGTGACAGCCTAAAGAGGGCCCCGCGCGGCGTGCCGGACGACCACCCCCTCAAGGACATGCTGCGCCGCAAGGACTTCGCCGCCGGGCTCGAGCTCAAGGAAGACGACGCGCTCTCGCCCCGCTTCATGGAGAGCTGCGCCGAAGTGTTCCGGGCGCTCGTCCCGGTCATGAAGCTCCTCGCCCGGGCGGTCGACCTTTCCTGGTGAGGGAACTTGGGCCAGAGCTCACCCCTGCCATGGTCCCCTGTCAAGCATCCGGGGGACTGCCGCCAGGGAGTGGGTGGGGTACGCTCAAGCCGTTCCGCGCGCCGTGAGTGAGAAGCCGATTGGGGACCTCGTCTCCGGCGCCCGAGGCCTTATGGTCTCTCGTCCTTCCGCTGTCTCGCGGGAGCCTCCCCCTTCGTGGGCCATGAGGACGTTCCTAAGACGAGAGACACGCCCGCTCGGGATTAGACCCTGCCTCGCTCGTGAATACATTTGGGGCGAGAGCTCAAGGGAAGCACCACCATGCTGAGAGAACGCGAACACAACGTCGTCGCGATCCTTCGCGCGTTCGACATGTTGATCCTGGCTGTGTCGTTCCCGGTCGCGTACCTCGTCCGGGACCGGATCTTCGGAGAGCGGGTGGGCCAGCCAGGCCTCTACCCCATTGGGCGCTATTGGCCCTTGCTCGTCTGGACCCTGCTTCTCTGGGTGGGCGCCTCGTGGCTCTCGCAGCTCTACCAGGCGCAACGCCTGAGGACCATCGCCGACGAGGTCTACCGGCTGGGGCGCACCCTTGTTCTCGTCGCCGCCATCATGGCCGGGTTGGCCTTCCTCACCCAGGAGAGGGCGGTCTCGCGCCTGTTCGTGGTCTTCTATTTCGTGACCGCCATGTGCCTGCTCTTTGCGAACCGGTTCGTCTTTCGCAATGCGCTTAACGCCTTGCGGCGCCACGGCTTCACCACGCGGATCCTCGCCGTGGTCGGGACGACCGAGGTGGCCCGCGAGGTGGCCGAGGGGATCATGGCCCGCCACGAATGGGGCTACCACTTCGCCGGCTACATCGAGGAGGACGAGTCGGAAGGACCGCGCCAGGTGGGACCGGTGATCGGTTCCCTGAACCAGCTGCAGAAGATCCTCGACAACAAGATGCTCGACGAGATCATCTTCGCGGTTTCTCACAAGCGACTCGAGGACATCGAGGCGGCCGTGCTCTTGTGCCGCGGTCAGGGCGTCACCGCGCGAATCTGCCTCGACTTCGCACCCCGCCGCATCGTGAAGCTCTCGCTCGAGGAGCTGAACGGCGTCCCCACCATCGGCGTCTACTGAGAGAAGGGCGCCAGGCGGGGGGAGGGCCTCAGGGCCCCCTCTTGTTAGAGGAGGCCTCGAGGCCGGGGCGACTTCTTTACGCGAGGTTTGCGCCATAGGCGCGCTTGGCCTTGTCGCGCTTTCCGCCGATGGGCCCGAGCTCGCGCTGCTCGCGAAGCTTGAACGAACCCACCAGGGCGGCGAGCTCGTCGGCTTGTCCGGCGAGCTCGGCCGCGGCGGAGGAGGACTCTTCCGAGCTCGCCGCGTTCGACTGGGTGACGGTGCTCATCTGGCTCATGGCCTTGTTCACCTGATCGATGCCGAGGGCCTGCTCCTTCGATCGGGACGCCATCTCGGAGACGAGGGAGGTCACCTTCGTCACCGAGCCCACGATCTCGGCGAGCTTCGCGTGGACTTGCCCGGCGGTGGCCTCCCCCTCCCCAGCCTGTTTCACCGCCTGGCGGATGAGCTCCTCGGTCTTGCTCGCCGCCTCCTTGGAGCGCAGGGCGAGCGCGCGGACCTCCTCGGCCACCACCGAGAAACCGCGGCCGGCTTCGCCGGCCCGCGCCGCCTCGACCGCGGCGTTGAGCGCGAGCAGGTTCGTCTGGAAGGCAATCTCGTTGATGTCCTTGATGATCTGGGAGGTGCCCTCGGCCGAGGCCTTGATGCGCAGCATGGCCTCCTTCATCGCGTCCATGGCTTGCGAACCCTCGCTCGCGGCACCCTTCGCGCCCTCGGCGAGGACCTTCGCCGCCTCGGCGCTCTCGGCGGCGTGGCGCGTCACGTCCGACACGGACTCGAGGCTCGCTCCGGTCTCCTCGAGCGAGCTCGCCTGCTCGGAGGCGCCGCTCGCCACGGCCTCGCTCGAGGAGGCGATCTGCCTCGAGGCATCCGAGATCTGGTTCACCGAGGACGACACCTGCCCGAGCGCATCGTGGAGCGCCTGGGCGGTCGTGTTGAGGGCGAGGGCGATCCTGGCGTGATCGCCCTCGTAGTTCCCCGAGACCCGCGCCCGCAGGTCTCGCTCGGCGAGGCGCGTCATCACCTGGGTCGCCTCCTCGATGGGCTTCACGACCGCGTCGACGGTCTCGTTGACGCCCTCGATCACCCTGCGGAAGTCGCCCTGGTGGCGAGAGGCGTCGGCCCGGGTGGAGAGCCTTCCTTCCTTGGCGGCCTGGGCGAGCCCCCGAGCGTCCTCGACGAGGGCGTTCACCGCCTGGATGCAGCGGTTGAGGCTCTCCTGGATGAGGCGGAGCTCGCCCCACACCTTCTTCGTGCGCAGCGGGGGGAGGTCCCCGCGCGAGATGCGCTCGCAGTACTCGCCGAGGACGCGCAAGGGACCGGTGAGGTTGTCGATGGCCTCGTTCGTCTGCACGATGATGGGCCGGAACTCCGGGCTCACCGCCTGCGGGTCGCCGCGCACGCCGAGCTCGCCGTGGAGGGCAGCCTCGGTGAGCTTGCCGCTCTCGGAGAGGAGGCCATCGACCGCTTGTGCGATGGAGCGCCTCAGCGCGCGAGCGGTGAGGAGAAGCACGAGGGCGATGAGGCCCGAAGCGCCGACGAACGTCGCGTCGGCGCTCTTCTCGGTGCGGGAGGCCTCGGCCGCGAGCCGCGCCGAGCTCCCCTCCTCCTGCACGCTTGCCGCGTCCAAGACCTCGGCCACCGGCCTCGAGACCGCGACGAGGGAGGCGTAGGCCTCGACGAGCTTGCGCTCGCGCTCCGTCGGCTGCACCTCGGCGCCGTCCCTCGAGGTCGGGTGGTCCGCCGCGAGGTCGCGCAGGCGCTCGGCCGCCTTGAGCCAGCTCTCGGCGAGGAGCTTCATCTTCGCCCACAGCGCGCTCGCCCTCGCGTCGTGCGGGAGCCCGTCGTAGACCTTCATGGCCGCCCCGAAGCGGACGAGGGCCGCCTCGAGCCGCTTCCCGGCGTCCTCGCGAAGCTCGCCCTTCACGTAGGGATTCGCGAGGGCGCCGCTCGCCGAGCGCACGGCCGTCTCGGCCTGCCGCAAGGTATAGAGCGCGTGGGCGCCGGGCATGCTCTCATGGGCGTAGGCCTCGATGATCTTCGTGAGCTCTCCGCTTTCGTGCCTGCTCACGAGCGCGAACACCGTGACGAGCCCGAACACGATGCCGAAGGCGGCCAGGATCCTGGTAGCGAGCTTCATCTTTCGGAGCATGCAAGCACCCCTCGCGAACGAAGTTTCGAGCGTGACGCCAGCCCGGAAAGCTCGAGAAGGGCCCACCGGCTCGAAGCCTTTCACCCCGAGGCGCTCTGCCTCTTCGAGGCTCGCGCCTTCTCGAGACTGAACGGGCAATCGGAGTGCACGTTTCGGGCCGGGAGAGCGGAGGCCCGTAGGGGTCGCTTCCTGCCGGTGGAGGCGGGGGATTTGAAGCCAATCCGCGCAGGGAACCGGGCTTCACCATCCGGAATCCGGACTTCGCGTCCAGACGCTGGAGTGTGTGGTATGCGCGGCGCGGATGTGAGGTCAGCCAAAGGGCGGGGATCTTTTGAACCCATAGGCCTCCTCGGGCCCCCCCGCCCGGCCGCGCGAGGGGCGACGAAGGAGCGACCGAGACCCGCCAAGAAAAGAGGGGGCGAGGCCTCACACGACCGAGCGTGAGGCGGCGAGGGGCCTCGCCCACCACCCGGGCGCGCCGGGAGTCTACAGGCAACGGTCGAAGGGCACGTGCCGTGGGGGCACGGCGGCTCCACCCAGCCGCACGAGGCCGGGCCTCGCCGTGCCGTCGACGAAGATCTCGAAGCGGTTGCATCCCGAGGAGACGCGCCAGTCGAATCCTTCTTCCCCGCCCTGGGTGACGAAGTCGAAGGAGATGGCGGAGGGGCTCATCCTGATCCGATCCTTCCACTCGATGCGCTTCGGCCGCACGTCCGCCATCTCTCCGCCGAGGGCGACGACCGAGCCGTGAAAGCGGTGGGCCGCACCGGCGGTGGTGGTGCGCAGATGCCAGCCCCCCTGGTCGTGCCAGATCCAGTAGGCCTCCGTAGCGCCCGGCGCGAACACCGGCCGGCCCGGACCGATCTGGGGAGGCGGCCGCGCGGTCGCGCACGCGGCGACGAGCACCATGAACGGGAGATACGCCTTGAGCCTGTGCATGCCAAACCTCCGGGATGACCTGCGCGATGGATTCTCCCCGGGGATTTTCACATCACGCAAAGCCGGAGGGCCACGGCCGCGGCGAGATGCCGCTCGGCGTCGAGAGCCTCCAGCGCCCTACACGAGAGACCGCCGTGGGCCGTCTTCTACCGCGACATCAAGCCGGAGGCGGGCGCCTCGCTTTGCGCAGCCGCCTCACCACGAGGTAGGCGACGAGCGCCAGGATCGCTCCCGCCGCGGCGAGGAGCTGGGCCTCGTGAACGCGCTTCTTCACCTCCTCGAGCTGCCCGGCGAACAGGTAGCCCAGGGACACCACCAGTGGAACCGAGAGGAGCGCCGAGAGGGCGTCGGCCAGGATGAAGGTGCGGGCGCGCACCTGGTGGGTGGCGGCGAGCACGTAGACCACGACACGGAACCCCGACAGGTGGCGCGCCACCACGATGGTGAGGAAGGCGTGGCGTGCGAAGTGGCGTTCCAGGGCGTCGCGCCGCCGTGGCGTGAGCAGCCGCGCCGCCCGGAGACTCGTGAGAAGCCCCTCGCCATGGCGCTGAGCGAGCCGGAAGAGGAGGATGTCGCCGGCCACGATGCCGCCGTAGGTGGCGGCCAGGGCCGGGACGAAGGCGAGCAGGCCGGCCCGGGCGAGCACGCCGGCCATGAGCTGGATGAGCTCCTCCGGGATGGGGACCCCAAGCCCTCCCGCCACGAGGAGGCCCGCCAGGGCGACATAGCCGAACTCGGTGAGGAGCCTCAGGAGCACCGGGCCGAGGATACGCCCTCTAAGGCCTAAGCTCTCCCTGCTCCCCGGTGTTACCCAAGGGCACCTCGGCCCCGCTCCCCCTCGAATCCGCATGACAAGCCCGAGGAGAGCCGCCCTGCACGAGCGCGCTCAAGGTCGTCAGCCACGATGCGATGGACAGCCGGGGAGTTAACCGATATCACTCCCGCCTTGGGCTGCAATCTTTCGGATGCACATGGCACTCAGACACTTGGACAGGCCGGGGCCCATCGAGGCCGTCCTCTTCGACTTTCATTCGACGCTCGTCGACCAGGGCGACCCGGCGCGCTGGTTCGACCTCGCCTGGGTCCAGGCGGGCCGGAAGGGCACCGCGCGCGAGGCTCTCGGCGAGAAGCGATTTCTCGAGCTGTCGAACGTCGTGAACCGCATCTGGGAGCACGTGACGGAGATCGACCCCCACAACGAGCGCGACCTGTCGCCTCGACGCCATCGCGAGGTCTTCGACGCGTTCATGGCGCGCCTGCCCGGCGTGGACGACGACCTCGCCCGGGCGCTCTACGAGGTGATGCTCGAGACCTGGATCCCCTATGACGACGCCCTCCCCACCCTACGCGAGCTGAAGCGGCGCGGAATCAAGATCGCCCTCGTCTCCAACATCGGGCGAGACGTGCGCGGCGTCCTCGAGCGCGGCAGCCTGAGCGAGTTCTTCGACGCGGTGATCCTCTCCTGCGAGGTGGGATCGCTCAAGCCGAGCGCCTCCATCTTCGAGCAAGCGCTCTCGGCCCTTCGGACCGCGCCCGCCCACGCGCTCATGGTCGGCGACAACCCGCGCGACGACGCGGGTGCAGCGCTCATCGGGATCCGGACGCTCCTCCTCCCCCGCACCGCCGGTCTCCAGCACGGCCTCGAGATCGTCCTGCGCCTGGTCGGATCCGGGCCGCGAGGCGGGAAGGCGGGACCCCCCCGCTCCATGTGAGGAATGCGCCTCCCTCCGGAGCCGAGGCCGTGGCCCCGGGGTGACTGCCCGTCCAAGTGAGCGTGATCACACGTTCATTATTTTTAGTTATCTTACTCCATACCATAATCGATTGGACGTATGGACCGCCACGCTCCATGATGCAGCGCGTGAGGGGTTCAAGGAAACGAGTCCCTCACAGAAAGTGGAGGTCATCATGAAAGACAGCATCGAGACGAAGTCGGCCGGGACGGTCGCCAAGGCCCCGGAGCCGAAGACGCTCCGCGAACTCGGCATGGAGCGCGGGCTCGCCCGAGATTTCGAGTTCGCCTTTCGGCTCCTGGGCGCCGTGGAGGGGGACCGGGTGATCGGTTACAGCTTCAAGACGCCGGATGGGCAGCGCCACGCGCTGCGCGTCGAGCCGGGCGAATCGCAGCTCGGCGCCGCTCGGGCGGCGTAGGACAAGAGCCTTCGGTTTTCAAGGGGGCGAAGCTCGCCCTCCCACGGCGCCACCCCATTTCAGGGTGGCGTTCGCCTTTTTGGCACCGTGCGCTAAAAGGCGGCGCCCTCACGAGGATGGCTTCAGGCCGCGGGCGAGGGTGCGGAAGCAGTGGAGCTCGATGCCGCCGTCCGGCCGCGGGACGGGCCGAAAACCGCGCGCCTTCCCGGCGAGGACGAGCGCGCGCACCTCCGGCTTGGGACAGCTCGAGGTGGCGCGATCGAACCACTCGTCGAAGTCCATGTGGAACTCCTCCTCGGCGAGGGCCACCTGCACGAGTCCACAGGCGACGAGGAGGTCCGCGATCTGGCCGTGCGTCAAGTTCTGCACGTGGGTCACGTCGCGGGCGCGCTCGATGTGCTGCATCCACAACATCCCCGCACCGTCCGGGTCGCCCGTGTGGTCGCAGGCCACGACCAGCCCCCCTTCCCGGACGAGCCTCACCTGAGCGCGGATGAAGGCCGACGGGTCCTCCACGTGGTGGAGGACGAAGCGGGAGACGGCGGCGTCGAACGGCTCGTCGGCCGCAAAGCCCAGGACCGAGCCCTCCTCGAAGCGCGCGCGGTTCCCGAAGCGGGCGCAGCGCTCGCGGGCCCGCCTCACCATCTCGGGTGAGAGGTCGAGGCCCACCACCCGCATCCCGGCCTCGAGCAGGGCCTCGGCCACGAGCCCCGGACCACATCCGGCATCGAGGACCCTCGAGCCTCGCTCGAGCGCTGCGAAGGCGACGAGCCGCGAAAGGGCCGCCTTGTCGCTCTGCACGGGAGCCCGCTCGAACATGGCCGCTTGCTTGTCGAAGGCTTGGCGCAGGTTTCGATCGTGACTTTCGTGGCTTGGCATAGACGGGAAGGATAGCGGGGAGGCCTCCCCTCCGCCCGGGTTCGTCTTTGGCGCGAGGGACAGCCTCCTTCGACTTCGCAGGCCCCGCCCTGCGGGCGGAAAAAAGCCCGCTGCCGCCCTCCTACTTCGCCTTCCACAGCCCGAGGACCGCGCCGGTGGGGTCGACGATGATGCTGAACCAGCCGGCGCCTTGGACCTCGGTCACGTCCTTGATGAGGGAGGCGCCGAGGGATTGGGCCTTCTTCGTCGCAGCCGAGATGTCGTCCACGAGCACGTAGGCGAGCCACGAGGAGGGCGCATTCGGCATGGGGTGCTTCATGAGCCCGCCCCCCGTGCCCTCGCCGACCCGGATCACCGTGTAGGTGGCCCCCGGGCCCATGGGGACGTCCTCCATCTTCCAGTCGAAGAGCTTTCCGTAGAAGCTCTTCGCCTTCACGGGATCCGTCGTGTTGAGCTCGACGTGCACGAATGGGTTCGCCATCGCGGTGTCCTCCGGTTTCGAGACTGAACGACTTAGCCTCAGTCCCATCGCGACGCCCAAAGCAGGTGGGCGTTCATGAGGGCCCTTGATCTTCAAGGGCCCGCCCGATGCCGGGGGGCTCGGGCGGCGTCGCAACGCTCGCACGGAAGCTCGAGCTCTGGCAGGGCCCCACGCGTGACCAAAGCCCCTCGAAGCGTGGAAGGCTCGGGGTCCTTACCCGCCCTGCCCGTACGCTTCCGCGATCTCGGCTATGAGCCGGTCGAACAGGTGCAGGTAGCGCGCGATGCCTTCCTGGGTGATCCCGTCGTCGTGGATGCCCACCGTCACGACGACGCTCGTCCCGAGCTCTCGCGACAGTCGCAGGCTCCCCTCGCGCGCCAGGTTCTCCTCCTTGTGACCGGGCACCGACAGAAGAGAGCTCGTCGTGGAGCGCCGGTTTTCATCGTTGGGGCTCGGCCAGTTGAGCCCCAGGGCCACTGCCCCGATGTGAGGGCGCACCCCACCGCACACCACCACGACGAGATCTTTGCCGCAGCGCACACACCTCGCGTGCAGGCGGGAGGGTGGCTCGCCTTCCTCGACGCTGAAGGCGCTCACCTGTGGTCGCGGAAGCATGGTGCGACTCCAAGCGAAAGAGGTCCAGACGTACCAGGGGTGAGGGACGACCGGGCTCTCCCCCGCTCGAGGCAGGCCATATGGTACTGCGAGCGTAGTTCCACGGCGCTCCTCGCTGTGTCACTGTGAGGGGGTGAGCCAGCTTCGTCTTTCGATCGACACCCGGGAGAATCTCACGGATGGCTCGTAACATGCGCGCCGCCCGCTGGAGTCTCTTTCGGCGGGGTGTGGCTTCGCTGCGCCGCGAGAGGGTCCTCGGCGAGGTCGGGCGGCGCTTCGACAGCTTCGCCCAGCCGACCGAGATCGCCTTCGTCATCGCCGGGGACGGCTACATCGTCCGGGCGACAAGGCAAGCGGCCGAGACCTATGGCTACCCGCTCGAGGAGCTCGAGGGCGCCAACATCCGCGATCTTCGCGACCCCGCCTCCCTCCCCGAGGTGGGGCAGCAGATGGCGCGCGCCAAGGAGAGCGGCATCCTGCGCTTCGAGACGCGCCACCGGCGACGCGACGGCTCCACCTTTCCGGTCGAGGTGCGCTCGATCGTCCTCGAGGTGAGCGGGGAAGCCTACTGGTGGAGCCTCATCCAGGACATCACCGAGCGCCGCCGATGGGAGGAGCGGTTCCGCATCGCCTTCGAGGCCAGTCCGGACCCCATGGCGCTCTCCCGCCTCGACGACGGCGTGTTCGTGGCCGTGAACGAGGGCTTCCTCAGGCTCCACGGCTTTCGGGAAGAGGAGGTCCTGGGCCACTCCAGCCGGGAGCTCGACGTTTGGCGCGACCCGGCCGAGCGCGACGCGCTCATCGAGCGGGTGCGGCGCTTGGGAGCCGTGCAGTACGAAGACGCCCATGTGCGGGCGGCGGACAGGACGATCCGCATCCTCTCCTACTCGGCGAAGCTCGTCACGCTCGACGGCGTTCCCCACCTGCTGGCGCTCGCCCGCGACGTCACCCTCGAGCGGGCCGCCGCTCTCGAGCGGGAGAGGCTCGCCCAAGAGCTGCGGCAGAGCGAGGAACGCTACCGCGCCGTGCTGCGGAGCCTCCCGGTGGTCCAGTGGGCCATCGACGAGAACGGAGTCTTCACCCTCTCCGAGGGCCGGGGCCTGGAGGCCCTCGGGCTCGCCCCGGGCGAGGTGGTGGGGCGCTCCGTGTTCGACGTCTACCGCGACGATCCTGCCATCCTGGCCGACTATCGGCGAGCCCTCTCCGGAGAGAGCTTCGCCCTCATGAACCGCTTCGGACCCACCGCGTTCGATAGCCACTGGGGACCCCTGCGTGACGAGGCCGGGGTCGTGCGCGGCGTCACCGGCATCGCCCTCGACATCACGGCCCGGCATCGAGCCGAGGAGCAGTTCCTGCAAGCCCAGAAGATGGAGGCGATCGGACGGCTGGCGAGCGGGGTAGCCCACGATTTCAACAACCTACTCGTGGTCATCCTCGGCACCTGCGAGAGCCTGGCCGAGCACGGGCGTCGCGACCCGGCCATCCTCGCCGACACGGCCGCCATCGAACAGGCCTCGCACAAGGCCGCGAACCTCGTCCGCCAGCTGCTCGCCTTCGCCAGAAGGAGCGAGTCTCACCCCGTCGTCTCGAGCCTGAGCGCGCTCGTCCTCGGGATCGAGAAGCTCTTGCGCCGCACCATAGGCGAGCACATCGCGGTGGTGGTGAAACTCGCCGAGGGGCTTTTGCCCGTGCGGATGGACCCCACCCAGTTCGACCAGCTCATCATGAACCTCGCCGTCAACGCGCGCGACGCCATGCCGGAGGGGGGCTCGCTCACCATCGAGACGTTTCAGGCCGAGCCGGGCGACCCGCACGCCTCACCCGGGCGCTTCTGCTGCCTGCGCGTCTCCGACACCGGCTGCGGGATGACCCTCGAGGTGAAGGCGCGCATCTTCGAACCCTTCTTCACCACCAAGGAGCCAGGGAAGGGCACCGGGCTCGGGCTGGCCGCCGTCTTCGGGATCGTGCAGCAGGCGGGCGGCCACATCGCCCTCGAATCGCAGCCCGGGCAAGGCACCACCTTCACCATCTACTTCCCGGCCGCGGCGAACGGCGACCCGACGAGGGAGCGCGCCGAGGAGCGAAGAGCACCCCTCGCCCTGGGACGCAGGCTCCTCGTGGTGGAGGACGACGACGGGGTACGCCGTAGCACCGCGCGGATGCTGAGGGAGTTCGGCTTCGAGGTCGTCGAGGCGTCCACCGGGGAAGAGGCCCTGGCGCGGGCCAGGGAGGGGCTCGACCTCGTCGTCACCGACGTCATCATGCCGGGAATGCCGGGCACCGAGCTCGCGACCCGGCTGCGCGCGTTCCGCCCAGGCCTGCCGGTCGTCTTCCTCTCCGGCTACGAAGACCTCAAGACCGAGAAACTACCCGAGGGGGCACTCTTCCTCGGAAAGCCGTTCATGAAGAGCGCCCTCCTCGATCTCGTCGATCGTGCGCTTCGCGAGGGTCCCCGGAATCGTTCCGCTCCGGGCTGTGGTTAGGCCCGAGCCGTCCTCCCGTCGAGCGGGTGCGACCGGACAAGCACCGCCTGCAGCTCCTGGCGTGACACGCCCGCTCCATCGGCCACTCCTGACGGGTCTACCCTGCGCCGGCTTTCACGAGGCCATGCCTTTGGCCCGCCGTGCTGTAGACGGATGGAGTGCACGGTGGCATCTTGACCGACGGAGGCGCCCCGTGCGGCTCGACAGGGTGGACATCCGGGTGCCCGGAGGGCTCGAATGCGCCCTGCCCCGGATGGTGCAGATCGAGCAACGCTTCACCGCCGAGCGGGTGCAGGACATCCCCGGCGTGGTTCGACGGGAGATCTGCCGCTTCGCCTCATCCTCGCTTCGCGGCTCCCGGATCGCTGTCACGGTGGGAAGCCGTGGCATCGCCAGCATCCGCGAGATCATTGCGGCGGTGGTCTCGGTGCTGCGCGACCTCGGCGCATCGCCGTTCATCGTCCCTGCCATGGGCAGTCACGGCGGGGCGACAGCCGCGGGGCAGGTGGCGGTGCTCTCTCGGTACGGGGTAAGCGAAGAAAGCCTCGGCGTGCCGATCGAGGCCTCCATGGACACCGTCATCGCGGCCAGGCTGCCCGATGGAACGGCCCTCCACTTCGCCCGGGCTGCCCGCGAGGCGGACGGCATCGTCGTGTGCGGCCGGATCAAGCCGCACACCGACTTTCGTGGAGAGTACGAGAGTGGGCTGTACAAGATGTTGGCCATAGGACTCGGCAAGCACAACGGCGCGACGGTCCTGCACCGGTATGGTTTCGAGGAGTTCCCGCGGCTCGTGCCCGAGGCGGGCCGCGCCCTGCTCCGGGCGGTCCCCGTGCTCATGGGCCTCGCCATCGTCGAGAACGGTTACCACGAGGTGATGGTGATCGAGGCCATCGCCCCGCGGGATTTCGACGAGCGCGAGAAGGCGCTGCTCGCCCTCGCGCGACGTGCGTTGGCGAGGCTGCGGATGCACGACATCGACGTCCTCATCGTCGACGAGATCGGAAAGGACGTGAGTGGCGCGGGCATGGATCCCAACGTCACTGGCCGCGGCGTGGCGTCATTCACCAGGTGCGCGAAGGACGTCCCGAGGATAGAGCGCGTCTTCGTGCGCGGCCTGACCCGCAAGACGGAGGGGAACGCGTGCGGCATCGGGTTCGCCGACCTGACCACCCTGCGCTGCGCAGCTGAAGTGGACTTCGACAAGACCTACACGAACGCCGTCACGTCGACCGAGATCGGAGGCGCCAAGCTTCCCCTCGTCTGCAACAACGACCGCGAGGCGCTCGTCCTCGCGCTGCGCACCTGCAAGAAGCTCGAGACCGAGCAAGCGCGGGTGGTCTGGATCAAGAACACGAACGAGCTCACCCACATCCGTGTCTCGGAAGCCGTTCTCCGTGACTTGAGAGAGGGCTCGGAGGTGAGGGTGCTCAGCCCGCCGGAGCCGCTCGTCTTCGGGAGAGATGGGTCCCTCCTCTAGGGGGTCCCAACACGAACGAGCTCTCGCAGTCCCCCGCAGCGCGCGGATTCGTCCCGGGATCTGTCAATTCCCGGGTGCCGGGCTTTAAGGACCGATCGCTCGGGGTGCCTACCGAGGACCTGACGCCGGGCCGTTCCCTCCACGACCGGGTGACCTCACGGCACCACCACCGTGTGCAGGGCCTCGTCGAACAGTTGCTGCGCCTCGACTCGATCTTCGCTAGTCCTCGCGTTCTCGAGGTGCTCGAGCGCGAGCTCGAGAATCTCATGCCCATCGCGCGTCAGGCGGCGAACGGAGTGGACGAGGAAGCCGCTCGGATCGGACCGACCGAGATCGATCATCGCCTCCGCTGCCGCGAGCGCGGTCATCGGTTCCCGTTCCCTGTTCTTCATCCAGGTTCGGTAGAGAGCCTCGACCGCCTCTACCGAGGGGTGCATCGAGATCTCGCACACGGACAAGGGCCAATGGCCGCTGAACCTCGTCTCGAGCGGTTCCACCGTCGCAATGCCCGAGTCCTCGTCCCCTGCGCCCGATGGGTCGTCCTCTCGCACCTCGCTCCGGCCGGTCGTCTCAGCGGGCTCGCACAGGTATTCGGCAAGGCTCACCGCCAGGCCCGGTACCGCGCTGTCCGGCGGGGGCTCCGGTGGCAGGTCGAGACCTTGCAGACCGCCATCGGGGATGGCCCGCTCGGGAGAGTCGATGCGGAGTCTCATCCCGAACCGCGAGTCGCTCCATTCGTGGGCCGTGACGACGGCCTCGCACGTGTAGTCCATCGAGTCGAGCAGCTCGATCCGGAAACGAACCCGCTCGCCGACCGGGCGGACGCGCTCGGTGGGGACGAACACTCCGTCGAACCGGTAACGATCAAGGTAGGCCGCGAGGAGGTCATCGCCCTCCCGGCAGGCGAGCGTCATTCGAACAAGCGGTAAAGGATGGGTTCTGCCGATCGCATGGCTGTGGTCGCGTGAGCTCATGGGTCTAGTCGACCTCCGGAACAGGCTTGTCGCCGGGAGAGCCTGGCTGAGCGCGCAAGGTGAGATCATTGTCTTTCCATAAGTGAATTCGTCACATCACATACCTGAGTGACTAGGTTCCACTCAGAGTCCGCTAGGCCAAGGTGCGCCGCAGGAACACACGCCGGCTCGCGCCGCCCGAGTGGCCAGATAGCAGGCGGCCGGTCTCGAAGGCGAGCCTCTCGAGGTGCAAACCTGAACCCAGTCCCTGGCGTTCAAGGAACCCACCGGTGCCAGACGACCTTGAGCGACTTGCCATCTTGCCGACCCGCACGGCCGCGGCCGCGCGGAAGGTGCAGGCACTCCGCTCCGCGGAAAGCATCCGCGCCAGGCACCGTTCTCAGATGAGTGAGCTCGTGAAAAAAGCCGTGCGCTCGAAAGAAGGGCGGAGTCGAAATGGCGCACTCGACTCCATCACCGTCGTTCAGCTCAGCATGGCGCTCGCAAGGGCGATGAAGTGCTCGAACGAGGAGCCGTAGCGGTCGAGATCCAGGAAGTGGGTCACGAATCTCCGATCGCGCTCCCCGTAGTCGGGGCAACTGAACGGACTCTCGTGCACCCCAAGGTCAAACTCCTCGACCCGGACGCCGGTGTCGCGGTGAATCCCTTGCAGCAGGTTGAGCATGCCGCCGGCCGGTATCACCTGGTCGTTCAGGTTCGACACGCCGAGGAGCCTCGGAGCGAGCGCGCGCAGCCGCGCCTCGAGTCGGGCGCGCTCGGAGGGTGCCCCGCACAGGGCCCGGAACCATTGCCCCTCGCGGTGCTCATAGAGAAAGTGCTGCAAGCGCGGGTTGGCGTAGCGGTCGGTGTGACGGATGAAGAGCTTCATCAAGGACGTCTCGGCACTCAGGTCCACGATGAGCCGGGAGGAGAGATTGGTGTCGCGCAGGGCCGCTCCGGATTCGAAGATGACCCCCCGGCTGTCCGCAAAGAGCTCCTCCTCGTCCACCAAGAGTAGGCCGAGCACGAGATAACCCCCGGCCGAGTAGCCGACGAGATCGATGCGCGCTGAGGGATCGACATGGGGGTGCCGCCCGGTGCGGACCAGGCGTACGAGGTCGACCACCTCGCGGTAGGTCTGGAGCCCGCCCCAGAAGAAGCGCTCGGGCCGCGAGCCGAGCCGCTTGCTCATCACGGCGTTGAAGGGATGGACGTTCTCGTTGCCCGCGATGGCCTGCCGCTCGCGAAGACAGGCGGTCACCTGCTGGCCCCAGCGCGGGAACACGCGGTTGATGTGGAAGGCGAGAGGAAAGAGGGCGATCGCAGCCCCCGTCGAGCGCCACAGCTGGTAGGCCCAGGGCACGTACTTCGTGTAGCTCCTCTCGTTGAGACCGTGGAAGAACAACACGAGTTGTCGCACGCGGCCTGCCTCCCCGGACCGGCGCAGGAGCGGATACCGAAACCGCAGGTTCTCCATGATCGCGGCGTCACTCGGGGTGTCCTCTGTGGGCTCCGGGCCGAAGGACATCGCGTGTTCCTCGCAGCGATATCCGGAGTGGCCGAGCAGACAGGAGGCGTGGCGCGACTCCACCGACAGAAAATAGAGGTCGGCTCGTTCGGCGGGGAAGGTGAGAGGCGTGTCGTCCCTCCAGGCCTCCTGGTGGCGCACGAGCTGGGCGATGTAGCGGTAGCTGGGATGGTTCACGCCCTCCATCTTGCCCCAGTCGGCCGGCATTGTCCTTGTCGGATCGGACCTGGCACCGCGGACGCGCCGGCGCGGGTCCCGCTTTCCCTCGAGGTGCGCCGTGACAGGGAGGCGCAAAAGGCCCCGGCAGCTCGAGGTGGATTGGAGTCGACTCCTCGCTCAGCGCCTCCAGCCGCTCGAAACCAGCAGAGTGCCCTTCCTGCACGGGCGAGCGGATCTCGCGCGGCTCGCTCTGCGCGGTCGTGCGCGATCGGAGGGATCCGGGCGCCGGCCAACCTCGCAGCATGGGCGGCGCGTGCGGGTCCGAGAAAACGGTTGGAGCACGCCCATCCGGACTTGCGAGACCACTTGGATGGCAATGCTTAAGGAGCGTCTTCGCCGATCCTGAGCCACGAAGGGCGAGCAGCGATTGGGCCGAGGGTTTAGGCCCGGCCTCGCCCGAGGGGTTCGGTCATGCCGGGGGAGGCGGCGGAGGGGAGCTGGGCGGGGGAGGAGGCGAACTGGGCGGTGGCTCGGGCGGCGTCGAGGGTGGAGGGGGCGCCGATCCAGGCGGCGCGAGGTCTCCGCCCGCGTTGCGCAGCCGGGCCCAGACCACTCGGCCCGAGTAGCCGTCGACGAGCACGTTCGCCGTGTCGTGTCCCCCGTTCCCCGCGAGATCGACGTGCCAGCGCTCGTACGAATCGAGGCGGGCATCGAGCGTGCGGTCGATGAGGAGCCCGCGGGAGCGCGCGAACTGGGCGGAGATGGCGACCGCTTCCTCTGCCGAGAGAACGCGGTAATAAGGACCCGGGTGCACCGCCACCACGCAGCCCGAGACGAGCAGGAGGAGGGCAGCGAAATACGCCGTCATGCGCCCCCACCCGGCCCGAGCGCGGCCGGGAATGCCGCCCGAGAGAGATCGAAGTTCGTCGTTTTCCATTGGATATCTCGCTGCCCTGCACGACCCCGGTCGTGCGCGGCCGTTAAGCCCCAAGGTGCGCATGAGAGACCCTCCTGGCACGAGAACGGGCCTATTCATCCCTTCGCTCGCCTTCTCCTCGCCCGCGCGCCCGCCTGTCCCTTAGCCCGGGCGAGCAGGCGGGCGGCGGGGGGAGGACCCGGAGCGCCCTCGCCGCCACGGAACCTGCCCTAATCCTCATTCAAGGTACACGCCTGCGCAGAAGAGTTCCGCGACTTCCGGCCTCCCTCCGTGTTCGCCCGCTTGAGGATTGTTTCGATGTCGCAGACCTACCTTGCCTCACATGAACGAGCCCATTGCGTGGGCCTTCCATCCTTAGGTCGCTCTGTGGGTACAAGCATGCTCCGGGTCAAACGGCCACCTCCTCGGCTTCCCCTGGACAGGGGACAAGGCTCGAGGCCGCGTGACCGGCGGCTTCTCGCCGGCGACGGGCACCGGGCGCGGCGTCTCGTGATTTCGTTGAATTCTCCAGGCATTCGGTCGCACGGTATTCATCTTAACCGAGAGTTCGTGGTACCAAGGCGAGCGGAACGCTTCATCGAGGTATGTACTCCTCAGGCTAGATGCGGTACGGCTCGGGCCTTGGGAGATGCGACAAATGGCCACGGCCTCGGGTCCACGCAGGAACCGTCCCTGACCTTTTCTGGGGCGGAAGTCTCAATAGACTGGAGCCTGTGGGGACAAAGCCCGTGAGCAGCGTCTTTCTCGAATGGAACGAGGTCTCGTGAGCCGCACCACCCTCATCGGCATCACGAGCCCCCTGCTCGCCGAAACGAGGCCCTCCGGTTTCCTCGTCATCGCTTCGCCTCAGCCTTCGCTCGTCGGCAGCTTCTTCGAGCTCGCTGCCCAGCAGACCATCATCGGGCGCGATCCCGCCGCCGAAGTACAGATCCCGGACGACGGCATCTCGCGTTCCCACGTGCGCATCGAACGACGCGAGGGCAACGAGTACTTCGCGGTCGATCTCTCCTCGACGAACGGGACCTGGCTGAACGGCGTGCGAGTCCGCTCGGCTGTGCTCGTCGACGGCGACCTCCTCGAGATCGGCACCGGGACGAAGCTGCGCTTCGGGCCGCGCATCGAGAGCACGGACCACTTGATCGTCTCCGCGACGCCGATCCCCCCGGGCACGGGCGCCTTCGAGTACGACGCGGCGAGCCGGCGGCTTTCCATCATCGGAAGCATCGCTCCTTTCATGGGGCTGGAGAGCGGCTCCTCCCCCAAGTCGGACGGCGCACTCGGCCGGGTTTACGAGGAGGACCGGCCGGGATTGCGGGCGGGGCTGGAGGCGGCGCTGGAGGCCGGCGCCTGCGAACTCGAGTTCAGGGTCGTCGGGCCTCACGACGAGACGGCCTGGGTGGCGATGAGAGGCCAGACCTGGCGCGACCGGAGCGGTGCAGCGCTGCGCGTCGCCGGCACGGTGACGGCGATCACGGAGCGTAACCGAGCCGAGTTCGAGCTCAGGCGGCAGCCTTTCTTCTTCGACAGCCAGACCGATGCCATCGCCGTCCTCGGCCTGGAAGGTAAGATCCGCGACTGGAACCCCGCCGCCGAGAGGCTGTTCGGGTGGAGCAAGGCCGAGGCACTCGGACAGACTCCCGAGCTCCTCTTGCACCCGGAGCCCGAGCACCAACTCGGCGGGTCGGGTATCGCTTCCGGGGAGCGGTTCGAGGCAACCTTCGCCCTCACCCGCAAGAGCGGGAAGCCGATCCAGATCGAGGCGCTGGGGGTGCCGCTGCGTGACCCCGATGGCGCCACCCGCCACCGCGTGCTGCTCCTGCGCGACGAGGGGCAACGCCGGCGCGCCATGGCACAGATGCAGATGACCGAGCGGCTCGCCTCCATCGGCACGCTCGCCGCCGGAGTGGCCCACGAGGTCAACAACCCTCTCTCCTTCATCGGCTCCAACCTCGCCTTCGTCCGTGAACAGCTGGGCCAGGCCGCGACCGCCCTCGGTCCCCTCCACGCCCAGATCGACGACTCCCTGGCCGATTGCCTGGAGGGGCTCGAGCGCATCCGCGTCATCGTGAAGGACCTGAAGTCCTTCTCGCGTGCGACGCCCGACGAGTCGGTCAGCACCGACGTCGACGTGAACAAGGCCGTCCACTTCGCCCTGCGCGTCGGAGAGGGCGAGGTTCGCCGGCACGCGCAGGTGGTGACCGATCTCGCCCCCTTGCCGCCCGTCATCGCCAGCGAGGCCCGCCTGGGCCAGATCTTCATGAATCTCGTGCTGAACGCCGCGCAGGCCATCCCCGAGGGCAAGCCGCGCGAGAACGAGATCCGAATCTGCTCGCGCTTCGACGCGGCGACGGGCCAGGTGACGGTGGAGGTCTCCGATACCGGCTCCGGGATCAAGCCCGAGAACCTGCGCCGGATCTTCGAGCCGTTCTACACCACGAAGCCCCCCGGCCTCGGCACGGGACTCGGCCTCTTCGTGTGCCAGGGCATCGTCCACTCCCTCGGCGGAGAGATCTCGGTGCGGAGTACCGTCGGACAAGGCACGACCTTCACGGTCTGCCTGCCCGCTGCCAACTCGAACGGGCACCGAACCTAGCGCTTCTCGCGAAGCCCGAGGCCGGTCGTGAGACCCTAAACTTGCGCCATGCTGGAGGGCCGCCGCATCCACCGGAGCGGACCCGTGTTTCGCCCGGAAGAGCACCGACCCCGGAATAGCCCGAAATAGCCCACGCTGTACCTCCGACCGTGGACGCCATGCTGCGCGGCCGGGGCCGCACGCCCAGGGCGACGCCGTGACGGACGTGCCCAAGCACTCATGGACGCTGCTCGCGCGAGCCCTGGCGTGATAGGGGAGTGAGCGCACACTCGCGAGGGAGGAGACGATGGTCATCCGCCCAATGGAGCCCGGCGATGCGGCGCAGGTATGTGCGCTCTGCGAGCAACTCGGCTACCCCGTCGCCGCTGAGAGCTTGCAGGCGAGCCTCGCGAGGGTCGCCCTGCTCTCCGACCATCTCGCCTGCGTGGCCGTCGAGCGCCAAGAGGTCACCGGCTTTTTCCACGCGTCGCGAATGCTGGGGCTCTTCGAGCCGGCTTGGGTCGAGGTCAAGGGACTGGTCGTCTCGGAGGAGCGGCGTGGGCTCGGCATCGGGGCGGCGCTCCTGCGGGCGGCGGAGGCATGGGCCCGAACGAACCGCGTCGGAGAGGTGCGGCTCGGCTGCCGGATCACCCGCACTGCAGCCCATGGCTTCTACGAGCAGATGGGCTACCGGATCTCGAAGACACAGCACCGGTTCGTTCGGGTGCTCTGATCGCCCACTTCGCAGCTCGGCCGCGGTTACGAGCGGGGCTTCAGCGCCGGCCCAGCACGAGCGCCACGCGCGCAGCCGCATCTCTTGTCGGAGGCGGATCCCGTCGGATCACCACCCGGAGGGCGCGTGCCAACCGGCCGGATCGGAGGTGTCCCCTGACAGCTCTTCGGTACCCAAGGTCCTTCGTCACGAGGTTCTTGGGGCGCGACGGGCGCGACGAGGTGGAACGAGCGTCACGGGCTCCGGTTCGGAGGGATGGGGCGGTCACGCCGGGGCGAGTGGGGCCGAGGCCGCGAGCGGCATATCGCAGTCACAGTGTAGTGGCTCAAGCTCGCTCCGGCATGGCGCGACCGTTCGGTCCGATCGTGAGAAGAGTCGCCGGCGCTCGGCCGGGTCCAACTCGTCTGCGCCTGCACGCACGCGCGGCGGAGACGCTAGCCTCCTTGCAACCCTGGGATCGACGAGACCCACCAAGACCCGCTCTTAGCTTTGCGAAACCACAGCCATGCCGCGCGGCACACATTTCGCTTGGACCTCCACGGTGCCATGAAGAGCCCTCTGCGCCATGCCCGACCCGTGCAGTTAGACCCGGTGACGCTCACCGAAGACCTTCAGCGCACCTTTGCGTCCCCCAGCTATCGGCCACCCACGTTGCCGGACGTCGCCATGGAGGTGATGGAGCTCACCTCGCGAGCCGACGTCAAGCTCCTCGAGCTCGCGGTTCTCCTCCAGCGAGACCCCGTGCTCGCCGCGCGCGTTCTCTCGATTTCGCAGTCCGCGGCGTACGCCCTGCGATCTCCGCCGGTGACCCTGCAGCAGGCGGTGGTGCGCCTCGGCCTCGAGACGCTCCGCGAGATTGTCGTCGTCGCTGCACTGTCCGAGAGGGTCTTCCAGGTCTCGGGCCACGAGCCCTTCGTGGGGCGGCTTGCGCTCCACTCCACAGCCACGGCCCACGTCCTGCGGCTCTTGCTCCGACAGCTACGCATCGAAGCAGCGCACGGATTCATGTGCGGTCTCCTCCATGACATTGGCTTTGGGGCGGGACTTCTGGCCGCCATGGAACGAGTGGAGTGGCGGCGCTTGCCAGCCCAGCAGCTGGAACGGGTTCTCGATGCGGTGCACGTCGATGCTTCCGGAATCGTCGCTCGCCTCTGGAAGCTGCCCGAGCCGATACAGCAGGTCCTGGCGTCCCATCACGAGATCGCCGTGGACGGGAAACCCCTCCCCTTGAATGCGGCCCTGATCGTGGCCGAGCAATTGTGCTGGGAGGCGGGAGCCGGCATGCTCCCAGCGCCGGACTATGTGGACCCGACCTGGCGCGAGACGCCGGACCCACCCCTCGAAGGGCTTGATGTCAACTGGCCAGACAAGGTGTCAGAGGCTCGAGCGCTCTTACACATCGACGAAGGCGCGCTCGCCACGGCTCGGGAACGCGCCTTCGCGGTCGTGGCCTCACTTTCAGGAGGTAGTGGTGGCCTCGCTGCTTAGTGCTGTCCTCGTCTGACGCACCGAGCAGCTGATCCTTTACGAGACCGCGCCCCAGGCGCGGCACGTGACTTCAACGAGGTCCTTGCCGAGTTCGTCGCCGGCGCAGAGGTCCACCGAGCGCCGGGCGGGTCCTCCTTATCCGGGCGCTCCCCAGGCGGCTCACCGAGGATGCCGAGCGAGAATCGTCCGGGAACCTGTCCGGCGCAGGACGCACGCAGCCGCCGGATCGAGACTTCGGACGCGCAAGCCGCATGCGAACCCGTCCCCGCTCGGGCGGACCTCCTCCTGCGATCGACGGGCGCCTACCCTTGGAAAGATCCGATGCCGGGGGAGGCCTTACTTCGAGCGAGCGTTCTCGACTTACACTCAACGAGCAAAGTGTTGACCGAGTGCTCGCAGTCGCGGCGCCGGGCGATCGGCCGCGGGTCGACTCGATCCCCCATGGGGTCGATCCTGGCCGACAGGCGCGACGTTAGCTTCGACTGGGCGCTCCGGGCCAACTGCGCTCGGCGGATGGTCAGTCAGATCGATCACGAGGAAGTCGCTGGGCCTGAAGACCCGCGACAATGGCTCGGATTCGCTCGGCACACTCAATCCCATCCTTGATTGCGTTCGCCACCTCGTCGTTCACTCGACCCACTTCGTCCTGGACGAATCGGAGATTCGAACCGATCGAGGCAAGTGGGCTGTTCACGTCGTGGGCGACTCGGTCGGCCATCTGTCCCAGCACCGCCCAGCGCTCAATCTCCGCGCGTGCTCTTTCCGCGGTTGCCAGACGTGCGATCGTCTCGGCCCTTTCGCGCTCGGATCGAAGGAGCGCATCCTGCCGGCGCCGGGAGCCGATCGAAGCGACCAAGGCGAAACACGTTGCGATCCCGGCGAGAGTAGCCCACGGAAGAATCTCGAACCACGGGCGCCCCTCGAGGTGCATGAGGGTACCGCCACCCGTGAGCCCAAGGATGCCCTGCAACACGGGGTCCGCCGGGTCGTTCGGCGCGACCAAGGCGGTCATGAGCGGGATCATCATGAGTATGAGAAAGAAGATGCTGTGGGACCCGCCGCTTACCCAGCTCATCGCCAGCAACGTGAGCATGGACCAGGTCCCCGCCACCGCGCCGCTTACGACCGCGGCCCAGGATGGGCCGCGGGTCTGAAACGGGAGAAGGAACAGAAAGCACGCCACCCAGGCTGCCCAAAGCGGGAGGCGGGCGGTGCCTCCCGGCGAACCGAACATGTCCACCGCACCGACGAGCGCGATGGCGCCTACCCCCGCGAGCATGGCTCGGCGGCGATCGATCCGGCCTAGGACTGGCCTCTCCAGCAAAAGAGCCACCGTCAAGAGACTCTCAAGCCTCTCTCGTCCGCACAACGGGGTTGTGATGACTCACCGTCGACCCGGACCCCTGCCATGCGCCCGCGGTCCCGTGCGAGCAGGTGCGCATGAGTACCTACACGGCTCAAATCACGCTTGGGCGCAAACGATGGACCATTCCCTGCTGCGTCCAGGGGCCCTGTTCGGTGGACTGCCGTGGTAGAGCGCGTACTCGTGCGGCAGGCACCGTCTCACCTCGTGATGATGCGTTCGAAGATGCTCGCTCCTGGGAAGAGGGCCTCCTCGCCCAGGCCCTCCTCGATGCGCAGCAGTTCGTTCCATTTCACGGTCCGCTCGCTCCTGGCCATGGAACCGACCTTGATCTGACCGGCGTTGGTGGCCACGGCAAGGTGGGCGATGGTCGTGTCCTCCGTCTCTCCCGAGCGCGCCGAGATGACCGGCAGGTAGCCCCCGCGCCGGGTCAGAGCGACGGCCTCCATGGTCTCCGTCAACGTTCCAATCTGGTTCATCTTGATGAGCACGGCGTTCGCGACGCGCTCATCGAGGCCCTGCTTTATCCGCCGCGTGTTGGTCGCGAAGAGGTCGTCGCCGACCAGCTGCACGCGCCGGCCCAACGCGCCGGTGAGCTCCTGCCAGCCGGCCCAGTCGTCTTCCGCCATCCCGTCCTCGATGGAGAGGATCGGATACTGGTCCACCCAGGAGACGAGGAGGCGTACGAAGTCGCGCGCGTCGCGCGCGCGCCCCTCCAGCGCGAAACGATACATTCCCTGCTCGAAGAAGTGGCTCGAAGCTACGTCGAGCGCGATGGCGACGTCCTTCCCGGGGGCATAACCGGCCTCCTCGATACTCGCGACCACGAGGTCGAGCCCCTCGACGTTGGAGCCGAACGTCGGCCAGAGGCCGCCCTCGTCGGCGACCGACACGGGCTTGCCGCGGTCGCCGAAGACCGCGCGCGCGGCGTGGTACACGCTGGCCACCATCTCGATGGCGTTCGAGTAGGTGCGCGCTCCCACCGGGATCACCATGAAGTCCTGGACGTCGACGCTCTTGCCGGCGTGCAGCCCGCCCCCGATCACCTGGACCATCGGCAGCGGGAGCGTGCGTCCTTCGGCCCCGCCCAGGTATCGGTAGAGCGGCAGCCGGCTGGCGTTCGCGCCGGCCCAGGCCACCGCCATCGAGACACCCAGGATCGCGTTGGCGCCGAGCTCCGACTTGTCGGCGGTGCCGTCGAGCGCGATCATCGCCTGGTCGATCACGCGCTGCTGCAGGGCGTCCATGCCAAGGACGCGAGGCGCGATCCGCTCGTTGACATTGGCGACGGCCTTCCGAACGGACCTTCCGCTAAAACGGGTGGGGTCGCCATCGCGCAGCTCCAGCGCCTCGAATCGCCCCGTTGAGGCGCCGGACGGCACGGTCCCGCGACCCACCGCGCCACCCTCCAGGAGGACGTCGACCTCCACGGTGGGGTGGCCACGCGAGTCGAAGACCTGGCGTGCCCGAACCTCCTCGATCCGGGTATGCATGAGCTCACCCTCCCGCCACGGCGATCGCCGACGACAACGCCTCTCGGACCTCGTGGTAGGTCCGAAGCCGTTCCCTGACCATCCGGTAGCTCACCTTCCGGACGAGATGCTTGTCGAGGTCGTCCGTGATGTACTCGGCGGGCGACTTGCCGTCGATCCGCGCCAGCAAGAGGAAGGCGAGCGAGCGGACGGCGTGCTCCTCGAGCGTCTTCGCCTCGGTGAAGTCGACGGCAGCGAAGTACCGGTGGGCCATCTCCACCATGAGGTCCAGGTAGGCTTTCGCCCAGGGCTTGTTCTTGACCGCCTTCAGCATGAGGTGATTGGTCACGAAAGCGATGTCGAAGGCGGGGTCGCCGAAGTGAGCGCACTCGAAGTCAATGAGGTAGATGCGATCGCGCGAGACCAGGATGTTCTTCGGGCTGTAGTCGCCGTGCACGAGGGCGAGCTTGGTGGAGAGGTTTCGATCGATCTCGGCCGCGATGTCGGCGGCCAGGTCGGGATGCCGCTCGGCGACTTTGCGCCAGTAGGGCTCGATGCGGAGCTGAACGAAGAGCTCGACGTCGAGGAAGCGCGCTCTCACCCCGGAGTTGCGCGAGGTCGCGTTGTGGATGGTCGCGAGGACGGCGGCGACCGTCTCGCCCACGCCGAAGTCGACCTTGCCATCGAGGAGCTGCTTCTTCCACATCTCGGCCTCGGGTGGCGCGGCCTCCATGGCGAAGAGAAAGTTCTCCTCGTCGGCGAAGCGCAGTTCTGGCACGGAGCGCGGCACGACACGCTGATAGACGGCGAGACAATCCTTCTCCGTGATGATGCGCCGCAGGTCGGAGAACCAATCCTCCTTGACCCGCAGCTTGGGCAGGGCCTGCTTGATGACGAGCTCGGTGCGGGGTGTTGTCACCCTGGCCACCTCGCAGGAGACGCCGCCTGACAAGTGCCGGATCTCGATCGCTTCGCCTGGTGAGGCGACACCCCGCGCCACAAGATATTGACGCAGGGCCACTTCGTCGGAGACGCTGATCACGACGGCCGCTCCAATCTTGAAGCGTCTGGCCAGGACGCCGCCCACCCTTCACGATGAGGTGAGCCGGGCTCAACGCTTTCATGAGCATCGCACCCCACCGTGACGCGGGTCAAACCTCAAACCTCCGGGCTTGTTCTGCGGGCGAGCGATCCGCTCGGTAAAGCGGAGGAGCGCAGGAACTCACGTCGGGTGAGCGGGGTCGCCCCTTCGATGAGGCGAGAATGACCGCCGCGAAGAGGCGTCCCCAGATGAACTACGCCGGGATGGGCGTGCACCCGATTCACACGGTCTGCTCTGTCGTGGGCGAGGGCGGAAGGTCATCCGGCGCGGGTGCGGCCGGGCGAGGCGCCGGGGACGGGACACGCACCGAACCCTCAGCCGGCCACCTTCCCGACGAGGAGCACCTGTGTCGGCGACGGGCTTCCCCCTTCGGGTTCGAGCGAGACCGCAAACGCATCAGGTACCGAGGCGAGAAGGGCGGGATCGACCGAACCGACCATGAGCCCGCCGGAGGCACCGGCGAGGAACCCGGCCGGTTCGGGCGCTCCCTTTCCCTTGAGCACCCAGAGTTCATACGACTTGCCGGGCACCGGTGCGAGCGTAGAGGAGAAGATCACCGCCCGGTGCGCTACCACGTTGAGGACCGCCGCCGCGCGGTGCGTGCGCCCCGCCGTGGAAGCGAGGGGCACGACACGGCTCTGCGGGTCACCGAGGAGGTCCAGGATCTGGCGAGCGGCGATGCTCGTCGCCTCGAGGGAGCGGATCTCGCCGAAGAGCGCGTCACGCGCCTCGCGGTCGACTTCCGCTTGCCGCTCTGCCTGCGTCGTCTGGGCGAGGCTCACTCTCAACTCGCTCCGCTCTCGCGCGTAGAGCGCGGCGAAGAGGACGGCAGCCGCTGCCGCGGCCGAGCCGAACGCCACCGTCCAGGGACGCCTCGCCCTCGCGGCGAACCCGGCGCGGATCTCGATGGCTCGCCAGACGGAGCGGTCCGGGCGGACGCCCGGTACCGCCTCGGCAAGCGCGGCCACGGTCTCCCGAGCCGCCCGCAACGCCTCCTCGCAGCCCCGGTGCGAGCTCACCTCGGCAAGGTGCGCCTCACAGGCCTCCCGATCGTCCGGATCGAGGGCTCCGAGGACGTAGACGCTCGCGACTTCCCGGAATTCCTCGCAGGTCACGAGGCGGCCTCCTCGAGCCCGGCGAGGCGGTCCTGGAGCTTTTGCATGGCGAGCCGCACCCGGGTCTTGGTCGTGCCGAGAGGCTCTCCAGTCCGGGCAGCGATCTCGCTGTGGGTGAGACCTTCGAAGTAGGCGAGCTCGACCGCCTCGCGCTGCTCGCGCGGGAGATCGGCGAGTGCGCTCAACACCTTCGCTCGCCGTTCCCCAGCATCGGTCGGCGGATGCACCTCGGAGAAAAGAGCTTCCCGGCGCTGCACCTCCTTCATGCGCGCACCGGACAGGCGGACCCGCAAGCGATCGATGGCCCTGCTCCGCGCCACCACCACCGCCCAGGCTGGCAACGTCCCGCGCTTCGCGTCGTAGGTCTCGGCGCGCCTCCACAGTTCGAGAAAGGTCTCCTGAACGACGTCCTCGGCCTCGGCGCGGTCGCGAAGGATCCGCAGCGCCAGGGCCATCACCTTCGCCCCGCACTCGTCGTAGAGCGCTCTCAGGGCCTCCTTACCCAGGGCGCCCTTGAAGACGACGGCGGCGGCGAGGGCGAGGGCGAGGAGGGACGTGACGTCCATGCGCTCTCTCCCTTTCCTTGATCTCCCGGCTCTGCAAGGCGAACCGCCCTCCTGGGCAAGGATGACCCGGCCGGGATGACCGTCACCTGGCTATCCAGCCCGCCACCCTTCCTTCACCTACGGCTTCGCTATCTGATCAGGGTGCCGGCCATCGCCGATCTTGATACGGACGCCAGGCTTGCCTGGATTCGCTACTCCCCGAAGGGCCAAGGGTTCGTCCGGAGCCCCTCCCCGTCGAGACCAAGACTCTCTTCGCAAGAGGGATCCGAACGAAGCTTTTTGCGAGTCGGCTCCGCCGCGGTGAGTCGCCTACCTATGAAAGGGGTCCGGGGAGAACCGGCCGTCGGCGTGAGAGACCTCCACTTTCACCGAGCCAAGCCTCGAAGCCTTCGAAGCACCACCCTCGTGCGGTGAGGGTTCTCGAGTGGTGGGCGTATTGTTTTGCCCTGCACCCTTCATCTTCAAGCATGTCGACGCCCGGCGCTGTGCGCGCGGGTTCTCGCCGCGGGGCGGGGTGCGCGGCGGGGGGGCCTGCGCTCGTCCTGGGCAGGTTTAGCCTGGCGGCTGTCTTTGTGGACCCCCGTCGACGCTCTCCCGGAGGCGCCCGAAGAGAGACTCTGCTTCAAGGCTTCCATGAGGTCGATGACCTTGGCCGGTGCCTCCTTTTCCGCCGCGGCCGTGATTTCCTTGCCCTGTACCTTCTCGTCGATGAGGGCCTCGACCCGCGCGCGCACCTTGTCCGGGTAGTTCTCCGGATGGAAGTCGTCCGTAGCGGTCTGCTCCACCAGCCGAAGCGCCAGGTCCACTTCGCGCCCCTTGGGCTCGCCGCCCTCCAGATGCACCTCGGAAAGGGAACGCACCTCGTCCGCATGCAACAGTTGCTGCATGACGAGCCGCCCCGCGACGGGCCTCAAGAGCGCGAGGTACTCCTTGCCCCGCGCTGCGTAGCGGCCAAGCGCCGCCCGCCCCGAGCGCTGTAGCGCCTCGCCGAGGAGGCGATAAGCCTTTCCGCCGCCACGGTCGGGGCCGAGGTAATAAGCGTGGTCGAAGTACACCGGGTCGACCTTGGAGAGCGGCACGAACTCCGAAATCTCGATGGTGTGGGTGGAGACCTCTTCGATCGCCTTTAGCTCCTCGGGGGTGAAGACGACGTACTCGCCCTTCGCTACTTCGTAACCCTTCACCATGTCGTCGCGCCCGACCACCTCACCGTCCTTCGTGCATACATATTGCTGCTTCAGGCGCGAACCGCACTTTTTGTGAAGGAGGTTGAAGGAGTGTGCCGAGGCCGGCCGGGTGGCCGGGTAGAGGCGGACCGGGATCGAGACGAGCCCGAAAGTCACGGTCGCAGTGGCCATGGCACGAGGCGCCATTCGATTCATCTATAGGTCCGCCGCCGCCGAGCGGCACGTCTCCGTCCCGCCAGAGAATCCGAGAGCGCGACCTGACGAGCGTGGGTTTGCTCCCGCACTGCCGAGGCCCCCGACCGGGGTTGTGAGCCGATCAGGTCGGGAAGGTGGTCCATCTCAAGAGAACCGGGCGTGCCGGGAAGCGAACGCGGACTGGGGGATGAGGAGCGTTAGCCGGAAGACGGCCGAGGAGCTATCCGGCCAATACCCGTCCCCCTCGGGCAGACCACGAAGGTTCTCGCCTCGGGCTTGACCCTCTGTGTAGGCCCCCAATTGCGGCGGTCCAATTGGAAGCGATCCTTGCCTGGGCTGACCTTGTTGCCTCCGTTCGGCCCGATGCAGGATTGGGTTCGCGGCAAGTTCAACATTGCGCACGAGCGGGCTCCCGCAGGCGGGAGTGCCCGGTTTCTAAGAGCCTTGGATTCCCTCGGACGGTTCCTTGAAGTCGCTCTGGGTACATGGGACCATGGTCCTGGCGCGGGCTCTCCTGGCCGGGAAAGCAGCATCTACCCGGGGCAAATGCGCGTAATTCCTCATCTCCCCAAGGGAACGGAGGACGCCGTCGCGCTGATCGGGGGGCGAGGCCCCCACCACCACGGGAATCCGTGAAAAGACGCCGCCTAAGGCGCGAGCTAAGAGATCTCCCGAAACGCGCCGAGGGAAGACCGAGTCGTAGGTTGTGAAGAAACGCCAGGGCGCCGAGGGTGTGAGCGAGGGATGGTCCCCGGCGACGGTGGTCTCGGAGGATGCGCCAGTCCTTGAGCCTCGCCAGGGCGTGTTCGACCCGTGCGCGACACTTCCGGTGTTGCCGGTAGCCCTTGTCGCGGAGGATCCGGTTTCGCCGAAAGACGGGGGTGACGAGTTCCTCAAGCCCTCGGTAGCCGCCGTCGGCGAGGACGCGTCCGTGCTGGCGGCAGAGGGCCTGAACTCGCGAAGCCCGATAATGGACCCGGTCGTTTCGATTTCCAGGACCGCCGCCTGAAATGGCGATGATGCGGAGGTCGCGGTGGCGGACGAGGACCTGAGCGTCGCAGGACCAGCGGTAGTTCTTCGACCGCGCGGCAGCCGTATGGTCTCGGGTGGGTATGAGAGTCCCGTCCACGATCCACGACCATCATCGATCTGGATCGGCGGTGAGCCCGAGGCAGGACGCCAGGCGCGGGATGAGGTCGACCAGGATCCGATGAACCTGGGACTTCTTGGCCCGAAAGACGGCAGCCAGTTCGCGAACGGTGAGGTTAGTGCGGAGCGCTGTGCACGCGATGGCGATGCGGCGTGTTAGTGACACCGCCCCGCCGGGGCTGGCAGAGCAGGCGCGCCAGCATGGGGAGCTGCCGGGGTGAGAGGCCAGTCAAGATCGTTCGTCCTCGCATGTCGGACCCCTGAGCCAAGATACTTGGAGTGGAAGCGCAGAGGAGCCCGAAGCGGACCCGAGGTCCGAACAAGAAGCCTCAGTGGTCTCGCGACCCGGCCGAGGGGGTCGCGGTGCTCCGCCTCTCGCTCGACACGAGCGACCCCCTCCAGCGCCGGCGGCTGGAGGGCGTCTTTGCGGCGGCGTTCTCGCTTCGCCGAGCGCTGCAGCGCGATGTGAGAAGCCGCCTCGACGCGTACGCGTCGGCGCGCCGGGAGCGGGCTCATGGGGAAAGCGAGGTGAGACTGCGCCTCGGACTTACAAGAGAGGCGCTGGAGCGCGCGGCCTATCGCCACCTCGACCGGGCCCCTCACCTGCGGTTCCATGCCACCAAGGCCCTGGCGATGCATGTCGCGGATTCGGTGTGGACGGCGGCCGAGCGGCACCTCTTCCCCGATGTCCGGGGGCATCGATCCGGGAAGCCGAGGGTGGGGCGCTGGTACCGGTTCACCCGCATCCCAGGGCGCGCCCGCTCGCACACCCGCCCGGCCAAGTGGGAAACCTTCCGGCTCCATGGCACGCTCGCTGGCCACCGGAGGGCGTACACGGGAGCCGACGGGCGGTTCTATGAGCCGCGCTCGATGCGCCCGGTGGAGGCTCCGGATGGTTCCTGGTGGAACCACCAGGGCCCGCTCGTCGTGGTCATGAGCGGCCTCGGCAAGGGCGACCTGGTGCTCCCGGTGCGGTTGCCGGCCTCCCCGTGCAACCAGGCCATCTTGGACCACTTCCTGGCCGAGCAGGTTAGGTGGCACAGTGGACCTCGTGCGCTGCCGCGACCGGCGGCGGGGCTGGCGCTACGAAGCCCATCTCATGGTGCTGACGAGCCCGTACGCCTCGCCCAGGACCATCGAAAAACGAGCTTTCGCTGCCAGCCGCACCGCCGGGCGGAAGGCAGGGATCGACGTGAACGTCTCGAACGTCACCGTCGCCTCCCATAGAGGATGGTCAGGACCTCCGGATCTCGCGGATCGAGAAGGTGGCGGGCAAGGGCGAGGCCGTGCAGCGACGGGCCGCCCAGGCTCGAAAGCGCGAACGGGCCCTCGAGCGCTCCCGGCGGGCTAAAAATCCGGACCAGTACGACCTCTCGGATCGCCAACGCAAACATGTCCAGCGATTCGCGGAGGCGGGGCAGCAGCCGCCGGCCATGATCCCGAGGGGGCCTCGCAAGTCTCGCTCGGACGGAAGGCCACACCAGGCCTACTGGAAGGATAGGCTCTCTCGGAGCTACCGGCGGGGAAGGGCCGCCCAGGCGGCGCAGTCGGCGTCCACGGCCCGAGCGAAACAGGACCAGGCGCGCTTTATCGCGAAAGCCATCGTATGGTGGCACGGCTTCCTCCTGGCCGTCGAGGCCTGCGATCTCACAGCCTGGACCCGCCGATGGGGCCGCTCGCTGCACGCCTTCTCGCCTGGGATGCTCCTCACCGCCATCGAGCGGGAGGCGGTGGCGACCGCCTCCCCGGCTCACCTCGCCGGCCGGCTCTTGAGGGCGTCCACGCGCACGACCGCGCTCTCGCAATACTGCCTCTGCGGTTGCCGTGTCGAAAAGACGCTCGCCGACCGAGTCCACCGCTGTCCACGGTGTGGCCTCGTCGCTGACCGCGATGCGGTCTCGGCCGCCTTGGCGGCCCACCTCGTCTTCGAGGATCCCGACGATCCCTCGACCGCCACCGTGGACTATGAAGCTACGAAGGCTTCGCTCACGCGTCCGATGACGCGCGAGACGCTCTGCAAAGCAGTACCGGGGCGGCAAGACGCCCCGCACGAGCCAACCGCGCACACCGGCCCCGACGGCTCGTCCGTCGAGAGCACGAGGCGGACGCCACCGACTGTTGCGATGGCGGCTCGGCGAATCGTCGGCATGGTGCCGTTCCCAACCCCGAATGAGCCCGGCTACGACCGGACCACGTCGGACCGGGTGCGGTTACGAACCGACCTGACCCGCCACGGCGGCGAAAGCTTGCCGCAATTACGGGACAGCTTTTAGAAAGGACATCGCTGGTTCTCCGCCAGAGAACTGCCCGGTGGGGCGAGAGGAGCGCGGACATGCAACTTTCGAGTGGACGCGGGGATCGGGCGCGCAAAATCGTGCTCTCGCTGGCACTCTCCGCCGCGATGCGGGTGGCGGCCCTGGAACCGGCGCGCACGCCCGAGATGCGCCGCGCACGCGCCCTCTACGAGGAGCTCGTGGATACGAACACCGTGACCGCCACCGGCGACACCGCACGCGCGGCACGGTCGATGGCCGAAGCGTTGCGCCGCGGCGGACTCCCCCCCGAGGATGTCCACGTCTTCACCCCTGCCGCGCGCAAGGGCGATCTCGTGGCCAGGCTGCGAGGGACGGGACGGCGCCGACCGATTTTGCTCCTCGCTCACCTCGACGTGGTGGAGGCACGGCGCGAGGACTGGTCGACCGATCCCTTCAAGCTCGTCGAGAAGGACGGGTACTTCTACGGACGTGGCACGAGCGACGACAAGCTCATGGCAGCCGCCTTCATCTCGAACCTCCTCCGCTACCACGAGGAGAAGTTCATGCCCGAGCGCGACATCATCGTCGTCCTGGAAACCGACGAGGAGACCCTCGACCACGACGGGGTGGGGATCGGGTGGCTACTCAGGAACCACCGCGAGCTGCTCGATGCCGAGTTCGCGCTCAACGAGGGGGGCGGGGTCATGACGAAGGGCGGACAGGCCGTCATGAACGTGGTGCAGACCTCCGAGAAGGTTCCGGCGAACTTCCTCCTCGAGGTGAGAAACCCAGGCGGTCACAGTGCGCTTCCCAGGAAGGACAACGCCATCTATCGCCTGGCCGATGGCCTGGTCCGCCTGTCGAGGTTCGAATTCCCCCCCCACCCGAGCGACACCACCCGGGCCTGGTTCGAGAGCATGGCGGCCCTGGAAAAGGACCCCCAGGCCGCCGCCGACCTGCGTTCGGTCGCAGAGGGCGACCCGGACCCCGCAACCCTGGAACGCCTCTCCGCGAACCCCATCTACAACGCTCAGCTTCGCACGACCTGCGTCGCGACCCTTCTCGAGGGCGGTCATGCCTTCAACGCCCTGCCGCAGATCGCCCGGGCCACCGTCAACTGCCGGGTGCTGCCAGGCGAGGCGATGGAGGAGGTGCAAAAGAAGCTCGTCGAGGTGGTAGCGGACGGGGAGATCCGAATCACCCCGAGCTTTGTCCACGTGGCGAGCGGTCCGTCACCGCTCTCCCCGGAACTCCTGCGGACGCTCGTGCGGGTCTCGGGAGAGTTCTGGCCAGGGGTGCCGGTCGTGCCGACGATGTCCACCGGAGCGACGGATGGCAGCTTCCTGCGAAACGCGGGCATCCTGACCTATGGCCACTCCGGCATCGCCAACGACGTGGACGACGTGCGGGTACACGGGAGAGACGAACGCGTGCCGGTGAACTCCTTCTACGACGCGAACGAGTATCTCTACCGATTGGTGAAGGAGCTGGCCGGCGGCGCGTTCTGATGAAGGGAGTGCCCACGGGGCGCTACGGCCCCTTCAGGCCCGGGTGAACCCTGGGCTTGAGGCCCTGCTCCTCGGCCACGCGGGCGAGCAGCGCCAGAAGCTCTTGCCGCTCGCCTTCACTCAAGGCCGCGCACAGCGATTCGCCGTGCTGCCGCGCCACCCGCCCGACCTCCCCGAGTGTCGAGCTGCCTGCCCCGGTCGGTGGAGCGCGTAGCTACGCCGATCGCCGGGATCGTCGCGCCGCTCGACGAGTGCGCGTTCCTCGAACTCGTCGATGAGGGTGACGAGCCGGCTCGGCAGGATGCCCATCTGCTCACCCAGGGCGCGTTGGCTCGTCCCCGGGTTCTTGCCGATGAGGCGGAGCAGACCGGCGTCGCGGGGAGCGAGCTTCAGCGGGGCGAGCCGCTCGGCAAAGCGCGCTGCCGCGTGGGCTCCCACCTGGGCGAGCAGAAAGGCGAGGGAGCCCACGCCGCGCCCCCGTTCGCGAGGCGATCTCGCCGAGTGGAACAAGGAGCGGATCACCGAAGACGCAAGCGGCCTCTCCAAGAAGTGACCCCTGTCGATGCCGCGGCTGAGGTGTCGATGCAGATGAACCGCTCCCCGGCGGGTGAGGGTCACGCGCTGAGCCTGTCCGGGGAAATGACAACCGTCCCAACGCTGGACACTCGCAGGGCGAAGTATCACGCAAAATCGCATGTGCCTGGGTTGGCCTGAAGTTTGCGATGTCGCGCGGCATGGTTCGCGCGAAAGAGCCTCAGCCTAAGACCGCGTCCCGCCAGAGCCACCTCGCGCTCGGCGCAGCCAACTTCTTCCTCGCCGACATGACCGCGGTGGTGGTCCCCTTCCTGGGGACGTTCTTGCGAGCACGAGGCTATGGCTACGACGCGATCGGAGTCGCCATCGCCGCTCAGGGGCTCGGGACGCTGCTCTTCCAGACTCCGGCGGGCGTGGCGACCGATCTCGTGCCCTTTCGGCGCTTCCTGCTCGCCTTCGCCTCGCTCATCGTCGCTTTGAGCTACGCGCTCATCCCCTTCGTGCCCGCGAGGGACGCGAAGGTCGTCGATGCTCTTCTCTTCACCGCAGGGGCGGCCTCGGCGTTCTTCGGCCCCTTGCTCGCGGCCCTGGCTCTCGGCCTCTCCGGCCACGACCGGCTCGACCGGACCGTCGCCTCGAACCAGAGTCTCAACCACCTCGGCAACATTGCAGCAGCTCTCGTTGCGCTCTTTCTCGTGGCTCTCGACGCGAGATGGGTGTTCTATTCCATCGTCGCTGCATCCATCTGCGCCGTGGTTTCCACGGGCCTCATCCGCCGCCCTGAGATCGATCGGTACGGGCAGGCCCCTCTCGCCCGCGAGCGTCGCCTCGAGACCTCAGGGATCCGGCGGCTCTTGCGGGACAGGCGCGTCGCCGCTCTCTTCACGGCGACCTCCCTGTTCCATCTGGCGAATGCCCCGGTCATGCCACTCGTGGCGCTCGCCGTGAAGCACTCGGGCGGAAGCGAACGGCAGGCGGTTTCCGTTGTCCTCGTCGCGCAGGCGGTGATGGTCCCGGTTGCCTGGCTCGCTGGCCGCTCGTGCGAGCGATTCGGGCGCAAGTGGACGCTGGCTGTGGGCTTCTTCGTCTTGCCCGTGCGCATCGCCTCCTACGCCTTCGCGCGAGGGCCCGCAGCGTATCTTTTCTTGCAGGTCTTGGATGGCGTGGGAGCCGGGATCTACGGCGTGACGGTGATTTCGATGTGCGCCGACCTCACCCGGGGTACGGGATCGTTCAACACGCTCACCGGAGTCATTGCGACGGCCGCGGCGGCCGGTGGGGTGATCGGGCCAATTGGGGCCGGCTGGCTCGTCGAGCGCACCGGGTTCGAGGCCGCTTTCCTTGTCTTCGCCGCCATCGCCTTCCTCGCTGCGGCTGTCTTGCAGGCAGGCCTGCCCGAGACGAAGAGAGGCCTTCCGGGGCGCACGCCGGCGCGAGCGAGTGCGGGGGCGTCGAACTGACATGCCGGTGTGGATGAACACAGCCATCGTGGTCGGCACCGTCGCCGCAGCGATCCTCCTCGTACTTTTGCGGCCGCGCGGCTGGCACGAGGCCTGGTGGACCTCGGGGGGCGCGGCGCTCCTGCTCGCACTCCGGCTCGTGAAGCCGGAGCGCGCCCTCAAGGTGGCGGCCGTCGGTCGCGGCGCCTTGCTCTTCCTCCTGGGACTGCTCCTCCTTTCCGCTCTCCTCGACCGGAGCGGGTTCTTCGGGTGGGCAGCTCTCTCATGTGCCCGGCTCGCCCGGGGCGATGGGCGAGCCCTTTATCGGAACGTCTTCGTGCTCGGGGCCGTCATCACGGCGGTGCTCTCGCTCGACACGACCGCGGTGATGCTCACCCCGCTCGTGCTGGCCTTCGTGCGCCGGCTGGAGTTGCCGGCCCGGCCCTACGTGTTCGCGTGTGCGTCCGTGGCGAACGTGGGCTCGCTCATCTTGCCGATGAGTAACCTCACGAACCTTCTGTTCCTCGACGAGTTGCACGTCTCCGTGGGCGGCTTCGCCCTGCGCATGCTCATCCCGCAGCTCCTCGCCTTGGGGCTCAACTATTTCCTCCTTCGCCGGTGGTTCAAGGAAGAACTGCCCCGTCGCGTCGCCACCGATTCGCTCCCGACGCCCGCCTCGGCGGTGAAAGACCCCTGGTTCTTCTTTGCCGCCTGCGCCGTCCTCGCATGCGTTTGTGCGGGGTATTTCATCGCACCTCTCCTCGGCATCGAGCCGTTCTGGATCGCGCTCGGCGGCTCAGCGGTGCTCGCCGCGTTCGGGATGGCCGGATCTGGGATCGGGGTCTCCTGGCTGCGACACATCCCGCTGGGGGTTTTCCCCTTTGTGCTGGGCCTGTTCGTGCTCGTGGCTGCGGTGGACGAGACCGGGCTCACGCAAGAGGCGGGAGCGCTCCTGTTGCGGGTTCACCCCTCGACACTTCGCGAGGGGCTCGCGTCCGCCGGAGCGGCCGTGCTCTCGAACGGTTTGAACAACCTGCCGGCCGCACTTCTTGCGAAGGGCGCCCTGGCCCAAGAGCGATCGGGCGACCTACTCTGGTACGTGCTTGCGGGTACCAACGTTGGCCCCTGTGTGACCGTCTTCGGTTCTCTCGCGACGCTCCTCGTGCTTGCGATAGCGAAGCAGGGCGGAGTCGAGATCCACTCGAGAGACTTTCTGGCGCTCGGTCTCGTGACTATGCCCCTGCTCGTGCTCGTCTCCACGGTCGCCTTGGTATTTTTATAAAGGATAGGGACCTAATGCCCTTGCAGGGTGCCTTCAGTTCCAGGCCCAGCGCGGCTGTCCCGCCCGGGACGGTGGCACCTCATGCGCACGTGGGGACGCGCCCGTACAGGTCGGTTTCGTCCTTGAGCCGTCGTGTCGGTGCGCTCGGCGTGCTGGCCGTCGTGGCCGTGAGCGGGGCGATCGCGCTCGGTATTCTCCTCCTCCGGCAAAGCCGCTCCGTACGCCTGAGGGACGCCTCTCAGCAACTGACACTCACCTCCGATGAGCTGGCACGCCGCTATGACCAGCTGTCCGGCCCTCGTGCGCAAGAGGGGGCTCGCCCCCGCAAGTACGAAGATTCGGAGCTTCGCGCGCTCACGGAACGGGCTCTCGCCAGCACGCGAGGGGTTGAGGGCGGTTTTTGGGACGCGTCCTCCGGTCAAATCCTCGGATACGCCTATCCAACCTATCAGGGCTCGGGACCAAAGACCGACGTCCCGCCGGCTGAACGGGCGGCCATCGAGCAGCTGGCGGGGGAAGCCACCCGTGAGGACCGGATCCTGGCGCGCGAGATCGACGCTGCGTCAGATGCCATCCTCTTGCGCGCCCATCCCCTCACCGAGGGGGGCCATCCGGTCGGTGCGGTGTGGCTCATGCAGCGTCTCGCCGGGGTGGATGACCCGCGGCGCACGCTATACCAGCTGGGGCTCGTCCTGTTGCTCGCTACCGGTGCGCTGGGTGCGGGTTCAGCCTTCTTCTTCACCCGCCGGATCGACAGCGCCATCGCCAGCATCGAGCACACCTTGCGGCGAATGGAGGAACACCTCGACCTGGCGGTACCCGCCGTGGGCATACTCGAGCTCGATCGAATCGGGGAAGCCATCGGCCGCCTCGGCAAGGCTCTTTCGGACACCCAGGCTCGCCGCGCCGCCCTGGAAGGTCGCCTGCGGGAGGCCGATCGCCTTGCGGCACTCGGCACGCTCGTGGCCGGGGTGGCTCACGAGGTCCGTAACCCCCTCGCCTCGATGAAGCTCAAGCTTCAACTCTCGCAAGCCCTCGTCGCGGGTTCCCCCCAGCTTGGCGGCACCTTCGCGGTCCTGCAAGACGAGGTGGGTCGGCTCGATCGCCTGGTTCAGCGGCTATTGCTCATCGGCCGGTCGAGGAGGGTGGAACCCATACCGACGGACGTCGGTTCGCTCGTGGCGGAACGGGTCGCATTGTGGGAACAACGCGCTTCCCAGGAACGCAAGCGGGTGGTGCTGAGCCTCCTCGAGGGACTCGGGGGACCCGTTTACCTCGAACGGGATTCAGTGGGGCAGATCCTCGACAACCTCATCGCCAATGGACTCGACGCCGCACCTTCGGATGGAGGCGAGGTCGCGGTCGAGGTCGCCAGGAATGGCTCCCTCGTGACCCTGGCCGTGAGCGATACCGGTCCGGGGGTGGCCCCAGAGGTGCGTCCGCATCTCTTCGAACCGTTCTTCACGACACGCAGCGGAGGGACCGGGCTCGGGCTCTTTCTGTCGGCGGAACTGGCGCGACGCCTGGGCGGCGAGCTCAGGCATCTCGAGCGCCCTGGGGGCGGTGCGCGCTTCGAGGTGCGACTGCCGTGCTGAAGGGCCGCGCCAAGGTGCTCATCGTGGACGATGAGCCTCGCCTGCTCGACAGCCTGGCGGAGCTCTTCCAGAGCTCCGGCTACGAAGTGGAGCGAGCGGCCGACGGAGATGAGGCCCTTTCGATCCTTCGCGGCGGCGGCCCGCGAGCGGATGCGGTGTTCCTCGACCTGCGCATGCCACGCCGCGATGGACTGTCGGTCTTGAAAGAACTCAAGGCGGACGAGGCCCTGGCGCGTCTGCCGGTCGTGGTCGTCACTGCCCTCGGGGGAAGCGAGCAGACCATCTCCGCGATGAAGCTCGGAGCCTATGATTACATTGCCAAGCCCTTCGACGTCCACGAGGTCCTCGACACGGCGCACCGAGCGGTCGAGGTGAGCGAGCTCGTCGCCGAGGTCGAGCGGCTGCGCGAGACGCCTGCGTTCGCAGGTCGAGGTGGGGACCTCGTCGGTCAGCATCCCGCCATGCGGCAACTCTTCAAGATGATCGGCATGGTGGCCCCCTCGGAGGCCACGGCCCTCATCACCGGCGAGTCCGGAACCGGCAAGGAGCTCGTTGCGCGCGCCATTCACCGACACAGCGCGCGAGCAGGGAAGCCGCTCGTCGTCGTGAACTGCGGGGCCCTTTCCCACGAGCTCTTGGAGAGCGAGCTCTTCGGACACGAGCGCGGCGCCTTCACGGGCGCCCTGCAAGCGAGGCCTGGAAGGCTCGAGGCCGCGGCGGGCGGCACCGTCTTCCTCGACGAGATCGGCGAAATCCCGGTCGGGACGCAGGTGAAGCTCCTTCGCGTCCTGCAGGAGCGCACCTACGAACGGGTTGGCTCGAACGAGACGAGGCACGTCGACTTCCGGCTCATCGCCGCCACCAACCGCGACCTTCCCGCCGAAATCCGTGCAGGGCATTTTCGAGAGGACTTCTTCTACCGGCTCAACGTGGTGCGCCTCGAGGTACCCCCGCTGCGAGCACGACGGAGCGATATCCCCGAGCTTGCGGACCACTTCCTCAAGCGACACGCCGCCGGGCGTGCGGACCCGCCCTCGGGAATCAGCGAGGAAGCCATGCGCGCCCTGCTCGTCCACGACTTCCCGGGAAACGTGCGCGAACTCGAAAACGCCATCCAGCGGGCAGTCGTGATCGCGAGAGGCCCGCTCATCTCGGTGTCGGACCTTCCGGAGATGGTACAGATCGCGAGCGAGCCTGCCCGCTCGGCCGAGCTCGAGCACCTCCTCACCCTCCCGCTCGAGAAGGCCATTCGCGAGCTCGAACGACTCCGCATCACCCGCGCACTCGAGAAGACCGCTGGCAACAAGGCCCGAGCCTCGCGTGAGCTCGGCATCCACCGGCAGCACCTCTACGCCATCCTGAAGGATCTCGGCATCGAGTGAAGCCCCACGTCGGGCAGGGCCTCCCGAGGGAACAAGCTCCACCTCTTCCCGCGGCAGATGCTCGCGGTCGGGGCCGGGCACTCCCGCCTTTTGAGGAACCGGTACCATCTTCCCTGGGAAGTGAGGTCTCATGCGGTTTCCCGGGGCCCCTCGGCCACCCTTTCTTCGGTGGGAAGCCGCGATATGGTTGCGCACGCAACCATATCGGCGTAGACTCTAGCCATGAACGGATCCGGTCGCGCCCCGCGTCGGGTACCCTCGCTCGACCCGAACGCGGAGCCGGTCCACCGCGATGGGTCCGAGCTACGACGCCTGGTGCAAGCTTTCATCCGGCGGAGCGGTGTCCTCGCTTCGCACCGCACACCCTGCGGAAAGCCCCTCCCCGTTTCGCACGCCCATGCCCTGATGGTGCTGCTCGAATGCGGCCGGGCCGGCCACCGCCCCACTGAGCGAGAGCTGGGTGCGATCCTGGGCATCGACAAGAGCAACGTGACCCGGCTCTGTCGGAAGATGCAGCAGGTCGGGCACCTTTTGCTGGAGCGCAGCCCCTTCGATGGGAGAGCTCTCCTCCTCGCGCTCACCGACCTTGGCGCCCGGGCAGGACAGGAGCTCGAGCGCGCGAGCCATGCTCGTTTCGAGCGGGTGGTCGAGGCCATCCCGACCGATGCGCGTCGGCGCGTGCTGTCGGCTTTGGCGGTGCTGAACGAGGCCCTCGCCGCGAGCGCCGAGGCGGCTCGTGAAGAACCGGCGACGGCTCATCCAGGGAAGAAGGCGGCCTCCTCATGACGCGATCGCGTTCGGTGCTCGCCACGGCCATCCTGTTGTACTTCGTCATGGCGCTCGAAGTACTCGTGATGGTGAGTCCCTTCGCCGCCTTCTTCTACGCCGTCTTCAACCCGGTGCTGCTCTACCTCGCCCGCTGGCAGAGCACGAGGTGGCTAGCAGGGTTCTTCCTGCCGCACATGGTCATGCCGCCTGGCGTCTTTCTGAAGGTGCTGCGGGTGACGGGGTCGGTCCTGTTCGTGGGCGGTGCGCTCGTCTTCCTGGTGTGCGCGGGGCAGGTCTACTTCCACAAGCTCGCGCGCCGTGGTCCAGCCCTCGGAGGGCTCTATGCTTGGGTGCGGCATCCCCAGTATGTCGCGCTGACCCTCACCGGCCTTGGCCTCGCCATCCTGTGGCCGCGCATTCTCACGCTCCTGCTCTGGACGGTGATGATGGCGATCTACTACGCCCTCGCTCGGGACGAGGAGCGGCGGATGCTGGGGGCGTTCGGAGAGCAGTACCGTTCGTACATGGCGCGCACGGGGATGTTTCTACCTCGTCGGTTGGAAGCGCTCCTGCAGCGTGTTCCTTGCCCGCGTGCAGCGTGGGCCCGCCCTGTCATCGCCTTCGGACTCTTCCTCGCGTTCACGCTGGGGGGTGCCCTCGCGCTCAGGGCCTATACCGTGTCGCGCTTGCCCCTCTGGTCGGAGGGGCGAGTCTCGGTGTTGCCGGTTCTCGCCGCAGACGCTGTCATGCTTCAGCACCGTATGAGCGAGGTGCTCGAGATGCCCGAGGTGGCCTCGCGCCTTCCCCAGAGCGGACCGGTGCTCGGCTACTTCGTTCCGGTCGAGTACGTCATGCAAGGGATGATCGCGGACACCGATCCCGCCTTTCGACTCTACGAGCACCATCGAACGATGCCGATGATCGCGGACTGGATCTTCCATCCCTTTCGGCACCTCGAGGGCGCCCACGGGATGGCTCATCACCTCACCTTGGCCGCCTCGCCATCCGCGGCGAGCCAAAGCGTCCGTCGCATCATCTTCATCCAATTGAGCGGCGGAGACGACGGAGAGAACACCCCCTCGCACCTCTTCGCTCTGGGGGCGACCCGGGTTCCGGAGTTCTTCGTGGACGTCGACGTGCATACGCTCACGCTGCTCAAGGTACAGGAACTTGGGCCAGGCACGGGCTGGGGACGCGTGCCGACGCCGATGTTTTGAGGTCTCGGCCGAGTGTCCGCCGAGGAGCCGGTCGCTAACGACCCCTGAGGTCGACCTGCGCGGCCGGGGCGCTCCATCCCTGTGCCCCGCAATCACACGCGTGCAGGCGCAATCCCCTACGTTGCACGGGCCGGCCCAAATCCTTGCAGCAGGATGCGACGGGCCACCGTGAATCGGGCGCGGCTCTTGGATCCGCGGCGGCCCACGCCGTGGACAGACCCTTTATGCACGCGCGAGGACCCGAGTCGTGGATCGAGCTCCAGAATCGCAGCCCGTCAGCCCGCCGAGCGCCAAGATGGAAGGTGGCCGACGGCAACCGGGCGGCGTCGCCCACTCGCTCTTGCACGCATTGTTAAATAGAGCTCGTCCCGAAATTCGGCACGCAGCTGTCGGGTTCGTTCTATCGTTTGGGCACGGGCACCCGGTGGTCGTTGGCGGTGGACTCCTCCTCGGGTTGTCCCCGCTTGGTGTCCGCATTCTTCTG